>Ga0335070_10002191_pt1 | contig 22779 bp, 22 predicted proteins | sample Lox_Sample_13_FD_206722 | JGI IMG/M metagenome (GOLD analysis project Ga0335070, IMG submission 206722) | Soil microbial communities from Loxahatchee National Wildlife Refuge, Florida, United States - Lox_Sample_1.3 | ecosystem: Environmental > Terrestrial > Soil > Wetlands | place: USA...
GCGCGCGCGTGCGAGGACGCGAGCTGGGACGACGCGATCCGCGTCGTCGTCGTCACCGGCGAGGGCCGCGCGTTCTGCGTCGGCGCCGACCTGCGCAGCTGGGGCGCCGAGCTCGTCGACAACCCGCGCGCGTACTGGAAGTGGTTCGGCGCGTTCAAGGACATGCACGACCGGCTGCGGGAGATCGGCAAGCCGACACTCGCGCGCGTGCAGGGCATCGCCGTCGGCGGCGGCAACGAGCTGCAGCTGGCGTGCGACCTCGCGGTGATGGTGGACGACGCGTTCATCCGCCACGTCGGGCCGGAGCACGGCTCGGTCCCCGCGGGCGGCGCGACGCAGTGGCTGCCGATCCTCGCCGGCGACCGCCGGGCGCGCGAGATCCTGTTCCTCTGCGAGGAGATCCCCGCGCGGCAGGCGCTCGAGTGGGGGCTCGTCAATCGCGTCTGCCCGCGTGCCGAGCTCGACGCCGTCGTCGACGAGCTCGTCGAGAAGCTCGCGGCGAAGCTGCCGCAGACGATCCGGTACACGAAGCAGCAGCTCAACTGGTGGCGCGACATCTCCTGGCACGAGACCGTCGGCCACGCGCGCGACTGGCTCGCGCTGTCGATGCGAAGCGACGAGGCGAAGGACGCGATCCGCACGTTCCTGGAGCGCCGCGATGGCTGAGCCGCTCGTGCTCGTCGAGCGCGACGGCCGCGTCGGCGTCGTGCTGATGAACCGGCCGAAGGCGCTGAACGCGCTCTCCGGCGAGCTGATGGACGAGGTGGTCGCCGCGCTCGAGGGACTCGACGCCGACCCGGGGATCCGCGCGATCGTGCTCGGCGGCGGCGAGCGCGCGTTCGCCGCCGGCGCCGACATCGGCGAGCTCGCCGCGGCGACGCCGATCTCGCTCTACGAGAGTCGCCGGCTCGAGCGCTGGGACCGGATCCGCGCGATTCGCACGCCGGTCGTCGCGGCCGTGTCCGGCTACTGCCTCGGCGGCGGCTGCGAGCTCGCGATGCTCTGCGACCTGATCGTCGCGTCGGAGACGGCGCGGTTCGGCCAGCCGGAGATCAACCTCGGCATCCTCCCCGGCGCCGGCGGCACCCAGCGGCTGACCCGCGCCGTCGGCAAGGCGGTCGCGATGGACATGATCCTCACCGGCCGGATGATCTCCGCGCGCGAGGCGCTCTCGTTCGGGCTCGTCGCGCGCGTCGTGCCGAAGGAGCGGTGGCTCGACGAGGCGAAGCGCGCCGCCGCCGTGATCGCGGCCAAGGGACCGGTCTCGGTCCGGCTCGCGAAGGAGGCGGTCGACGCCGCGTTCGAGGCGCCGCTCTCGACCGGCGTCGAGCTCGAGCGGCGGAGCTTCGACCTCGCCCGGGCCTCGGAGGACGCGGACGAGGGGCTGCGCGCGTTCGTCGAGAAGCGGCAGCCGGACTTCAAGGGGCGCTAGGCCTCCGAGAAATCACGGATGGACGCGCCCTCCGCCCGTCGGAGGCTCGCACCAGTCAGCCAGGAGGTGCACCCCGATGCTGCTGGGCAAGAGAGAGGAAGAGGAGCCGGGCCGGATGAAGCACCACGTCGTCCGCGGCATCGAGTCGCTTGCCGTGCTCTCGCTCGTCGCGGTGCCGATCGTCCGGAGGATTCGCGCGCGGAGACGGCCGAAGAGGCGCGTCCTCGAGATCCGCCGCACCGTTCGCTTCGGGCACTGAGAAGTCCGGTCTCCTCCGGACAGGGAGCGCGCCCTCGTTCGGGCGCGCTCCCGCTGTAGGCTCCGCGCGATGGCCGAGGTCGAGGTCACCCGCGAGGGCGCCGTCCAGACGATCACGCTGAACCGTCCGGACGTGCTCAACGCGTTCAACCGCGCGATGCACGCGGCGCTCCGCACGGCGCTGAAGGAGGCGGCGGACCCGGCGGTGCGAGCCGTCGTGCTGACCGGCGCCGGCCGCGGCTTCTGCGCCGGCCAGGATCTCGCCGAGTTCCAGGAGCTGCCCGACATCCGCGACGCGCTCGAGTCGACGTATCACCCGAACGTGCTCGCGATCCGGGCGCTCGAGAAGCCGGTGATCGCGGCGGTGAACGGCGCGTGCGCCGGCGCCGGGCTGTCGCTCGCGTGCGCCTGCGACATCCGCCTCGCGTCGGCCGACGCCGCGCTCGTGCCGGGGTTCGTCGGGATCGGGCTCGTCCCCGATGCGGGCGGCACGCACTTCATCTGCCGCATCCTCGGCGCGTCGCGCGCGTTCGAATGGATGGCGACGAACCGCCGCCTGTCCGCGGCGGAGGCGCTCGACTGGGGTCTCGTCTCCGAGGTGGTCGCGCCGGACACGCTGCAGGCGCGCGCCGCCGGGCTCGCCGCGACGCTCGCGGCCGGCCCGACCCGTGCGATCGGGATGACGAAGCGCCTGTTCGACCACGCGGAGACGGCGACGCTTGAGGAGCAGCTGGAGATGGAGTCGCAGCTCCAGGCCGCGGCGACGCAGACCGAGGACTTCCGCGAGGGCGTCGCCGCCTTCGCGGAGAAGCGACCCCCGGACTTCACGGGGCGGTAGATCAGGAACCGTCCGGCCGCGCATGCGGCCGGCTTCAGGGGTCTTCACGCGCGTCGGAATCCGCGCGAGCGGATTCCGACGCTTGCGAAACAACTCAGCCGGCGGAGCAGGCGGTGACGCCGAGCGACTCGGCGGCGGCGCGGCTCGCGAGCGCGGCTTGCTGGAGGCGCACGACCGCCGCCGTCGTCCCGGGATAGTCGTGCCGCTCGCCGGCGAGGCCGAGTGCCCGGAGCGCGGACGCCGCCTCGCGGTCGGCGGCGAGCCACGACCGGAAGTCGGTCTCGTCGGCGTGCGACGGCCGGAGCGCCTCGAGCTGCCGCAACGCCGCCCGGTAGAGCGGCAGCGTCCGGTTGACGAAGGCGACGATCTCCGCGTACGAGCGCGGGTGCGGCACCGGCTCGGCCGCCTGCGAGAGGTACGCGGAGCAGACGGCACCCGTCCGCTTGACGAGGGCGCCGTGCGAGAGGCTGCCGCCGCCGCACCCGGCGACCGCGAGCACGCCGGCCGCGAGCGTCAGCCCCGCAGCAGCCCGAGCACCTCGCCCGGCTCGGGAAAGCGGCGCACCTCCGCCTTCGAGAAGACGAGCGTCCCGTCGCTGACGACGTCGAACTGCCCGTTGCGTCCCTCGCGAATCGACGCGTCGAACCCCTTGCCGTTCAGCTCGGCCGCGAGACTCGCGGCCCGCTCGTCGTAGCCGCTTCAGACGGGGCAATAGAGGATCTCGACTGGCACGCCCGCAGCCTAGCGCGCGGGCGCGACCGCGCCGTCCGTACCGGGTCCTACACTCGTGTCCGATGGATCATCCGATCCAGCTCGTCGTCACCGACGACCTGCGGCGGAGCCGGCTGACGGTGTTCTTCCGTCTGATCCTCGCGCTCCCCCACTTCGTCTGGCTCGCGCTGTGGGGGATCGCCGCGTTCTTCGCGCACATCGTCGCGTGGTTCGCCGCCCTGTTCACGAAGCGCGTGCCGGACGGGATCCACGGCTTCCTCGCGCGCTACGTGCGCTACCAGGTGCACGTGTACGCGTACGCGACGCTCGCCGCGAATCCGTTCCCGAAGTTCGACGGGTCGCCGGGCACGTATCCGATCGACGTCGAGGTGGCGCCGCCGGTCGACCAGAACCGGTGGACGGTCTTCTTCCGGTTCATCCTCGCGATCCCCGCGATGATCCTCTCCGGCGCGATGAACTACCTGATGAACATCGTCGCCTTCTTCGCGTGGTTCGTCTGCCTGTTCACGGGGAAGATGCCGGAGGGCATGCGGAGCGTGCTCGCGTACGTGATCCGCTACCACGCGCAGACGCAGGCGTACTACTCGCTCGTGACGCCGCGCTACCCGAGTCTCGACGTCGGGCTCTAGGACACCGCCGCCGCCTATAGTCCGGTGATGGCGGTCACGCCGGAGTCGCGACGCTGGGACGAGCTCTTCGCCCGGCGCACGCGCGGAGACGTCGGCGACGCGATCGCGGCGGTGCTCGCGTCGCTCGAGGTGCCGAACCTCATCTCGTTCGCGGGAGGGTTCCCGGATCCGTCGACGTTCCCGCGCGAGCGCGCGTCCGCGCTGCTCGACGAGTTCGCGGCGAACGGCGAGACGCTCGCGTTCCAGTACGCGCCGACGCGCGGGCTCGCGGGCCCGCTCGACGCGCTCGCCGGACGGCTCGAGGCGGTGCAGGGGCGCCGGCCCGCCGACGGCGAGCTGCTCGTCACGAGCGGCGGGATGGAGGCGCTCGAGCTCGTCGGCAAGTCGTTCCTCGACCGCGGCGATCTCGTCGTCGTCGAGGCGCCGACGTATCTCGGCGCGATCATGGCGTTCCGCAGCTTCGAGGCGGAGGTCGTCGCCGTTCCCGTCGACGCGCACGGGCTCGAGGTCGACGAGCTCGAGCGGCGGCTCGCCGCCGGGCTGCGTCCGAAGCTGCTCTACACGATCCCGGACCACCAGAACCCGGCCGGCGTCAGCCTCGCGGCGGAGCGGCGCGCGCGGCTCGTCGAGCTCGCGCGGCGGCACGGCTTCCTCGTCGTCGAGGACGTCGCCTACCGCGAGCTCGGCTTCGACGACGATCCGCCGGCGAGCCTCTGGAGCCTCGCGCCGGACGCGGTCGTGCAGGCGGGGACGACGTCGAAGACGTTCTTCCCCGGCCTGCGGCTCGGCTGGGCGGTCGGCCCGGCGGAGGTATCCGCGCAGCTCGTCGCCGCGAAGCAGAACACCGACCAGTGCGCGGCGCCGCTCGGCCAGCGGCTGTTCGAGGAGTACGTGCGCCGCGGCTGGATCGACGAGCAGCTGGCGCGCTCGCGCGCGCTGTACCGGCGCAAGTGCGCGCGCCTGCTCGCCGCGCTCGCGCGCGCGCTGCCCGAGGGCGCGTCGTGGACGTCGCCCGAGGGCGGCTTCTTCTCGTGGCTGACGCTCCCGGCAGGCGGCGACTCCGTCGACCTCGCCCGGCGCGCAGCCGAGCGCGGCGTCGGCGTCGTCCCCGGCGTCCCGTTCTACCCCGACGGCCGCGGCGGCGACAGCGTGCGCCTCTCGTTCAGCATGGTGGACGAGGAGCAGATCGACGACGGGATCGGCCGGCTCGCCTCGCTCCTGCGGTAGTCCGCGAACGCACCGATGGGCGGGGCCGGGTCCGCGGGACAATCCGGGCATGGGCGCGACGCGGTTCCTGGCTGCGGCGGCGATGGTTCTCGCCGGCGGGGCGACGCCTGCGGCTCCGGCGCCTTCGTGCCCGGCCCCGACGGCGACCTCCGCGTACACGCGCGAGGTCGCGCGCGCGCTCGCGGCGCGGACCGACGTGTGGGGCGACGCGCTGCTCGCCGCGCGCGGCGGGCCGACGTACGCCGGCGCCGCGCGGTACCTGCAGCCGCTGCTCTACGCGCGCGGCCCCGGCGGCGCGCCGCTGACGGCGTCCGGCGTCTACTACCTCCCGTTCGGTCTCCCGGACGGTGCCGACGGGACGAGCAGCGTCTTCCTCCACGTCGCCGACGGGAGCCAGGTCGTCGCGCGACACGCCGGCGGGCGCGCGCTCACCGCGCTCGTCGGCGCGGCGGGCGGCGAGCGCTACGGCTCGTGTCTCGCGCGGCTGACGCCGGCGACCCTCGCCGGCGGGTATCTCCCGATCCTCGAGACGGAGTACGCGGATGCGGCGGGCGACCGCTACACGCAGGAGTCGTTCGCGGGACGCCTGCACGGCAAGCTCGCCGCCTTCGTGCGGGTGACCGCGGACGCGCGCGCGGCGGCGGCGACGATTCGCTTCACGCCGTCGCCGGTCGCCGTCACCGTCCCGCGCGGGGAGACCCGCACCGTCGCGGTCGCGTGGTCGCCTTCCGCCGGCGCGACGACGATCGACGCCGCCGCGTACGACGCCGCGCGGAAATCCGTCGTCGACTACTGGAACCGCCGCCTCGCGGAGGGCATGACGATCTCCGTCCCGGAGGAACGCGTCGAGGACGCGTGGCGCGCGCTCCTCGTCCAGGACCTCGTCCTCACCTGGCGCTACAGCATCGGCAACCCGTACGAGGAGTTCTCGTTCCCCGAGGGCGTCGACGTCGCGCAGGTGCTGGCCGAGCAGGGCTTCCGGCAGGTCGCGCGCGCGATCCTGACGACGTCGCTGACGCGGCCGACCGACCGCTATCCGAACTGGAAGCGCGGCGAGCGGCTGCTCGCGTCCGCCGAGTACGACCGCCTCTTCCGCGACACGAGCTACGTCGACGGGGCGACGCCGGCGCTCCAGCGCTACGTCACCGATCTCGGGAAGCAGATCGACGCCTCGAGCACCGGGCTGCTCGGCCGCGAGCGCTACTCGTCCGACATCGCCGACTCGGTGCTCGGGCTGCACACGCAGGCGGTCGCCTGGGCGGGGCTGCGCGGGATGGCCGACGTCTGGGCCGAGACGGGGCACGCGTCGCTCGCGGCGACGTCGCGCCGGCTCGCGGCGCGGCTCGAGGCGGGGCTGCGGCGCGCGGTGCCGGCGTCGGAGCGGCGGCTCGGCGACGGCTCGCTCTTCCTGCCGGCGCGGCTGCTCGACGACGAGAAGCCGTACGGCTCGCTCGTCGAGGCGCGTTCCGGCAGCTACTGGAACCTCGTCGTCCCGTACGCGCTCGCCTCGGGGCTGTTCGCACCGGGGAGCACCGAGGCGACCGGCGCGTGGCGGTACATGACGCTCCACGGCTCGCGTCTGCTCGGCCTCGTCCGCGCCGGCGCGTACGCCCTGTACGGCCGCTCGGCGGCGTTCCCCGTCTCCGGCACCGACGAGGTCTACGGGATCAACGTCGCGCGGTTCCTCGCCGACGACGGCCTCGCCGACCAGCTCGTGCTCTCGCTCTACGGCGAGCTCGCCGCGGCGATGACACCGGGGACGTTCGTCTCCGGCGAGGGTGCGAGCATCGCGCCGCTGCACGGCGAGGCGTACCGCTCGATGTACCTGCCGCCGAACGGCGCGAGCAACGGCGCCTTCCTCGAGACGCTGCGCCTGATGCTCGTGCACGAGACCCGCGACGCAGCGGGCGTCGAGCCGCGCGGCCTCCAGCTCGCGTACGCGACGCCGCGCGCGTGGCTCGAGCCGGGGAAGCGGATCGCCGTCGGCGGCGCGCCGACGAGCTTCGGCCCGGTCTCGTTCTCGATCGACGCCGGCGACCGTTCGGCGAAGGTGACGGTCGAGGCGCCGCGCCGCAGTGCGCCGGCGTCGCTCTCGATCCGATTGCGACTGCCGCACGGCGAGCGGCTGACGGCGGTGACGCTCGCCGGCCGCCCGTGGACGCGGTTCGACCCGAGCACCGGCGCGATCGACCTCAGCGGCCGGAGCGGGACGCTCGCGCTCGAGGCGTCGTACCGCTAGCGCGGAAAAGGGAAGGGCGTCGAACGGCCGCCCGGGGAGAGGGTGGAGCCGTTCGACGCCCGACGACCGCGTCGGAGGGTCAGTGCGCGGTCGCGTGCGGGGTGCGGGTGCCGCGGATGAGGACGATCACGCCGCCGGCGAGCGCGACGGCGAGGACGGCGATCGCGGCGCCGACGCCGGCGTCGCGGTAGTCGAAGCCGCCGGGGCGGACGACCCGGACGACCGGGACCGCGGTCGCGGTCGGCGCGGGCGTGTACTTCGCGTCGCGGAGGTAGTTGACCGGCCCGGAGCTCGTGGCGCCGGAGAGGTCGGTCCCGCCCACGGGCCCGTTCACCGCGAGGCCGGCGCACGGAAGGGCGAGGAAGACGATCAGGGCGGTGATTGCGGCGAGGCTGCGGAGCATCTGTCCGACTCCTTCGTGCGAGGCCGCCCGGTGCGGCCCGTCGCCGCGACCTTCGCGCCCGCCTCTCAACAGGCCCTCCGCCGGGGCTCAACGACCGCTCAACGGGGGGTCTGTTCGCCTGCTCCGGCCGGTGTTAGCGTCATCGGCACGATGGTCGAGTTCCGGCTGCTCGGAACCCTGGAGGTCGAAGGCGGAGGGGCGGCACTCGGCACCGGCAAGCAGCGGGCGCTGCTCGCCTATCTCCTCCTGCGGCGGAACGAGGCGGTGCCGCGCGACGCGCTCGTCGACGCGCTCTGGGGCGACGAGCCGCCGGCGACCGTGGCGCATGCGCTCGACGTGTACGCGTCGCGCGTGCGCAAGACGCTCGGCGGCAACGGCGTGCTCGAGAGCCGCGGCGGCTCCTTCCGGCTGAACGTCCCGGACGAGGCGGTCGACGTCGCCCGCTTCGAGCGGCTGCTCGCGGAGGTACGGAGCACGCCGGATCCGGAGGCGAGGCTGGCGGCCGCGGAGCAGGCGCTCGCGCTCTGGCGCGGCCGCGCGCTCGCGGACGTCCTGGACGAGCCGTTCGCGCGGCCGGAGAGCGAGCGGCTCGAGGAGGAGCGGCTCGTCGTCTGTGAGGAGCGGTTCGACGCGCTGCTCGCGCTCGGCCGCCACGACGAGGCGATCGGCGAGCTGCAGCGGTTCGTCCGCGAGCATCCGCTCCGCGACCGCGCGCGCCGCCTGCTGATGCTCGCGCTGTACCGCGCCGGCCGGCAGAGCGAGGCGCTCGACGTCTACCGCGAGGGTCGCACGATCCTCCGCGACGAGCTCGGGCTGGAGCCGAGCCGCGAGCTGCGCGAGCTGGAGGCGGCGATTCTCCGCCAGGACGAGGAGCTCGCCGCGCCGGCGCGGCGCGGGACGGCCGCGGGTACCGGCGTCGCCGCCGCTCCGCGGCGTCCCGGGCGGCGGACGCTGCTCGCCGCCTGCGCCGCGCTGGCGCTGATCGGCGCGGGCGTCGCGGCGGTGCTCCTGGTCGCCGGCGGCGGGACGTCGTCGCTCCCGCGCGTCGACTTCTCCGGCGTCGGCGCGGTCGACCCCGGCTCCGGCCGGATCCTCTCGGAGGTGATCCCGTCGCAGTCGCCGGGCCGGCTCGCCACCGACGGCCGCGCGGTCTGGACGACGAACCGGTCCGACGACACCGTCTCGGGGATCGACACGTCGAGCTCGACCGTCGTGCACACGATCCCCGTGGGGAGCAGCCCGAGCGGGATCGCGGTGGGCGGCGGAGCGGTCTGGGTCGCGAACACGTTCGGCGGGACCGTCTCGCGCATCGACCCGGGCACCGAGCGGACCGTCCAGACGATCCGCGTCGGTCGCGAGCCGGCGGCGGTCGCGTACGGCGACGGCGCCGTCTGGGTCACGAACGCCGGCGACCGCACCGTCACGCGCATCGATCCGAAGACGGGAGCTCCCGGCGCTGCGATCCCCACCGGCGCGGACGGCCAGGGCGTCGTGTTCGGCTCGGGTTCGCTCTGGGTGGTCGACCAGTCGACCGACACCGTCGTCCGGATCGACCCGCGCTCGCGGGAGGTCGTCGGCACGACGCGCGTCGGCGCGGGGCCGGCGGCGGTCGCCTCCGCGTTCGGCTCGACCTGGGTCGCCAACTCGTTCGACGGAACCGTCTCGCGCATCGACGCCCGCACCGGCGTCGTCTCCGGAACCGTCGACGTCGGCGGCTCGCCGATCAGCGTCGCCGCGACCGCGAAGCTGCTGTGGGTCGCCGATGAGACGAACCGCCGGCTCGTCGCGATCGACCCGGCGACGGGCACGGTCGCCCGGCGCGTCGACGTCGGCGTCCCGCCGGTCGCGATCGCCGCCTCCCCGACGAGGCTGTGGGTCTCGGCGCAGAGCGCGCCCGGTCCGCACCGCGGCGGGACGCTCGTGCTGGACGCGCCGCTCGGCAACATCGACTCGGTCGACCCTGCGATCGCGTACTCGTCGGGCGCCTGGGCCGTGCTCTCGATGACGAACGACGGCCTCGTCGGCTTCCGCCACGCGAGCGGGAGCGACGGCACCCAGATCGTCCCGGATCTCGCCGCCTCGGTCCCGACGCCGACCGACGGCGGCACGACCTACCGCTTCCAGCTGCGCCGCGGCATCCGCTACTCGAACGGCGCCGTCGTCTCGCCGGCGGACGTCCGGTTCGCACTCGAGCGCGACTTCAAGGTGCGCTCGCCGGGCATCGGGTTCTACGCGGGGATCGTCGGCGCGGCCGCGTGCATGAAGAAGCCCGGCACATGCGATCTCTCCCGCGGCGTCGTCGTCGACCCCGCCTCGAACACCGTGACGTTCCATCTCACCGCGCCCGACCCCGAGTTCCTCGACAAGCTGACGCTGCCGTTCGCGGACGCGCTGCCGGCGAAGACGACACCGCTGCGACCGGTGACGACGGCGCTTCCGTCCACCGGCCCGTACATGTTCACGCACTACCGGAAGCAGCGGAGCGCGGTGCTCGTCCGCAACCCGCACTTCCACGTCTGGTCGGAGGCGGCGCAGCCGCAGGGCTTCCCGAACCGGATCGTCCTCGACGCCGCCGTCTCGCTCGACGCGGCCACGACCGCCATCGAGCAGGGAAAGGCCGACGTGATGGTCGGCTTCGGGCCGCCGCCGAACCGGCTCGAGGAGGTCGAGACCCGGTACGCGAGCCAGGTCCACGTGCATCCGTACTCGGCCGTCGAGTACGTCTTCCTCAACACGCGACGCGCGCCGTTCGACGACGTGAGGGTGCGCCGGGCGCTGAACTACGCGCTCGACCGCGCCGCGATCGTGAGGCTCCACGGCGGCCCGACGGTGGCCGAGCCGACGTGCCAGGTGCTGCCGCCGCTCATCCCCGGCTACCGGCCGACCTGCCCGTACACGCGCGACCCGACTGCGAGCGGCGCGTGGACGGCGCCCGACCTCGCGAAGGCGCGGGCGCTCGTCGCCGCGAGCGGCACGCGCGGGACGCAGGTGACGCTCTGGTCGTACTCGCACCGGCTCGAGCCGTACGCGACGGAGATGGGCGCCGTCGCAGCCGCGCTCCGGAAGCTCGGCTACAAGGTGACGATCCGGATCCCCGGCGACGACGTCTACTACGCGAAGGTCGACGACTCCAGGGTCGGCGCGCAGGCCGGGATCCGCTCGTGGCTCGCCGACTATCCCGCTGCGGCCGACTTCTTCCAGCAGCACACGTGCGCCGCGTTCCAGCCGGGCAGCCCGACGAACGTGAACGTCTCCGAGTTCTGTGACGCGACGACGGACAAGCTCGTCGCGCGGGCGGAGCAGCTGGAGCCGACGGACCCGCAGCGGGCCGCCGCCGCGTGGGCCGCGGTCGACCGCCGCGTGATGTCGCTCGCGCCGGTCGCGCCGATGTACGTCCAGCGCTACGTCGACCTCGTCTCGCGCCGGGCCGGCAACTACGAGTTCAGCCCGCAATGGGGCGTCCTCGTGGACCAGCTCTGGGTGCGCTGAGACGCCGGGCGGAGCGTGCGGACTCCGCCCGGCGTGCCGTCATCCCCCTTTCCCCCCAGGGGGATCCTCGGGGAGTCAGTAGGCGAACAGGTGGTGGCCGCGCGTGGGCTGCGCGTGCGACCGGTAGTGATTCGGGCTCGAGGCGGCGTTCGCGGCGGCGGCGGTGCCGGCGACGAGAACGATGACGCTCGCGAGGGTTGCGGCGAGGCGCTTCATGGGGGGCTCCTCTCGAGTGGGCGTCCAGTACATGGCGCCAACGCTACGACGAGGATTCGAGCCTGTCGTTCGCCGCGCCGACACGCGCCGTGTAAGCGCGGTGACATACGCTCCGCGCGGTGGAGTGGGATCTTCTCGCCGGTGTGCCCGCGGAAGACGTGCGCGAGCTCCTGCGGACCGCGCGGCGACGCACCTTCGCCCGCAACGAGGTCGTCTTCCACCGCGACGACCCGGGCGACTCGCTCCACCTGATCCACAAGGGCCGCTTCTCGCTGCGCGTGATGACGCCGCTCGGCGACGTTGCGACGATCGGCGTGCTCGGCCCGGGCGACAGCTTCGGCGAGATGGCGCTGCTCGCGGAGGAGCCGCTCCGGTCCGCGACCGTGACGGCGCTGGAGGAGGCGGAGACGTTCGCGGTCCGCCGCGCCGAGTTCGACCGCCTGCGCAGCCGTCACCCCGAGATCGACCGGCTCCTGCTGCGCTTCCTCGCAGGCGAGCTGCGGCGCGTGCACCAGCGGATGCTCGAGGCGCTGTACGTCTCGGCGGAGAAGCGGGTCCTTCGCCGCCTCGTCGAGCTCGCCGGGCTCTACCGGTCGGGCGACGGCGACATCTCGATCGCGCTGACCCAGGAGTCGATCGCCGAGCTCGCCGGCGTCGCGCGCCCGACGGTGAACCACGTGCTGCGCGAGGAGGAGAAGCGGGGAACGATCGTGCTCGAACGAGGACGCACCCGCGTCGTCGACCTCGAGGACCTCGCACGGCGGTCGCGCTGAGCGCGGCGCGCCAGGCTCAGCGTGGCCCCCGATGGTCGGCCGGCCGTCCGGCGCGACGATGGAAGCGACCGGTGACGCGTAGGGGCTCTGCGCCGCCGACCGCCCTCCTTCGCGGCACTCGGCCGCACGACCATGACGCGCCTGCATCCCCAGCTCGAGATCGCCTCACGGCAGCTCGACGACGATCGCCGCAGCCTCCGGGCACGGTCGCTGCTCGCCGTCCTCGCGGCGCTCGCGTGTATCCCGCTCGCGTTCCTCCTCTCCCCGCGGCCGGCGCTCGTCGTCGGAGTCGCCGCCGGGTGCGAAGCCGTCCTCGCCGGGTGCTCCGTCGCGCGCCGCCGAATGCATCTGCGCCGCCTCGCTCTCGACCCCGACGCCTACGCCATCGACGACGTCCGGCGCTACGGCGTTTCGATGATCAAGCCTGCGCGGCGCGCGGCGCTCGCCCGCTCGCTGCTCCGCCTCGGCGCCGACGCCGCCGCACCGCACACGCTCCTCCTCCGCGACCGCGTCGCCGAGTTCGGGCCGGATCTCGACGCGCTCGCACGCGAACTCGAGTCGCCCGAGTTCGACGTCGAGCCGACCAGCGCGGTCGCGTGTTGCGAGTTGCTCACGAACGGCGTCGAGAGCGCGCTGTACAACCCGGATCTCCCCGACGACGACCTCGCGGTGGCCATCCACCACATCCGCGCGGGCATCCGCCGCCGGGAGCCCACCGCCGCGCGACCGGCGTCCGGCTCGGTCGAGCGAACGGCCGCCTGAGCCGCCCGCCGACTGTCGCGTCATCATCAGTCATCAGGGAGTTGATTTCAGGGCGCAGCCGTGCGGGTTTGAGCCGAGCGATTCTGGGGGCTCTCGCCATGTTCCGCAGATTCCAGCCTGGTGGCGGGCGCCTTATCCCTGTTCACGGTTTCCGCGGGACGTTGGCGGAGAGCGAGTGCGACAGCGTCGTCGAGTGTGAGGGCGTGGTCGGGTGCGGGTGGGCGCGGTGGGTGTCCGAGCGATTGCGTGAGGTGCGCTTCGAGGTCGGGGCGGTGGCGTCGCCAGCCGCCGAGGGGAGCGACCGCGTCTTCGTGGGCGACGGCCGACCAGAGCCGCTCTGCGTGGTCGTGGTCTCCGAGGCTGGCGGCCGTGCTGGCGAGGAGTCCGATGCCGAGGACGCGCCCCGCACGGTCTCGGTTCTCGTCCGCGATCGTGAGCGACTCTCGCGCCCGCGTGTCGGACTCGTGAACGCGGCCGGCGTGCAGGAGGAGGGCGGCGAGCTCGGCGAGCATCCCGCTCTCCCACCAGCGGACACCGACGGAGCGCGCCATCGCGGCACTGGATTCGATGAGCTGGTAGGCGAGCTGTCGGTCGCCGGCGTCGCGTGCGACGGCGCCGAGCGTCCCGGTGGTCTGGGCCTGGCCCCAGCGGTCGCCGGCTTGTACATGGATCGCGTGGCTTGCTTCCACGAGCTCGCGCGCTCGGTCGAGCTGGCCGCGTCGCAGATCGCTGATGGCGAGTCGGTGGAAAAGCACCGCTTGTCCGTGCTCGTCGCCGAGCTCCTCGAAGAGGGCGAGGCTCTGTTCGTAGAGCCGGCGTGCTCCCTCGTCGTCGCCTGCGATGTCCGTCGCGCCACCGTATGCGCGGAGCGCCTCGGCTCTCACGGCGGGGGCGACCGCGGCCGCACCGGGCCGATCGAGCAGCGCGTCGAACCAGCGCATGCCCTCGCGCGGGTCGTGCGTGACCCAGAACCGCTCCAAGGCTGTCGCGAGTTTCAGACCGAGCGTGACTGAATCCGTCTCGAGCGACCACGTGAGCGCTGCTCTGAGGTTGTCGCGGGCCGCGGCGGCTAGGTCGAGCCGCTCGCCGCCGCGGCGGCGAGCCGCGCTCAGGTCTGAGGCCTCGGCGAGCTTGAGGTAGTGGCGGTAGTGGCGGCGCCCGATCTCGTCTGCGTCCGGCGAGCGCGCGAGTTGCTCGAGCGCGTACTCGCGGATCGTCTCGAGGTAGGCGAACTCGCCGTCGGTGGGCTGCTGGAGCAGGCTCTGCCCGACGAGCGAGCCGAGCCGATCAGGGGCGGCGTCGCACACTGCGGTCGCCGCATCCAGGTCGAACCTGCCGACGAACACGGCCAGACGTGCCGCGAGCGCGTGCTCGCATGGCGAGAGCAGGTGGAAGCTCCACTCGAGCGTTGCCCGCAGCGTTTGCTGGCGTGCCGGCAGGTCGCGTGGCCCGCCGGTGAGCAGGGGCAGGCGCGGATCGAGCCGTCCCAGTAGCTCTTGGGGCGGCAGGGTCGGCGTGCGTGCCGCCGCGAGCTCGATCGCAAGCGGGAGCCCGTCGAGCCGCGCGCAGATATGGCGGATCGCTTCCCAGTCGGCGTCGTCGGGGTCGAAGCGGGCGTCCGCCTGGCGCGCACGAGTCGAGAAGAGGACGGCAGCAGGCCCCTGATCGAGCGGCTGGACCGGGTAGACGTGCTCGCCGGAGAGGTGCAGCACGGTGCGGCTGGTGACCAGCAGCGTCAGCCGCGGCGCGCGTGAGAGGAACGCGCTCAGCACCGGCGCGGCGTCCACGAGGTGTTCCGCATTGTCGAGCACGAGCAGCAGCTCGCGCGGCCGCAGGAACGCGGTCAGCGTCTCGACCGTCACCCCGCCACCGGTCTCTTCGATCGCAAGGGCACGGGCAATCGCGGCAACAACGAGCGCTGGGTCGCGCAGCGGAGCAAGCTCGACGAAGGCCGCCCCGTTCGCGAACAAGGCGGCCGTTGCGTGTGCGGCTTCGAGCGCCAGCCGCGTCTTGCCCGAGCCTCCGGCGCCGGTCAGAACGAGAAGTCGCACATCCTCGCGGAGCAGCAGCTCGCGCAGCTCCGCGAGCTCGCGCTCGCGCCCGAGCAGCGGGTTCGGCGAGATCGGCAGATCGGGGGCCGGCGGTTCCTCGATGCGGGGCGCGGCGAGGCCGGGGTCATGGTGGAGGATCCGCCGTTGCAGCTCGCGCAGCTCGACGCCCGGCTCGAGCCCGAGCTCGTCGCGGAGCCGCTTTCGCGTGGCCGAGTAGAGCTCGAGCGCGTCCGTCTGGCGCCCGCACCGGTAGAGCGCGAGCATCGTCAGCGCCTGGAAGCGTTCGCGTAACGGCGCAGAGGCGGCGCGGCTCTGGAGCTCGGGGAGGAGCTCGCCGTGACGTCCGAGTGCGAGACCGGCTTCGAACCGCTCCTCGGCGGCGATGATGCGCAGCTCCTCGAGCCGCTCCGCTTCGGCCCGTGCGAAGTCCTCGAAGGCGAGCGGGCCGTAAGCCGCGCCGCGCCAGAGCGAGAGCCCGCGCTCGAGCAGCGACAGCGCCAGTTTCGGGTTGCCGCCGCGTCGCGCGGCCGAGCCGTCGGCGAGCAGCTGCTCGAACCGCGCCGCGTCGAGCGAGCGCCGGTCGAGCACGAGCGCATAGCCGCCGTCGCGAGTCTCGATGTGGATGCCGTCGGCGAGCGCCTTTCGCAGCTGGGAGACGTACACCTGCAGCAGCTTCCCGGCGGACGGGGGCGGAATCCCCGGCCAGACCGCCTCGATGAGGAGATCGGCGCCGACCGTCCTCCCGGCGCCGACCACCAATGCGGCGAGCAGGCGTCCCTGTTTGCGGCCCGGCAGCCGCACCGGGCCTGCCTCGCCGACCACCTCGATCGGCCCGAGCACCCCGATCTCCACCAGCTCCCATTGTCGCCCCAGCGGACGCGTATGGGAAGGAGGGAAACCTAAACCGAACCTATACCGGCCGCTGGCAGCCTTTTCGCGGCACACGGGCCGTTCCCCGAAGCGCCCGTCGGTCGAAAGGAGTCGCCGTGAGGATCCCCCTCCCGTTCGTCCTCATCGGACGAGGCACCGAACAGGTCTCGGGCGCCTGCCGCACACTCGAACTCGGGCCGACCGGCGACCGAAAGACGTGGCGGCCGTGACGTACGCGTTCGTGCAGGACGTCTCCGCGAGCTGGGAGGACTACCGGCAGGTCACCGCCGCCCTGCTTGACCCGGCGCCGCCCGGACTGATCCTCCACCTCGCCGGCCCGACCGACGAGGGCTTCAGGATCATCGGCATCTGGGAAAGCGAGCAGGCCTGGCGCGACTTCCAGAGCGACCGGGTCGCAGCCGCGATCGCCGCGCTCGGCGGGCCGGCCCGGCCGCAACCGACCTTCCGCGATCTGCACCCCGCCCACGTCGTCGCCGGCGAACCACTCGGCAGAGACGAGAGCGACGCCGTCCGCCGCGCCGCTCCCGTCCCGCCGTCTGCGAACGGAGGGAACCGATGAGATGGTTGATCCCGATCACCGCGATGGTTGCGGCCTTCGCGCTGACTCCACCCGGCGCGTCCGCGACGCCGACCTCCTTCCAGCTCGTGTTCGTCGGGCACAGCGTCGTGGCGAGCTACCCCTCTCCGTCAGGGGTCGCGCACGTCGGCCCGTTCACGACGAACTCGCCGCTCTGCCCGTCGGGAAGCGGAGAGGACATCGCAGAGACCGATGGGGGCGTGGCCACGCGTCTCTTCACTTGCGACGGATCCGGCGCGACGTTCACGGCGACGATCAACCCGCACATCGGCGAATTCGAAGGCGCCGGTTCCTGGCAGATCATCTCCGGAACGGGACCGCTCGCGACTCTGCGCGGCCGGGGCAGCTTCTCGAGCGTCCTCACCAGCGGAAACCTGAGCGACATCCCCGGCAACCTCCTCGCGCTCGCGTTCGTCAGCACCTGGACGGGTGCCGTCGACCTGGACGCCACGCCTCCCACCGTGGCGCTGACGACGGCTACCACCACGAGGCTCAAGCGGCCGGCAGGAACGTACAAGCTTCATCTCGGCCTCACGCTCGGCGACAACGGTGGCGGCCCGGTCTCGTACACGCTCGTGCTGCTCGACCCCGCGAACCTGGACGTTCTCGTCCGCAAGAGCGGGAGCACGAGCGCAAGCTCGATCACAGGGACATTCGTGTTCAAGCCGAGCGCGCGCACACGCCTGCTCCGGCTCGAAGTCGACGCAAGCGACCAGGTCGGTAACCAGACAACCCTCAAACAGCCAATAGCCCTGAAACGGTAGGGCCGCTTTCAGTCAGCGCAGACCGCGGCGGGTCGTGACCTCAAGCGATAGGAGGATGCGCCACCCACCAGCAGCTAGCGAGGCAGTACCAGAGCCCTCACCCCTCCAACTCCAGAACAGCTTCCCCACCCATTCCCACCGAGCAAGGGGGCAGTCATGCACCGACCTCATCGTCTCGCACGTCAAGTCGTCACGGCGCTCGTTGCCGCCGGACTCGTGGCCGGTCTCGTCGCGGCCTCCTCGACGGCCGCCCGCAGCACCCTCCCCGGCGACGGCGCGTGGACTATGAGCACGGTCGCGACGGGCCTCGACTCGCCGCGCGGCCTGCTGATGACACCGAGCGGCCGCCTGCTCGTCGCCGAAGCGGGCCACGGCGGCGACGTCTGCGGCTCGATCCCGGCCGGTCAGCTGTGCATCGGGCTCAGCTCGCAGATCTCGACCGTCGAACCGGTCGACGGCACGCACACGCCGCTCGTGACGGGGCTGTACTCGCGCTCGGTGCCGACGCAGGGGATCACCGGCGTCGATGGCATCTCCACCGACGGCGGCCGTCTCGAAGGCGTCATCACCTCCTACCCGGAGGAGCTCGCCGGGCTGAGCTGCACCGGCCAGCCCGCGGACTGCACGGGTGTGCTCGCCGCCGCGCGCGCCCAGGCCGGCCGGCTGATCTCCTTCACCCCCGGCGGGACGTTCCGGACGCTCGCGGGTGTCGGCAGCTACGACTACCAGTGGGCCACCACGAACTCGGGGTACACGACCGAGCCGCCGAACGCGAACCCGTACGGGATCTTCGCTCTCCCCGGCGGCGCCTTCGTCGCCGACGCCGGCGCCAATACCCTCGATCTCGTCCTCGGCCAGAGGGTTTCGATTCTGTCGGCATTTCTCCCGCCGCCGCCTGGTGCGTTCCCGGCAGACACGGTCCCCACCTGCCTCACGGTGTTGCGCGGCCGGCTCTACGCCGGCTCGCTCTCGGGCCACCTCTGGATGGTGCATGGCCGTTCCGCGCCGACCGACGTCCCCGTCACCGACGGCGCCGGGCACAGCCTCATCCATCACGTGACCGGCTGTGTCTCCGACGAGCGGACGGGCGCCATCTACCTCGTCGACATGTGGAGCGCACCCACCCCGCCGCTCCCGACCACCGCCGGCACTGGCTCCGTCATCGAGTTCAGGCGCGACGGCACCGCCTCCGTTATCGCGAGCGGGCTCACCTTCCCCAACGGAATCACGATCGCGAAGGACGGCTCGCTCTATATCACCGTCGACAGCACCTGCACCGCAACCGGCTCACCCCTGCCCTTCTGCGCCCAAGGAGGCGGCATCATCAGGCTCCACCACTGACGGCGCAGCAGCCCGCCCCGAGCCCGGCTCCTCCCGCCGCCGACGCAACGGCGGGAGGAGCCGAAGCTCCTCAGTCATCACCGGTTGGCCGGCGGCAATGGCTGAAAGAAGTTGGCTGAAAGAAACGCCTCAGATCGTCTTGAACTGCTCGAACGGCTGGCGGCAGGACTCGCAGTAGCGGAGGCTGCGGCACGGGGTCGGGCCGAAGATGTTCTCCAGGCGCGTGTCCGTCGAGCCGCAGTACGGGCAGCGGAAGACGGCGGTCCGGAGCTGCACGAGGTTCGGGGCGGATGCCTCGCGCGGGGCGGGTGGGGCGAAGCCGGCGGCTCGGAGCTTCTCGCGACCGACGGCGGTGATGCGGTCGGTCGACCACGAGTCGTCGGCGATCACCTCCACCTCCGGCTCTGCGCCGAGCGACGACACCGCCTCCTCCAGCGCGCGCGTCATCGCCTCGAGCGCGGGGCAGCCGAGGAACGTCGGCGTGAACTCCACGCGGACATGTCCGTCGGAGACGTCGACCGAGCGGATGACGCCGAGGTCGACGAGCGAGACCACCGGGATCTCCGGGTCGGGGATCTCCGCGAACGCGGCCCAGACCGCGCTCTCGGTGACCGGCGGTGCCGTCACCACCGGGCCCCAGCGGGCGCCGACCGGCGCACGCTCGTCATCTCCTCCCACAGCTCCGCGAGCTCGTCCGTGTGCGTGCCGCGCTCGACGGCCGGAACCTCGCCGAGTTCGACGCGCGCCGCAAGCTCCGCGCGCTGCTCCGGCGGGAGCACGCCGAGCGCGTACGGCCACAGCTCCCTGACCGCCTCGCGGAAGCGCGGCTCGTCGCGCAGCCGCGCGTGCCACAGCTCCGCGTGCATGCGGTGGTACGCCTCCTCGCGGTCGATCTTCGCGGCGAGCCCGGCGACGGCGGGATCGGCGTCGCGCATCAGCGCCTCGATGCGGATCCGGTCGGCCTCCTCGTAGAGCCAGCGGCGCGCGATCGTGTGCGCCCAGTCGAGCAGCCGCAGCTCGGCGAGCGGCGCGCAGCGGTACTCCTCGAGCGGCCGGTCGAACGCGAGCGCGTCGGGGTCGTCCGTCAGCAGCCGGTACACCGCGCGCGCGTGGCCGATCTCGTTCTGCGCGATCGACGAGAACGCGACGTCCTCCTCGAGCACCGGCGCGATCCCCGTCCACTCGGAGTCGCGCCAGCCGATCACGAGCTCGTCGTCAGCGAGTCCGAGCAGACGCTCGTTCACGCGCCTCCTTCAGCCTCGCCTTGATCGAGTAGCCGTCGACGCGCCGGTACTTCAGGTCGAACTCGTCGGCCCAGCTCTCGACGTCGCGGATCGCGTCGCGCGGGACGAGCCACAGCGCCGCCGACTCGCCGCGCCGCCCGTACTGCTCGCGCGCCCACGCCTCGGCGAAGTCCGCGTCCGGGGCGACGACCGAGCCGGCGTGCTCGAACGGCCGCCCCTTGCGCTCGCAGCGGAAGACCTCCCAGATCATGCCGCGAGCACCACGTCGCGCACCCAGCGCTCCTGCTCGATGAAGCGCGAGCGGAACGCGAGCCGCTCGTCCGTCATCGGCCCGTGCCCGGTGACGACGTGACGCAGCTCGTCCCAATCCGGCTCCGTGTACTCCCACACGCCGTCGTCGCGCCGGCGCAGCTTCGGGTCGGGAACCGTCAGCCCGAGCTCCCGGATCTGCGGCACGTAGCCCTCGAGGAACTGCTGGCGCGCTGCTTCGTTCGATTGCGACTTGATCCGCCAGTGCCACATCGGGTCCTCTTCCTGGGGGATCGGGTTCCCGTGGAACTGCATCAGCGGCGCCCACCAGCGGTCGAGCGCCTCCTGCACGAGCTCGAACTGCGCGGGCGTGCCGGTGACCATCGCGAGGATGACGTCGCGGCCGTGGAGGATGTGGAACGACTCCTCCCAGCAGATCTTCTTCATGATCCGCGCGTACGGCGCGTACGAGCATTTCAGCAGCGCCTTCTGGCTGATGATCGCCGCCGCGTCGACGAGCCATGCGATCACGCCCACGTCGCCCCACGAGCGCGTCGGGTAATGGAAGACGTTGTGGAACTTCGACCTGCCGGAGACGAGATCGGCGAGGCACTGCTCGCGCGGCTTGCCGAGGTCCTCGACGACGCGGTAGATGAGCTGCGCGTGCCCGACCTCGTCCTGCACCTTCGCGGTGAGCGCCAGCTTGCGCTGGAGGGTCGGAGCACGCAGGATCCACTCACGCTCCGGCAGGACGCCCATCAACTCGGAGTTCGCATGCATCTCGATGAACTTCACGAGCTTCGCCCGGTACTCGTCCGGCAGCCGGTCGGTCGCCTCGACCTGGCCGCCGGCCTGGACGTAGTCGAGGAACGCCTGCTCGTCCCGCGGGACTTCCACCGCCGCCATCCGGCACCACCTTCCGAACGATCGTTAGCCTCGGGATTGTAGATGTCCACGCGGAAGATCGAGCTGACCCGGGCCGCGGCCCGGCTGTTCGCCGAGAAGGGCTACCACGGCACCTCGGTCGGCGACCTCGCGGACGCGCTCGGCGTCCAGAAGGGGTCGCTCTACTCGCACATCGAGGCGAAGTCGGACCTGCTCTGGGAGGTGGCCCGCGAGGGCGCCGAGGCGTTCCACGCCGCGCTCGACGCGATCCCCGAGGAGGGGCCGGCGGTCGAGCGGATCCGGGCGGCGCTGCGTGCACACCTGCGCGTCGTCGCGGAGCAGCTCGACATCGCCACCGTCTTCGTCCGCGAGTGGCGCTACCTCGACGGCGAGCGGAAGGAGCAGTTCGTGCGGGAGCGGCGCCGCTACGAGGAGCGGTTCCGTGCGCTCTTCCGCGAGGGGCGGGAGCACGGCGAGCTGCGGGCCGACCTCGACGACGAGGCGGCGGCGCTGCTCGTCCTCTCCGCGGCGAACTGGGCGTACACGTGGCTCTGGCCGGGGTCCGACACCGACGCGCTCGCCGACCGCTTCACGGCGGTGATCGTCGACGGCATCCGCGGCTACGCGAGCTGGTGAGCGTGCAGTCGCTCGTCCTCGTCGTGAACCCGTTCGCGACGCGCGTCACGCAGGCGAAGCTCGTCGCCGTGCAGGAGACGCTCGCGCGCGCGGCCGAGCCGAGGATCCTGCTGACGGAGCGGCCGGGGCACGCGACCGAGCTGGTGACGGGAGCGCTCCACGCCGGCGCGGACGCGATCGTCGTCTTCTCCGGCGACGGCGGCTTCAACGAGGCGCTGAACGGCCTCGACCGCGACGTGCCGATCGGGTTCCTGCCGGGCGGCGGCACGAGCGTGCTCTCGCGCGCGCTCGGGCTCCCGCCGGACCCGGTGAAGGCGGCGGAGCAGGTCGCCGACGCGATCGAGCAGGGACGGACGCGGCGGATCACCGTCGGGCGCGTCAACGGGCGGCGCTTCGCGTTCGGCACGGGGATCGGGCTCGACGCCGAGGCGGTCCGCCTCGTCGACAAGATGGGGCGCTCCGACGAGGGCAAGCGGCCCGGCGACCTCGCCTTCGCGTTCGCAGTCCTCCGCGCGCTCGCGGCGACGCGCGGGCACATGGAGCCGCAGCTCGAGGTGAAGGGCTTCGGCCGCGCCGCGTTCGCGCTCGTCGCGAACGGGTCCCCGTACACGTACGCGAAGCGGATGCCGCTGCCGATCGCGCCGGAGGCGCAGTTCGAGCTCGGGCTCGACCTCGTCGCGCCGGTGCGGGTGCGGCGCCGCGTGATCGTCCACACGGCGCTGTCGGTGCTCACGGGCCACGTGCGGCGGGCCGGCGAGGTGCTGTACGGGCACGACCTCGACCGGCTCGAGATCGTCTGCGACGCGCCGATGCCGCTCCACGCCGACGGCGAGGATCTCGGCGACGTCCGCGAGGTCCTGATCGAGGCGGAGCGCGGCGCCGTCTCCGTGCTCGTCTGAACCGAACAACTACGCTTCGGCGCATGACCCAGGTCGCGCCCGGCGAGCACGAGCTCCGCCGCGTCATCGACGAGGACCGCGAGGTCGACGGGCTCGGAGAGCAGGAGCTGCTCGACCTCTACCGCTCGATGACGCTGCTGCGGACGTACGACGAGCGCTCGCTCGTCTACCACCGCCAGGGCCGGATCGGGACGTACGCGATGTTCTGGAACCACGAGGCGATGCAGGCCGGGTCGGCGCACGC
>Ga0335070_10002192_pt1 | contig 22776 bp, 19 predicted proteins | sample Lox_Sample_13_FD_206722 | JGI IMG/M metagenome (GOLD analysis project Ga0335070, IMG submission 206722) | Soil microbial communities from Loxahatchee National Wildlife Refuge, Florida, United States - Lox_Sample_1.3 | ecosystem: Environmental > Terrestrial > Soil > Wetlands | place: USA...
TGGCCATGACCCGCACCAGGTGGTCGGGGTCGCGCACGTGATAGGCGGTGCAGTCGAAGCCGATGCCGAGCCACTTGTGCGGATTCCACACGACGGAATCGGCCTGCTCGACGCCGTCCCACATCCAGCGGAGCTCGGGACAGGCCATGGCGGTGCCGGCCAGGGCGGCGTCGACGTGGAGCCAGGCTCCGTGGACGCGGGCGAGCTTGGCCAGGGGGGCGACGGGGTCGAGCGCGGTGGTGCCGGTGCTGCCCACGGTGGCGATGACCGCGCAGGGCCGGCGGCCGTTCGCGGCGTCGGTCCGCATCGCCTCCTCGAGCGCGTCAGGGCCGAGGGCGTGGTGCGCGTCGGTGGGGAGCAGCCGCAGGTTGTCCCGTCCGAATCCGGCGAGCAGCGCGGCCTTCTCGATGGAGCTGTGGGCCATCTCGGAGGCGTAGACGGTGAGCGGGGCGGGTTCCGCCTGGAGCCCGCCGCGGACCTGGCCGTGGGCGGTGGTGCGCTCGCGGGCGCAAAGGAGCGCGACGAGGGTGGCGGTGCTCGCGGTGTCCTGGATGACGCCGGAGAACGTGGGAGGCAGGCCGACGAGCTGGCGGAGCCAGTCCATCGCCACCTCCTCGAGCTCGGTGGCGGCGGGGCTCGTCTGCCAGCTCATGCCCTGGGCGCCGAGGCCGGCGGCGACCAGGTCGGCCAGCACCGAGGGCAGCGTCGAGTTCGACGGGAAGTAGGCGAAGAACCGCGGGTGGTTCCAGTGGGTGATGCCGGGGAGGATGGCCGCGTCGAGCTGCGGCAGGAGGCCCTCGAGAGGGACCCCGTGCTCGGGGGGCGCGGCGGGGAACTGGCGGCGGACGTCGCCGGGATGGACGGGGCTCATCACCGGGAGGCCGGGGAGGCGCTCGCGGTAGGCCGCCACCCATTCGATGAGCTGGTGTCCAAGTACGCGGAACTCGTCGGGAGTCATCGGGCTGGCCACGGTACACCTTGCCGCAGGGCACCGAGAGGTCGATGTTCTCGTGCCTCCCCGCGATGGGACGAGAGGACATGAGCCGGCTCGAACAGGACCAGGTGGGCAGCTGCAGCTTCGTGGACGTGCTCGAGGAGGCGGTGCTGGTGAAGCGCCCGGTGGCCATCGAGCTGCGCGACGGGACGACGTTCATCGACCAGGTGATCGACGTGAGGACCGAATCCGGGCAGGACTTCGCGCTGTTCAGGAGCCACGCCCGGGTGGCGGTCCGGGACATCGCGGCGGCGACCCGGGCCGAGCCGCCCCGCCGGCCGAGCCCACCCGACCCCCGCGGGTGAGGGTTCGGCCCCCCAGGCCCGGGCCTGACCGACCGGCCGCCGTTGCAGCCTGACGGGGCCGTCTGCTAGCCCCTCGGGGCACCGATGGCGCGCTACGAGGTCTTCATTCCCGCGGCGGAGCCGGGCAGCTTCGACGTCACGCTCCGCGTGGAGGCAGCGAATTGGATGCAGGCCCTGAAGACGGGCTTCCACCGGCTCGGTGAGCAGGGGCTCGTCCCGCACAACGTGCTGGTCGACGTGCAGGACGATGGCTCGGTGCACGTCACCGATGCGAACAGCGCCCGGGTGTTCCGGATCCGCGAGATGACCGACGCCGAGACCGCCTCGGCCAAGGTGAAGCCCAAGCCGACGCCCCTGGGCACTCCCGTGCCGGCCGAGCCGGTCGCGCCGCCCCCGACGGCGGCGATGGTGGACGTGGTCAGCAAGACGGAGCGACCGGACCTTCCGCTGGTCGGCATTTCCCGCGAGGCGAAGGATCCCCACCAGACCAGCGGGATGGACGTGCCGCCGGGCGGGTTCGAGCCGACGGTGATGCGGCCGCCCGACCGGCCCACCTCGCCGATGGCCTCGCGGCCGACGCCGATGAGCACCCCGCGGGTCATCCTCCCGCCGACGGACGAGCTGGTGGCCACGCACCGGCCGCCGACCGGGCCCATCGGGCGGAGGAAGCCGGCCCGCTCGCCGGCGGCGCAGATGGAGGACGTGCTCGCCGAGGTCTTCGAGCGGGTGCAGGGCGTCTACCAGCGGCGGGACGCGGCGGACGGGCTGGGGTACCTGCTGGATCTGGCGATGGAGAAGATCCCGGTCGAGGCCGGCAGCGTGTTCTCGAGCGAGCTGGTCTCGGGAGATCTCCGCTTCGTGGTGGTGCGGGGCCCGAAGGCGCAGGAGATCCTCGAGGCGAAGATCGTCATCCCCGCGGGGACGGGCATCGTGGGCTTCTGCGCGGTGGAGGGCGTGTCGCTGGCGCTCTCGGACGTGCAGAAGGACCCGCGCTTCTACCGCGGGGTCTCGGACCGGGTGCACTACGAGACCCGCAGCATCCTCTGCTCGCCGGTCATCGCCCACGGCCGGACGTTCGGCTGCATGGAGCTTGTGAACCGGCGCGAGTCGCCGGTGTTCAGCGAGTACGAGGTGGGGATGCTCTCGTACATCGCGCACCAGGGGGCGCTGTTCCTCGACGCGCTGGGGTGAGCATGCCCCCCCCGGCGGGCGCGCACTCGGCCATCGGCGAGGCGCGGGCGGTGACCCGCTCACCGGCGGAGGCCGGACCCGGGGTCCGCTGAGCTCTTCATCACCTCGTCGAGCAGGACCGTCGCATAGGACCCCGCCGGAAGCGCGAACGACAGCTCGACGGCGGACCCCTCGATCGACCAGCGCGCGTCGGTCACCGGCACGGCGAACGGCCGGCGGGTGCCCTCGGCGATGCTGCCCAGCCGCCGGAAGCTCTCGGGCCCGAGGGCCTCTGCTGTTAGGACCGCTTGCTCGGCGGCGTCCACCTCTCCCTCGGGACGCTGCATCTTCCAGCCGAAGATGGGTCCGGTCGGGGCGACCTCCCCGCGCTCCACTCTCGCCTGATCGACCTCCGGCTCGCGGCAGACGAAGAGGCCGCCCGAGTCGGTCTTCCGCATCAGGTCGCCCGCGAGCGCACGCCGCAGCGTGCCGGCTCCGAGCCGCGCCTCGAGCATCCGGTTGAAGAGCAGCGCCTGGTACGCCGACAGGTAGAGCTTTCGCTCGAACGCGCTGGGCCGGGACGGAAGCCGCTCGCCGCGGACCAGCGCCAGGCCCCGGAGCGCGGTGTCCCCCCGTCCGAACCGTTGCGCGCCGAACGCGTTGGGGAGTCCCTCGGCAACGAGCCGCTCCACCACCGGCCCGGCCACATCGGGACGCTCGGCGTCGCGAACGCGAATCCGGAACCGGTTCCCTCGGAGGTGTCCGACCCGCAGCTTGTTCCCGTGGCGGGCATGGGCAAGAACGCGCAGCTCCGGAGTCGGCTCGAGCGCCGCGAGGGCCGCCTCGGCACGGGCAGGGACCGAGAGCCACTGCCTGGCGACGGCGACGCGGTCCTTGAGCCCCGCCCAGGACACCTCGGCGAGCTGGAGCCCGAGCGCCGAGGCGATGCGCCGCGCAGCTTCCGGCGTGTCGAGCCCGACCTTCTCGATCCACAGGAAGAGGTGCTCGCCCGCTCCCGACGGCAGGTAGGCGGGAATCTCCTCGACCTCGAAGTCCTCCGGGGATGCCCGGAGCCTGCCGCCGGTGCCCGGCAGCGCCGCGGTGAGCCGGAGCGCGCCGGGGGTCAATCGAGCGTGGCGAGGAGGTCCTTGACCCGTCGCGCGAGGTCCTCGTCGGCGCGCGACTCCAGCAGCTCGCCAGCCTGGAAGAGCAGGAAGAACATCACGTCGGAGAGGGCCTGCCGGAGCGAGGCCACCGGCTCGCTGCCCAGCGTCGGCCGGGCCCTGGCGTACGCGTCGAGGACCTTCCGCGCGTCGAAGCGTCCGTCCGTGCCGAGCTTCAGCCCGACGAGCACCGGCGACTCGGTCAGGGTGCGGCTCTCGAGCGCGGCGTTGGCGGCGTCGAGGAACTCACGGGCCAGGCCCTTGCTGGCGACCTCGCTGGCGACCTCGGCGAAGATCTCCTCGAAGGTGGCGACGACCCGCGCCGCGGGCTCGGACTCGGCGCCCCGGCTCGCGCGGCCGCGGGGGGGGACGGCCACCTCGCCGTGCTTCATCTCGGAGACCGAGGCGTAGCCTCCCTCGAGGAGGCGGAAGAGGACCTTGGTGGCGTCGAACTCGCTGAGCTTGGCGGCCCGGGCGAGCTCGAGCACGGTGCGCTGGCCGTTGGCGAGGCCGAGGAGCCGGTCCTCGTCGGGGTGGAGCTTTCCGTCGCTGGGGCGCTTCTTGTTCACGTAGACGCGGCCGTGGGGGATGCGCTGCCGGAAGTGCTGGAGCTCGTCGATCTTCCGGATGGCGTCCATGAGCAGGCTCTGGGTGGAGAGCTGGACGGCGGGGCCGGTCTTCTCCTCGGGCTCCTGGTCGGCGAGGGTGAAAGCTCCCTCGCGGGCCAGGACGAGGGCGTGGAAGATCTCCGAGACCTGCTGGGTGACGCAGGCCCAGAGGTCGTGCGGCTGGAGCAGCCCGCGGTCGACGAGGGCCCGGCCCACGCGGCTCGGGGGGTTGTCGCGGAGGGCGTCCTCGACGTCGTTGCGGGCGGCGTGGCCGAGGCGGACCAGCACCTCGCTGAGCCGATCGGCGGGGTCCTCGCTGCTGGCGCCGCGGATCTCGCCGTCCTCGAGGACGACCGACCGCTCTCCGCCGGGGGAGTGGAGCCGGAGGGTCCCGGTCCAGCGCGACTGGCTCAGGAAGGCGATGAGGTCGGAAAGGGGGAAGCCGGAAGCGTCGCCGACGAGCACCACCCGCGGGGCCTTGCTCCGTCCACCCTCGGCGGGCTGGCGGAGGGCGGCGAGGAGATCCGGCGCGGTGTGGAGGAGGACGAAGCTGCCGTGGTGAGCGTCGAGCTCGCCCGAGGCCTCGGCGTCGGGCACCACACGCCCTCCGGACTCCACGCGGATGCGGGCGGTCATGGGCGCGCGGCGGGCCTCACCGGGTGGCCGTGGTCCAGGTGCCGTGCGTCTTCTGCCAGTCGAGCTCGTCGTCCACGGTGATGGCGAGGATCTCAGGTGCGGGCGCGAGGTCCAGCTTCCGGCCGTTGACGAAGACGGTCGGGGTGGCGTTGACCCCCGCGGCGACGCCTGCGGCGCGCTGGGCCTCGGCCTGCTCGAGGTAGGTCTTGTCGGCCAGCGCCTTGCGCCACTCGGCCGCGGGGATGCCGGCCTTGGTGAGGATCTCCTGGATGACCTCGGGAGAGAGCCGGCGCTGGTTGTCGAAGATGGCGTCGTGCACCGGCCAGAGCTTCCCCTTGTCGCGGGCCAGGAGCGCGGCCTGAGCGGCGGGCATGGAGTTGGGGTGCTGGGTGAGGGGGTAGCTCATCCAGCAAAGCTTGACCTTGGAGGCATTGTCGGCGGCGAACTTCTCGAGCGCAGGCCGAAGCACGGCGCAGTGGGGGCACTCGAAGTCGGAGAACTCGACCAGGGTGACCGGGCCCTTGCCGCGGCACTGCCGCTCGTCGACCTTGAAGGTGGTGCGCGCGTCGCGGAAGCCCTGGTCGTAGCGAGCGAGCTCGACGCCGATCTCGGCGGCGGTGACGCCGCGCGAGGCCTCGATGGCGGCGAGCTGCCCGAGCCGGCGGCTGTGGCGGCACTCGGGGTGGCTCTTCAGGCACTGGCCGAGCGAGTGGGGCGAGCCGCAGCCGCAGAACTCGTCCTCCAGCACGCGGTCGTACTCGGCGCGCGCGGCAGGCGGGAGCGCCGAGGCGTCGAGGGGAGCATCCTGTGCGGTGGCAGGGGTCGTGGCCGTGCAGGCCAGGACCGCCGCCGCGGCGAGCCAGCGGGAGACGGGGGAGTTGCCCACGGCGTCCCTTGCTACACGTCCGCCCGGAGCAGTTGCAAGACAGGCGGTGGGGCTGCTGAAACTGGGGGACACCACGCCCGTGCCCAACCGTCCCCGAGTCCTGATGCTGCACACCGGCGGCACCCTGGGGATGACGGGGGGCCGGCCCTCGGCGCTGCGTCCTTCGCCGTTCGCCCGGACGCTCCGGGAGCGGGTGCCGGAGCTGGCGGAGCTGGCCGACGTCCGGCTGGAGGTCTTCAGCAACCTGGACTCGAGCGAGATCCAGCCCGAGGCCTGGCTGCAGCTGGCCCGTGTCCTGGCCCGGAGGCTGCCGGAGTTCGACGGGGCGGTGGTGACGCACGGGACGGACACCCTGGCCTACACCGCGAGCGCGCTGTCGTTCCTGCTCCCCGGACTCGACCGTCCGGTGGTGCTGACCGGGAGCCAGCGGCCGCTGAAGGAAGTGCGGACCGATGCGCGCCTGAACCTGATCGACGCGGTGACCTCGGCGCTCCGGGGGCCGCCCGAGGTGACAGTGTGCTTCGACAGCAAGCTCTACCGGGGGAACCGGACGCTGAAGGCGGCGGTGGCAGACTACGACGCCTTCGAGAGTCCGAACTTCCCGCTGCTCGGGACGCTGGGGGTGAGGGCGAACTTCGCGAAGGGGCTGCCGCCGCGTCCGCTGAAGCTGGTGGACCGGCTCGACCCGAGGGTGTTCCTCCTCAAGGTGTACCCCGGCCTGGACCCTGCCCTCCCGATGGCGCTGCTCGGACGGATGCGCGGCCTGGTGGTGGAGGCGTACGGCGCGGGCAACGTGCCGGTCGACGAGGCAGGCGGCCGCTCGCTCCGTCCGGTGTTCCACGAGGCTCGGCGCCGGGGCGTGGCGGTGGTGATGGTGAGCCAGGCGCCGCGGAACGCGGTGGACCTGTCACTCTACGAGGGCGGCTCGGCGGCACTGTCCGAGGGGGCGATCGGCGGCGGCGACATGACGTCGGTGGCGGCGGTGACCAAGCTCATGCACGTGCTCGGCGTGCACCGCTCGCTGGCGGCGATTCGCCGCGCGATGGAGCGCGCCGTTGCCGGGGAGCGGAGCTCGGAGACGCCATCCTCGGCTTCCGACGCCGGTGAAGACGCTGGAATTGATTCCCGAACGCACCCTGGGGGCCCGAATCGGACGCCCCGCCGCGCGCGGAGACCCCTCCCCGACCGGACCCCCCGGTCATCGTGATCCGGAACGCGCGTTGCGCGGCGGGCACCGCTGCCGCGGGCGCGGGCGGCCCTTGCATCCGGCGGCCGCATCGGCCATGGAGAGGGCCGCTGTCCAATCCTGACGGAGGGAGGTGACCCCGACATGCCCGGTATCCGAGTGAAGGAAGGCGAATCGATCGAGAGCGCGCTCAAGCGCTTCAAGAAGGCGACCGAGAAGGCCGGCATCCTGTCCGAGATCCGCAAGCGGGAGCACTACGAGAAGCCCTCCGTGAAGCGGAAGAAGAAGGCGCTGGCGGCGAAGAAGCGCGCGGTGAAGAAGCAGCGCAAGTCGTTCTAGCGCCGCCCTTGCAGGACGCAGCGCGACGGAAGGAACCCTCCCATGGCGAGCCTGAAGGAACGCATCGACGCCGACCTCAAGGACGCGATGCGCAGCAAGGACGAGCTGGGCACGAGCGTGCTGCGGATGCTGAAGAGCGCGGTGAAGTACAAGGAGGTGGAGCCCGGCGGCCACCTGCTCGAGGACGCGGGGGTGCTCGCGGTCATCCAGACGCTCATCAAGCAGCGCCGCGACTCGGTCGAGCAGTTCCGCGCCGGCGGCCGCCCCGAGCTGGCGGACAAGGAGGAGCTGGAGATCGCCAGGCTCCAGCTCTACCTGCCGGCGCAGATGACGCCGGATGAGCTCCGCGTCGAGGTGCGGGCGGCCATCGCCCAGGTGGGGGCCAAGGGCCCCAAGGACATGGGCGCGGTGATGAAGGCACTGCTTCCGAAGGTCTCGGGGCGGGCCGAGGGCAAGGCAGTCTCCGAGGCGGTGAAGGCGGAGCTCGCGCCGAAGTGAGGCGGCCGTCCGGCCTGCTGGGGTGAACGCCGCCGAGGCCGGGCCGGAGTCACCACGGAGGACTACACTCGACCGACGCCGTGTCCATCCCCGAGCACACCATCGACGAGATTCTGGAGCGCGTGGACCTGGTCGCGCTGGTGGGCCGTCACGTCGAGCTGAAGAAGTCCGGGAAGAGCTTCAAGGGGCGCTGTCCGTTCCACCAGGAGAAGAGCGCGTCGTTCTACGTGACGCCGGAGCTGAAGCGCTTCAAGTGCTTCGGGTGCCAGGCGGGGGGCGATGCCATCGCCTTCGTGCAGCGCTACCTGGGGAAGACGTTCGTGGATGCGGTGCGCGACCTGGCCCGCGAGGTGGGGGTGGACCTGTCCGCGGCGGAGGACCCGTCGGCGCGCGAGCGGCAGCAGCTGCGCGAGGTGACCGAGCTCGCGCTCGAGCACTTCAAGTCGCAGCTGTGGCATCCCAGCGAGGGACGGGTGGCGCGGGAGGCGCTGGCGGCCCGCGGCGTCAGCGAGGAGACGGCGCGCAGCTTGGGTCTCGGATGGGCGCCGGAGGCCTGGACCCGGCTGGCGGATGCGCTGCTCGCCCGCGGGTTGCTGGAGTTCGGGCTGCAGGCGGGGCTGGTCCAGCGGCGCACGCGGGGCGACGGCGCCTATGACGTGTTCCGGGGCCGGCTGATCATCCCCATCCGCGCCGCGGATGGGCGGGTGGTGGCGTTCGGCGGGCGGCTGCTGCTGGGGGACCAGGGGCCGAAGTACCTCAACTCGAAGGAGTCGCGGCTGTACGCCAAGAGCGAGACGCTCTACGGGCTGGACCGGGCGCGGGACGAGGTCCGGCGCCGGAAGAGCGCGGTTCTGGTGGAGGGCTACTTCGACGTCATCGGGCTGCACCAGGCGGGGGTGCAGCACGCGGTGGGGCTGTGCTCCACGGCGCTGACCCCGGGACATCTGGCAGCGCTCCAGCGGGTGGAAGCGCGGGAGCTGGTGCTCCTGCTCGACGGCGACGAGGCGGGCCGCAAGGCGGTGGAGCGGCTCGCCCCGGCGCTCCTGGCCGCGGGGGCGTCCACGCGGGTGGCGCTGCTGCCCGAGGGCGAGGACCCGGACACCTTCGCCCGGAGTCAGGGCGGGGACGCGGTGCGGGCGCTCCTCGCCGCGGCGGTGCCGCTCTCGGAGCACCTGTTCCGGACGCTGCTCCCGGAGGGCCGGGCGGCGAGCTTCGAGCGGAAGATGGAGGCCCTGGGGCGGCTCCGACCCGTCGTGGCCGAGCTTCCGGTGGGCCTCCTCCGCTCGGCGTTCTTCTCCGGCCTGGCGGCGTACTCGGGGTTGCCGGCCTCCGAGCTGGAGGCCGGCCTGCGGGGCAAGGGCCCCCTCCTCCGCCCGGTTCCGAAGCCGGGCGCGGGGGCACCGGTGCGGGTGGAGCGGCCGCTGGATCGGGCGGAGGCCGCACTGGGCGCGCTGTTCCTCACCCGGCCCGAGCTGATCCGCGGCGCTGCAGCGGCGGCGGTGCTGGACGAGGTGACCCACCCGGGGCTCCGGGGAGTGCTCGCGCAGCTCCTGGCGGGGGCGGCGCCGGCGGACGCGCTCGAGGGCTGTCACCCCCAGCTCCGGGCGAGCCTGGAGGCCGCCCAGGGGCTCCTTCCGCGCGATGCCGGACAGTTGCCCGAGGCGTTCGAGACCCTCTCCAGACGGTTGAAGCTGGCCCGGGTCAAGGAGCGGCTGGACCACATCGCCCGGAGCACGGCCCTGCTCGTGGGCGCGCACGAGCTCGACGAGGAGACGAAAAGGTTGCAGGAGGAACGGGGGGAATTACTCAGGCTGAAGCGCCAGCTCGAGGCCGCCCCGTCCCCACCCCTTTCTGGCAGTTTGTGACCGTGCGCGCTCCGGTGATAAAGCCGCGCGTTCGCACATCTATTTCTGGAGTCGCCGCCCGATGCCCACCAAGAAGTCCGCCAAGTCCTCCACCGCCGCGCGCTCGTCCCGGCTGAAGGCTCCCTCCAAGGACAAGGAGAAGGAGTCGAAGAAGAAGCCCGCGGCGGGCAGGGCGAGCGCCGACGCCCGTCGGGCGAAGAAGCCCGTGGCGGCGCACGACGAGGTGGATCCCGAGGAGCAGGCCGAGGAGCTCGCCGCGGCCGTCGAGGTGGATCCCGACGCGGTCGAGGAGGCCGAGGAGGAGGAGCCCATCGCGGACCGCAAGGAGGTCAAGGACCTCCTGGAGGCGGGCCGGGCGAAGGGCTACCTGACCTACGACGAGGTCAACGACGCGCTGCCGGCGGACATCGTGTCGTCGGATCAGATCGACGACGTGATGTCGATGTTCGGCGACAACGAGATCGAGATCGTCGACGCGCAGAAGGCTGCTCAGGGCTCGGAGACCAAGCCCACCGTGGCCGCCTCCGAGGAGCCGGCTGCCAAGGAGGTCGAGGAGGAGGAGGAGAAGGACGAGGACGACGAGCCGGGCGGCAAGTCGAACGATCCGGTCCGCCTCTACCTGCGCAAGATGGGCTCGGTCTCGCTCCTCACCCGCGAGGGCGAGGTGGAGATCGCCAAGCGCATCGAGGAGGGCGAGAAGGAGGTCCTCCGGGCGCTGCTGGCCTGCCGGCTGGCGGTGGCGGACATCCTGGACATGGGGAACCGGCTGCGGAGCGGCAAGCTGCGCATCCGCGAGGTGGTGAAGGACGCTCCAGAGGAGGCCCAGGGAGAGTCGGAGGCCGAGGTCGAGGGGGAGGCCGGCGAGGGTGACGCCGCCGCCCAGCTGAACCAGAGCGAGCTCAACCGGATCGAGCAGATCTGCAAGCAGATCGACCGGATCCGCAAGCACGCCGAGGTGGTGGACGCGCTGGAGGAGGAGCTCAACGGCAAGAAGAAGCTCTCCGAGGCCAAGCGCAAGGAAGTGAAGCAGGAGATCCGCGACGCCCGCACCAAGATGATGGAGGTGCTGGAGGAGATGCGGCTCAACAAGAAGCAGATCGACCGCATCGTGCTGAACCTCCGCGGGCTCATCGAGCGGGTGGAGAAGGCCGAGGACGAGCTCCGGCAGATGGAGCGCGGACTGGGCATGGAGATGAAGGAGCTGCGGCCCCAGCTCCGCGAGTCCCGCGAGAACCCAGCCACCTCGAAGAAGCTGCAGAAGCGGCTGAACGTCACCCAGGAGCAGCTCGAGGCGATCGACCGCGACGTCCGCACCGCGGTGCGGAAGATCAAGCGCGTGGAGGAGGAGGCCAACCTCCCGGTGGAGCTCCTCCGCCGGAACTACGAGGCGATCCGGGTCGGGGAGCGCAAGGCCGAGCGGGCCAAGGCCGAGCTGGTGGAGGCGAACCTCCGCCTGGTGGTGTCGATCGCCAAGAAGTACACCAACCGCGGGCTGCAGTTCCTCGACCTGATCCAGGAGGGGAACATCGGCCTGATGAAGGCGGTGGACAAGTTCGAGTACAAGCGCGGGTACAAGTTCAGCACCTACGCCACCTGGTGGATCCGCCAGGCCATCACCCGAGCCATCGCCGATCAGGCGCGCACCATCCGCATCCCGGTGCACATGATCGAGACCATCAACAAGCTGATCCGCACCAGCCGCTATCTGGTGCAGGAGATCGGCCGCGAGCCCACCCCGGAGGAGATCGCCGAGAAGATGGAGCTCCCGCTGGACAAGGTCCGCAAGGTTCTCAAGATCGCCAAGGAGCCGATCAGCCTCGAGACGCCGATCGGCGAGGAGGAGGATTCTCACCTCGGCGACTTCATCGAGGACAAGAGCCTGGTCAGCCCGTCGGACGCGGTGATCAACATGAACCTGGCCGAGCAGACCCGGAAGGTGCTCGCCACCCTGACCCCGCGCGAGGAGAAGGTGCTCCGGATGCGCTTCGGCATCGGGGAGAAGTCGGACCACACGCTGGAGGAGGTGGGTCAGGACTTCGAGGTGACGCGCGAGCGCATCCGGCAGATCGAGGCCAAGGCGCTGAGGAAGCTGCGGCACCCGTCGCGGAGCAAGCGGCTGCGGTCGTTCGTCGAGGGGACCTGACCCGCTTCCGGCGCTCGCCGCGCACGTCATCACGGGCCGTCTGGAGCGATCCGGGCGGCCCGTCGCGCACCCCGGGGGGGGCGTGCGGAGTCTGGCCCGCGCCAGTGGAGGTCGACCGTGCCGCTGCCCCGAGAGAACCTCGACGCGACCGTGGCCAGGGTGGTGCGGGCGATTCCACGCGGCCGGGTGCTGAGCTACTCGCGGGTGGCGGTGCTCGCGGGGCTGCCGGGCCGGGCGCGGCTCGTGGGCAAGGTGATGGGGCGCATCGGGTCCGGCGTGCCGTGGTGGCGCGTGCTCCGCGCCGACCGGACGCTGGCCGAGGAGGTGCGGGTGGAGCAGGCCCGCCGGCTCCGGGCGGAGGGCGTGCGGGTGGTGGACGGCGGCCGCGTGCCCCGCGCGGCGTTCCTGCCCATCGGCGACCAGGCGCTGCACCGGCGCATCCGGCGCGGCAGCACGGGCTCGAGCTCGAGAGCAGGCGAACGCCGCCAGCGGACCGAGTAACACTCCGGGCGAGCATCGGGACGAGCGCACTCCGGCCCGGAAGACGACGGGCGGCCAGCGCCCCGCCGAGGAGCGCCGCCGCCCGCTTGAATCACTGAACCCTGCTGCTTACTTCGCGACCGGAGCCTGCTCCGCGCTCCGCTTGGCCGCCTTGTGCCGAGGAGCGGTCTTCTTCGCCTTCTTCTCGGTGCTCTTCTTCTCGGTCTTCACCGAGCCGTCGGCCTGGGTGGTGGTCTTCGACTCGGTCTTGCTCTCCGACTTGGTCGCCGGGGCCGGGGCCGGACCGGTCGAGGCAGGCGCCTGCGCGAACGCGGCGAACGGCAGGGCAACAGCCAGGGCGACGGCGGCGAGGAGGTTCTTCTTCATGGGTGCGTCATTCCTTTCGGGAAGGAGGGCGACTCATTCGCCCTCGTTGCACCCTTGGACCGCACCACCGTTCCGCCCATTCAAACGGGCGGCCCCTTGTCTAGAACTGCAACCTCAGCATCGCCCGGCCACCGAGGTAGCGATCGGTCGCGCTCCCGGCCGGCGGGTTCTCGTCGAAGGTGAAGCTGGTCGAGCTGTAGGAGCCGAAGATGCGAAGCGAGAGCGGCCCCACCAGCTGGATGTGGAAGCCGAGCTCGGCCTCGAACCCGCTGGACTTCCCGCTGTAGCTGCTGGAGCTCACGCCGGAGGAGTCCTGCACGGCGAGCGCCGTGGTCTTCCAGAGCAGGTAGTCGCCGCCGACGATGATCCAGAAGCCGCCCACCACGGGGATGTCCACCCGCAGACCGAACTTGTGTCCCCAGATGCTGTACTGCGGCAGGTTGGCGAAACCGACGCCCTGCGGGTCTCCGTCGGTGAGGAACTTGTACTTGCTGTACGCGTAGAACGGGACGATGGCGAAGTCCGAGTCCTTCGCGAAACGCATCCGCCACTCCAGGCCCGCTTGCCACCGGCTGTACGAGGTGCCCTTGTTGTCGAGGCTCCCGTTGGAGCTCTTCAGTCCGACCGAGAACGCGTAGTCGCCGAACAGGCCGATGCCGGCGAAGAACCCGTCCGAGAAGAAGGCGAGGGGGAAGAGCTCCAGCCGGGCGTGGGGAGCGATGAAGAGACCGACGCTGTAGGGCTTGAGCGAGGTGTTGTTGCCGTAAGAGAGGTCCCGGTTCAGGAAGTCCGCGCCCAGCTCGACCGCGAAGCGCCACTGGTGCCGGGGGGCCTCCAGGCCCTGATTGGCGCCAGCATCCACGGCCACCGGAGTGTCGGCCAACGTCTTCTCGCCGGGAGGCGGAGGCGTCGGCGTCACCGGAAGCGGGAGCGGCTCGAGCGGGGCGGTGGTCGAGACGCCCGGGGCCAGCGCACCGGGGGTGGTGGTGGGCGGGGTGGTGCTCATGGTGCCCGCCGCGACGGCGCCCACCGCGCCCACCCCGGCCTCCAGAAGGGGCCCGGCCGAGGCGAGGTTGCCGACGTCGGTGCCGAGCGTCTGGAGGCTCGAGCTGGTGAGCTTTCCAGCCTGGGTCAGCGGGAACGACCAGCTCTGTGCGGCCTTGCCCGGCTTGTTGAGCCAGGACAGCTGGACCTCCTTGCCCTTGCCGGACTTGGCCTTGGCCACGCCGCCGACGAGGAGGCCCTGAACCTGGGCGCTCTGGATCTTCTTCCAGTCGGGCTTCTTCTTGGTGAAGACCCGGCTCGAGGGGACGCAGGTGTACGTCCGGCAGAGGGCGGCGGAGATCTGGCTCTGCACCTGGGATCGCTTGTCGCCGGTGATGGGAGCGACGGTGATCTTCGGGGCCGCCTCGGCGGTCAGCGCCCAGACCAGGAGGCCCAGCGCAGCGAGTCTTCCGTGAAGTGACATCCGTGTCCTCCGGGGCAGCCCGATGCTCCCCTCTCCGCCGTCACCCGGCAAGGTTTCGTCCGCTGTGGACCGAACGGCGCCGGTGTACCAGGATGTGGTCACCCGACGGGCCCTTAGCTCAGCGGTCAGAGCTGTCGGCTCATAACCGATTGGTCCCAGGTTCGAATCCTGGAGGGCCCACTCGTCGTCCCCGCGCGCTGGGGGGTGCTCAGTGCGCGCGGGCCGAGAGCAGGAGCGCGCCAAACAGGCCGGCCAGGTACACCAGGCTGAAGAGGAAGGTCTGGCGTGCCCAGGCCTTCTGCTCCCGCCGCAGCACGCCCCGGCCGACCAGCCCCAGGAACGCGCCGCCGAGCACCAGCGCCACGCCCAGGTAAAGCGGCCCGGCCACGCCGAGCGGGACGAGCAGCACGCTCAGCACCACCAGCAGCACCGTCCAGACCAGCATCCAGATGCGGGTCGCGTCGTCGCCCTGGACCAGGGGCAGCGCCAGGTAGCCCGCGTTCCGGTACTCGTCCTTGCGGAAGAGCGCGATGGCGAGGAAGTGCGGCATCTGCCAGGCGAAGAGGACGCCGAAGAGGAGAAGACCGCCGGTGCCGATGCGCCCGGTCACCGCGGTCCAACCCATCAGCGGCGGCAGTGACCCGGGGATCGCCCCGACGAGCATCGCCATCGGGCTCCGCGGCTTCAAGGGTGTGTACGCCGCCACGTAGCTCACCAGGGCCAGGAACCCGAGCGAGCCGGTGAGCCCGTTGCTGCCCAGGGCGAGCAGCGGGAGCGAGAACACCGCGAGCAGGAGGCCGAACCCGAGCGCGACCCCCGGCTCCATCCGCCCCGAGGGCAGCGGCCGCAGGCGGGTCCGGGCCATGAACCGATCGCGGTCCCGCTCGATCCAGCAGTTCAGCGCGTTGGCCGCGCCCACGGTGCCCGCGGTGCCGAGCAGGGTGGCCACCCACCGGGACACCGACAGCTCCCCCGGGGCGAGCCACATCCCGCCCGCCAGCGTGCACAGCACGAGGCTCGAGAGGCGGGGCTTGACGAGCGAGACCAGGTCGGCGGCGGGCGACACCGGCCTGGGCAGGGCACGGACGGTCATGGAGACCCTCCCGATTAGCCGTCCCGGCGTCCCGCTTCAAGAGCCGGGCGTGCCTCCTTTGCCCGGAAGGCGACGGGCATCCCCCGTTCTGCCGTCCCCGGGACGGTTTCCCCTCGTGCCGCCGCGCGGCCCGGCTCAGCGGGAGAGGGCCTGGGCGTCGGCGGCGTGCTCCCCCCGGGGCTCGAGCTCGAGGTACTTCGCCGCCGTCACCCGGGCCTTCTCGCGGGTCCGCCGGTCGGCGCCGAGGAAGCGGGCGTAGAAGAAGTAGGTGCCGGCGGCGCCCGGGTCGGTGTCGAGCGCCCGGCGGAAGGCCTCGTCGGCCCTCGTCCGGTCTCCCGCCGCCTCGTAGGTCCGCCCCAGCTCGGTCAGCGCCTCGGCGATGCGTGCACCCTGTCCGATGAACTCCTGGCTGGCCCGGGCGAGCTGCTCGATGGCCTTGGGGTAGTCCTTCTTTTCCCGGTAGACGACGCCGAGCTCCAGCCGGGCGTCGGGGTTCTTCGACTTCGGGTCGGTCAGCGCCTTGAGGTACTGGGCGGCGGCCTCGTCCAGCCGGCCCTGCCGGAAGTACACCTGCCCGAGCATCACCATGAGTCGCGGGCTCTCGCCCATGGTGCGGATGGCGGTGGTCAGCGCCTCCTCCGCGGCCCCGGCCCCCTCGGGCGTCTGCATCAACGCCCGCGCGAGGTCCACGTAGGCCTGGGCGCGGCTCGGGTCGGCCTTGACCGCCTCGCGCATCTCGCGGACCGCGGCGTCGGCCTGGCCCTCCACCAGCAGCCGCTTGCCGCGGAGCAGGTGGAGCTCGGGGTTGTTCCGGTCGAGGGCGAAGCCCTCCTCGTCCTCCTTGGCGGCAAGCGCGGTGGCCGCGGCACGCTCGAACGGGACGCCGGTGGCCTCGGCGAGCTTCTTGCCCACCTCCGTCTGGACCCCCATGGCCGCCACCTGGACGCGGCTGACGAGCAGCGCCCGCGCGAGGTGCGCCACCGCCAGCTGCCGCGGCGAGGGGGGCGGCTCGGCATCGAGGAGCTTCCGGAGGTTGGTGCTGGCGACCGGGAAGCCGGCCGCGTTGTCCGAGTCGAGCGCGAGCAGCGCGCGGCCGAGGAGCGACTCGGGGTGGTCCTTCTCGTAGCGCAGGGCGAACCCGTAGTTCTGGTCCGCCGCCCGGGCATCGCCGCGGCGGCGGTGCAGCGTGCCGAGCGCCGAGTAGACGCGCGGGTCGCTCGGCGCGGCCTGCTGCGCCTTCTCCAGGCTGTCGCGGGCCTTTTCCAGATCTCCGACCTGCATCTGGATGATCCCCTGCGTGAGCTCGAGGAAGGCGCTGGTCTGGCCCTTCTCGTCGAGCGCCTTCACCTTGGTCTCCAGCGTGGCGAGCGCCTGGGTGGCCTTCCCCGAATAGCTCGCGAGCAGCGCCTCGGCGGCGTCGGCGAAGCGGCTGTCCTGGTCTCCGAGCCGGCGGACCGAGGCGAGGTGCTCCTCGGCGAAGCGGCGGGCGTCGTCACCGTCCCCGTGCTCACCCCAGCGGATGGCGTAGGCGTAGGCGAGGTAGCCGTGTGCCAGGGCGCTGTTCGGATCGATGTCCAGGGCCGCCGTCGCCGCGTCGGTGGCCTTCTTGTACGAGGCGAAGCTGTCGTGCCGGAGCTGCTCGCTGGCCTCCTTGAGGCTCTTCTTCAGCTTGATGTCGCGCCCGGCCTTCCACTGACCCCAGCCATACCAGCCGCCGATGATCGCCACGCCGGCCACCGCGGTGAGGATGAAGCGGGTGGCACGGCCCTTCCTCGCCGCGGGCAGCCGGACCTGGTCGTCGTCCTCGGACTCGGCGGAGCGCGGTGCGGCCGGCCGCTGCACCGGCATCCCGTTCATCGAGCGTGTGCGCGCGGTGGACGGCCCGGAGCCGGCGGGCACCTCCGAGAGGCGGGGCGGCCCGCCCCGCGGGCCGGAGGGGGCGACCGGGGCCGGTGGAGGCTCGGGCGGCGGCGGGGGCTTCGGCGGCTCGAGCTTCCAGTGGGCGAAGGCGGCGGCGGTCTCCGGGTCCTTCGGGTCCAGGTCCCAGACCTTCTGGAGCGTCGTCTTGCCCCCCGCGGAGTCGCCGGAGCGCATCTGCACCTCGGCCAGGGCGCGGAGGACGGTGCGATCGGTCGGGGCGACGCCGAGCGCGCCCTGCAGCTCGTCGAGCGCCTTCTTGTCCTTGCCCTGCTCGGCGTAGACCCGCGCGAGCAGCAGCCGTGGATCGGGGCGGTTGGGGTGCGCCTTCACGCCCTTCTTGCAGACCACCATCGCTTCCATGAAGCGGCCGGCGGCGAGGTACGCCTCGGCGAGCGGGCGGTACGCGTCGGATCCAGGGTCCGAGTTGAATGCACTCTCCAGCTTCGCGAGCTCCTGGGGGCTCAGCGTCTTCGCGGGCGTTGTGCTCATCGAATTCGGCGGAATCTAAAGGAAAGCACCCGTCTCCCGAAAGCCGGGCGTCCGTTGACACACCCCCCGGCGGGCGTATAGGAGCCGCTGTCCCGTCCCCCCGGGGGTGTAGCTCAGTTGGGAGAGCGTCGCGTTCGCAATGCGAAGGTCGTCGGTTCGATCCCGTCCACCTCCACTCGTCAAGAATTGATGCCGTGACGGGGCCCGGGAATCCCCCGGGCCCCCCGCACCAGGGGATCCCGGTCCAGGTCATCCAGTGGGACGGCGCGCGCGGCATGCTCGACGGTGGGGGTCGGACCTTTCCCTTCACCCGCGGCGACGTGGTCGGCTTCCATCCGGTCCCGGGCCTGTCTGCGGTGGCCGAGCTCGGAGAGGATGGCAGCCTGCTGCGGCTCACCTTGCCGGGGCACCCGGTGCGGCCCGAGCCTGCGCCGGCGCGTCCCTTCGGGTGGGCGACGGTGCTCACCGTGGACGAGCTCGGAGCGAGCAGCGCGCGCTGGCAGCAGGCGCTGGGAAAGGGTCTCCCCGCGGGCGCGCGGCTCACCGCGCGGGCCCTGCCCGAAGGCGGCACGCTCGTCGAGGCACGCTGGCCGGGAGCGCATCTTCTGGTCCGCGAGCGCCGCACCCCCGAGCCGGGCGAGCTGGAGCGACGGCTCGTGCCCTCGGTCGGGCCGCTCCCCGCCGTCCTGTGGGAGGTGCTCCCGGCGGGCGTGCTCCCGGCCGAGGAGCGGCGCCTGCTCGGGCCGGAGGCGGCCGACCCGTGGGGCCCGTCCGGCGTCACCCGCCTGCTGCTGCGGGTGCTGCGCGCGGCGCTCGACGCCGGCGGGACTCACCTGGTGGCCGAGCACGCCGGGCGCCTCCTGCTGGGCGCGGAGGAGGCCCGCGGTCGACTCGGCGACCCCGACGACTCCGAGGCGCGCCCGTTCGGCGCGTTCATCGACTGGGCGCTGACGCCGGACCGGAGCCGCTACCGCACCCTGGGGATGACCGTGGCGGGCGGCGAGGATCTGGAGATCGAGATCCTCCACCCCGAGAGCGAGGTGGAGCTGGACAGCGCAGAGTCGGCGCTGCTCTTCGGCTGCCACCTCCAGGTCCGCGGGGCGCGGCTGCTCGAGGAGGGCGAGGTGTTCTACGTGCCCAGGGACGTGCGCATCGGCCCCCGCGGGGCGAGCGCGGCGGCCCGGACCGGCTACAAGTACCTCGTCGCCCGGGCCCCGGTGCAGGCGGTGAGCGGCGCGGCACGCCCGCGCGTGCACCTCGTCCGCGGCTGAGAGTGACGACGCCCACGCCCCGGACCCCGGGGACGTGGGCGCCTCACTTCTCGGGCCCTGCGTCTGCCGCTCAGGCGACCTTGGCGGCCGCCGCGGCGCGGGTCTCGAAGAACTGCTCGTTCTCGGTCGACTCGTTCAGCGCCAGGGTGGACGCGGCGCCGCCGGCGATGACCTGGGTCACCTCGTCGAAGTAGCCGGTGCCGACCTCGCGCTGGTGCTTGGTGGCGGAGTAGCCGGTCGACTCGGCGCCAAACTCGGCCTGCTGCAGCCGGCTGTACGCCGCCATGCCCTCCTTGGCGTAGTCGCGCGCCAGGCTGAACATGGAGAAGTTCAGCGCGTGGAACCCGGCCAGGGTGACGAACTGGAACTTGTAGCCCATGGCCCCGAGCTCGCGCTGGAACTTGGCGATGGTCGCGTCGTCGAGGTTCTTCTTCCAGTTGAACGACGGCGAGCAGTTGTAGGCCAGGAGCTTGTTCGGGAACTTCGCCCGGATGCCCTCGGCGAACGCCTTCGCCTCGGCGATGTCCGGGTGCGAGGTCTCGCACCAGAGGAGGTCGGCGTACGGGGCGTAGGCCAGCCCACGGGCGATGGCGCACTCCAGGCCGCCCCGGAGGTGGAAGAAGCCCTCCGGCGTGCGCTCACCCGGGACGATGAACTCGCGATCGCGCGGGTCCACGTCCGAGAGCAGGAGCTTGGCGCTGTCGGCATCGGTGCGGGCGACCAGGAGTGTCGGCACGTCGCAGACGTCGGCGGCGAGCCGCGCGGCGATCAGCGTGCGGATGAACTGCGAGGTCGGCACCAGCACCTTGCCGCCCATGTGGCCGCACTTCTTCTCCGAGGCGAGCTGGTCCTCGAAGTGCACCCCCGCGGCGCCGGCCTCGATCATCGACTTCATCAGCTCGAAGGCGTTGAGCGGCCCGCCGAAGCCGGCCTCGGCGTCGGCGACGATGGGCGCCATCCAGTAGTGAGCGGACTTGCCCTCGGCGTGCTCGATCTGGTCCGCGCGGCGCAGTGCCTGGTTGACCCGGCGCACGACGGCGGGCACCGAGTCCACCGGGTAGAGGCTCTGGTCGGGGTACATCTGACCCGCGGTGTTCGCGTCCGCCGCGACCTGCCAGCCGGAGAGATAGATGGCCTTCAACCCGGCGCGCACCATCTGCACCGCCTGGTTGCCGGTGAGCGCGCCGAGCGCATTCACGTAGTCCTCGGTGTTGAGCAGCTCCCAGAGCCGCTTCGCGCCCATCTCGGCCAGCGTGTAGGAGATTCGGATGGAGCCGCGCAGCCGGTCGACGTCCGCGGCCTTGTACGGCCGGAGGATTCCCTCGAAGCGGCGGGCGTGCAGCGACTCGTTGCTGCGTCCGGCGGGGGTGGGTGTGGCACCCGACCCCTCCTTCATCACCATCCCCATGCTCATCTTCGTGCCTCCCTGGGCGGGCTTGACTGGGTCGCGCCATGACGCAGCGCTCAGCTGTCAATCTGTGTATCGAATGACATGCCGCGCTGTAAAGCTGGAATCACCCGGGGGAGTGCGCAAGTGGCAGAGGCGTTCCAACCGCCTGACCTGCCATGCGAGCAGCATTAGCGCCAGTGTAGCCTACGGTCTTGTAAATTAGTCAATGCAATGTACACAGATGTACGCTGCACGCCCCGGGCGGTTAGGCGAAGCGCAGCCGGGGCCCGATGGGAGCGTGGGCCGCCCCGGGAGCCTAGACGAGTCGCCCGGGCTCGGGCTCCGCCGTGGGCGCAGGCAGGCTGGCCGCGGGCTCGGTGGTGGCCGGCTCGGCGGGGTCAGGCCGCTTCTTGGGCGTCGCAGCGCCGCGGCACCCGCGGCACCAGGGCTGATTGCGAATGGCGCCGTCCGGCATCCTTCTGAGCCCGAACTGAGCGAGGGGCCGGACCTGGCGGCACTTGAGGCACATCAGGGTGATGAGGACCTCGTGGCCGTCGGCATCGAAGACGGCGCTCGCCCGGCGTTTCTTGGGGCGCGTTCCCTCCGCAGCGCGGGGCCGGCGCGCCGGCGGCACGAGGGCGGGCGTCACCTTGTAGAGCATGGTGTCTGGGGATCAAGCAGGAGCCCCTGACACCGTCGGTCGAGGCCAGTGGATCAGCGGCGTTGGCGGCGCCCTCGGACGAGGAGTCCGAGCCCAGCGAGGAGCGCGAGCAGGGCGGGCCCGCCCGCCGCGGTGGCGCAGCTCGAGGAATGATCGACGGGGACGCCCGGACCGGTAGGGCCTCCGCCCGGCGGAGGGCCGCTCGTCGAGCCACCGTCCCCGCCGGCGTCCGGAGCCCCGCCGTCGGGCGGTTGACCGCCGTCGCCGGTGCCACGCGGGTCGCTCGTGATGTCCACCACCAGCCCCCCGTCCACCTGCCCGGCGAGGATGTCCCAGCGCACGAGGGCGAGGTCCGTCTGGGTGCGGTCGCCGACGGCGATGACACCTGCCGGCAGCGCGGCCCCGGCGGGTAGATTGGTGACCGCGATGCCAGCCGGGGCGGTGATCTGCCCCAGGCCGTCCTGGGGGATGACCCGGAACGCGCTCTGTGGCGGGGTCGCACGGAGCAGGTCGTAGACCGTGATGCCCTGACCGTTCGCCGCCAGCAGGTACCGGGCGGTCACGCCGGAGTACACGGCGAGCCCGGTGACCGGGCCGAGGAGGCGTCCCTGGCTGACCAGCGCGGCGTCGAACACCCTCGGGACGCCCGCATCGAGCCGCGCATCGAAGGTGTACAGGTCTCCGACGATTCCCCCGCCGACGAAGCCGACGTTGCTCGTCCCGTCGAAGGTGAGGCTGTACGACTGGTCGTTGGCGCCGACCCCCCCGGGCGATGCCGGGATGCTGAGGCCGCGCGTCGCGATGGCGCTGCCGGTGGAGAGGTCGAGGTCCCAGCGGGTGATCTGGGAACCGTCGGAGACCAGCAGTGCTGCGCCGCCGCCGGGCACTGCCGAGAGAGCGATCTGCGTGCCGGCGGGGATCGAGCTGCCCGGTCCCCTGGCCACGAGCGCCCCTGCCTCCAGCGTCACGAAGCTCACTGCGCCGTTGCTGCTGATCGCGAGCAGTGTGCGCGCACTGCCGCCCACCAGCACCCCGGGCGCGGCGGCGACAGCGGCGACCTGTGCGGGCAGACCGCTCAGCGTGGTCGGGGCCTGGGTGTCGAGCCGGAAGGGAACCGTGCTCCCGCCGCCGGTGCCGAAGAGCACCGACTGCGCGGCGTCCACCCCGGGGTCGGGGAGCCAGAGGGTCGCCTGCATCGCCGTGGCGTCCACCGGCGAGGACGCGGGCGTGCGCGCGGCGATCGGCGCGAAGTACGTCTCCGGCTGCGCGAGGGCGGCCCCTCCGAGGAGCAGCGCCGCGGTGAGTGCGATCCGGGTCACGGGCGGCGGCGATGCTACCACCGCGATCCGGGAAGGCCCGAGAGGGCTCAGGTGCGCACCAGTCCGCGGTAGACCTCCACCAGGTGCGCGGCGACGGTGTCCCAACGGAACAGGGTTGCGTGGGCACGAGCGGCCTCTCCGCGCCGCGCGCGCTCGGCGGTGTCGTCGAGCAGACGTTCGAGCGCCGCGGCGAGCGCGGGCGCATCGTCGGGCGCGACCTGGATCGCCGCGTCCCCGCAGACCTCGGGCAGCGCCGCGGCAGTGCTGACCACCACCGGGGTCCCGAGCGCCATCGCCTCGAGCGGCGGCAGCCCGAAGCCCTCGTCACGCGAGGGGAAGACGAACACCGGCGCAGCGGCCATGAGGGCCCAGAGCAACCCCTCGGCAAGGAAGCCGAGTGGGCGGATGTCCAGACCGCGGGCGCGGAGCACGCCGATGCGGCGCTCGACCGGCCCGGCGCCGTACCAGCGCTGCCCGGCGAGCACCAGGGCGGGGGCACGTGGGC
>Ga0335070_10002193_pt1 | contig 22775 bp, 23 predicted proteins | sample Lox_Sample_13_FD_206722 | JGI IMG/M metagenome (GOLD analysis project Ga0335070, IMG submission 206722) | Soil microbial communities from Loxahatchee National Wildlife Refuge, Florida, United States - Lox_Sample_1.3 | ecosystem: Environmental > Terrestrial > Soil > Wetlands | place: USA...
TGCAGGGGACCTACGACGGGGTCGGGCACGAGTTCGCGTGGGACAACACCGAGGTCCGCGCCGCGGCGAACACGACGGTCAAGGGCAAGCCCGTGGTGCTCGGCGTCTACGCCAACAACAACCCGGGTATGCAGGACCTCTGGAACACCACGCTCGCCTGGGGCTTCCCGTTCTCCAGCTCCGGCCTGGCGCCGACCCCGGCGGCTGCGCCGCTGCTCGCCGGCACGGTGGCGCAGCAGGTGATCGGCGGAGGGGGGTACGGAATGCTGGACCACCTGCTGTACCTCGAGGTCGGCGGCTACTCGACGCTGTCCGGGACCGCGCAGAAGCAGCTGGGCGTCGATCCGGAGGGTGAGCCGGAGATCCGCGGCTTCGCTCCCTACTGGCGCGTCGCTGCCCAGCACAACTGGGGGCCGCATTACCTCGAGGTCGGCACCTACGGCATGGCGGCCCGCACGTTCCCCGAACGCGACCGCAGCGAAGGCAAGGACCGGCTCAACGACGTCGGCTTCGACGCGCAGTATCAGTTCCTCTCCGAGCGCAACGACGTGACGGTGCTGCTCAACGCCGTCCACGAGAACGAGGACTGGCGGGCGAGCCAGCCGCTCGGGCTGGCGACCCACGCGACCGACAATCTCTGGCTGGCCAGCGCCAGCGCCTCGTACCTGTTCGACAAGACCTACGCCGCCGACGTGCAGTACTTCGTCACGACCGGGAGCGATGATCCGCTCTTGTACGCCGACAGTCGGGTCGGCTCGCCCAACAGCGACGGCTGGGTCTTCGAGCTCGACTGGCTTCCACTGAACAAGAACGGCGGCCCGAAGTTCTGGCCGATGAGCAACGTCAAGCTCGCGGTCCAGTACACCCACTACATGCACTTCGACGGATCGAGCAAGAACTTCGACGGCACGGGGCGCAGCGCGTCCGACAACGACACGCTGTATCTGGAGATGTGGCTGGCGTTCTGACCTCCGGCTCGCCGCGGCGCGGGATCCCGTCTACCGTCGCCCGCCATGACCGATCCGGAGCGAGGCAGCGCGCCGCCGGAGCGGCGCCCGCGCGCAGCCGTGGTCGCCGCGCTGAGCGCGCTGATCGCGGTGCTCGCGTGGCCTCGACCCTCGATGTGGGGACCCGCGAGCGGCGCCGGCTACTTCAACTGGGGACTCGAGTTCTCCTGGCAGCTGGTCCTGCACCTCACCGCCGTCCACCACCTGCAGTGGGGCCGCGACGCGCTCTTCACCTACGGGCCGCTCGGCTTCCTGTGCGTCCCGCTCCCGATCTCTCCACACACGTGGCTGCTCGGCCTCCTGTTCGTCGCCGCGGCGACCTGCGCGCTCGCCGCGGCGCTGCTGCTCGCGCTGGGGCGCTGGCTCCCACTTCCGCTGGCGGGCGTCGCCGCGCTGCTCGGCGTGCTCCTGGCCGGGTCCCTGGCGCCCGAGGCCGCGTCGCTGGCCGGCCTCCTGTTCGCGGGTCTCGCCCTCGGCGGCGCGTTCGGGCCGCGCGCGACCCGACTCGCGCCCGCGCTCGTCGCAGCCGCGGCTGCGCTGCTGCTGCTGGTCAAGGCGAGCGCGGGGATCGAGCTGGCCGTCGCCGTGCCCTGCCTGCTGGCGGCCGAGCCGCACCGCCTGCTGCGGCGCGGGGTCGCCGCGGCGGCGGCCTTCGCCGGCGCGCTGGCGCTGGCCTGGCTCGCCGCGAGCCAATCGCTCGCGGGCTTCCCGGTCTGGCTGCGCGGAGCGTTCCAGGTGGCGTCCGGCTACGCCGAGGCGATGGCGATCGACGATCCGGTGCGCCGCTGGGACTACGCCGCCTTCACCGGCTACGTCGCCGTGTTCTGGCTCGTCTTCGCGGCGGGCGCCGATCGCAGCTGCCGGCGCCGGCTCGCATCGCTCGCCGCGCTGCTCGTGCTGGCGGGCGTCGTGTTCGCGAAGGCCGGATTCGTGCGCCGCTCGGGCGGAGACCACCCGGCGATGACCTTCTCGTTCCTGCTGATCGCGCCGCTGATGGTGCCCTGGCGGCCGCGCTGGCGCCCGCTCGGGCTCGCGCTGGCGCTCGCGCCCGCGCTCGTGCTCGTCTTCTCGCGCGAGATTCCGCCGCGGCAGCTCTTCGATCTCGCGGCGCGGGTGGAGGGACTCGCACGCGAAGTTTCGACGCTCGTCCGCCCCGGAGCGCTTGCGCAGATGGAAGCGGCTGTGCGGGCGCGCGTGCGCGGCCTGGTTCCCCTGCCCGCCCCGCTGCTCGCCGAGCTGAGGGGACACCGCGTGCACGTCGACCCGCACGACGCTGCGATCGCCTGGGCCTACGGATTCGACTGGGCGCCGGTTCCGGTCTTCCAGTCCTACTCGGCCTACACGCCGGAGCTCGATCGCCTGAACGCGCAGCGCCTCGCCGATCCCGCCGGTCCGGACCGCATCCTGCGGCGCCGGCTCGAGGAGGGAATCGACGAGCGCAGCCCGCTGTGGGAGACACCCGAGTACGCGCTCGCGCGCCTGTGCCGCTATCGGGAGGTCGCCGCGTCGGAGCTGTGGCAGGTGCTCGCGCGCGGCCCCGATCGCTGCGGCGCGGAGGCTCCGCTCGCGACCGCGTCGGCGGCGCCCGGCGCGTCCCTTTCGATTCCCGCGCCGAGCGCTCCGGACCGGATCGTGGTGGCGCACCTCGACACGCGGCGCTCGCTCGCCGAGCGACTGCGCACGGCGCTCTTCAAGCCGGGTCGCGCGCTCTACGCGGTGACGGACGGCCGGCGGTTGCGGCTCGTGCCCGCCAACCTCGGGGGTCCGCTGCTGATGCGGATCCCGGCGACGAGCGGCTGGTCGCCCCCCTTCGACGGCTCGCTCTGGATCCACTCGCTCGCCGTCGAAGGCGCTTCGGCGCCGGTCGCCGCGCGCTTCGCCGAGATTCCGCTCGCGCCGCCGGCGCCCTAGATCCGCCTGTCCCGCACCGCCCGTTCGATCCAGGGCACCACGACGTCGAGCGTCTGGTCGAGCGTGGTGGTCGCCTCGAAGGCGAGCAGCCGCTTGGCCTTCTCGACGGACGGAACCCGCCGCCGCACGTCGTGCTCGAAGGGCGGGTCCGAGACCCAGCGGAACGGCACGCCCGGGCGCAGCCGCGCCCAGATCCTGCTCGCCAGCTCGAGCACGGTGGTGGACTCCGAGGTCGAGAGATTGAAGTCCTGGTTGCGCGCGGCGGGCGACTCCATCGCGGTCGCGATGCCGCGCGCCAGGTCGCCGGCGTAGGTGTAGTGGCGCACCTGGTTGCCGTCGCCCAGGATGTGCAGCGGGTCCTGGCCGCGCACGATCTTCTGCACCAGATCCGGGACGACGTGGCTCATTGCGAGCGAGACGTTGCCCGAGAGCACCTCGACCTCGCCGAGCGCCCGGACCTCGCCGATCCCCACGCAGTTGAACGGCCGCAGGATCGTGTAGGGCAGCCGATGCTGATCCCACGCCGCCCGCGCGAAGTACTCGACCGCCAGCTTCTGGAAGCCGTAGGAGGAGCGCGGCGGGGGGCACTCGAGCTGCTGGCCCTCGTGGCTCGGCCACGAGTCGGCGCCCTCGAAGACCATCGAGGAGCTCAGGTACGTGACCTTCTGGAGGCGCCCCCGGCGATGGGCGTCGATCGCGGCGTCGCACGAGGCGGCGATGATCCGCTCGTTGGTGGCGAGCAGGTCGTAGGCGTAGCTGTGGAAGTAGGCGATGCCGCCGATCATCGCCGCGCCGGCGATGAAGTGGTCGCAGTCGGCGAGCAGCCGGCCGACCAGCGCGCCGTCGCGGGCGTCGCCTTCGACGAAGCGGTAGCGGGCGTCGCCGTCGTAGGAGCGGGCGACACGCCCGTACTTCGAGAGGTTGTCGAGCCCGACGACCTCGTGGCCGCGCCGCAGCAGCTCCTCCACCACGTAGCCGCCGATGAAGCCCGCCGAGCCGGTGACCAGCACGCTTGCCATCGCGCAGCTCAGCCCTTCACCGCGGCGCGCAGCTGCTCCGGGGTGAGCGCGCGGCCGAAGGCGAAGCGATACCAGCGCAGGTAGCGCGGGATCCAGCGCCTGAGCTGGAAGTTCGAGCTGCCGTGCGAGCGCTCCAGCCAGATCGTCGGGATCTCGGCCACCTGCAGCCGCAGGCGACGCGCCTTGGCGACCAGCTCGATGCCGATCTCGAAGCCGGCGTCGGAGTCGATGCCAACCTCGCGCACGAAGTCCGTCGAGTACGCCTTGAAGGAGTTGGTGGCGTCGCGCGTGCCGACGCGCGCCAGCCAGTAGAGCGAGAGCCCGGACAGCCGCGAGAGCAGTCGCTTCGCGAAGGGGCCGCCGATCTGCTGCCCGCCGCTCATGTACCGCGACGCCGCGGCGACGGCTACCCCGCGCTCGACGAGCCGGCACAGCACGTCGATCTGCTGGGGATCGTCGCTGCCGTCCGCCATCGTGACCACCGCCACCGGCGCCCGGGCGCTCTCGACCCCGAAGCGGATCGCGCGCGCTGGACCCCGCCCATAGCGGTTGAGCAGGGGCACCAGCCGCGGCTCCGCCTCGCGATAGCGCTCGAGGTGCGGGACGGTCGTGTCGGAGGCGTCGTCGTAGACGACGACGACCTCGCACGGGAGCTCGACGCTCTCGAAGATGCGGTCGAGACAGCGCACGATCGCGGCATCCTCGTTGTAGACCGGGATCACGATCGAGACGCGCGGCGCGAGGACGCGGCTCACCGATCAGACCCGCACGCCCTGGCCGAGGAGGTTCCACACGTCCACGATCGGCACGCTCGCGCTCAGCTTCGCGTAGGCCGCATGCGGGGCCGTGATGATGAGCAGGTCGGCACGCGCGAGAACGGTCTCGAGCGGGACCAGGTTGGGGTCGCAGGTCACGTGGGGATCGGTGCACAGCACCTCGCGCGACTTGAAGCGCAGGATCCGGTTCATCTTGTAGGCGAGCGAGGATCGGATGTCGTCGGACTCGGCCTTGAAGCCCATGCCGAGCAGACCCACCGTCATGTTCGCCAGGTCGTAGCGGCGCGCCAGCCGCGAGACCAGGTAGAGCGGCAGGCCCTCGTTCACCATCATCGCCGCGTTGCCGAGCGTGAACAGGTTGTTGTTGAAGGCCGCGAGCTGCATGGTGTCCTTGAGCAGACACGGACCCGCCGCAAAGCCCGCTCCGGGCAGATCGGCGGCGCGCGGATAGTTGTGGCGGATCGCCGCGCGGATGCGCTCGAAGTCGAGCTCGAAGTCGTTGGCGATCATGTAGAACTGGTTGGCGATCGCGAAGCGGATGTAGCGCCAGGTGTTGGTGAAGAGCTTGGCGAGCTCCGCCTCTTCGGGCTCGAGATGGACGATGTCGCGGGTCAGGTTGCCGAACAGCTTCGCGGCGCGCTCGCGGCCCGAGGCGGTGCGGGACGAGACGATCTCGGGCAGCTCGTAGAGCTCGCTCATCGCCCGGCCCTCGGCGATGCGCTCCGGGCAGAAGGCCACGTCGACCGCCTTGCCGAGGCGCGCGACGAGCCGCTCGACCAGCGCCGTCACGCCCGGGTAGACGGTGCTGCGCAGCACCAGCAGCTGGCCGTCGCGCAGGTGCTCGGCGATCGCCGAGACCACCCGGGGCACCGCCTCGACGTCGGGATTGCCGTGCTCGTCGATCGGCGTGCCGACCACGATGATCACCGTGCCGCAGCCCGCGATGCCCGACGGGTCCGCGCTCGCGTGGAGCCGGCCCTGCGCCTGGACGCGCGCGAGCGCCGCGGCGGCACCCGGCTCGGTGTGGGGCAGCGCGCCGCGGTTCACGCAGTCGACCGCCTTGCGGTCGATGTCGTACAGCAGGGTACGCAGGCCGGTGTCCGCGAGCACGATGCCGAGCGGCAGGCCGACGTGGCCGCAGCCCCCGACGATCGCGACGTCGAACCTCTCCGCGCTCTTCTCGCCGCTCATCCGGGCTCCCCGCATGCCTGCTGGCGGCGCGATGGTAGCCGAGCGCGTCAACGGGACGCCGCCGCCCCGCCTCCGCCCTCCTTCTCGGCTGCGCGGGTGCGAACCAGTAGCTCGTAGCCGCGGCGGCTGGCGATCGGCGTGAAGTTCTCGGCCAGGTAGTCGACCAGCGGTCCGGGTGGCAGCGGCCGCCCCCGCGCCCACATCGCGACCAGCGACTGGTTGCGCACCACGCACAGGCGGTCGACGCCGCGGATCCGCTCCAGGATGCCCTCCTGCACCTCGGGCGGGAACAGGTACATCCAGGTCCCCACGTTGAAGCCGTTCGGCGGCTCCTGACCGGTCCAGAAATAGAAGCTCGGCAGACCGGGCAGACCCACGAACATCGTGCAGTGTTCGAGGATGCCGTTGCGGAGCCAGACGAGCGTCGCTGCGGTCGGACGCGGCAGGTGCAGGCGGTTGGTTCCGGGCAGCGCGAGTGGAACACCGGTCCGGTACAGCGCGCGCTCCTTCTCGAGGCCCTGGTAGAAGGATGCCGCGAGGAGCAGCGCGACCGCGGGACCCAGCACCAGTGCGACCCTCCGGAGGATCGAGCTTCCGGCGGCGCTCGCCTGCAGGAACGCGGCGAGCTGGCGGGCGCCGTCGACGATGCAGATGGCGGCCACGGGAACCAGCAGGAACGAGCTCCAGGGGATGTGGCTGCCGCCGACCGGATACGCGTGCAGCGTCTGCAGCACGGCCAGCGAGGGCAGCAGATGGCGCGCGTAGGCGAGCTCGGGTGAGTCGCTCGAGCCGTAGGGGCGTGCGGCCGCGATCCAGGCGAACGGCGCCGGGAAGAAGCCGGCCACGGTGGCGAAGAACCCCATCGCGATGCCCACCAAGAGGCGGCCGAGCCCAGCCGCGCCGGCCGCGGGACCGTCGCGCCGGCGCCGCTGCGGCTCGCGGCGAGCGACACGAGCCGCCCACACCGCGGCTGGCGGCAGCAGCAGCGCGATCTCCCCGGAGAACGGCGGCAGCACCACGGGGACGGTGAAGATCCCCGCCTGGCGGAAGGGCGCGACGACCAGCGCGCCGATCAACCCGCCCAGCGTGGTGCCGCGCGCCAGGATCAGCGCGAACACCGCCACTCCGGTCGCTGCGGCGCAGGAGATGAAGCGCGCGAGAGGGGCGCTGCCGAGCGCCGCCACCGGCCCGCCGGAGATCAGGGTCACGGCCAGCGCGGCGGCGCTGGCGGCGACCAGCAGGACATAGCTTCGGACCCACGGCTCGTCGAGATTCGCAGCCATCAGCGCGACGGGCGCCAACGCGATCGCGACCCCCATCGCGCTCGCGAGCACGTGCCGCCGCCGGAGGTCGGGGAAGGCGGTGACGGAGGCGAACGCGACCGCCAGGAGCGCGAAGACGCCGACGTTGATCTTGATCAGGGCCAACGCGGCGACGAGCACGCCCTGGAGCGCGAGCGCGAGCTGCGGCCGCCGGGGCACGAGGAGCGCCGTGCCGAGCAGGCCTGCGAGGAGCAGCGTGAGCAGTCCGGCCGGATGGAGCGCTTCGAAGGGCATCGGCAGGAGCAGGCTCCAGAAGACGACGAGCTGGACTGCGCAGCCGATCCAGACGCTCTTCGCGAGGCGTGCGAGCGCCATCCCGCAGGCGAGGCTGGTCGCCAGCCACAGGCCGAGCGCGACGAGCCGTCCGTGATCGTGCGTGATCGGGAGCCGCAGGGCGGCGAAGAGGCCGTCCAGCAGCAGGTAGTAGAGCGGTCCATAGTAGGTGAAGACGCGGTCGTAGAGCGCGCCCAGCTGCCGGAAGGAGCGGAGCGTGATGAGGAAGTAGCCCTCGTCGTCCCACGGCACCCAGATCGCGAACATTCGCGGATACGAGGCCACGGCGAGGAACGCCGTGGTGGCGGCGAACACCGCCCCGGCCAGGACGGCGGTGCGTCGCGGGATCCTCACGCGCAGATCGTCGGCTCGAACTGCGGCGCGGTCAAGGGAGCGACCGCGCAGCGCGCGTGGCCCTCCGAGTCAGGGCTCTCGGATGGACGCCCCGTCGCGCGCTACAGCGAGCGCAGGAAGTTCAGGATCTCCTGCTTCTGCGGCTCGCTCAGCTGCTCGAAGCCGTCGACGACGCGGTTGGCCTCCGACGCGCGGAAGCGCGAGTCCGGCCCGCTGCGGTGGGCGCGAATCGCCTCCAGCAGGTCCGTAGTGCGGCCGTCGTGGAGGAAGAAGAGGCGCTGTCCGAGACCCCACAGCGGCGCGGTCCGGAACTCGTCCGGGCCCGCTTGCGCTTGCGCGACGTCGTCGGCGAGCCGCGGCCCCATGTTGTGCAGCAGCAGATCCGAGTAGAGCCGGACCGGCTGGTTGCGCAGCGCCTCCACGCTGGCGTTGCCCGTCATGAGCTGCGGCGTGTGGCAGTCGGCGCAGCCGACCCATTTGAACAGGGTGCGACCGTTGGAGATCGACCGGGCGCCGCCGGGACGGTCCGGCGACGGCATCGGCGGCGCGAGGAAGCGCATGAACAACGCGAAGCTCTCGAGGTCGCTGCGGCCGTCGCTGCCGGCGCCGTCGGTATCGGTCACGTCGTTCGGCGTAGCGGCGAACTGGCAGTTCGGCGTCTCGTCCCGCTCGGTCTGGAACAGCTCGTTGCTGATGCCCATCTCGACGTTGTAGGCCTCGCCCGAGAACAGCAGCAGGGACTTGTTCTGCGCCTTCCATCCGAAGCGCGCGATGGTGCCGTCGTTGCCGTTGAGGTTCGTGGTGCCGGAGTCGAGGCGCACGCGGTGCGGGCGTCCGTGGATGCCGCGTGCCGCCTTCAAGCCGGAGGCGTTGGAGGCATTGGTGACGATGGCGGAGTCCGGAATCTGCTCGATCAGCCCCGCGCCGAAGACGGGGGTCGGGATGCGGAAGATCACGTTGCCCTGCCGCATGGCGCTCGCGAACTCCTCCTGCCCGATGTCGCAGTCGCGCGCGTCGCCGCTGCTGTCGGAGCGGCCGTCGATCACGAAGAGATCGTGCACGCCGCCGTCGCGCTTCCCGTCCGCGTGGTACTGGAAGCGCGCCTCGCGCACCGGCCCGTCGAGGTTCACGAAGGCGGGAACCGCGTTGCGCGCGCCGAAGGCGGTGGCGACCGCGACCTGGGGATTCACCGGCGGACTCGAGCCGCCGGCAGCGGGCTGCGCGTGGCAGCCGCCGCAGCTGTCGAGGTTGAAGCGCGGACCCAGGCCGTCGCCGACGCCTTCCACCCGCTCGAATTCATCGTGTCCGGCTTGGAACGCGGCCAGCTGGGAAGGCGTGAGGCCCGCCAGCGGCTCCCCGGCATTGGATGGCTCGCTTCGGACCCCCGGATCGAAGGCGTGGAACTGCGCCTTCGCTGCCGTTGCGCTCAGCAGGACGAGCAGCGGAACGACGAGCGCCGTCCGCGCGGTGGCGGCATGCCTCGGCATGTGTCTCTCCAAGCGGTGATGGCCCCCTGCACCATCATCGTCGCTCGCGCATCACGAGCGGGTGACGAGGAGCACGGCAGGAAGCGTGCTGCGTGGAGGAGACGACGAGCCGCTAGGGAGAGCCGGCCGCGCCGCCGTGGCTCGAGCTGCCGGAGCTGCCCAGGCTGCTCGTCGAGGAGCCGGAGCCTTGTGCGCCGGTGGCGGCGTCCTTCAGCCGGTGGGGCGTGCGGCGATGCCGCTGGCGGCGCGGGCGCTGGTGCGGCGATCGCGTGCCGGCCGCCGAGCCGTCGCTGGCGCGATCGCCGAGCGTCGTGCCGCCCAGGTTGGAGCTGCCGAGGCTCGTGCCCTCGATCGCCCGCGCGGGAGCGCCCGCAACTGCGATGCAGGCGGCGAGCACGATCGTGCGCAGCCGCGCGTGGGTCCGACACGCCATGGCCTTCTCCTCGGTTGGGTCGTTGGACCCGTCGGCCGGCCCTGGCGGATTACGGAATCAAGGAGCGCTTCATGAACGAGCCGTCACCGCCTCGCGCGCCCGAGCGTCACCAGGACGGCGATGCCGCCCGCGGAGAGCAGCAGCGCGCTCGGCTCGGGCGCGAAGCGCAGGTCCAGGATCGCGAAGCTCGGAACGATGGCGTAGGCGCCGGTCGCCGAGCTGACGAAGATGGGCGAGACCAGCTGGAGCGCACCGGAGGTCCCCGCCGTCGCGCTGCTGTCGGATGCCGGCCCGTGCGCGAAGCCCATCTGCGTCAGGCTGCCGACCGCCGCGACCCCGGCCGTCCAGGGAGCGCCGACCACCGTGGTGGCTCGGCCGGTGGTGGGGGGATGGCCGACGACGCTGCCGCCGACGCCGACCACGCCCGAGAAGGGGATCGTGAGGTTGGCGGTGGCCTTCTGGCAGGCCTTGAAGAGACACACCTTCGTGACGCCGTGGAGCGCCATGGCACCGCCGAGCGGAGATCCGCCGAAGACGCCCGCAGCGTTGTGGATCGTCGCCTGGACGCCTTTGACCGGGTTGGCAGCCGGGTCCGTGACGGGGACCACGACGTGCACGGCGCTGAAGGCCGACTCGGGCAGCATCAGCGATTGCAGGTGCGCGCCCGTTGCGGAGACGTCCGCCACACCGCCGCCCGCCACCACGACCGGCGGCAGCGTCCTGCCCGGCACGGGAAAGACCGCGGTCTGGATCGAGAGCGTGCCGGTGAACTGGAGCGAACGGGCGTCCGCCTGCGCCGCAACGAGTGCGAGCGTGCAGACGAGGGAGAGCCGAGCGAGGCGCTTCCGCATGACGAGCGTTCCCGCCGGTCGCCGACCCCGTCTAGATACGGCCGCGGCCGCCCGCCGGATTCAGGGCGGCCGCCTTGCGGCTGGTGGATCTCACCGGCGCGCCGCCCGAGTACGCTCGATCGGCCGCCCAGCCCTCACGCCGCTACGTGCACCAATACCTCGCGCACACCGCCGCGCCGGCGGTGCTCCCAGAGGTAGATCCCCTGCCAGGTGCCAAGCGCCAGCCGACCATCGACGACGGGGATCGAGAGCGAGACGCAGGTGATCGCCGCCTTGATGTGCGACGGAATGTCGTCGGGCCCCTCGCTGGTGTGCGTGTAGAGCGGGTCGTCCTCGGGTACCAGGCGGTCGAGCCAGGCCTCGAGGTCGCGCTTCGCCGAGCGGTCGGCGTTCTCCTGGATCAAGAGACTCGCCGAGGTGTGCCGCACGAAGACGGTGCAGAGACCCTCGTCGAGGCCCGCGCGCGCGACGACGGCCTCCACCTCGCGTGTGATCTCCCGGAGACCCTTGCCACTCGTGCGGATCTCGAGCTGCCGGGTTCGCTTCTGCTCCACGGCTCGACCCCTTCAGCGGCGATCGCAGACCTGGACCGACAAGGACCGTGGTAGCACCACCCGTCGACAAACGCCGACCGCGGCCGCCGCCATCCCGCCCTCTTGCAGGCTCCATCCCACGAGCGCACCCTTGCAGTCTCTTGCTCGAACAGGGGATCGCGATGACGAAGACGACGGCGGCGTTCTCGCTCCGTGCTACGAGAGCGTGGCTCCTGGCGTTGGCGGCGACGTGGCTGGCGGTGCAGGCGCCCGCCCGCGCCCAGGTGATCTTCAGCAACGACTTCGAGACCGACACCAGCGGCTTCGCAGCCGGCGGCTCGCTCTCCGCGCTGAGCCGGGTCAGCCTGCCGATCGACAGCGGCGGCCCCTCCTCGCTCAACACTTCCATGTGGCTCGGGAAGCTCGGCGACGGCGTGCCCAAGAGCGGCGCCAGCGACGAGATCGTGACGCTCGCGCTCTCCGGCCTCACCACCGGCCAGCACTACCACGTCGCCTTCGACCTGTTGATCGGCGCCTCCTGGGACGGAGCGGCCGGCTGCTGCGGCCCCGACTCCTGGCGCCTGACCGTCGATGGCACGACGCTCGTCGAAACCATCTTCAGCGACGGCCAGCAAGGCGTGAACGTGGGGGCGTACTCGCCGCAGCGCTACACCGACCAGGGCTTCCTGAACACGACGGGTGTCGATGTGCCGCGCTTCACCGGCGCGGACGCGTTCTACTCGGCGAACCAGGGCGGGAACTACGCGGGCGACTACGCGATCTACTACTTCGGACACGGCGATGGCAACCCCGTGATCAACTTCACCGCTCCCGGTACGACGGCCACGCTCGAGTTCGCCCGCTACGGGAACACCAGCGACAGCTCCGACGAGTACTGGGCGCTCGACAACGTCGTGATCACGGCCCCGGAGCCGGAAGCGGCGCTGCTGGCCGCGGCCGCCCTGCTCGCGCTCCTCGGACTCGGCGCCGCTGCGCGGCGCCAGGATCGGCTGTTACGCCAAAAAAAAGGTGGCGAACCCTTCGCTTGAGCATCGCGCCCTCGCGGGACGCCTCTCGCGCCCCTTCGAAGCGAGCGCGCTCGGGCCGCTGACTCTCGGCCGCACGGTCTCGGCTGGGCTCCTGGTGCTCTACGGCGCGTGGGAAGCCGCCTTCGGTCACTTTCGCTATCTGCTCGAGCACTCCTGGCTGGGTCCCGAGGAGTCGGATGCCCGGTCTCCTCGCCTACGAGCAAGAGACGCGGGACCTGTCGCCTCGACTCGTCGAGCGGCGGCGGACGTGCCATGCTCATCGGATGCCTGATTTCAGCCTCTTCGGCGACGAACACGTCCGGCAGTACGAGGCGACCGGGGGCCGGACCGGCCACGACTGGAACGGCACCTCGGTGCTGATCCTGCACACCCGGGGCCGCAAGTCCGGCGAGACGCGCAAGTTCCCGCTCATCTACGGCCGCGACGGGAAGGACTACATCATCGTCGCCTCGCGCGGTGGCTCTCCGGAGCATCCAGGCTGGTACAAGAACCTGCTCGCGCACCCCGACGTGAAGATCCAGGTGCGCGACGCGGTCCTGCCCGTCACGGCTCGCACCGCGAGCGCCGCCGAGAAGCAGCGGCTGTGGCCCACCATGACCGCCCAGTGGCCCGACTACGACAAGTACCAGGCCGGCACGACGCGCGACATTCCGGTGGTGGTGCTGAGCCCGCGCTGACCCGAGCAGTCGGATGGCAGACGCTGAAGTCGATCAAGTGCGAACGCGCCTCGAGAAGTACGTCGGGAAGCCGATGGGCCCGCTCTCGGTGGCGCCGGATCCCGTCAACGTGCCCATGATCCGCCACTGGGTCGACGCGTTGGACGATCGCAACCCCGTGTATCTCGACGAGGCGCTCGCGGCGACCAGCCGCTTCCGCGGGATCGTGGCGCCGCCGGCCATGCTCCAGACCTGGGGCATGCCCCGCCCGAGGATCCAGGGCATCGCCGAGCGCCGCGGCGCGCCGGACGAGATGCGCTCCGACAATCCCATCGGCGCCCTCGACGAGGCCGGCTACGTGGGCACGCTGGCCACGAACTCCGAGCTCGAGTTCGTGCGCTATCTGCGGCCCGGGGATCACCTCCATCTCTCGTCCGAGGTGGAGTCGATCTCGAACCGCAAGACCACCGCGCTCGGAGCGGGCTACTTCGTGACCTGGGTGACCAGCTACCGGACCGCCGACGGCGAGCTGGTGGGCCGCCAGCGGTTCCGCATCCTGAAGTTCGACCCGGCCAGCATCGACCCCGGCAAGGCGAAGGGCGTCCGATGACGACAGGGCGCCCGCGCAGGAGCTCCGAGATCGCCGTGGGCGACGAGCTGCCGCTCTTCGAGCTCCCCGTGACGACGACGGTGATCGTCGCCGGCGCGATCGCATCTCGCGACTTCATGCCGGCGCACCACGATCCCGCCTTCGCCAGGGCGCAAGGCGCGCCGGACGTGTTCATGAACATCCTCACCACGAACGGCTACGTGGCGCGCTTCGTCACGGATTGGTCCGGCCATCAGGCGATGCTGAAGAGCATCAAGATCCGCCTCGGCGCGCCCGCCGTCCCCGGCAAGCCGCTGCGCTTCTCGGGCCGCGTCGCCGCGAAGAGCGAAGCGGGCGGCGAGTGCCTGCTCGAGCTCGCCGTGCGCGTCGCGAACGATCTCGGCGATCACGCCACGGGCACGGTCACGCTCTCGCTGCCGCTCGGCTGAGCCTCAGCGCTCGCCGAGCCGCCTCAAGGCCGGGAGGAGAACGTGGAGTTCGAGACACTGAGCGTCGAGGTTTCGGACGGCGTGGGACGCCTCACGCTGAACCGCCCCGAGAAGCTGAATCCTCTCGGAGCCGCCACGCTGCGCGAGCTCGCTGCCGCGGCACGCTGGTTCGACGCTCAGGACGGGCTGAAGGTCGTCGTGGTCCGCGGCGCGGGACGCGCATTCTCGGCCGGCGCGGACCTCTCGAGCTTCAGCGGTCCACCGCAGGGCTCGCCGAGGGACGCCGCCGACCTCGGTCGCGAGATGGCCGACGCACTCGAGGGCATGCGCGCGCTCTCCATCGCGGCGATCCACGGCTGGTGCGTGGGCGGCGGGCTCGTGCTGGCCGCGGCCTGCGACCTGCGGTTGGCTGCGGACGACGCGCGGTTCTCGATTCCGGAGGTGGACCTCGGGATCCCGCTCGCCTGGGGAGGCATTCCGCGGCTCGTCCGGGAGATCGGCCCCGCGCTGACCAAGGAACTCGTCCTCACCTGCCGGCCGTTCGACGCGCACGAGGCCCGGGCGGCGGGCTTCCTCAACCGGGTCGTGCCGGCCGCGTCGCTGGACGGCGAGGTCGAGGCGCTGGCCCGCGCGCTCGCCGCCAAGGCCGCCTACCCGCTCCTGGCGACGAAGCGGCACGTGAACGCGGTGACGGCGCAGATGGTCGGCACCGCGCGCGCCTGGGCCGACGCGGATGCGCTCCTGACGGCGCTCCGGGATCCCGACTGCGCGGAGGCGCGCAGGAGCTACCTGGCCTCGCGCCGTCCCACGCGGAGGTGAAGGCGCGAACCGGGGGCCCTGGTGGGGCTCGGAGCAGCTCGCGGTAGCCCGCCGGTTCGGTCGTTAAGAAGCCGACCAGGACCTGATCCACCCGCTCGACGAATCCTTGAGCCGATGCAGGATCACCAGGTCAAGAAGCGCGCGGATGCTGCGGGTGAAGACCCGCGGGCGGGAGCCTCAGCTTGTTCCAGGGACATGATGTGTGAGGTGCCGAAGGTGGACCTCATCTCAGGAGGGTCTCCAGTCGGCTCATGCTGAGGTCGCTCTTGAGCCGCCCGTTCCGGACCGCCGCGACGAAGGTCGCATAGTCGCGCTCGACCTGATCAGCATAGGCAACGGCGTAGTCTCCGATCGCCTGATCGAAATGATCGATGCCACCCAGATAGCCCGCGATCATCGCGGCATCCCCTGCCTTGTCGTGAGCCCGGGCCAGCGCCAGGCCGCAGAGCCTCGCATAGGCCCGCATCACCTGCGGAGTCTGGCCTTCGAGGTCGGCACTCACCTTCATGTCGCGCAGCTGGCGGACGTAGAAGTCGCGGCCACGGGGTCCTCGCGACCAGCCGAGGAAGATGTCGCTCGCGGATTGCATCAGGCGCTGCCCCACCACGACGCGTTGGCCGTTGTGTGCGACGGCCGAGCGGTGGGTGAACTGTTCGAGCACCGAGCGGCGGGCCTCCTTGACCTGGAGGAACAACGCGTCGTCGGGGGCGGCAAGAAGAAGCACGACGTAGCAGCGCGTCCCGACGCTTCCGACGCCCACGACCTTCATCGCTGCGTCGATCGATTTGAAGCGGTCGAAGAGGACGCGGCGCTCCTCCGGGAGGGTTGCGCGATACCGTTTGAAGAAGGCTGCGAGGACGCGTTCGTTCACGTCCTCCTGATGGAAGAGCAGCGGGGGCTGGTCGACGATCCGCGGCAGGCCCCGGGACGGCGCGGTGATCTTGTGGAGGACGTGTTCGTGGGTTTGCTCGCGCGCTTCCGCAACTCGCCTCTTCACGCGGCCGATCAGGGCGGCATTCTTGCCGACCAGCTCGAGCACGTCGTCGAAGGTGATCCTCGAGTACCACCCTTCGAGGACGCCGGTCCCCGCGCGGCTTCTCATCGACTCCCGATAGGACGATACGGCCTGGACCGCGATCTCCCTGGCCTGGGCAGGCCGGAATCCGCGCCAGCGCGCAGCGACGACGAAGCTCGCGGCGAGCCGCTTCACATCCCATTCGAACGGAGCGAGCAAGGTCTCGTCGAAGTCGTTGATGTCGAAGACGAGGGTTCGCTCCGGTGTCGCGAAGCCGCCGAAGTTCATCAGATGGCAGTCGCCGCAGGCCTGGACGTCGATTCCGCTCGCTGGCGTCTTGTCGAGGTCGTAGGCCTGGATCGCGGCCGAGCCTCGGAAGAACGCGAACGGAGACTGGAGCATCCGCCCATGCCGTATGGGGATCAGGTTCTCGAGCCGGCCTTCGTTCGAAGCCTTGATCAGGCCGACGACGTCGCGCTTCTCGCCGTGCCCGAGAACGACCTTGCCATGCGACAGGCGAGGGCACTTCTCCCGCAGGGCCTTGCCCGCCTGCTGCCGTTCCTCTCGAGTGCGAATCCTTGTCTTAGCCATGCTGCTCCCCGGTCGATCGGGTGGACCCCCGGCCGGCCAACGCGGCGCCCGAGGTGGACTCCTCCGCCTGGAATGGCAAACGCGATGACGTCGTCTTCCGCGTTGGCATTGGCGGCGTCAATCGCCTCGCGCAGCGAGCAGTCCCCGTCGCAGACGCCGTCGTCGGTGTCGTCGGTCTTGGCGACTGTCAAGGGCCCGGCCCCGACTGGCGGCGTCGCGCCGAGGCCGATCAGCAGGCCAAAGCCAAACCGACGAGCGCGCGCGACACGGGCGTCCGCCTTTCTCCCCCGCGCTCGCCCGATACTACACCGAAAAGCCCGCGAAGGAGGACGGCAACGAATCACGACTCGAGCCACCTCTGGACTTCGGCCAGACGTCGCTCCTCCCCGGACAGGTTCCCGTCAGGGAGAGGATGCATACGCGAACCAGCCCGAGCAGCGCGCCGCCGGGCGTCAGGTCGATCGCCGCCGAGCTCGATCGTCCTGCGTGACGAGCGGCGGCATCGGCACAGCCGAAGATGGAGATGACATGAGAGACCAGGCGATCGTCTTCGACCAGCGCCGATCCGCATAGCGAGCCTACACGCATTGGAGATCTTCGAGATCCGCATCCCTCTTATCATACACGCGACCGCTCCTGCGCCGCGCAGGGCAAGCGGGTTGCGCTGCGTCGCAAGACGTCGTGGCGGACCCTTCGCCCGAGGATCGCGTTCTCGCGGGACAGCGGGAGTCTCGTGCCCATCCCGATCGGGCGCTCGTCGTCACGGGCCGCCGACCTGGCATGCCGTACGGACGCCAAGATCCCAGGTGACGTGGTCTCACTAGATAGTGTGGTGACCACTTGCCAATGGGTCGAGTCGACAGCGATCGGCGACGGAGACCAGAGCGCCGCTACGCAGGCATGAAGCCTGGGACCGCGACGCCTCGGGTCTCGTGCTCGGCCTGCTCGCGATTTGAGGCTCGGATATCTTCCTCACTCGCATTCGAACCCATTCGAGGGTCGCCAGTCATCGACAACGGAGGGTAAACCATGAAGATCGTCGTCATCGGCGGCACCGGCCTGATCGGTTCGAAGACCGTCGCCATTCTGCGCCAGGGCGGCCACGACGTCGTCGCCGCCTCGCCCAATACCGGCGTCAACAGCATCACCGGCGAGGGCCTCAAAGAGGCCATGGCCGGCACGCAGGTGGTGATCGACCTCGCCAATTCGCCCTCATTTGAAGACAGAGCGGTGCTGGAATTCTTCGAGACCTCCGGCCGCAACCTTCTCGCGGCGGAGGTTGCAGCCGGCGTCCGGCACCATGTCGCGCTATCCATCGTCGGAACCGACCGGACGCCCGACAATGGCTATTTCCGCGCCAAGGTCGCCCAAGAGAAACTGATCGAGACCTCGGGCATCCCCTACACCATCATCCGCTCGACCCAGTTCCTGGAATTCCTCGGCGGCATCGCCACTTCAAGTGCGGTTGGAAACACGGTCAGGCTTTCGCCCGGCCTGTTCCAACCGATCGCGGCGGACGACGTTGCTGCCATCGTCGCCGATGTGGCGCTCGCGGCGCCGCGAAGCGGCATCGTCGAGATCGCCGGCCCGGAACGAGCACCGTTCAACGAAATCGTCGCCCGCTATCTGAAGGCGGTCGGCGACCCGCGTGAGGTCGTGAGTGACCCCGAGGCCCGATACTTCGGCGGCCGGGTCGAGGAGCGCTCGCTCGTGCCGTTGGGCGAAGCGCGCCTCGGCCGCATCGGTTTCGACGAATGGCTCCACCGCTCACAGGCAAGAGCCTGATCCTGCATCCGCCAACCGAAGGAGAGGGCTCCATGAGACGCATTCTCTGTTCGCTGCTTGTCGCCACCCTGCCGTTCGGCAGCGCCCTCGCCGACGCGCCGAAGTCGAAAAACGCCACGGTGACCCTCGCCTACCAGCACGAGCTGCCGAACGTTCCCGGCAAGAGCATCAAGGGCGTGCTCGTCGAATACGGCCCGGGCGGCTACTCGCCTGGCCACACGCATGCCAAATCCGCCTTCATCTACGCGACCGTGCTGGAGGGGGCGATCCGCAGTCAGGTCAACGACGGACCGGTGACGACCTACAAGGCCGGACAGAGCTTCTCCGAGCTGCCCGGCGACCGCCACGGCGTCAGCGCCCATGCCAGCAAGACCAAGCCGGCCAAGCTCCTCGCGTTTTTCGAGGTGGACACGAACGAGACGGAACTGACGATCCCATTCGGGAACTGAGATCTTAGAGGTACGCCCCTGGATCTCACCCGCTGGCGCGAGCTGTCTGACGGCACGGATGAGGAGTATCACGGACTCTATTTCGTATGTGCGGCGAGAGCCTGCTCCATGCGCCGGTCGGGCACCAGCCACATCAACGCCGTGATCACGAAGAACACCATGCCGATCCAGGCGCGGATCTGCCATGCCGAGACGATGCCCGCTGCGTACAACACCGGGGAGATCTTGCCCTTGAAATCTCTCGCCACGGCCTCGGCTAGGAGTGAGCCGGGCCCGTGGCGTCGAATGGTACAAGTCTGCAGAATCGAATACGCGAGGGCGCAGAACAGCAGGTTGAGGCCGTAGAGCATCGTCGGCCAGCGCTCGAAGTGGTTCTCGCCCATCCAACCGGTGGTAAACGGCAGCAGCGACAACCAGAACAACAGGTGCAGGTTCGCCCATGACACAGCGCCATTCACCAACGTCACCACCTAGAACATGTGGTGATGGTTGTTCCAGTAGATACCCACGTATACGAAGCTCAGCAGGTAGCTGAGGAATACCGGCAGCACCGGCGTGAGCGCCGGCAGGTCGGCGCCATGCGGGACCTTCATCTCCAGTACCATGATTGTGATGATGATGGCGATCACGACGCCGTCGCTGAAAGCCTCAAGTCTTCTTCATCGAGAGGCCAGTGTCATCGGGAATTCGGCTTGCTATGCGCGTGCCCGTTCTGGAGTTCGCGACGCAGACTTCGCGTTGAACGGCAATCCGGCTGGCCGCAGGCGAGCGCAGTGATCCTACCACGGGCGGGGCGCGCATGTTGGGCATGCAGACCCCTACTCAGGTCTGCATGCCCGGATGATCACTCCTTTAGGAAGGCGAGCAGGTCGGCGTTGACCCGATCCTGATGCGTGGCCGTGAGGCCGTGCGATGCGCCCGGATAGTAGATTTCCTTCGAACCCCTGATGAGCCTCGCCGATTTCTTTGCCGAGTCCTTGACGGGAACGATCTGGTCATCCTCGCCGTGCATGACCAGGGTCGGGATGTCGAACTTCTTGAGGTCCTCGGTGAAGTCGGTCTCGGAGAAGGCCTTGATGCTCTCGTAGGCGTTCAGGAGGCCGGCCTGCATGCTCCAGAGCCAGAACTGGTCGAGAGTCCCTTGGGAGACATTCGCACCCGGCCTGTTGGCGCCATAGAACATTGGAGCGAGGTCTCGATAGAACTGCGAGCGATCTCTGGTGATGCCTCTCCGCAGGTTGTCGAACACCTCCATCGGCAGCCCCTCTGGATTGGCCGCGGTCTTCAGCATGATCGGGGGCACCGCAGCGACGAGAACGGCCTTGGCGACCCGCTTGGTCCCGTGGCGTCCGATGTAGCGGGCGACTTCGCCGCCGCCTGTGGAGTGGCCGATGAGCGTGGCGTGGTCAAGATCGAGCGCTTCGATCAGGGCTGCCAGATCGTCGGCGTAGCCGTCCATGTGATTCCCCGAAGAGGCCTGACTCGACCGGCCATGGCCTCGACGGTCGAGCGCAACCACGCGAAAGCCGTTCTGCACCAGGAAATGCATCTGGCCGTCCCAAGCGTCGGAGTTCAGCGGCCAGCCGTGCGAGAACGTTACGACCGGGCCTCTTCCCCAGTCCTTGTAATAGATTTCGGTCCCATCCTTCGTGGTGATTGTGCTCATCGGTATGCCTTTCCTTTCTGGGGTTTGCGCGTGCTTGGTTCCCGCTTGAGGCGGCGCGCCCATGCGTTACGAGACGGAGCACAAGCAGAAGACCTGGGGGCGGGTGCTGAAGGTGCTGAAGGAGGCGGCCAAGGTGATTCGCCGCAAAGGTCCGCACCGCATTGGCGTGGGCGGGGGTGATGGGCAGGGCCGGCCTCACCACGGCTTCCACGCCCATTTTCGCGTCTAAAGATGAGCTCGTCGCCACTACCATCGACCAGCTCTTCCGGAAGGCCCAGACGCGCCTCACGCGCGAGACGCGGAAACAGCCTATAGCGACCTCTATCTGTCGGCCACTCACCGGCGACACGAAACGCTAGCGAGCAGCGGCAGCGCCAGATGAGGAGTCCGAGTGGAGTCCGGCCTGACCTGCTCCCCGAGAACTGGTCCACGTAGAATGAGCCTTCTCCCCCCAGTGACCCGCTCCCTTTTTCTCCTCCAGCCCCAGGGCCGATCCGGATGCCTTATCCGGCAGCCCATCGCACGAGATTCGCCGCGTACTGCGCCGGGGCGACGTTGCCCAGCGAAGAGTGCGGCCGCCGCTCATTGTAGTCCCGCCTCCAGCTTTCGATCTGCTCCTTCGCCTGCTCGAGGCTCTCGAACCAGCATGCATTCAAACACTCGTCGCGCAGCTTGCCGTTGAAGCTCTCGATCAGCCCGTTCTCCACCGGGCGACCCGGTGTGATGAAGTGGATCGCGATCCCTCGCTCATGCGCCCAGGCGTCGAAGTCGTTTGCGGTGAACTCCGTCCCGTTGTCGACCACGATGCCCCACGGCTTGCCGTGCTGGCGGATCCATCGATCGAGATGACCGGTCACGGCCTTCGCTGTGAAGCCACGCTCCACCGCGATCCCCGGGCTCGTCCGTGTCGCGTGGTCGATCGCGTTGAGCGTCCGGAACTTCGAAGCATCGGTCAGCCGGTCCGCCATGAAGTCGAGGCTCCAGAGCTCGTTGCGCCGCGTCGCCGCCACCGGACGCAGCCGCGCCTCGCTCACCCGCTTCCTGCGTCGCCGCGTGCGAATCGACAGATCCTCCGCCCGGTAGAGCCGGTACACGCGCTTGTGATTCACCTTCCAGCCCTCTCGCCGCAAGAGCACGTAGAGCCGCCGGTAGCCGTAGCGCGGTCGCGCCAGCGCGAGCTCGCGCATCCTTCTCACGAAGGCTTCGGCCTCCCGCCGCACGCTCCGATACCGATGGGAACTCCGCTCGATCCCGACCAGCCCGCAGCCCCGTCGCTCGCTCACTTGGAAGCGTTCGACCACCTTGCGCACGAGCACGCGCCGCGCTGCGGGCCTTAGAGTTTCCCCGAGACGACGTCCTGGAGGATCTGCTTGTCGAGCGCCAGGTCCGCGACCAGGCGCTTGAGCTTGCGGTTCTCCTCCTCGAGCTGCCTCATCCGCCTCACCTCGGACGCCGCGAGCCCGCCGTACTTGCGCCGCCAGGCGTAGAAGGTGGCCTTGCTCACGCCGTACTTCCGGCAGAGCTCCGGCACCGGTACCCCGGCCTGCGCCTGCGCCAGCGCGTGCACGATCTGCCCCTCGCTGAACTTCGACCGACGCATCCCGACCTCCTGCTCATTCCTAGACTTTCCAGTTTACGCTGGAGCAGGATTTCGGGAGCAGGTCAAACCGCACTGCCATACCTGGCAGAGCGGTCCGCAAGTGTTAGCAGTGGTGGCAGGAAGCTGGCCGAAGTAGCGAGCTCCGCAGCATCTCCTGTCTCCATCAACAAAGTACGATCGACGCAAGCGCGAGTTGTCCTGCGGTCGCGGCTCTGCCGAGTTTGGCAGAAGCGCATCTCCCAGTCGTCCTTCACGAACCCGGCAACAGCCGCAGCGCAGCGGCGTTTGTCTCCGGCCAAGTGCGGCGCTGATCATCGCTTTTCCCACTGGCTGCACTCGTGGAGCCGGGAATGTCGGCGGCGGTGCGTGATTGGCGCGCCGCGTGCTTCCTCTGTGGCATCAGCTTGCAGGTCACGACTGGAAAAGGGGGTGGACGACGAGACCGGGCGACCGAGTGCGGTTTCGGATTGCAGACATCTACCTGCCGGCGCCCGCGGAATTGTGGGCGACTCCTCCGGAGGAGACCGAGTTGGTAGGAAAGATTGCGGACTTCTCCGACTCGGGCAGCGCCTTGCAGGCATTTGCGGTCGTGGAAGTGGTGCGCAGCCAGACCGTGATCGTTCCCGTCGGCAAGCTTCGACCAGAAACAGCATAGGACGCGGGTCGCGAAGGGAGCAATGCCATGGCCATCGCTGCTTCGGCCAATCTCAGCGTGCAAATTGCCGGCGGACCGCAATTTTCCGTCACCTGGAACATCAAGGCCGATGGATACGACCGGCTCACGGTGGTGATCCCGCACGACAACGCCAGCCACAACGTGCAGCTGCAGCCGGGGCCGGGAAGCCAAGTGCTGTTGCTGGTCATCACCAGCACCGACTACAGCGGCTCTCTGAGCTGTGATCTCGGCGGCCACGCCTTCGTCGTCAACCAGCCGTTGGCTGTGTCGGGCA
>Ga0335070_10002194_pt1 | contig 22768 bp, 19 predicted proteins | sample Lox_Sample_13_FD_206722 | JGI IMG/M metagenome (GOLD analysis project Ga0335070, IMG submission 206722) | Soil microbial communities from Loxahatchee National Wildlife Refuge, Florida, United States - Lox_Sample_1.3 | ecosystem: Environmental > Terrestrial > Soil > Wetlands | place: USA...
ACCTCCGACGACCGCTACGTCGTCACGCTCCGCGACATCAGCGAGTTCCGCCGGCTCGAGAAGATCAAGAAGGAGTTCGTCGTCAACGTCTCCCACGAGCTCAAGACGCCGCTCTCGGCCATCAAGGGCTTCGTCGAGACCATGGAGCCGTCCATCGGGGCCGAAAACCGCGGGTATCTCGAGATCGTCCGGAGGAACACGGAGAGGATGATCGCCATCGTCGACGACCTCCTGGTCCTGGCGAGGCTCGAGGACAAGGGAACGGCCATCGAAAAAGGACGCGTCGACATCGCCGCCTTGGCGACGACGATCCTCAAGATGTTCGAGAAGCCGGCCGGCGACAAGGGCCTGGTGCTGGCTCTCGAGGCCGACCCGGCCCTCCCCAAGATCAGCGCCGACCCCTACGAGATCGAGCGTCTCCTGATCAACCTCGTGGACAACGCCGTCAAGTACACGGACAAGGGCCGCGTCCTCCTCCGGCTCGGGTCCGACGGGAAGAGCTTCACGATCGAGGTCGCCGACACCGGCCTCGGCATCGGGGCCGAGCACCTGCCGCACATCTTCGAGAGGTTCTACCTCGTCGACAAGTCGCGGTCGAAGAAGCTCGGCGGCACGGGCCTGGGCCTGTCCATCGTCAAGCACATCGTCCTTGCCCACCGGGGGACGATCTCTGTCAAGAGCCGGCCGGGGGAGGGGACGACGTTCACCGTGTCGCTGCCGCTGGCCTGAGCGCGCCCCGTCTCAGCGGATGACGGCCGAGGGGTCGGGGCTGAAGGGGTTGATGCGGGCCGCGAGCGAGAACAGGAACGGGTAGCTTCCCTGCGGGTGCTCGGCGTAGGCGACCCATTCGGCCGTGAGCTGGGAGCAGGCCCTCCTGGCGTCGCCCATCAAGTGGCGATAGTCGGCCTCCGGGAGGGCGTCCAGGCTGCCCCGTCGGAACTCCAGCTCCTCGGCCAGATGGAAGACAGCCCAGAGGAGATCGGTGAAGCGGTCGTGCTCGAGGAGATTCGGATTCTCGAGGAGCATGACCAGGAAATCTCTCTTCTTCAAGAAGAACGCCCTGAGCTCGGCCAGCGACGACGGTTCGATATTCAGGTCATAGGGGGCGCTCCGGGCCGCCGTCAGGGCGCGCCGGAAGTCCTGATGGGTCCAGGCCGGCTGGATCTGGAGCTCGTTCCTCAGGACCTCTCCGTTCTCGATATATCCCGCGAAGCAGCGGAGGAGCTCCAGTCCGACTTCGCTGTAGAACGTGCCGATGACCATGTTGAGCTTGCGGAGGATGACCCGCTTCTCCCGGCTGGCCGTGAGCCGCTCGATGAGGACGATGACGAGGAGGACGTTGACGAAGAGAAAGGCGAAGTCGTTCGCCATGAGGAAGAACATCTCCCGCGGATTGCGGAAGATGAAGTAGTTCGCCGTGCAGATCATCGCCGAGAGGATGATGAAGACCAGGGAGATGATGACCAGCCAGCGCGAATCCTCGTGCTTCGCCGGTGCCCTCCTTCCGCCCGATGGTCGGGCCGCCCGCCTCAGACCCTTGTGGGGGAAACCGCATGCATGTCAAAGCGGGCCGGTTTTTGACAGACCCTCCCCCTCTGGTATAATGACCGTCTTCCCGGGCGGTCGCGTCGTCCGACCGACGGCCCCGATCCCCGGGACCAACGTCCACCGGTGAGGCTTCCCCTGAGCGGACACCTGAGGCTCCTCGAGAACGAGGTCCAGATCGCGGCCCTCCTGTTCATGGCCGTCGTCTATTCGTTCCGTCTGCTCTGGATCTTCAGGTTCCGCGCTCGAAGAGAGCGGACCTTCCCGGCGGGCAGCGAGGCCGCCGGGATCCGCTATTCGCTGCTCAATATTATGATGCCCTGGGCCATGGAGTCGACCCGGAAACGGCCATGGTTCTATGTCCAGTTCGCGATCTTCCATCTCGGGGTGGTCGCGGCCATCGCCGCCACATTCATCATCCCCTACGCGCCCCGGGTCTTCGAGATTGGGGCCGTCGTCCGGGCGTTCCAGATCGCCCTCGCCGCCGCCGTCCTGGTGGGCCTGCTCCGCCTGGCCCGGCGCCTGCGGGACCCGGCCGTCCGGCTGATCAGCACGGTCGACGATTTCCTGTCACTCCTGCTGATGATCGCTTTTTTCGCGGCCGGGGTCCTGGCCGTGCCCAACGATTACCGGCGGGCCGAATGGCCCCTCCTCGTTTTCTTCGGCCTGACGGCCTTTTTCCTGGTCTACGTTCCGTTCTCCAAGATCTGCCATTATCTTTACTATCCGTTCACCCGATATTATCTGGGGCGGAGCCAGGGGCACCGGGGGACCTTGCCCCCGAGACGGCCGGCGGCGTCCGGGCGAGCCGAGCCCGGCCACGGGAGGGGGAGCCGGGGATGAAGCGCCGGGCCAAGCGGCCGTCCGGGATCGTGGACGCTCCCCTCGAAACGGCCTCCCAGCGCAGGGCCGAACAGGACCGGCTCCCGTCCGTCGCCGACGGCCGCCTCAGGACCTATGATCCAGCGGCGGACAACGTGCAGGCCTTCTTGCGCCTGCTCGGGGAGAGGATCACTCGGTCCCTGGCCGTGTCCATGACCGCCTGCGTTCACTGCGGGATGTGCGCCGAGTCCTGCCATTACTTCCTGGCCCGGCCCGGCGACCCGACGATGACGCCGGCCTACAAGGCCGACCAGATCCGTCGCATCTTCAAGCGGCACCTGGACTGGACGGGCCGGGTCGCGCCGTGGTGGGTCCATGCGTCGTCTCCCCGGAACGACGAGGACCTCAACCGGCTGAAGAACATCGTCTTCGGGGCCTGCAGCGCCTGCCGCCGCTGCACGCTCAATTGCCCGATGGGTGTCGACACGGGGCTTCTCGTCCGCTTTACCCGGGGTCTCCTCACGGAGCTCGGGATCGTCCCCGAAGGGGTTTTCAACGTCAGCCGCGATCAGTGGGAGACGGGCAACCAGATGGCGGTGACCGAGGACGAATACCTCGAAACCCTGCAATGGATGAGGGATGAGCTCCGGAACGAGCCCGGGATGGCCGGGGCGGACATCCCGGTCGACCGCCCCGACTGCGACGTCCTCTATACGATCAATCCGCGGGAGATCAAGTTCGATCCCCGGTCCATCGCCCATGCCGCCAAGGTGTTCCACGCCGCCGGAGAAAGATGGACCCTCCCGAAGTGGGGCTGGGACCAGACCAACTTCGGGCTCTTTTCGGGGGACGACCGGCTCGGCGCCTTTGTCGCCAAGAACGTCTATGAGGCGGCGGACAGGCTGCGGGCAAAAAAGATCGTCATCTCCGAATGCGGCCATGGCTATCGTTCGACCCGCTGGGAGGGCTACGACTGGGCGGAGTTCGACCAGAAGGTCCCGACCGAGTCCGTGGTCGTCACCCTTCAAAGGTATCTTCGACAAGGACGGATCGCCGTCGATTTATCCCGCAACCCCGAACCCGTGACCTTCCACGATTCCTGCAACATCGCCCGTTCCGGGGACCTCGTCGAGGAGCCGCGCTGGGTCCTGGGACGCGTCTGCGCGGATTTCCGGGAAATGCACCCGAACCGCCGGCAGAACTTCTGCTGCACGGGCGGCGGCGGGCTCCTGTCCATAGCCGAATACCGGCCCCTCCGGCTCGAGGTCGCCAAGATCAAGGCGGACCAGCTCAAGGGCACGGGGGCCAAGCTGGTGTGCACGATGTGCCACAACTGCGTGGATGGGCTGAACGACGTCATCAAGCACTACAAGCTCGACATGAGGGTCGTCCAGGTCCTCGAGTTGGTCTCGAAGGCCATGGTCGTGCCCGGCTAGAACGGAGGACCTGACATGCCATTCATCGAGAAAGACGGACGGAAGATCGAGGTCAACGAGGAGGGCTTCCTGGCCCGGCCCGAGGAGTGGAACGAGGAGACCGCGCGCATCCTGGCCGAGGTCGAGGAAGGCCTGGACGAGCTGACGGCCGAGCATTGGGCCGTGGTGAATTACATCCGGGGCTATTTCGTGGAGAAGGGCCTGGCGCCCATGGTCCGCAAGATCTGCCAGACGACGGGCCTGCCCCTCATGCACATTTATGAGCTCTTTCCCTCGGGGCCGGCCAAGGGGGCCTGCAAGGTGGCCGGCCTTCCCAAGCCCGACGGCTGCGTCTGACGAGCGACCCCGCCCGGCGGCGGGACATCAGGGCCTTTTCTTCTTCATCGCGGCGATCGAACCGACGGCCTTGATCGCCGCGGCGATGTCCTCTTCCGTGTTGAAGGGGCCGATCCCGAACCTGACGGCGCCGTGGATCTTGTCCGTCCCGATCTGTTCGTGGACCAGGGGGGCACAGTGGAGCCCGGTCCGGGCGGCGATGTTGTGGTCGACGTCGAGCATTGTCCCCACGTCGCCCGCGACCAGCCCGTCCACATTGAAGGCCAGGACGCTGATATGGTTCTCGAGATCGTCAAGGCAGTAAAGGGTCACGCCCGGGATGTCGCGCAGCCCGTCCCGGAGCATCCGGGTCAGCCGGAGCTCCTGCTCGTGGATCTTCTGCAAGCCCCTGGCTAGGACCCATTTCAGTCCGGCGATGAGTCCGGCGATGCCGGCGACGTTGGGCGTGCCGTATTCGAGGCGGTAAGGATACTCCTCGAGGTGGGTCCGGACGGCCGAGCGGACCCCGGTCCCGCCCGCGCGCGTGTGGCGGATCTCGATCCCCTCGCGGACGTAGAGGCCGCCGATGCCCGTCGGGCCGAGGAGCGACTTGTGCCCGGTGAAGGCGACGACGTCGAGGAACTGGGCCTCCATATCGATCGGGACCTTGCCCGCGGATTGGGAGGCGTCGATGGCGAAAGGGATGCCGGCCTCACGGCAGAGCCGGCCGATCTCCCCGATGGGCTGGACCGTCCCGATGACGTTGGACGCGTGGTTGACGATGACCAGGCGGGTCGTCGGCCGGAAACGCTTCCGGAACTCGGACGGGTCGACGAATCCGGCAGCGTCGAACGGCACGTAGTCGACGCTGACCCCGGCCAGGGATTGATGGTAGAGGGGACGCAGGACGGAATTGTGCTCGATCGTGGTCGTGATGGCGTGGTCGCCGGGCTTCAGCATCCCGAAGATGATCAGGTTGAGGGCGTCGGTGGAATTGTAGGAGAAGCACAGCCGGTTGGGGTCGGTGCCCTTGAAGAACTCGGTCAGCATCTTCCGCGTCGTCTCGACGACCTCGCCGGCCTCCAGGCAGAGGTCATAGCCGGAGCGCCCGGGGTTGACGCCGAAGTTCCTGTAGAAATAGTCCATGTACGTGTAGACCTCTTCCGGCTTGGGGAAGGAGGTCGCGCCGTTGTCGAGGTAGATGAGCTTCGTCAAGGACGCCTCCTCGGACGGTCCGGCCGTCTGGTCGTTCCAAAGGACCCCATGGTAAACAAACGGACCGGCAAAATCAATTCCCCGCTGCGCGGCGCGGGGGAGGGGAGGCCGGGTCGGGCTGAACGCGGCCGGGCTTGCCTTCCGGCCGGGGCCGGATAGAATGGAAGGGGAGGTGGAGATGGACGGCCGGAACGCGTGCCATGACGGCGGCTGCCGCCGGGGAAAGATGACCTATTACCTCGCACTCGGCAGCAACCTCGGCGACAAGCGGCGCAACCTCGAGCGGGCCCGCCGGCGGCTCGAGCGGGCCGGGGTCGAGGTCCGCCGGTCGTCCTCCGTCTACAGGACGGATCCCGTCGATTTCGTCGACCAGCCCTGGTTCCTCAACCAGGCCCTCGAGGTCCGGACGGACCGCACGCCGCAAGAGCTCCTGGAGCTGGCCAAGGCGATCGAAGCCGGGCTGGGGCGTGTCCCGGCGGAGACGAAGGGGCCGCGGACGATCGACGTCGACCTCCTGCTCGCGGGGGAGACGGTCATCGAGAGCCCCGAGCTGACCGTGCCGCACCCGCGGCTGGCCCGGCGGAATTTTGTCCTCGTCCCGCTCGCGGAGATCGCCCCCCGGGCGGTGCACCCGGTCCTGCGGAAGACCGTCCGCGAGCTGGCCCGGGAATGCCCGGATCGGTCGGCGGTCGTCCGCGAGGGGGCCCGGGCTTCTCGACGGAGCTGAAACGCTGGCCGGTCACCGCCGTAGCGGGGGAAGGCGGCCGGAATTTTCAGAAAGCGTTCACGATGTGGTCGACAATATCCCCCGTCCCCCCGCCGGACCGGATGGCGACGACGTCGAACCGGCAGCGGACGTCCCCCGGCCGTCGCAAGAGCAAATAGCCTTCGGCGACCTTCCGAATCCGCCGCCGTTTCTCCGCCGTCACGGATTCCTCGGGCCGGCCGAAACCACCTCCCGTCCGCATCTTGACCTCGACGAAGACCAGGGTGTCGCCGTCCCGGGCGACGATGTCGATCTCGCCGCGGAGGAATCGGAAGCGGGTCTCGATGATCGCGTATCCCTTGCGGCGGAGATACTTGAGGGCGACGAGCTCGCCAGTCCGGCCGAGGTCCTGGGTGCTTTTCCTGATGCCGAACACCTTGTCCCCCTGACGACGGCCCCGGGCCTGCGGTCTCGAGAGCGGAGGCCCCCGGTCAGACCCCGGACGGCGGGACCCGCTTCAAGCGGACGCCGTCCTTGGTGTCCTCGAGGAGGATGCCCTGGGCCAGGAGTTGCTCCCGGATCTCGTCGGCGCGCTTGTAATCCTTCGCCGCCCGGGCCCGTTGTCGCTCGTCGATGAGCTTCTGCATGACCTCGTCGATCTCGCCGGAGACGTCGACCTTGACGGCTGGGGGGATGGCCTCGCCTTTCAAGCTCTGCGGTCCGGGGCCGACGATGACGGACGTCGGCTCGATCTTCAGGATCCTGTCGTCGATGTCCTCGACGAACTCCCGGAGCGCCTGGGCAGCGGCCCGGGTCAACTCTCCTTTCGCCATCATGCCGTTCGCCCTCTCGATGAGCGTGAACAGCGCGGCCAGGGCCTCGGAGATGTTGAGGTCGTCCTCGAGCCCGGCGACGAATCCCGCTCTGGCCGTGGCGATCAGGTCCGCCGCCTTCCGGCCCGGCGGACCCTCTCCCTTGACCCCCCTGAGGTCGACCAGAAAATCCCGGATCCGGTTGCGGCCCGCCCGGGCCTGGTCGAGGGCCTCGAAGGTGAAGTTGAGCATCTTCCGGTAATGCGTGGAGAGGAGCAGGAAGCGGACCTCCCGCGGGTCGTAGCCCCGGGCCAGGATGTCGCCGAGGACGTAGAAGTTCCCCTTGGACTTGGACATCTTCTCGCCGTCGACGACGAGGTGATGGCAGTGGAGCCAGTAATCGACGAATTTGACGCCGTTGGCCGCCTCGGACTGGGCGATCTCGTTCTCGTGGTGCGGGAAGATGTTGTCGACGCCGCCGCAGTGGATGTCGAAGGTCGGGCCCAGGTACTTCTTGCTCATGGCCGAGCACTCGATGTGCCAGCCCGGGCGGCCCCGCCCGACCTCCGTGTCCCAGAACGGCTCGCCCTCCTTGGCCGCCTTCCAGAGGGCGAAGTCGTGAACGCTCTCCTTAGCGTACTCGTCGGCGTCGCCGCGGCTTCCCGGCCGCCGGCCGTCGAGGCTGACCTTGGAGAGGCGGCCGTAGGCCGGGAACCTATCGATGGCGAAGTAGACCGAGCCGTCCTTCTCATAGGCGAAACCCTTCTCGAGCAGCGTGCGGATGAGGGCGACCATCTCCGGAACATGGTCCGTCGCGCGCGGGTAATGGTCCGCCGGCAGGATGTTCAGGAGGTCGCGCTCGGCCATGTAGGCGGCGATGTACTTCTCCGTGTAGCGCTTGAGCTCCTCGACGGTCCGGGCCTTCGAATCGCGGATCGTCTTGTCGTCGATATCCGTGAGGTTGAGGACGTGGGTGACCCTGAGCCCGGTGAACATCAGGAAGCGCTTGAGGAGGTCCTCGAAAACATAGGCCCGCCAGTTGCCGATGTGAGGGAAATCGTAGACCGTCGGCCCGCAGGTGTAGAGCCCGACCTCGCCCGGGCGGAGCGGACGGAAGTCCTCGAGGACGCCGCCGAGCGTGTTGTGGAACCGGATCATCAGCGCCATTATGGGAACTCGGGCCGCGGGAGTCAACCGTTTTCCTCTTTCCCCCCAGGGAAATGACGTCCGCGAAGGTCCGGATGTCTCAAGTTGACCGTCCCTTGCTGTTGTGAAATAATGACCTTTCATCAAACCCATCATTCGACAAGGCGCCATCATGAACACCAAGATCGGCATCCGGCGGGAAGACATCAACAAGTGGGAAAAGAGGGTGCCCCTCATCCCGTCGCACGCCCGCGAGCTCACCGAGAGGCACGCCCTCGAGTTCGTCGTCCAGCCGTCCGGGATCCGCGTCTTCTCGGACGATGACTACCGGCTCTCGGGCATCGCCGTCCGGGAGGACCTCTCCCCGTGCCCCATCGTCCTGGCCCTCAAGGAGATCCCCATCGAGCGGCTGGAAAAGGGCAAGGCCTACGTCTTCTTCTCCCACACGGCCAAGGGGCAGAGCCAGAACATGCCGATGCTGAAAAAGATGATGGAGATGGGCTGTTCCATCATCGACTACGAGAAGATGGTCGACGACCAGGGCCGGCGGGTCCTGTTCTTCGGCAACTACGCCGGCCACGCCGGCATGGTCGACACGCTCTGGGCGCTCGGCCGGCGCCTGGCCGCCGAGGGCGTCCAGAACCCGTTCACCCTTCTCCATCCGACGCACCAGTACAAGAGCCTGGTCGACGTCAAGGAGGCCGTCGGCCGCGTCGCCTGGAAGATCATCCGGGAGGGGCTCCCGGGCGGCCTCGACCCCTTCGTCGTCGGCTTCTTCGGCTACGGCCACGTCTCCGGCGGGGCCCAGGAGATCTTCGACATCCTGCCGACCGAGACCGTCCGGCCGTGCGACTTGCCGGGGCTCGTCGGGCGCCGCGCCGCCTCTCCCCGCACCCTTTTCAAGGTCGTCTTCAAGGAAGAGGACATGGTCGAGCCCATCGACCCGGGCCGCCCGTTCGAGCTTCAGGATTACTACAGGAATCCCGGCCGCTACCGGCCCGTCGCCGACCGCATGGTCCCTTATCTGACGGCCCTCGTCAACGGCATCTACTGGACCCCCCAGTACCCCAAGTTCGTGACGAAGACCTTCCTGAGGGAGCTCTACGGCGGCCCGGCCCGGCCCCGCCTCAGGGTCATCGGCGACATCACGTGCGATATCAACGGCTCGATCGAGAGCACGGTCGAAGCGACGGACTCGGAGAACCCCGTCTACGTCTACGACCCCGTCCAGGACAAGGCGGTCTGCGGCGTCGAGGGGCGGGGCCCCGTCGTCCTCGCCGTCTACAACCTGCCGGCCGAGCTGCCGCTCGAGTCGTCCGCCTATTTCAGCTCGGGGCTCAAGGAGTACGTCCCGGCCATCGCCGGGGCCGATTTCAGCCGCCCCTTCGCCGATTGCGGCCTGCCGGACGTCGTCCGCCGGGCCGTCATCCTCTACCGGGGAGAGCTCGCCCCCGACTATGCCTACCTGGCTCGCTACCTCACGTGAGGTCTTGCGGGAGGACGCCATGAAAAGAGTTCTCGTCTGCGGCGCGGGACTGGTCGCCGGTCCCCTCGTCAAGTACCTGCTCGGCCGGCCCGATTACGCCGTGACCGTGGCCGACGTCGAGGTCGATCGGGCCAGAAAGCTCGTCGCCGGCCATCCGCGCGGCGAGGCCAAGGCCCTCTCCGTCGAGGACCGGGCGGCCCTGGCGGCCGAGATCGGCCGGGCCGACATCGTCGTCAGCATGGTCCCCTACACGTTCCACCCCGTCATCGCCGCCGCCGCCATCGAGGCCGGGCGGAGCGTCGTGACCGCGTCCTACGTGAGCCCCGCCATGAGGGAGCTCGACGGGCGGGCCCGGGAGCGCGGCATCGTCATCCTCAACGAGCTCGGCCTCGACCCGGGCATCGACCACATGGAGGCCATGAGGGTCATCCGCGAGGTCCACGCCGAGGGCGGGCGCGTCGTCGGCTTCACGTCCTACTGCGGCGGGCTGCCGTCCCCGGAGGCCAACACGAACCCCTTCGGCTACAAGTTCTCCTGGAGCCCGAAGGGCGTCCTGCTGGCCTCGAAGAACCAGGCCAAGTTCCTCCGGCACGGCGAGCTCGTCGTCATCCCCGCGGCGCAGCTCTTCGCGGCCCCGGAAACGATCGCCATCCCGGGGCTCGGGGATTTCGAGGGATACCCGAACCGGGACTCCGTCTCTTACCGAGAAATCTACGGCATCCCCGAGGCCGCGGACGTCTTCAGGGGAACCCTGCGCTACGCGGGCTGGTGCCGGACCCTGATGAGGATGGGCGAGCTCGGGCTGCTCGAGGACGCGCCGCAAAGGGAATGGAAGGGAATCACGTACCGGGCCCTCCTCGCGGAGCTGGCCCAGGCCCCGGCGGGGGAGGACGTCAAAGCCGCCGTGGCCCGGCGGCTGGGCCTCGAGCCTGCTTCGGACATCATGGCCAGGCTCGAATGGCTGGGGCTTTTCGCCGACGACCCGGTCCTTGTCGCCAAGGGCTCGGTCCTCGACGCCCTGGCGGCGCGGATGGTCGAGCGGCTCGCCTATGCGCCGGGCGAGAGGGACATGGTCATCCTCCAGCACGAGTTCGCGGTCGAGAGGCGCGACGGCCGGCGGGAGAAGATCACCTCATCGCTCATCGACTTCGGCATCCCGCACGGCGATTCCTCGATGTCGCGGACGGTCGGGCTACCGGCGGCCATCGGCGCCCGGATGATCCTCGAGGGGCGGATCCGGGAGACGGGCGTCATCGTGCCCGTGACGCCGGACATCTACAACCCGATCCTCGACGAGCTGGCCGGGGCCGGCATCCGCTTCCGCGAAGAACGTCACGCGCTTTGAGAGAAAGAACGGGGGTGTCCCTTTGGGAGGCCCCCGTCTTTTCTCGCGGTTTGACATTGTCGAGGCCGGTGCGTATTGTTGAGCTAGGGGCCGTCGATGAAACGAAGACCGTACGTGGCCGGGAGCTTCTATCCGGGAGGGAGAGCGGCGCTCCTCGAGACGCTCGGGTCGATGACAGACCGCGCCGCGGTCAAGAAGAAAGCTCTGGCCGTGGTCGTCCCCCACGCCGGCTACGTCTATTCCGGGCCGGTCGCGGGCGCCGTCTTCTCGTCGGTCGAGGTGCCGCGGACAGCCGTCATCCTGGGCCCTGCCCATAAGGAGATCGGCTCGCTCCTCGCCGTCCAGAGGGAGGGAAGCTGGCAGACGCCGCTCGGCGAATCGCCGGTCGAGAGCGGCCTGGCCGACCTCATCCTGGAAAAGTCGCCTCTCGCTTCAAACGACGCGCGGTCCCATCTCGGGGAGCACTCGCTCGAGGTCGAGCTCCCGTTCCTTCAGTATTTCGAGCCGGACGTCGCGATCGTGCCCGTCTGCGTCTCGCACGAGGCGGCCTACGACGAGCTCGAGGCCTTCGGCCGAGCCCTGGCCGACGCGGTCCGGGCCTTCGGCCGCGACGTCCTCATCGTGGCCAGCACGGACATGAGCCACTATGTGAGCCAGAAGACGGCCGAAGCGCAGGATGCCCTGGCCATCCGCAAGGTCCTGGAGCTCGACGCCCCCGGGCTCTTCAAGACCGTCCGGGACAAGCGCATCACGATGTGCGGCTTCCAGCCGACCACGGCGGCCATCGTCGCGGCCGTCAGGCTGGGCGCTTCCCGGGCCGAACTCGTTAGCTATCAGACGTCGGGGGAGAGGACGGGGGATTACAGCCAAGTTGTTGGGTACGCAGGAATTAGGATTCTTCCCGGGAACGACTCTTAACTCCCAGTCATTTGACAAGCGGCGACTCTTAGTGCTATAAAAAAAGATGGCGAAGATGTCCAAGTCTGCCCTGTGCGAGAAGGACCGGGAGGTCCTGAAACTCATCGTCGAGGACTACCTGCGAAGCGGCCGGCCGGTGAGCTCGGGCGCGATCGCCGGGAACCGGAGGTTCCGCGGCTCGTCGGCGACGGTCCGCAACATCATGGCCAAGCTCGAGGACCACGACCTGCTGTCGAAGCCCCACGCCTCGGCTGGACGCGTGCCCACCGACAAGGGGCTCCGTTCGTACGTCAACGGGCTCCTCTCCGGGCGGACCTTGGGGCCGAGCGACCTCCCCGTCCTCCAGGACGAGTTCCCGGCCCGGCCGACCGACCTTGATTCGCTGCTGGCCCAGGCATCGCGCCTTCTGGCGGATTATTCGGACAACCTCGGCTTCGTCATCTCTCCCCAGGTCTCCCGGGTCCAGCTCGAGCACGTCCGCTTCCTCCGCATCTCGCCGCGGCGGATCATGGCCGTCCTCGTCACGCCGTTCCAGATGGTCCTGACCGAGACGCTCGAGTCCGACATGGCCATGACGCAGGCCGAGCTCGACCGCGCCTCGCAGTACATCAATCAGAACTTCCCCGGCCGGAACCTGGCCTCTGTGCGCGACCTCCTCCTCCAGGAGCTCCCCAAGTCCCGTGACCGCTACGAGGACATCCTCAACAAGCTGACGGACCTGGTCAAGGTCGTCGTTAATCGCGAGGAGGACGAAAACCGGATCTTCATCCAGGGGAGCTCCCGGCTCCTGGGCAAGGCCGAGCTCTTCGACATGGGCCGGCTGAGGGCGCTCTTCCAGAACATCGAGGAGAAGGCCACCCTAGTCAAGCTCCTGGCCGATTTCATCAGCCTGGACCGGGTCAAGGTCCTGATCGGCGCCGAGATCGAGTTCCCCGGAGTCCAGGACTGCTCCCTCGTCCTGTCGCACTACGGCACGAGCCATCAGGTCCTCGGCTCCCTGGGCATCCTCGGCCCCAAGCGCATCCCCTACGACCGCATCATCCCGCTCGTCGACCGCGTCGCCAGCCGTCTGAGCCGGGCGATCACCGTCATCGGCAGAGAGGTCTCGATATGATAGACGACGAAAAGGGCAAGCCCTCCGAGGAGATCGAGTACATCCCCCCCGCCGGCCCGGCGGGGGAGGAGGCGGCCAAGCCGGCCGCCGCGCCCGGGCCGGACACCGCCGCACCGACCGAAACACCCGCCCGCGAGGAGGAGGCCGCCTCCGTCAAGCTCCTGAAGGAGAAGCTCAAGAGGCGCGAGGCCGAGGCGAAGCAGCTCAAGAAGGAGATGGAGGGACTCAAGGACCAGTACGTGCGGAAGCTCGCCGACACGGAGAACCTGCGCAAGCGTCTCGAGCGCGAGAAGAACGATTATTTCCAGTACGCCCTGGGCGAGGTCCTGCTCGAGCTCCTGGGCGTCCTGGATAACTTCGAGCGGGCCCTCCAGGCTTCCGCGGGGGACGCGGATGGCAAGACGTTCCGGGAAGGGATCGACCTCATCTATCGGATGTTGATGAACCTCGTCCTCAAGCGAGACGTTGAGCCGATCGAGATCAAGGACGGAAAGTTCGACCCGACCCTGCACCACGCCGTGGTCGTCGAGGAATCGGCGGACGTCGAGGAGCCCCGGGTGGTCGAGGTCCTGCAGAAGGGATACCTGCTCAACGGCAGGCTCCTCCGGCCTGCCCTCGTCAGGGTCGTCGTCCCCAGGAAAAAGGACTGAGCGCAATGGACCACCTCATCGGCATCGACCTCGGCACGACCTATTCCTGCGTCGCCTACCTGGACGGGGGCAGCCCCGTCGTCATCCCGAACCTCGAGGGACTGCCGACGACGCCGTCCGTCGTCTCGTTCACGTCCTCCGGAGAGCGCCTGATCGGGACCCTGGCCATGCGCCAGGCCCTGACGAACCCCCAGAACACGATCTTCGCCGTCAAGCGCCTGATCGGCCGCAAGTACGATTCCCGCGAGATCGCCGAGGCCCGGGCCCGCCTGCCGTACCGGCTGGCCCCGGCCGCCAACGGGGACGTCGTTGTCGCCCTCGAATCGAGGAACCTGACGCCCCAGGAGATCTCAGCGATGATCCTCTCCTACCTCAAGGGCTGCGCGGAGTCCTATTTCGGCGAGAAGGTCTCCGACGCCGTCATCACCGTGCCGGCCCATTTCAACGACCACCAGCGGCAGGCGACCAAGGACGCCGCCCTCATCTGCGGCTTCAACGTCCAGCGCGTCATCAACGAGCCGACGGCGGCGGGCCTGGCCTACGGGCTGAACAGCAAGAGGAACGGCGTCGCGGCGGTCTTCGACCTCGGCGGCGGCACCTTCGACATCACCCTGATGGAGATCCGCGACGGGGTCTTCAATGTCCTGGCCACGAACGGGGACTCCTACCTCGGCGGCGAGGACTTCGACATGCGCATCATCGAGTGGCTGGTCGAGGGCTTCCGGAAGGAGACCGGCATCGACCTCCACCATGACAAGCTCGCCCTCCAGAGGATCAAGGAGGCCGCCGAGCGCGCCAAGCGCGAGCTGTCCTTCACCATGGAGACCGAGATCAACCTGCCCTTCATTTGCTCGGACCAGACGAGCTCCAAGCACCTCCGGCGGCTCCTGACCCGCCAGGAGCTCGAGGGGCTGACGGCCGACCTCGTCGAGCGGACGATCCCGCTCATCGAGGAGGCCTTCGGCGAGGCCCGGCTCGACCCCGAGCGGGTCGACGACATCATCCTCGTCGGCGGGCAGACCCGCATGCCGCTCGTCAAGAAGAGGATCGGCGAGTTCTTCCGGAAGAGCCCGGCCGAGCACATCAACCCCGACGAGATCGTGGCCATGGGGGCGGCCGTCCAGTCCGGCATCCTCCAAGGCCAGGTCCGGGGGCTCGTCCTTCTCCTCGACGTCACGCCCTTCGCCCTCGGCATCGAGACCGAGAGCGACGGCTACGAGGAAGTCATCGAGAAGAACTCGACGATCCCGCTGCGGAAATCCAAGGCCTTCACGACGGTCGAGCACAACCAGCGGCGTGTCCGGCTCCACGTCCTCCAGGGGGAGAACCCCCTGGCCTCGATGAACAAGTCCCTGGCCGTCTTCGAGCTCGTCGGCATCGAGCCGGCACCGGCCGGCGTGCCGCAGATCGACGTCACCTTCGAGGTCGACGCCGACGGGCTGGTCAAGGTCTCGGCGCGGGACGCGGCGACGGGGCTGCAGCAGAAGATCGAGGTCCGGCCCTCCTCGGGGCTCATGCCGGGCGAGCTCGAGGCCCTCATCGAGAAACAGAAGGCGGAGTCGCTGGGGGCCCATCCGAATGGCTAGGAAGGACTATTATGACGTCCTCGGCGTCCCCCGCGACGCCCCGGCCGAGGAGATCAAGAAGGCCTACCGACGGATGGCCCTGAAGCACCACCCCGACCGCAATCCCGGGGACGAGGCGTCCGAGGAGCGGTTCAAGGAGGCGGCCGAGGCCTACAGCGTCCTCGTCGACCCCCAGAAGCGCGGCGTCTACGACCGCTTCGGCCATGACGGCCTGCGGGGGGAGGGCTTCCAGGGCTTCTCGGGCTTCGACTCCTCCGTCTTCGAGGATTTCGAGGACATCTTGGGGAACTTCTTCGGCTTCAGCTTCGGGGACTTCTTCGGCGGGAGGGAACGGCCGTCGGGCCGCGGCCGCCAGAGGGGCCGCGACCTGGCCCTCGAGGTCGAGGTCGGCCTCGCCGAGGCCGCCGCGGGCGCCGACAAAGAGATCAAGCTCACCCGGGCCGAGGCCTGCCCCGACTGCCGCGGCTCGAAGAGCAGGCCCGGGACCCGGCCCTCGGCCTGTCCGTCCTGCGGCGGCAAGGGCCAGGTCCGCTACCAGCAGGGCTTCTTCACCGTGGCCAGGACCTGTCCGAGGTGCCAGGGCCGGGGCGAGGTCGTCGCCGAGCCCTGCCCGGCCTGCGAAGGCAAGGGCCGCGTCAAGGAGAAAAGGACCCTGCGCGTCCGCATCCCCGCCGGCGTCGCCGACGGGGCCCGGCTGAGGCTCGTGGGGGAGGGGGAGGCGGGGGACGGAGGCATGCCGGCCGGGGACCTTTACATCGTGACCCGGGTCCAGCCGCATCCCTTCTTCGAACGCGATGGCGACGACCTCTCCTGCCGCATCGAGATCTCCTTCGCCCAGGCCGCGCTCGGGGCCAGGATCGAAGTCCCCACGCTCGACGGGAGCGAAGTCCTCAAGGTCCCGGCCGGGACCCAGTCGGGAGAGAGCTTCAAGCTCAGGGGGCGCGGAATGCCGGACGTGTCCGGGCGCGGCAAGGGCGACCTTTACGTCACGGTCCAGGTCCGGACGCCGTCGAACCTGTCCAAGGAGGAGAAGGCGCTCTTCTCGAAGCTGGCCGAGCACAGGGGGGAGGCGGTCGACGCCGTCGACAGGAGCGTTCTGCAGAAGCTGAAGGCGCTGTTCGAGCCGTCCGAGAGACCGCATTGACCGCGAACCAGTTTTACGTGCCGCGCATCGACAAGGACGCGGGCCGCATCCTCCTCGAGGGCGACGAGCACCGCCACTTGGCCAGGTCGGCCAGGGTCCGGGCGGGGGAGATGGTCCGGCTCTTCGATGGCGAAGGCCGCCGGGTCCTGGCTAGGGTCGAATCGGTTGGCCGGGACCGCACTGTTCTAACCATCGCCGAATGGGACGAGCCCGAGGCGGACGGATTGCGGCTCGTCCTGGCCCAGGCCCTTCTTCCGGGGAAGAAGATGGAGTTCATCCTGGAGAAGTCCGCCGAGCTCGGCGTCGCCGGGTTCGTCCCCGTCGAGACGTCGCGGTCGCTCCGGATGCCCGCGGGGGACCCGGGCCGCAGGGCGGAGCGGTGGGCCCGCATCGCCCGAGAGGCGACCAAGCAATCCAAGGGGACCAGGGTCCCCGCCGTCGAGCCGCCCCGCCGGCTGAGGGACTGGCTGGCCGCGCCCGGGGAGGGACGGCGGATCTTCCTCAGCGAGCGGGGCGGGACCCCCCTCCGCGACATCCTCTGCGACCCGGCCGAGGGCGCCGGCCACCCGCCGGCAGCCGCGGTCGTAGCCATCGGGCCGACGGGCGGATGGACGGACGGCGAGGAGCGGGACCTGCGGGCGGCCGGCTTCCGGGCCGCGAGCCTCGGCCGCCGGATCCTGAAGAGCGAGACGGCCGCTCTGGCGGCGGTGGCCATCATCGCGCACGCCTGGGACGGGTGACATGTTCCTCCAGGGACAGAAGGTCGGGAAGTACGAGATTCTCCGCTCGCTCGGCAGCGGCGGGTTCGGCTCCGTCTATCTGGCCAAGGATACCTGGCTCGACATCAAGGTCGCCATCAAGGTCCCTCACAAGCAGTCGGCGGAGCTCTACAAGCTCCTCAAGGAGCCGCGCCTCCAGGCGGCCCTCAACCACCCGAACATCGTCCGGATGCTGGCGGCCGAAAAGGAGAAGAGCGTCTTCTTCATGGTCATGGAGTACATCAAGGGGCCGACCCTGGAAAAGATCCTCGAGAAGGAGCGGGTCCTCGGCTGCGAGCAGGCCCTGGACTACATCAAGCAGGTCGCCTTCGGCATCGACCACGCGCACAAGAACAAGATCATCCACCGGGACCTCCGGCCGTCGAACATCATCGTCTCGGAGGACGGCACGGCCAAGATCACCGATTTCGGCACCTCGGCGTGGCTCAACACCGTGCCTTATGCCTCGACGCGCATCGGCTCCCCGCCGTACATGGCCCCCGAGCAGTTCCTGGGGAAGGCCAGCTACGCCTCGGACGTCTATTCGATCGGATGCATCTTCTACGAGATGATCATCGGCCGGCCGCCGATCTTCGACCCCGACCCATTCAAGATCCTGGAGAGGGCCCAGCAGGGCAAGATCACCCCGCCGCGGATCCGCAACAGCAAGGTCCCCAAGGAGATCGACGCCATCATCATGAAGGCCCTGGCCCCCAAGGTCGAGGACCGCTACCAGGGCGCGGCCGAGATCACCCGCGACCTCTCCCTCTACAAGGGGAAGGTCCCCAGGACGGCGGAGATCGACGACATCCGGCTGCGGATCAAGGCCCGGGAGCAGACGGCCTCCGGCCAGTGCTGGAACTGCCGCCGTCCGCTGCCCCCCAAGTCCCGGCTCTGCCCGCACTGCGGTGAGACCGTCTAGGCCCTCGCCGGGAGGCCCGCGGTTTGACTTCGGCTCCCGGCTTGATATACGATGAGCCCTCGAACGGGGAGGAGCATGCGCCCCGGGCGGGAAGCTCAGGACGGAGCGAGCGAAGGAGTCGCCGATGAGCCCATTTGCCGAGACCGGCTTCGTATGGATGAACGGCCGACTCGTCCCCTGGAAGGACGCCCAGATCCATGTCGCTTCCCATGTCGTCCACTATGGGAGCTCCATTTTTGAGGGCCTGCGGGCCTACGAAACGCCCCGCGGCACCGGCGTCTTCCGCCTGGTGGACCATACCCGGCGGCTCTACAACTCCTGCAAGATCTACCGCATCGAGGTCCCGTACACCCAGGAGCAGTTCAACCGCGCCGTGGTCGAGACGATCAAGGCCAACGGCCTCAAGTCGTGCTACGTCCGGCCCATCGTCTACCGGGGCTACAAGACCCTCGGCGTCGACCCCTTCCCGAATCCCGTCGACTGCGCCATCCTCGTCTGGGAGTGGGGTCAGTACCTGGGACCGGAAGCCCAGGAAAGCGGCGTGGACGTCTGCATCTCGTCCTGGTGGCGCATGGCCCCGAACACCTTCCCGGCCCTGGCCAAGTCGGGGGCGAACTACATGAACTCGCAGCTCATCAAGATGGAGGCCCTGCTCGACGGCTACGCCGAGGGCATCGCCCTGAACATCCGCGGCCACATCAGCGAGGGCAGCGGCGAGAACCTCTTTCTCGTCCGCGACGGGGACGTCTACACCCCGCCCCTCTCGTCCTCGGTCCTGCCCGGCATCACCCGGGCCTCCGCCATGACCCTCCTCGGCGAGATGGGCGTCCGTGTCGTCGAGGACACCATCCCGCGAGAGATGCTCTACATCGCCGACGAGGTCTTCTTCACGGGGTCGGCGGCCGAGATCACCCCCATCCGCTCGATCGACAGGATCGTCATCGGCAGCGGCAAGCGGGGGCCGCTGACGAAGAAGCTCCAAGAGGCGTTCTTCGCCTATGTCAACGGGAAGCGCGAGGACGCCTACGGTTGGTTCACCTTCGTGGACTGAAGCCAAGGGAGGACATCAGCATGGTCATCGATGAATTCCTGAAAATCGCCATCGAGCGGGATGCTTCGGACCTCCACTTCAAGGCCGGCAACCACCCCATGATCCGGGTCCACGGCACGCTCACCCCCCTGACCGGATTCCCCCGCCTGACGACGGCCGACTGCGAGGAGCTCTCCAACCAGATGATGACGGACTTCCAGCGCAAGCGGCTCCGCGAGGACCTCGACATCGACCTCGCCTACAGCCTGCCCGGCTTCGGCCGTTTCCGCGGCAGCATCTACTACCAGCGCGGCTCGCTGGCCATCGCCCTGCGCATCATCCCGCTCGAGGTCAAGACGATCCGCCAGCTCCTCCTCCCCGAGGTCCTGGAGAAGGTCGCCTTCTACCAACGCGGCCTCGTCCTGGTGACCGGGACGACCGGCAGCGGCAAGACGACGACCCTGGCGGCCATGATCGAGTACATCAACACCTTCCGCCGGGAGAACATCATCACCATCGAGGACCCCATCGAGTACCTCCACAAGGACAAGAAGAGCACGATCAGCCAGCGCGAGGTCGGCATGGACGTGACGAGCTTCTCGCGCGGCCTGCGGGCGTGCCTGCGAGAGGACCCGGACATCATCCTCGTCGGCGAGATGCGCGACCTCGACACGATCGAGACGGCCCTCCTCGCGGCCGAGACCGGCCACCTCGTCCTGAGCACCCTCCACACCCTGGACGCCCCGGAGAGCATCAACCGCATCATCTCCGTCTTCGCCCCCCACCACCAGCGGCAGATCCGGCTCCAGCTGGCCTCGATCCTCAAGGCCATCATCTCCATGCGCCTCATCCCCCGCATGGACGGCCAGGGCCGCGTGCCGGCCGTCGAGGTCATGATCACGACGCCCTACCTCCAGGAGTGCGTCGCGGACAAGGACAAGACGGGCATGATCAAGGACGCCATCACCGCCGGCGTCTCCCAGTATGGGATGCAGACGTTCGACCAGTCGATCTATCAGCTCTACCGCGACGGCTACATCTCCTTCGAGCAGGGCATGAAATACTCGTCCAACCCGGACAATTTCAAGCTGCGCGTCATGGGCATCCAGTCCACCCTCGACATCGCCACGGAGGAGATGGAAAAGGGCATGGGCAAGGTCGAGCGGGTCGAGGGGGGTCCCGAAGAAGAGCCCAAATGAGATCGCCCGAGATCCGCGAATCCTTCCTCCAGTTCTTCGCGGCGCGCGGCCATAAGATCGTCCCGAGCTCGCCGCTCCTGCCCAAGGACGACCCGACCATCCTGTTCACGAACGCGGGGATGAACCAGTTCAAGAACGTCTTCCTCGGCCTCGAGAAGCGGAGCTACAGGCGGGCCACGTCCTGCCAGAAGTGTATGCGCGTCAGCGGCAAGCACAACGACCTCGAGACCGTCGGCCGGACGGCCAAGCACCACACCTTCTTCGAGATGCTCGGCAACTTCTCCTTCGGCGATTATTTCAAGCGGGAGGCCATCGGGTTAGCCTGGGAGCTCGTCACCGGCGTCTTCGGCCTGCCCGCGGACCGGCTCTACGCAACGGTCTACATCGAGGATGACCAGGCCTACCGGGTCTGGGCTGAGGAGGTCGGTGTCCCGGCCGACCGGATCTTCCGCTTCGGCAAGAAGGACAACTTCTGGGCTATGGGCGACACCGGCCCCTGCGGCCCGTGCTCGGAGCTCCACTACGACCTCGGCGAGGGCCTCGGGGCGGGACGGCCCGAGGCCCTCATCGAGGCCGGCAGCGACCGCTTCCTCGAACTCTGGAACCTCGTCTTCATGGAGTTCGACCGCGACGAGGCGGGCGTCCTGCGACCGCTCCCGGCCCCCTCGATCGACACGGGCATGGGGCTCGAGCGGATGGCCGCCGTCCTGCAGGGAAAGCGGAGCAACTTCGACACGGACCTCTTCATGCCCCTCATCGAGGCCGTGACCTCCCTCGCCCAGAGGGAGTATCCCTCGGGCGACGAGGGCGACGTTTCGGTCCGCATCATCGCCGACCACCTCCGGGCCATGGCCTTCCTCGTCGGCGACGGCGTGACGCCGGCGAACGCCGGCCGCGGCTACGTGCTCCGCCGGCTCATCCGCCGGGCCTACCGCCAGGGGAATCTCCTCGGCATCGACCGGCCGTTCCTCTTCGAGCTCGTCGGCCGCGTCGCCGACATCATGAAGGACGCCTACCCCGAGCTGCTGGCCTCGATCGAGTACGTCTCCAAGGTCTGCCTGTCCGAGGAGGAAAGGTTCGCCCACACCCTGACCTCCGGCCTTCGCTATTTCGACGAGGCCGCCCGCGAGACGGTCGACAACGGCGGTCGCGTCCTCGCCGGGGACACGGTTTTCCGGCTCTATGACACGTTCGGCTTCCCCCTGGACCTGTCCCAGGACCTGGCCCGAGAAAAGGGGCTCGATGTCGACGAGGCGGAGTTCTTGCGGCAGCTCGAAGCCCAGAGGGAGAAGGCGCGCCAGTCCTGGAAGGGCGACCTCAAGCAGAAGGAGAAGGCCGTTTGCGACGGGCTCAGGGACCTCCGGACCGTTTCGTGCGCCCACCGCGGGACCGAGCTCCGCGAGGCGAGGGTCCTCGCCGTGCTCAAGGACGGCCGGGAGGTCGAGGCCCTGGCGGCGGGGGAGGAAGGCGAGGTCGTCCTCGACGAAACGCCGTTCTACGCCGGGGCCGGCGGCCAGGTCGGAGATACCGGGACGCTCAAGGGGGCCGGCTTCTCGGCCCTCGTCGAGAACACCCACTACCTCGCGCCCGAAGTCGCTGCCCATAAGGTCCGCGTCCTGGCGGGGGAGCTCCTCAAGGGCGCGGCGGCCGACGCCGCCGTCGACGCCGCCCGCCGTCAGGCCGTCGCGAACAACCACACCGCGACCCATCTCCTGCACGCCGCCCTGCGCCAGGTCCTCGGGGACCACGTCAAGCAGGCCGGGTCGCTCGTCTCTCCCCTCCGGCTTCGCTTCGACTTCACGCATTTCTCGCACCTTTCGAAGGAGGAAGTGGCGCAGGTCGAGGCCCTCGTCAACGGGAAGATCCGCGAGGACCTGCCCGTCGAGACCCGGGTGATGTCGCTCGAGGAGGGCGTCCGCGAAGGGGCCATGGCCATTTTCGAGGAGAAGTATGCCGAGACGGTCCGGGTGGTGGGCGTCGGCGATTTCAGCAAGGAGCTCTGCGGCGGCGTTCACGCCAGGTCGACGGGCCAGATCGGGCTCTTCAAGATCCTGTCGGAGGCCGGCATCGCCTCGGGCATGCGCCGCATCGAGGCCGTGACGGGGGAGGAGGCCCTCCGCTACGTCCGCGGCCTCGAGGACGAGGTCTCCGGCCTCGAAAAAAGCCTCAGGGCTTCGCGCCGCGACCTCCCGGCGGCAGTCGAGAAGCTCCTCGGGCGGGTCGAGGAACTCGAGAAGGCCAACAGGGAGCTCCGGAAGAAGATGATCGGCGGAGGCGGGGACATCGCTTCGGGCGTGGAACTCGGGACTCCGACCGTCGCCCAGAAGGTCAAGGGCATGGCCGTTCACGTTCAGAGGATGGACGGGTTGACCATAGCCGAGCTGCGGGACGCCGCCGACGGGTTGAGGAACAACATGAAGAGCGGCATCGTCGTGCTGGGCGGGACGGACGGGGGCAAGGCGCTCCTCGTCGTTTCCGTCAGCAAGGACCTCACCTCGCGCATCCAGGCCGGGGCCCTCGTCAAGGAGGCCGCCCCGGTCATCGGCGGCGGGGGAGGGGGCCGCCCCGATTTTGCCCAGGCCGGTGGCTCGCGGCCGGGGGAGCTTGACAAGGCCCTCG
>Ga0335070_10002195_pt1 | contig 22767 bp, 18 predicted proteins | sample Lox_Sample_13_FD_206722 | JGI IMG/M metagenome (GOLD analysis project Ga0335070, IMG submission 206722) | Soil microbial communities from Loxahatchee National Wildlife Refuge, Florida, United States - Lox_Sample_1.3 | ecosystem: Environmental > Terrestrial > Soil > Wetlands | place: USA...
CTCGAACGGGCACACGGCGCGCAGGAACGCGTCGGGGATCTGGACGAGGATGCCCGCACCGTCGCCGGTCTTGACGTCCGCCCCCTCGGCGCCGCGATGCTCCAGATTGTCGAGCGCCTCGAGCGCACGGACCACCACGTCGTGCGACGGCACATTGTCCAGGCGCGCGACCATCGCGACGCCGCACGCGTCGTGCTCGTACCTAGGGTCGTACAGACCGTCTGCCTGTGGCGGCTTGATCATCGTCATGGAAGGTCCCGTGGGCGGCGCGGTTGCGGGGGCCCGTGAGGCGAGCGCGGGATTTTACCCAGGCTTCACCCCGGTGGAAGGGGTGGGGATGCGGCGGAGCGCGCCCGAGGGCGCTCAGGAGCGGGTGCGGCGACCGGACGGAGCCTTGGCCTGACGGCGCTCGGCCGGTGACTTCTTCGCCGGCGCGCGCCGGGCCTTGGGCTTCGCCGCCGCCGGACGCTCCTCGCGAGCGGCGTCGAGGCTGGCCTTCAGCGCAGTCATGAGGTCCGGGACTGGGCTCGGGGCGGCCTCCGCGGGCGCTGCGACCTCGATCGCCTCTCCCTGCGCCTTGCGCTCGATCAGCTCGAGGATCTGCTCGCGGTACTCGTCGCGGTAGCGCGCGGGGTCGAAGTCCGCCGCCAGGCTGCCGATCAGCTGCTCAGCGATGTCCAGCTCGCGCGCGGCCGGCTCGACCGACGCGGCCGACTCGACCTCCTCGATCCCGGCAGGGTCGACGACCTCGTCGGCGAACAGGAGCGTCGACATCAGCAGGACCTCGCCGTGCGGTCGCAGCGCGACGACGTGCTCCTTCGTGCGCAGCACGATGCGCGCGATGCCGACGCGGCCGGTCGCCGCCATCGCGTCGAGCAACAGGCGGTAGGGCTTCGCCCCGCCCTCGGCCGGCGCGAGGTAGTAGGGCGCGTCGTAGAGGATCGGGTCGATCTGCGCGCCGTCGACGAAGTCCTCGATCTCGATCGTGCGCGAGTGCTTGGGATCGAGCGACTCGAGCTCCTGCGGGGTGATGACGACCCAGCGGTCGGGCGTGATCTCGTAGCCCTTGACGAGGCGCTCAAAGGGGACCTCCTCCCCCGTGCGCGCGTTCACGCGGCGCTGCTGGATGCGCGCGTGATCCTCGCCGTCGAGCTGGTTGAAGCGCACCGTCTTGCGCTGGACGGCTGGGTACAGCTTCACGGGGATCGTCACGAGGCCGAACGTGATCGTCCCGCTCCAGAGCGCGCGAGCCATGGGGACAGCATGACCCATCGGCATCACGCGCGGGCGGCACGCAATGCTTGTTGCTCAGCCCTGACGCGAGCGCAGGGCCGCGTCGGGCCCGTCGGCCTCGCGGCGCAGCCGGCGGCTGAGCGGCAGGCCGAACCACAGGCCGGCGACGACGATCACGGTGCCGCCCCCGACGACCACGGCCGCGGCAGCGGAGTAGATGAACGCGGTCACGAGCGTGATCGCCGTGGCCATCGCCACCGCGAGGCACACGATCCCGGCGATCGAGAGCCGGTTGCTGACCGAGATGATGTACGCGCGCTGGCCGTGGCGGAACAGGAGCCGGTGCAGCGCAGCCGACGCGACGAAGCACGCGCTGGAGGTGGCGGCCGCGAGCAGGGCGGCGAAGTAGAGCGCCTTCTCGACGCGGCCCAACTCGGCGAAGCGCGCCTGGAAAGGGAGCGCGAGCAGGAACGCGAACAGCACCTGTACGCCCGGCATGGCAACCCGCACCTCGTTCAGGAGCTCGAGCAGCTGGCGCTGGGAGCGCTGCAGCTCGGTCTCGGCGTGCTCGGGCGCGTTCGCCATCGCCCGGGCATCATCCCCCAACCGGGAGCGGCGCGCATGACCTCCCTGCAGAAGGGCTGGGAGCGGGCCCGCGCCCGCTTCGAGGAGCGCGTGGGGACCACGGCCGCGTGGCGCGCGGTGGCGCGCTTCATCTCGGACACGATGACCGACAGCGCGGCGACGCTCGCCTACTACGCGATGCTCTCGCTGTTCCCCGGGCTGCTGTTCGCGCTGACGATCGTCGGGCTCGCCGGCGGCGAGGGGCTCGTCTCGCAGATCGTGCGCTTCGCCCGCCAGCGCGGCGCGGACACCGCGACCGCCCAGGTGGTCGAGCAGGTCGCGCGCGCGGCGACCGAGCGCTCGTCGGGGACGCTGACGATCGCCCTCGTCATCTCGCTGCTGCTGCTGCTCAACAGCGCCTCGGGGGCGTTCAACGCCGCCGGGCGCGCGGTGAACCGCGCCCACGACGTGGCCGAGGATCGATCCTTCGTGCGCCGGCGCATCGTCGTCGTCGGCCTGACCCTCGTCGTGATCGCGCTGTTCGTGCTGTCGATGGCCGCGATCTTCGTCGGCGGCGAGCTTGCGACGCGGCTGTTCGCCCACGTCGGGCTCGGTGAGCAGGCTGCGGCCGTCTGGGACGTGCTGCGCTGGCCGTTCGCGCTGGCCTGCGCGCTGGCCGGCGTGGCGATCGTGCTGCGCTACGCGCCGGCGGAGGCCGCGCAGCGCCGGCGCCTGATCACCTCGGGGTCGCTCGTGACCGTCGTGCTCTGGGTGCTCGGCTCGGCGGGCTTCGCCGTCTACGTCAAGGGCTTCTCCCACTACGGCGCCCTGTACGGCGTGTTCTCGACCGCGGTCGTACTGCTCGTCTGGCTGTACCTCATGTCCGTGGCGTTCCTCTACGGCGCGGAGCTCGACGGCGAGCTGCGCCGCCGGCGCGTTGCGCGCGAGGCCCGATCCATCGATTCGCCACCCCTGCGGTAGCGAACCGACGACTCGACGGATCTAGAAGAGCGACGGCTGCGGATCGGCGGCGGCGCCGGGCGCCGGGCGCGCGGTGGCCTCATCGGGGTGGGGGCACAGGCCCCCGCGCCCCGGGCAGGTCGCGCACAGGGCGGCGTGGGGCTCGGGCGTGGGCGGGAACTCCCCGGCGATCAGGGGCGCCGCCGCCGCCGCGAGCTCGGCCTGCAGGCGGGGCGCGTCGGTCGCCGCGTAGGTCGCGGTGACCGGCTTCTGCGGGCGCTCGAGGTAGAGGTGGACGACGTCGACCGCGGTCGCGCCCGCGCGCAGCGCCGCGAGTGCGTAGACCGCGCGCTGGATCGCGTAGTCGCGTGCGACCCTCGCCTCGAGGTCGTCGTCGGGCCCGACGCGGTCGGTCTTGTAGTCGACGACGAGCGCGCGCCCGCCCGTCTCGCCCAGCACGAGGAGGTCGATGACGCCGTCCAGCAGCGGCCCGCCGAGGTCGCCGGGGTCGAGCGGAAGGGCGAAGGCGGCCTCGCGGCGCACGTCGGAGGCCCGCGCGGCGCGCGCGCGCAGCGGACCGCAGAGGAACGCGGCGGCGAGCTCGACCTGCTCGCGCACGGCGGCGTCGTCGAGCGCGATCCCGAGCGACGCGGCGACGGCGCGTACGCTCGCGCCGTCGGGCGGCCGCGCGCCGTCGCGCAGGTCGGCGCGCTCGAGCACGGCATGGGTCACCGAGCCGCGCTCCAGCGCCGCCGTGCCCGTCCCGCGCGGCAGGACCGCCGCCAGGTCGCGGTCGTCGCGGTCCGGAAGTCGCAGCGATCGGCGCAGGTACCAGGCGTAGGGGCAGCGGCGGTAGGCGGCGAGCGACGTGTAGCTGAGCGTGCGCGGCGCCCGGACTGCGGGGGCCGCGGCTGCCGCCTCGGCCGGCACGGGTTCGGGAGCGGGCGCCGCCGACGGGGGCGGCGCCGGCGCCGACGTCGCCTGCGGCGCCTCGGCCGGCGCCTCGGCCGGCGCGTCGATGATGACGCGCGCCTGCGCGCGCCACGGGCCGCGCTGGACCTCCAGGATGGCGCCCACGGCGCCCGGCTCGGCGGCACCGAAGAGCCCGGGGCCCATCCACGAGAGCGCCGGCGCGCCCGCCTTCGGCGGGTCCCACGGCTTCGAGGGCTCGAACGTCCCGCTCAGCACGAGCAGCTCCTTGGCGCGCGTCATCGCGACGTGCATGACGCGGCGCTCCTCGGCCTCCTCGGCGGCGCGGCGGGCGCCGAGCAGGCGCTCGTACGCGAAGGCGGGCACCGAGTCGCCGTCGATCCCCCTGAGCCGCAGCCCGACGTCATCCGCGCCGATGAGCACGGTCGGTGAGGCGGTCTGGCCCGGGCGCCCGAGGTCGGCCAGGATCACGACGGGGAACTCGAGCCCCTTCGCGGCGTGGACGGTCATGATGCGCACCGCCTCGTCGGCGCCGAGGTCGATCGGCGCGTCGGGCGTCGGCTCGTGGGCCTCCAGCTCGGCGGCGGCGTGATCGGCGAACGCGCGCAGGTCGCGCCCGTGGCGCGCTTCGAAGGCGTCGGCCAGGCGGATGAGCTTGCGCACGTTCGCCAGCCGGCGCAGCCCGCCCGGTCCCGCGAGCGCCGCCAGGTCGGCGCCGCTCTCCCGCTGCGCGCGCTCCAGCAGCTCGGCCGGGCCCGCCCAGGCGGCCGCGCGCCGCTCCTCGAGGACGAGCGCGTGGTAGCGCCGCAGGCGACCGGCCTCCTCGTCGCCGAGCCCCGCGAGCAGCCCCTCCCGGTCGCCCGCGGCGCACGCGCCGACGATTTCCCACAGGCCGGTGTCGCGGCGGCGGCGCTCGCCGGCCAGGATGGCGAGCGCGTCTGACCGCAGCCCCGCGAACGGGGCCGCGAGGGCGCCCAGCAGCGCCTCCTCGTCGCGCGGGTTGACGAGCAGGCGCAGGTGGTTCAGGAGATCCTGGACCTCGCGCCGCGTCCACCAGTCCCGCCCCTGCGTGGCGACCGCGGGCACCGCCGCGAGCTCGAAGGCGCGCTCGTAGACCGGCATGTTCGTCCCGGCGCGCAGCAGCACGACGATCTCGCGCGCGGCGCGGCCCTCCTCGGCGATGAGGCGCGCGACGCGCCGCGCCACCAGGCGCGCCTCGGCCAGCACGCGCGGAGCGGCGGCGGGCATCCCGGCCTCGAGCGCCAGGCGCCGCGGATCGTCCTCGGCGAGCGCGCCCCACGCATCGGCGTCGGTCAGGAGCACCTCGACCGGCGGCTCGCCGGCAGGCGCCGGTTCCAGCCCCGGCGCGAGCGGCTGGAACGCCGCGTGGGCGCCCCCGAAGGCCGCGTTGATCAGCGCGAGGATCTCCGGGCGCGAGCGGAAGTTCGCCGCGAGCTCGTGGGCGCCACCCTGCGCCTCGCGCTCGCGCCAGCGCCGGTCGAAGCCGCCCACGTCGGCGTGCCGGAAGGCGTAGATCGACTGCAGCCGGTCGCCGACCGCGAACTCGTACTCCTGGCCGAGCGCGTCGAGCAGGTCGAGCTGCAGGGCGTTCGTGTCCTGGAACTCGTCGACCATGACCCGCTGCAGGCGCTCGCGGTAGGCTGCCGCGATCTCCGGCCTGCTGCGCAGCAGGTCACGCGCGCCGACCGTCAGGTCGGCGTAGTCCAGCCCGGAGCGCCGGCGCTTGGCCTGCGCGAACGCGCGGCCGTACGCGCCGAGCAGGTGGTTCAGCGCCGCCAGAACCGGACGCGCGCGGGCGTCGCGGCAGGCCGCCTGCAGGCGCGCGTGCGCCGCGCGGTAGGCCTGCGCCTCGGGGCCAGCGAGCTCGGGGACGCCTGCCGGCCCGCCGCAGGCGATCGCGTCCAGGTCGTCCTCGCCGAGCGGCGCGGCCGGCGGACCGGCAGCGAGCAGCGCCCGGCAGCGCGCGACCGCCTCGCGCGCCGTGCACAGGGCCCGCGGCGGGCGCGTCCCGAGGGCGGGCTCCAGCCGCCCCGCCGCGCCGCGCAGCACGGCGGCCGGGGCCGCCAGATCGGGTGCGGCGGGCACCGGGAGCGCCGGCGCGGTCATCCCCGCGCTGCGCAGCTCGTCGTGGAGCGCGTCGACGAGCTCGTGCAGCCCGTCGTAGGTGTAGGCGCTGACCAGCAGCTCGGCCTCGCCGTGCGGCAGCGCCGGCGGCGGGGCGCCGAGCAGCTCGGCGAGCGCCGCCTCCCAGGCCTCCTCGCGCGCCAGGCGCAGCTCGCTCTCGTCGAGCACGACAGCCTCGGGGTCGATCCCGGCGAGCGCCGCGTGCGCGCGCAGCACGCGCGCGCAGAACCCGTCGATCGTCGAGATCCAGGCACCCTCCATCGCTCGCGCGTGCTCGACGCAGCCGAGCGCCATGAAGCGCGCGCGCACGCGCCTGCGCAGCTCGCCCGCCGCGCGGCGCGTGAACGTGATCGCGAGGATCGAGCCCGGGTCCAGGCCGTCATCGACGACGTGGCGGACGAACCGCTCGACGAGGATCGTCGTCTTGCCCGAGCCGGCGTTGGCGGCGACCATCAGCGGCCCATCCCGCTGCAGCACGGCCGCGGCCTGCTCGGGCGTCAGCATGCGGCCGTCGGCGTCCAGCGGGACGCCGTCGCGCTCGAGCAGCGTGCGATCCGGGCCGCTCACGTCGCAGCGCACCGGCAGATCGACGGGTGGCTGCACCCGCCGCGTGGGCCGCACGTCCGCGGCCGCGGTTCCAGGCGACCGGCGCGCAGCTCGGCGACCGCAGCGACGGCCGTCTCCCGCACCCGCTCGAGGAGCTCGGCGGCCGCGCCATCATCGATGCGGTCCGTGGAGACGATGTCGGTGCGCGCCGGGTCGGCGTCGCGCACGACGAAGCCGCGCGGGCGCTGGTCGCCGCGCGCACCGATCGGCTGGTACAGGGCGCCGACGGGCCGCCGGCCGTCGAGCAGCCGGGGCAGCGCGAGCGCGTACAGCCCGGCCTGCAGCTGGCGGTGCTCCAGCCACTTGGCCTGCGGGTGCCCACCCGAGGCGCCCTTGTAGTCGACGACGATCGCCTCCTCGCCGCGCACGTCGACGCGGTCGATGCGCCCGCTGAGCCGCAGCCCCGGGGCGATCTCGACCGGCTCGCGCGCGTCGCGCCCGGTGCCGAAGGACAGCTCGAGCTCCTGCGGCTCGAAGGCGGAGTCGCTGCGCGCCGCGAAGCGCAGGTAGCGCAGCAGATCGACTTCCAGACGCCGCACGACCGCGTCGTGGTGCTGCTCGCCGGGAGCCAGCCTGGTTGCGCGGGCGTGGCGCGCGAGCGACTCGGCCGCCAGTCGCTCGGCCTGCTCGAGGTTGTCGGGGCGCAGGCGCCCACCGAGCGCGCGCAGCACGTCCTCGAGGACGCGGTGCGAGAGCGTTCCGCGAGCCATCGGCACCGGCGCGGGGTCGATCGCGGCCGGGCGCAGGTGCGACTCGACGAACCACCGCACCGGGCAGGCGACCCACTGCTCGACGGCGCGGGCCGCGAGCGCCGGGCGCGCCTCGAGCTCGGCGAGGACCCGTTGGTCGGTCAGCGCGCCGGGCCCGTCCCCCTCCGGCCGCGCGGGCGCCTCGGCCGCCGCCGCGAGCGCGCGCTGGCGCGAGCTCGCCGCGTCCCGCGGCCCCCACCCCAGCTCACCCAGCCGGCGCGTGCGCAGCGCGCGCGCGGCGTCCGGCTCAAGGCACTCGAGCACGTCGTCGACGAACAGCGAGCGCACGCTCGGCTGCCCGTCGTCGTCCCCGTTATGCCAGGACAGCACCAGCCGCCGCGTCGGACGCGAGACCGCCGCGTACAGCAGCCAGCGGTCGGCGTCGAGCGGGTCCTCGCGCGGGCTCAGGCGCAGCCCGCCGCTGACCGCGAGCGCGCGACGCTCGGCGTCGCCGAGGAACGGGTCGGCCGTCGCCGCGACCGGGAAGATGCCCTCCTGCAGCCGGGCGAGCGCGAGCACGCGTACGCGCCGGGCACGCAGCCGCAGCGGATCGGCGACGGTCACGGCGCCCGGATGCGGCGGGTCGCCGAGTCGCACCTGCTCGCCGGCGAGCAGCTCCGCCAGCTCCTCGGGCGCCGGTGCGAGCGCCGCGTCGGCACGGGCGAGCCCGGCCAGCTCGTCGAGCGCCCTGCAGGCGGCCCGGAGCACGCGGGCATCAGCCGCCGGCGCACCGTGCAGTACCGCGCCCGAGCCCCGCCACGGTGCAGCCAGAAGGCGGCGCGCCTCGCCCGCCAGGCGCTCGCAGAGGGCCGGGATCCCGCGACCTGCCGCGTCTGCGAGCCGGTCGAGCTCGGCGAATCGAAAGCCCGCGATGCCCTCCCACGCCGCATGCGCGCCGGCCGCGTCGCGGATCGCGTCCACGCGCACGCGCTGCTCGAGCGCGTCCGCGAGCTCGGGGCGCCGCAGCAGGCCGGGGGCGCGCACCCACGCCAGCAGGTCCTCGCTGCGCCCACCGGGAAGCGACGCGCGCAGGAGCGCCAGGAGCGCCTGTCCCAGGCGGGTCCGCCCGAGAGCGGTTCGACGCTCGAGCGCGACCGGGATCCCGGCGTCGGAGAAGACCCGCTCGATCAGCGGCGATGCGCGCGGCGCGTCGCGCACCGCGACGGCGATGTCGCCGGGCTCGACGCCCTCAGCGATCGCGCGCGCGACCTGCTCGGCCACGAGCTCGAGCTCGGCGCGCTCGCCGCCGCCCTCCAGCAGCACGACCGCGTCGCGCGCGCACACACGCGCCGGCGCGGCGGCGAACAGCCCGCGCTCGACGCCGTGGAGCGCGCGGCGTGCCTGCGGCTCGTAGTGCTCCTCGCGCGCGGGCGCCCGGATCCACTCGTCCTGCAGGTCCCTGAGCGCCGCGAGCGTCCGCGCGCGCGTGCGGTAGACATCCTCACGGCCGTCCTCGTACGGCAGCGAGACGACGACCGGCGCGCCGGCGCCCGCGAGCGTCGCGACGGCGTCGAGCTGCACCGCCGTGAGGTCGTCGAAGCCGTAGAGGAGCACCGGCGCCCCGTCCCAGCGACCGGGCTCCAGGCGCAGCGCGTCGTGCGCACGGTAGGCGTGGGTCGCCGGATCGGTTCGCCCCAGTCGGCCGAGCCGGTCGCGGTAGGCCGCATGCAGGGCGCCCAGCTCGGCGGCGAAGCCGGCCCGCCCGGGCTCGGCCCGCCCCCACGCACGCAGTGCGGCGATCACCCGCCCCGCGCCGGCGCGCTGCTCGGCGAACTCGTCGAACAGACCGACGAGCGCCCCCGCGAAGCCGGCGGTGCCCGCGGCCTCGGCGAGCGCCTCGAGCGGCGTGGCGGCGACGGCCGCGGCGGCCACGCGGCGGCGGCCGAGCGTGCCGAGCGGCGGCGCGCCGCCCCCCGCCGCCTGCGCGATCCGCTCGCCGAGCTGGGCGAACGTCGCCACGCGCGCGCCGATCACGACGCCGCCGCCCGCCAGCTCGCGGCGGTAGACCTCGACGTCCTCATGGGTGGGGACGACGAGCAGCGGCGCCGCTCCTGCGGCCGCAAGTTCACGCACGCGCCCCAGGACGAAGCCCGCCTTCTCGGCGTTCGCCGGGCCCGTAAGGAGTGTCAGCGCCATCGGGGCGTAGGGTCGCGCACCGCGCGGCGGATCTGACGCCGGCGCCGGTGACCCGCGATACTTCGCGAGGTGCCCTCGCGACCGGCCGGCGCGCGCCTGTACCGCACCCTCGTGGTGCTCGGCGTCCCGCTGCGCTGGTGGTGCCGCCTCGAGGTGCGCGGGCGCGAGCTCATGGCACCCGCCGGCACCGGCGTGCTCGTCGTCTCCAACCACGACAGCTGGCTCGACCCGCTGGCGATCGGCGACACGCTGATGCGCGCCGGGCGGCCGGTGCGCTTCCTGGCGAAGGACACCCTCTGGCGCTCGCGGATCCTCGCCCGGATGCTCGATGGCATCCGCCAGATTCCGGTCTCACGCGGCACCGGGGACCTCGCGGCGCTGCGCGCCGCGGCCGACGCGCTGGCCGACGGGGAGGCGATCTGCATCTTCCCCGAGGGCACGCTCTCGCGCGGGCGGCGGCTGCGCGCCCGCCGCGGCGTCGCGCGGATCGCGCAGGCCGCTCCACAGGCCCAGGTGCTGCTCGTCGCGGTCTCCGGCGGCACCGACCTCGTGCGCTTCCCTCGCAGGCCGCGCGTGCTCGTCGAGCTGTTCCTGCCGGCGCGGGCCCCGGGCGCCGGCGAGGACCACGCCCAGCTCGCCACGCGGCTGCTCGACGAGATCCGCGAGCGGGTCCCGCCGGTGCCCGCGGGCCGCCGGCCCGTCGACGCTCCGGCCGCGGCTGAGCATGCCGACGCGGCCGCCGGCTTCGCGCAGCACCGCTGAGACACGCCGGTCAGGCGGCCGCGACGCCGCCGGCCTGTGAGGCCGCTGCGCCCACCTCGGCCTCGGCCTCGTCGGCCTCGGGCGCGCGTGCGCCCTCCTTCGCCCACGCCTCGTCGAACTCCACGCGCCACTTGCCCTCGGGCGACTGCTCGAGGGCGAGCTTCGCGCGGAACGAGCGCCCGCTGCGCCCCTTGAACCCGGTCACCTGCTTGGCGGTGACGCCCGTCGCGATCAGCTCGCGCGCGACCGCCGGCGGCAGCTGCTTGCCGGCCTTCGCCTTCCAGATCACGAAGCCGCAGCCCGGATCCTCCCGCGACCAGCACGAGTAGCCCTTGCGGTTCTCGACGATGTCGTGGCCGCAGACCGGGCATGGGCCGAGGTTCGCCCGCGGGATCCGGACGTCCTTGAGCTTCGCGTCGAGCTCGCCGACGGTCGACCCGGCGAACTGCGCGATGTCGGCCATGAACTTCTTGCGCGTCTCGCTGCCCTGCTCGATCTGACCCAGGCGCTTCTCCCACTCGCCGGTCAGCGCCGGCTCGGTGAGCGGGTGCCCGTCGAGCAGGCGGATGACGTTCATCCCCTTCTCGGTCGGGACGAGCGCGCGGCCGTCGCGTTCGACGTAGCCGACGTCGATCAGACGCTCGATGATCGCCGCGCGCGTCGCCGGGGTGCCGATGCCCGACTCGCTCATCGCGTCACGCAGCGCCTCGTCCTCGACGAGCTTGCCGGCGGTCTCCATCGCGGCGAGCAGCGAGGCGTCCGAGAAGCGCCGGGGCGGCTTGGTCTCCTTCTCCAGGCGCTCGACGTGCGTCGTGCGCACCGCCTCCCCCTGCGCCAGCCGCGGCAGCTGCTGGTCGCGGCCCTCGTCCTCCTCGGCGGCCGAGCGCTCGCCCTCGGGCAGCTCGCCGTAGACGCCGCGCCAGCCGGGCACGATCAGGACCTTGCCGCGCGTGCGGAAGACATGCCCGGAGACCGTCGTCTCCACGCGCGTGTTCTCGAACTCGGCGTCCGGGTGGAAGACCGCCAGGAAGCGGCGCGCGACCATGTCGAAGACGCGCCGATCATCGTCGTTCATCTTCTCGAGGCGGTGCTCGGCGTTCGTCGGGATGATCGCGTGGTGGTCGCCGACCTTGGCGTCGTCGACCACGCGCGCGAGCGGCAGGACGTCGAGCCCGGTCACGTAGGCGGCGGCCTGCGCGTAGTCGCGGTGGTGGCCGACGAGCGCTGCCGTGGGCTTGATCTCCGCGACCATGTCGCTCGTCAGGTAGCGCGAGCTCGTGCGCGGGTAGGTCAGCGCCTTGTGCTCCTCGTAGCAGCGCTGCGCGGCCGCCAGCGTGCGCCGCGCCGAGAACCCGTAGCGCGTGTTCGCCTCGCGCTGGAGCGAGGTGAGGTCGTACAGCAGCGGCGCGCGCTCGCTGCGCTTGGTCTTCTCGAGCTTCGTGATCTCGCCCGCCGCGTCGCGCACCGCGGCGACGATCGCGTCGGCGTCCGCCGGCGAGCCGAGGCGAGGCTTGGCGCCGAGGTGGTAGCGGCCCTCGTAGGCGCGCCCATCGCCGGTCGCGAACGCGGCGTCGACGAGCCAGTACTTCTCGGGGACGAACGCGCGGATCTCCTCCTCGCGGCGCGTGAGGATCGCGAGCGTCGGCGTCTGCACCCGCCCGAGCGACACCGCGCCGTCAAAGGAGGAGCGCAGGCGGATGGTCGCCGCGCGCGTCGCGTTCATGCCGACGATCCAGTCGGCCTCCGAGCGCGAGCGCGCCGCCTGTTCGAGCAGCGCGTGGTCCTCGGCGGGCTGCAGGTTCGCGAGCGCGTCGCGCATTGCCGACTCGGTCATCGACGACAGCCACAGCCGGCGCACGGGCTTGGTCGAGCCGGACTTCTCGTAGAGGTAGGCGAAGATCAGCTCGCCCTCACGGCCGGCATCGCACGCGTTGACCACGAGGTCCACGTCGTCGTCGCGCAGCAGCCGGCGCACGACGGTCATCTGCTTCTGGGCGCGCTCATCGCGCACGACGAGCTTGAACTTCGAGGGCACGATCGGGAGATCGGCCATCCGCCACTTCTTGTACTTGTCGTCGTACTCGTCGGGCTCGGCGAGCTGCACGAGGTGGCCGACGGCCCACGTGATGATGTGCTCGGGCCCCTCGAGCCAGCGCACGGTGCGCTCGCCCGTCCCCGTGTGCTTCTGGAACGGGCCGGGCAGCACGCGGGCGAGATCCTGCCCGACCGACGGCTTCTCGGCGATCACGAGGGTCTTGGACATGCGCGGCGCAGCGTAGCGCCCGCGCCGCGCGGGGCACCGGAGCGCCGCGCGGCGACCCTGGGCGCCGGCTTGCAGCCGGTCGCCCTCGGTGGCGCGTTGCACCACGGGACGGACTACTCTCCGGATTCCAGGGGGAACCAGCATCGCGACCTCGCCCCACACGCGCGTGAAGGAACGGACGCCCGCGCCCGGCGGCGCGGCTCCCGGCGGGCCCCGGCGCCCCGGCCCGCCCGTCGACCGCCGGCAACGTGTCCTGCGCCGGGCGCTCCCCGCCGGCCTGCTGGCGCTCGCGGCCCTCGTCGCGGGGATCGTCGTCGGCGCCGGCGGCTCGGACGCCGGCCGCGCCGCGGTCGACGCCTACGCGAAGGCGTGGTCGGCCGGCGACTGGGCGACGATGCACGCCCAGCTGACCGCGGCCGCTCAGAAGCGGATCGGCCTGATCCCGTTCGCGGACGCCAATCGCGCGGCGCTCGCGACGGCAACCGCCCTGGAGACCGCCGTGCGGACCGGCACGCCGAGGCGGGCCGGCGACCACCTCTGGCGTGTGCCGGTGACCGTCCCCACGCGCGTGTTCGGGACGATCCGCGGCGACGTGCTCGTCCCGGTCAAGGACGACGGCGGCGACGTGAAGGTCGACTGGGTCCCGCGACTGTTGTTCCCCGGGCTGAGGGACGGCCAGCGCCTCACCCGGGACACCGTCATGCCGGCGCGCGGCGCGATCCTCGCCCGCGACGGGACGGTGCTCGCGCAGGGCCCGGGGCGGACGTCGTCGATCCCCGACGTGGCCTCGCAGGTCGTCGGGCAGCTCGGCGCGATCCCGGCCGCCCGCGTCCAAGAGCTGTCGGCGCTCGGCGTGCCGCCTGACGGGCGGGTCGGCGTCACCGGGCTCGAGCGTGTCTTCGACGCCCAGCTCGCGGGCGCGCCCTCAGGCGTGCTGAAGGCAGGCCCGACGGTCCTGGCGCGCAGCGCGGGCCACCCCGGCGCGGACGTGCGCACCACGATCGACCCGGTGATCGAGCGCGCGGCCACCGCCGCGCTCGGGGGGCGCTACGGCGGGGCCGTGGCGCTGAACCCGCGCACCGGCGAGCTCTACGCGTTCGCAGGCGTCCCCTTCTCGATCCTGCAGCCGCCCGGATCGACCTTCAAGATGATCACGGCCGCCGCCGCACTCGACGCCGGGATCGCGGCGCCGAGCAGCACCTTCCCCTACGCCTCGCAGGCGCTCCTGTCGGGCGTGCCGCTGGCCAACGCGGGCGGCGAGGTCTGCGGCGGCTCGCTCGCCCAGGCCTTCGCGGTCTCGTGCAACTCCGTCTTCGCGCCGCTCGGCGCGAAGCTCGGCGCCGCGCGGCTCGTCCAGGCCGCCGAGCGCTTCGGCTTCAACCAGCCCTCGCCGATCGCCGGCGTCGCCGAGAGCACCATCCCCGCGGCGGACCAGATCGGCGACGACCTGGCCGTCGGCTCGTCGGCGATCGGTCAGGGGCGCGTGCAGGCCACGACCCTGGAGATGGCGCAGGTCGCCGCGACCATCGCCGACGGCGGCCGTCTGCCGCGACTCACGCTGAGCCTCGCCGACGCCCGCCGCGTCGATGCCCGGGGCGCACGCCTGGGCGCGCGCGCGATCAAGGCGCGCACCGCCGCGCAGATGCGCGACCTGATGCTCGGGGTCGTGCGGTACGGCACCGGCACCGCAGCGCAGATCACCGGCGTCCCGGTGGCCGGCAAGACCGGCACAGCGGAGCTGAAGTCCAGCCAGCCGGGTGAGATCTCGAGCAACCCGCAGGACACCGACGCGTGGTTCGCCGCCTTCGCGCCGGCCGGGCGCGGCCGGCGACCGAAGGTCACCGTCGGCGTGATGCTCGTCTCGGCGGGCGCGGGCGGCGACACGGCCGCGCCCGTCGCGCGCGAGATCCTCGCGACGGCGCTGCAGCGCCACTGAGCGCGGGGGCCCTGGCGCCTCCGCCGGCGTCAGACGTCGAGCGTGACCGACGAGATCTTCGCCGGCGCGCTCGAGTTGGCGAAGTCGAGCTTGAGCGGCCGGAAGTCGAGCGCGTCGAGCGGCAGCTTGAACAGCAGGAAGGCCCCACCGGGCGGGGTGTTGCTCGAAACGCTGTTCAGGGTCGGATAGGTCGACTTGACGACGGACGGCCGGTAGGCGAACGCGTTCACCGGCTGGAGTGCGACCGGCTGGTAGGTGCGCCCGCGCGTGTCCATGATCGTGAACTGGTCGGCCGAGCGCGCCGGCGTGCCGGACTTGTTCGTGACGCGCACCCAGACACCGAACCAGACCTGCTTGGGTCCGATGCCGCGGGCGGCGGGCGGGATGCCGATCAGCAGGGCGCGGTCGCCAGTGTCCGAGGAGTTCAGCTGGCGCGAGAGCTGCACCTGGTACTGCATGGAGCCGAGCGTCACGAACTCCGCCTCGGAGTCCCCAGCCGTGATCGTGGCCTGCTTGTTGCCGCACGCGGCGAGCCCGAGGGCGGCCGCGGCGAGGGCGGTGAGGAGAAGGCGGCGCGTCACAGCGGCGGAAGTCTAGATGGTCGGCTCCGCGGCGGCGTGGTCGAAGGGGCGGTGATTCGCGGATGACGGGCACCTCGCGTCGTGCGCGCGGCGTGCCAGGCGGCACGTCCGCGTGCGGCGCGTGGTGATCCGGCGCCACGAGGCGCCGCTCTTGCGTCGCGGTGTCGTGGTGCCGGCCATCTAACTAGTAGTCGGTCGCGGGCTTGCGCGGCCCGCCCGCGATCGTGGCTCGCGGCCCGCGCGCGCGATCCTCCTCGAGGATCAGGCGCAGCCGCTTCAGCGCCTTGCGCCATCCGCGCCGCAGCGCGCGGCGCTGGCCGAGGGACTCGAGGACGTGGTCGGTCGCCAGCGCAGGGCGCGTCTCGGCGGTCAGCTCGACGCGCGTCGCGCCGCCGGAGCCCTCGCGCAGGTCGAATACTGTCACCGTGCGGATCCGGTTGAACTTCCCGGCGCGCCCGGCGAACACCAGACGGCGCGGCGCCTGCGCGTCGACGAGCGTGTAGTCCCCCCAGCCGAAGCGCGTGAACGGCAGGTCCGCCTCGAAGCGCCCCCCGGCACCGACGCCGGAGGTCTCCTCGCGCGTCATGTGCCAGCCCTTCAGGAAGTGGTCGGTGAACTCCGGGTGGTTCGCGAGATCCGCGAGATAGTCGAAGACGACCTCGCGTGGACGGGCGATCGTCGTCTCGAGCGTGAACGGGTCCATCGGCGCCGCGGAGTCTAACCGCGGCCCTGAGCGAAGGACGCGCGCGTCAGGCGGCGCTCGGCAGGCCCAGACGCCGGACGCTGATGCCGTGCTCGACGTGGTGCACGATCCGGCTGCCGGAGGGCTCCCCCGGATGCGTGTCGCGGCACAGCGCGCAGACCGCGCGGCCGCCGAAGTCGTGGACCCGTTCGCCGACGAGCGGATGGCGGCCGCAGTCGCTGCACACCTCGCCGCCGGCGGCGCGGGCGTCGACCCCCTTGCGCAGCAGCGCGCGCTCGAGGTCGGGCTCGGAGATGCCAAGGATTGGACGCAGCACGGTGCTCCTCTTCGGCACGCGCAGCCCGTGTCCTTGCATGGTGCCTGGAATCGTGCAATTTGCGAACGGTGGCCCAATCGCACATTGACACCAGCCGTACAATCCGGGTGAGCCTTCGAACCCTCAGTTCGATCCCCCCAAGGGCTCAGGAAGCGAGGACAGGATGACGGAGAGCGGGTCGATGGAGTCTCTGGTCTCAGGCACTCTCGCCGGCATGGGGTCCTTCCGCTGCGAGCGCTGCGGCTACGTGGTGTCGCTGGAGGCGGGCGATGCGCTGCCCCCGTGTCCCGGATGCGCGGGCGAGCGCTTCACGCGCGCCTCGCTGTTCTCGGCCCACACGGCGCAGACGCGGGCCGTCCCCACACCGGATGACAGCAGCGTCGAGCTCGAGTACCTGCTGGAGGCCGCAGCCCCCCAGCTCGAGCAGCCGGGGCAGTACCTCGTCTACCGCGAGGCCGGCGGCGCGAAGGTCGTGCCGCTCGTGCGCGAGTGGACGCGGGTCGGGCGCAGCCTCGCGGCCGACGTGCGCTTCGACGACCCGACGGTCTCGCGCCGGCATGCCCTGATCGTGCGCCAGGCCGACGGCGTGCGGGTGCTCGACGACCGCAGCCTCAACGGGATCTTCGTGAACGGCGACCGCGTGGAGTGGCGTGTGCTCGCAGACGGCGACGAGATCGTCGTGGGCCGCTACCGGCTGCACTTCGTCGACGTGACGCCAGAGCGGGCCGCGGCGGGGCTGCGCGGGGGCGGCGCCACCGCCCTGAGCGCCGGCGGTTGACCACTTCGGGCCGCGAGGCCCGCGGAGGAGAGGGAACGGAGAGCGTCCGGCTGAGGAACCGGGCGCTCTCCACGTCGCCAGCGCCGCCGGCGAGGTCGAACTAGACTGCGGCCACATGGCGCTGAAGATCGCGGTTCTCTCGCAGAAGGGCGGCACCGGCAAGACGACCGCGGTGCGCCACCTGACCGAGGCGTTCCGCCAGAGCGGGCTGCGCGTGCTCGCCGTCGACCTCGACCCGCAGGGCAACCTGTCGGACTACTTCGACGTCGAGCCCGAGGCAGAGCCGACGATCGGCGACGTGCTCGGCGGCCGCGTCAGCGCCACCGAGGCGATCCACGACGACATCATCCCCGCCAACCTGAGTCTGGCCGAGGCCGAGCTGACGCTCGCGGGGAAGATGGGGCGCGAGCTGACGCTGCGCCGCGCGCTGGCGGACGTCGACGGCGCCTACGACGTGATCTTCGTCGACTGCCCGCCGGCGCTCGGCCTGCTGACCGTCAATGCGCTCGTCGCGGCCGACCACGCGCTGATCTCCAGCGAGGCCCAGTACTTCGCGCTGCAGGGCGTGGAGCAGGCGCTCGAGGTGATCGAGCTCGCGCGCGAGAGCCTGAACCCCGGGCTGGAGTGGCTCGGCGTGCTCTTCAACATCGCCGACATGCGCACCGTGCACTCGCGCGAGGCCTACGAGTCCCTGAAGGAGCACGTCGGCGACAAGCTGCTCGAGCACACCGTGCGCCAATCGATCGCGTACGCCGAATCGGCCGAGCGCGCGGTCTCGATCTTCGAGCACCGCCCTGACCTGGGCGCCGACTACCTGCAGGTCGCCGAGGAGCTGCTGCGCCGGCTCGGCCTCGACGCGCAGCGCCGGCGGATCAGCGAGCTGATCGCCGCGAGCGCCGCCTGACGCCCGGCCGCGGGCGCTAAGAAGGTGTTTCGAAATGAGACGCGGCTTTTTGAAAGGCCTTCTACAGGGCGCGCACGTCCGCGCCGACCGGCTCGAACGGCGCGCGCACGACCTCGGCCCAGTCCCCGGTGATCTCGGCCAGCTTCTGCGTGACCGCGCCGGTCGCCTCGCAGCGCGTCCAGACGAGCACGCTGGGCCCGGCCCCGGAGATCGTCGCGCCGATCGCGCCGAGCTCGCGCGCGCGGCCCACAAGCTCAGCCGAGCGCGGGAACAGGTGCGCGCGCCGGTCCTGGTGCAGCCGGTCGGCAAGGCCGCGCGCGACGAGGTCCAGATCCCCCGTCGCGAGCCCCGCCACCAGCAGCGCGCCGTGGGCGACGTTGAAGACCGCCTCCTGCAGCGGCACCTGCGCGGGGAGCGCCGCGCGCGCGACCTTGGTGCGCACGTGCTCATGGGGCACGACGAGCACCGCCTCGAGCCCGTCGGGGACATCGAAGCGCACCGCCTCGCCGTCGGCGCAGACGACGATCCCGCCCCGCAGCGCGGCGGCGACGTTGTCGGGGTGGCCCTCGAGCTCTGTCCCGAGGCCGAGCAGGTCGGCACCCAGCTCGAAGAGGCTGTCGGCGGCCAGCAGACCCGCCACGCAGGCAGCGGCGCTCGTCCCCAGACCCCCGCACATCGGGATGTCCGACGCGATGCGGAACGTGAAGCCGTCGGCCGGGTGCAGGCGCTCGAAGCCGCGAACCGCGAGGTTGCGCCGGTCGGTCGCGATCGGCAGGTTCGTCTCGACGGCGAAGGTGCCCGGCGTCTCGAGGACCTCGACCTCGGTGTGCAGCGCGAGCGCGGCGCTGAACGTGTCGAAGCCCGGGCCGAGGTTGGCCGAGCTCGCGGGGACGCGTACGAGGCGGCGGCGCTGCACTACCCCAGCACCGCACGCTCGACGGCGGCGAGGTCCGGCTCGCACGGGACCACCGCCCCTGACTGCTCGAGGGCGACCTGCGGGTCCTTCAGGCCGTGGCCGGTCAGCACGCAGACGATCCGCTCGGCCTCCGCGGGCGGCCCGTGGACGAGCAGCCCGGCGACCGAGGCGGCGCTCGCAGGCTCGCAGAAGACACCCTCGCGGGCCGCAAGGTAGCGGTAGGCATCGAGGATCTGCTCGTCGCTGACGGCCTCGACCCCGCCCCGCGAGTCGCGCATCGCGGTCATCGCCTCCTCCCAGCGCGCGGGGTTCCCGATCCGGATCGCGCTCGCGACGGTCTCCGGCTGGGAGACCGGCTCCCCGCGCACGAGCGGGGCGGCGCCGGCGGCCTGGAAGCCATGCATGAGCGGCGCGGCGCCCATCTCCTGGAAGCCCTTCCAGTAGGCGGTGATGTTCCCGGCGTTGCCGACCGGGATGCACAGCGCGTCGATCGCGCCGAGCTCGTCGAGAATCTCGAACGCCGCCGTCTTCTGGCCCTCCAGGCGGAAGGGGTTGACCGAGTTCACGAGCGCGATCGGGTGCTCGGCGGTCAGCCGGCGCACGAGCTCGAGCGCCTGGTCGAAGTTGCCGCGCAGTGCGATCACGCGTGCGCCGTGCATCAGCGCCTGGGCGAGCTTGCCGGTGGCGATCTTCCCCTCCGGCACGATCACCGCGCCGGTCAGCTGCGCGCGCGCCGCGTAGGCGGCGGCGCTCGCGGCGGTGTTGCCGGTCGAGGCGCAGATGACGGCGCTTGCGCCGTCGCGCACGGCGGCGGAGACCGCGCAGGTCATGCCGCGGTCCTTGAAGGAGCCGGTGGGGTTGGCCCCTTCGATCTTCAGCCAGACGTGCGCGCCGACGCGCTCGGAGAGCTGCGGGGCGGGAACGAGCGGCGTCGAGCCTTCCTGCAGGCTGACGACCGGGTCGCCGGGTGCGAACGGGAGCCGGTCGCGGTAGCGCTCGATGAGGCCGGGCATCAGCCCGTGAACTGCTCGTCGATGACGCGGATCGCGCGCGGGCGCGCGCGCACGAAGTCGAGCCCGGCGATCAGCTCGCACGCGACGAAGAAGCGCGACTCCAGCAGCGGGTGGGTGACCATCACCAGGCGCGCGTTGTCGCCGAGTCCCTGCTGGACGACCGACTTGATCGACGCGCCCTGTAGGCCGAGCACCTGGGCGATCTGGGCGAGCACGCCGGGACGGTCGGCGACCTCCAGGTGCAGGTAGAAGGCGGACTCGACGTCGCGCTCGATCTCCAGGCGGTCGGTCGTCTCCGGCGTGGAGGCCGGCGGGATCATCGCGCTGATCACGTCGCCCAGCACTGCGCTCGCGGTCTGCGGCCCGCCGGCGCCCGGGCCGGAGAGCGTGATCTCCGTGATCGCCTGCGACTCGATCGTCACGGCGTTGAACGGGCCGTCGACGCTCGCCAGCGGATGCGCCCCGTAGAGGAACGCCGGGTGCACGCGCACCGACAGGCGCCCCTCCCCCACCCGCTCGGCCGTCCCGAGCAGCTTCAGCCCGAGCCCGAGCTCGCGCGCGTAGGCCATGTCATCGGCCGTCAGGTGCTCGATGCCCTCATAGACGACGTCGTCCAGGTGGACGGGCGTGTTGAACGCCAGGCGGGCGAGGATCGCCATCTTCGCGGCGGCGTCCCTGCCGTTCACGTCCTCGCTCGGATCGGCCTCCGCGTAGCCGAGCGCCTGCGCCTCGGCCAGCGCGTCGGCGTACGTCGCGCCGGTCGCGGCCATCTGGCTGAGGATGAAGTTCGTCGTCCCGTTGACGATGCCGTGGACGCGCTCGACGCGGGCGGCCGCGAGCGACTCGGACAGGACGCGGATCACCGGGACGACGCCGGCGACCGCGGCCTCGAAGCGCAGCTGCACGCCGTGCGCACGCGCGGCGGCCCACAGCTCCTCGCCGTGCTGGCTGAGCAACTGCTTGTTCGCCGTGACGACGTGGCGGCCCGCGGCCATCGCGCGCAGCACGTACTCGCGCGCGGGCTCGATCCCCCCCATGACCTCGACGATCAGGTCGCTGTGCTCGAGGATCTGCGTGAAGTCGCCCTCGCTGCGCCGCAGGACGCCCACAACCTGCGGGCGCATGCCCGTGATCTCGGCGATGCGCCCCGCGCGCTCGGCGACGAGCGCCTCGAACGCGCCGCCGACGGTACCGCGGCCGAGCAGGCCGATCCGGAAGACGCGCCCCTCAGACATCGCGGGCCAGCAGATCTTCGTGACGCTCGCGCCGCACCACCAGGCGCGCGTCGCCGTCCTTGACGAACACGACCGGCGGGCGCAGCGCGCCGTTGTAGGTGTTGGCCATCGCGTGACCGTAGGCGCCGGTCGCCGGCATCACGAGGATGTCGCCGGCGCGCGGGTCGTCCAGATCCGCGTCGCGCGCGAGGATGTCGCCCGACTCGCAGTGCTTGCCGACGACGTGGCAGCGGGTGCCGCCGCCGAAGCGCTCCGCGACCTGGACCTCGTAGCGCGCGTCGTAGAGCATCGGGCGCAGGTTGTCCGACATGCCGCCGTCGACGGCGACGTAGGTGTCGACGTTGCGCTTGACCGACTGGACCTCGTACAGCGTCACGCAGGCGTTGGCGACGAGCGCGCGGCCAGGCTCGTCGATGATGCGGTGACCCGGGCCGGCGATCTCGTTGACCGCATCGACCTTCGCGGCGACGTAGTCCTCGATCGACGGCGGGTCGTCGTGCGTGCGGTAGGCGACGCCCAGGCCGCCGCCGAGATTGTACGCCGGCACGTCGCCGAGCCCGACGAGCGCCTCGAGCGCGGTGCGGAAGGGTGCCATGTCCATGATCTGCGAGCCGATGTGGACGTGCAGACCGCCGAGATCGACGGCGTCGGAGGCGCGCGTGCGCTCGATCGCCGCCGGCGCGTGGGCGAGGTCGAAGCCGAACTTCGTGTTCGGGCCGCCCGTCGAGATCGCCGGGTGGGTCTCCGGGCTCACGCCGGGCGCGATCCGCAGGAAGACCTGCTGGCGCCCTCCCTCCTGCACGAGGTCCTCGAGCAGGATCAGATCGCGCATGTTGTCGACGACGATGTCACCGACCCCGGCGTCGAGCGCGAAGGCGAGCTCCTCGCGGCGCTTGGCGTTGCCGTGGAAGTGGATGCGCGCCGGGTCGACACCGGCCGCCAGCGCCAGGGCGAGCTCGCCGCCGGACGCGACGTCGCAGCCGATCCCCTCCTCCCACAGCAGGCGGTAGACGGCCGTGCACGGGAACGCCTTGGACGCGAACACGACCTCGAAGTCGTCGGTGCGGGCACGGAAGGCCTCCAGGAAGGCGCGGGCCCGCGCCCTGATGTCGTCCTCGGCGACGACGTAGCTCGGCGTGCCGAACTCGCGGGCGAGCTCGATCGCGTCGCAGCCGCCGATCTCCAGATGCCCGCGCTCGTTGATCCGGCTTCCCAGCGGGTAGACGTGCGAGAGCTGTTGCGCGGCGGCCATCGGCGGCGCATCATGGCACGCCGTGCGCACCGTCAACGTCGAGCCGCCGACGCAGATCGGCACGCGCGACGGCCTTGCCTACGCCCTCTTCCTGCCGCCCGGACCGCCCCGCGGCGGCGTCGTGGTGCTGCATGGCGCGGGCTCGTGCAAGGAGTCGCACTACGACTTCGCGCGCCGCTGCCGCACCTACGGCTTCGCCGCCGTCGCCTTCGACCAGCGCGGTCACGGCGCGAGCGAGGGCGCGCTCGACGCCCGCGCGGCCGCCGACATCGCGGCGATGGCCGAGCTGCTGCCGCCGGGCGTGCCGCGCGCGCTGCGCGGCTCGAGCATGGGCGGCTACCTCGCGCTGGTCGGTGCGGAGGCTGCCCGGGCGGACGCCGTCGTCGCGATCTGCCCGGCGAGCGCCGCGCAGCTGCGCCGCGGGCTGCGCGCCGGCGCGTTCACGTTCCGCGCCGCCGAGCCCGGGCTCGACGCCTTCCTCGCCGAGCACGACGAGCTCGCGGCGGCCGAGGGGCTGAGCTGCCCGCTCCTGCTGATGCACGCCGAGGGCGACGAGCAGGTGCCGGCGGAGCACTCGCGTGAGCTGCACGCGGCGTGCGAGCGCAGCCGGCTCGTCGTCGTGCCAGGCGGCGACCACCGCTCGGTCCAGCACGACGACGAGCTCCAGGACCTCAGCGTGCGGTTCATCCGCAAGGCGTTCGGCGGCGCGCGGGGGTAGCGCGCCGGTCGTGGGTCGGGCGGGTCGAGTTGGCACCGAATAGCGTGCACAACTCGACCAGGCCGAC
>Ga0335070_10002196_pt1 | contig 22754 bp, 21 predicted proteins | sample Lox_Sample_13_FD_206722 | JGI IMG/M metagenome (GOLD analysis project Ga0335070, IMG submission 206722) | Soil microbial communities from Loxahatchee National Wildlife Refuge, Florida, United States - Lox_Sample_1.3 | ecosystem: Environmental > Terrestrial > Soil > Wetlands | place: USA...
GCGGTCGCCCTCGACGTGGGGGACGACCCGTGGCGCATGCGCATGATCGTCGGGCCCGAGAGGCTGCGCGACGTCGTCGTGGTCAGGGGCGACATCATGGCCTTCCGACCTCTCACGGTGTACGGGCCCGGCCGCGACGTTGGCCTCACCGCCGATCCGACGCTGGCCATGAAGGCCGCCGTACTCGGCGGGCCCTTTCAGATCCGCTGGGGCGGGGCGACCGATTTCATCTTCGCCGACGACGTCGCCCGCGCCTGCATCGCCGCCTCCACCGCCACCCTGGACGGGGCCCGCGTCTATAATCTCCACGGCGAATCGGCCACGGTCGCCGATCTCGCGCGCTGGATCGAAGACGCCTGGCCCGCCGCGAAGGGCACGATCACGCATGTCGGAGAGCCCATCCCGTTCCCATCGGAGCTTGCCGATCCCGGCTATCAGCGCGATCTGGGCCCCGCGCCGCGCACGGGGATCAAGGACGGCATCCGGCGGACGCTCGACGAGTTTGCCGCGCTCCCGGAGGCCGGGGGGCTGGACGCGCGGGAGCTGGCCCCGGCCCCGTGACCTCCGCGCTCACGCTGCGCCCGGCGCGTGCGGGCGACGCCGAGGTCATCTGCCTGATTTACAACCAGGGCATCGAGGACCGCGTGGCCACCCTCGAGACGGAGCTCCGCACTCCCGCCGAGCGTCGCGAGTGGATGGCCGCACGCGGACTTCGCCACCCCGTGATCGTGGCCGAGTCAGACGGCGTGGTGGTCGGCTGGGGCAGCCTCAATGTCTTCAATCCGCGCCCCGCCTATCAGCACGTGGCGGACTTTTCCGTCTATGTCGAGCGAGCCTGGCGCGGCCGGGGCGTGGGGCGCCGGCTCCTCGAGCGCCTCGTCGAGCTAGCGCGCGGGATCGGCTATCACAAGATGGTGCTGTCGACGTTCCCGACCAATACGGCGGGGGTGCGCCTCTACGAAAGGCTCGGCTTCTCGCGCGTGGGCGTCTATCGCGAGCAGGGCCTGCTCGATGGCCGGTGGGTCGACACGCTGATCATGGAGAAGCTGCTCTAGCAGGGCGCCGCCGGGCGTGCGCACGTCGCCAATGCCCGTGGATGACGGCCACCCCCCTCGGGAATCCCGAGGAGGCCTACGGCTTCTTCATGCCCGGCATGTCCTTCCCCGTGGCCACGTCGATGACCGACCCGTTCTCCAGGCTGATCCGATAGATCTCGCGCAGCACATTGCCGGCGAATCCAATCTCGACAATGGACACGTCCTTGAAAGAGGTGTTGATCCCCTCCGGCAGGATCGTGTTGAATTCGTCCGCCACCTGCTTCATGGATGCTTGGAGCGCCGGGGTGAACATGGTCATGCTGTAGACGAGCGTGTTGTGGGGATTGTGCGCCCGGACTTCCTTCCCGTCCCGCATCACGTTGACGCCGCTGACGCCCATCGTCCGCGTGAGCTCCCGGGCCGCATCGCTCATGTTCGAGTAGACGGGGCCGGTGCAGCGCGGCAGCGGCCCATCGCGCAAGGGGGTGAGCGCGGCCGTGGCCACGGTGTTGTACGCCATCATGTCCTCGAAGCTCTGCCCACTCTTCACGATGCCGAGATCGAGCCACCAGGGACGGCCAGCGCCCTTGGAGGCTTCGGTGGTGTAGAAGTCATTGAGGGTGATCGTGAGCACCGGCGGCACCTTGGGCAGCGCCTCGAGCATTTTCCTCGGCGTGGCCGGATCGGCGCTGTGCACGTGAACGACGGTCACGTGAGGGATGTTGAAGGTCGCGGCCTCGGTCTTGAGGCCCAGCGCCTGGAGCTTGTCCTTGAGCGGCACACTGATCTTGGCCCCCAGGACGTCCGTCACACCCTTGGGCAGCTTGTAGACCAGGCCATAGGTCGCCTTGTGCTCCCGGAACTCCAGCTTGTCGAGAGAGCTATTGTCGATGGCCTGTGCCGTACCGGTGACCGAGGCGGCGCCCAGGCCAAGAGGAAGGCCGATCATCCCTGCTGTCTGCAAGAGCCTCATGCACACCTCCCCATGCGGGGCGGGATGGAATCAGAACAGAACCCCTTTGGGTTTCCCAGAATTGTCGATGAGACCGAAGTGCGAGTTGAACGGCGAGCTGGCGTCGACGCCGAACCGGTCGTCGAACATGTTGTGAATGTAGACGACCACCTGCTGCGCCTGCGCCCAGGCCGTCACGCGGCTCAGGTAGTCGCGCGCATTGCTGATGCCGAGGGGGAATTGCTGGGCCCCAGCCGGCCCGAAAGTGGTGGGCCAGCCGGTTTCGGTGACGACGATCTGCTTCCCGGCATACTTCGCCTGGATCTGGCCGTAGGTGTCGCGGAATGAGTTGAACCCTGATTCCGGCGTGACGCCGGTCGGCTGATTGTCGCCGTCCGCTCGCGTCCAGTCCCAGGCCGGATAGATGTTCGCGCCGACGAAATCGACGAGCGGCAGGAGCTGCGCCGCGCGGCCGTCGGAAAGCCAGAAGCCGATCGTCTGCGACGTGCCCACCGGAGTACCCGGGAAGTCCGCCCTCGCCTTGCCCAGATATTGCGTGATGGCATCGATCATGTGCGGGTCCTCGTTGCCCACGAGAATGCCCGCGATATTGCCGCGCGCCACCGCCGGCTTGACGAACTGGTCGTAGTTGGCCGCGATCCAATCCGGATGACCGTCGAAGAGAAAGAGGCCTAGCAGCAGGGTCAGGTCCGCGTCCCTCGCGATCTTCCCCACATCCACCGCGCCGCCACCGTACTGCGGGTAATAGGTCCGCACGTGGCCGAAATGTTGCTTCGTCGTGGCGAGATCGGCGGTCACCTGGGCCGCGGTCGGGTTCGGCGTCCCGTGGAGACCGTTGTACGTGACACCCGGAGGATGAACAGCGATGGTGGGCATGGCGCGAAGGATAGCGTAGGTGGGGAGGTCTCTCCAAGCGGCGTCAGCGGAGGCCGAGAGCGACGGCGCCCAGCAGCGGCTCCGAACGGAGGGAGCGCATCGCCACCACTTCGCCGATCACGATGACCGCGGGCGCCCGAAGGTGCGCGGCACGGGCCGCCGGTCCAGCCCGCGGGCAGGCCGGCCAGCACCGCACCGGCGGCCGTGGTCTTCAGAAACTCCCGCCGGGTCGTCTGCATGTGATCCCCTTTCCAAAAAAAATTGGCGCCGTTCCCTCGGGGGATCGGCGCCGTCGCCGTACGCCTGGCCTGCCGCAGCACAGGTCATGGACGTACCTGAGCAACGCCTATGCCATGGGCCGTGCTCCGGCGCGAGGGAGCGTAACGTCCTGCCGAATCAGATCAAGGTGGGGCGTGCCTACATCATGGGCTGCCCGCGAATCGCGCTCGAAGGCGCGGAGTGACTACTTTGCGGTCAGCGAGGCTCGAAGAGGATGGACACGGTGCCGCAGGCGACCGTGCGCTCGAGGATGCGCGTGCGATGCGCAAGGAGTCGCAGCATGCGGTGATTCTCCGCCAGCACGTCCGCGCGAAAGCGCGTGAGGCCGCGCTCGATGCCCGCGTTGAGGACCTCGTCGAGCAGCACGACACCGAGCCCCCGGCCCTGATAGCCGTCTTCCAGCACGAAGGCGACCTCGCCGGTGGTTTCGTGCTCGGTGGGCTCGTAGCGCCCCACGCCGACCACCTCGATGCCCGCCACCGTCTCACGCTCGGCGACGATGGCGAGGCGGCTCCGATAGTCGACGTTGGCGAAGTTGTGCACCCATTCCGTCGGCAGGCGCCGCTTCACCGCGAAGAATCGCTGATAGGCGGTGCGACGTGACAGACGGTCGTAGAGGGCGACCAGGCGCGGCTCGTCGTCGGGCCGGATCGGTCGGACGCGGAGCAATTCGCCGTTGTCGAGTTGGACGTCGCGCCCTATAGAGCGCGGGTAGCCGTCTGGCACCAGTTTGGCGATGCCGTGTCTTTCGACCTCATCGAACATCACAGCCCTGTACAGAGCAAGATTGATGCCTCGCGTCATTGGCTGCAAGTGACTGGATCAGCTGTAGTGTCCAGGACACGCAAAGGCAGGGTGCGACATTACTCGTCAGATGCTGGTCAAAAGAGCGGCGTCTACTTGATGGCTCCGGCGGTGAGGCCGGAGACGTAGTAGTCGAGGAAGAAGACGTAGAGGATGACGATGGGCACAGAGCCCAGGATGGCCCCCGCCATGAGCTCGCCCCAGAAGTAGATGTCTCCCCGGATCAGCTCGCTGGTGACCCCCACGCTGGCGGTGATCTGGTCTGACGAGGAGGTGAAGGTCAGCGCGTAGATGAACTCGTTCCACGACAGGGTGAAGGCGAAGAGCGTGGCGCATACGAGTCCCGGGACGGCGATGGGCAGGACGATGCGCCAGAGCGCCTGGATGCGCGTGGCCCCGTCGACCATGGCGCACTCCTCGACCTCCTTGGGGACGGTGCGGAAGTAACCCATGAGGAGCCAGGTGCAGAACGGCACGAGGAAGGTGGGGTACGTCAGCACGAGCGCCCACTTGGAGTCGCCCAGCCCGAGCCAGTTCACGACCTGCGCCAGCGGCAGGAAGAGGAGCGTGGTGGGCACGAGGTAGGTCACGAAGATGCCGGTGCCGAAGGTGCTCACTCCGAGGAACTTGAGCCGGGCGAGCGCATAGGCCGCCACGGTTCCGATGGCCACGGACGCGGCGGTGGCGAGTATGGTCACGAGCAGGCTGTTCTTGGTCCAGGTGAGGAACTCGGTCTCCCAGACCAGCTTGCCGTAGTGCTCAAGCGTCGGAGCCTGGCGGATGATGAGCGGCACCGCGTGCCGGTCGTACAGCTCCTTGTCCTGCTTCAGCGAGGTCAGCGCCATGTGATAGAAGGGGAAAAGCGCGAACAGCAGGAAGGGCGCGAGCCCCACGTGCAGCAGCGTCTTCCGGAGCAGCGGGCGCTTCGCCACCGCCATCAGTAGACCTGCTTCCGGACGAAGCGGAGCTGCGCCCACACCACGAAGACGAGCAGCGGGAAGAGATAGAGAGAGACCGCCGCCCCTTCGCCGATGCGGCCGGTGTCGATCCCCAGCACGCGCGACAGCGTCGCGAAGAGGTGGGTGGAATTGATGGGCCCGCCGCGGGTCAGCACGTAGACGATGTTGAAGTCACTGAACGTGAAGATGGTGGAGAAGAGCACGACCACCGCGAGCACCGGCTTGAGCAGGGGCAGGGTGATGTGCCAGAAGCGCGCGTTGGCGCCGGCGCCGTCGGCTTCGGCCGCCTCGTAGAGCTCCTTCGGAATGGCCACGAGCGCGGCGAGGATGCTGATGGCGAAGAAGGGCAGGCCGCGCCAGATATTGACCGTGATCACCGCGGCCATGGCGTAAACCCGCTGGCCGAGCCAGTTGGGCCCCGGCGGGTCCATGAGCCCCAGCGCGATACCGGTCCAGTTGATCACGCTGTAGAGCGAGTTGAACATCCACCACCACCCCAGCGTCGACAGCGCGGTCGGGATGACCCAGGGCAGGAGCACGGCGCCTCGGATCATCCGCTTGAACCAGAGTTGCTCGTTGAGCAGGAGTGCCAGGGCGATGCCCATCCAGACCTTGAAGAAAACCGCGATGCCGGTGAACACGAAGGCGTTCTGGAAGGTCTGGCGGAAGGTATCGTTGTCCCACAGGTTGATGAAGTTCCTGATGCCAATGAAGTGGCTCGGCCGGCCGATGAAGGCGTTGGAGAGCGAGAAGTACACTGCTATCACGAATGGATAGGCGACGAGGAGCAGGAGCAAGAGCAGGGCCGGTGTCACGAACACCGGCCCCAGAATCGCCTCTCGATCGAGCCACCCGCGCACGCGGGCGGTGACCCGCGGGCGGCCCCTTGGTACCAGGATCTCCTCGGCTCTGACGGCAGCCATGCTAGCCCGCGAGGATCTTCTTCATCTCGGTCTCGGCCCAGGCGATCGAGTCCTTGGTCGAGGTGCCGGTCACCGCCTTGGCGAGCATGTTCGGCAGAAGGTACGTGTTGGTGATGAGCTGGACCTTGTCGGAAGGCGGCGCCGGCCACCCGTAGGTGTGGTATTGGACACCCTCGCCCCTGAGGGCGGCGTACTTGGGGTCGGTCCGGAGCACCGGATGGTCCTGGATCTTCTCATACGTCGGCAGATTGAAAGCGTCCCCGGCCATGATGTACTCGTCGTAGACCTCGCGCTTTCCGAGCAGGTAGCGGATCCACTCCTTGGCCGGCTCGATGTTCTTCGAGAACTTCCAGATACCGATGTGGCGCGGGGTGTCGGTCTCGTGGCGGCCACCGGGGCCGGCCAGGCTCCGATGATGGTTGATGCCATCGGCGGTGACCAGCTTGCGCTGCTTGGCCACGATGTAGGCGCTCACCGGGTTGTGAATCCACCCCGCTTTGCCCTGCTGGATCGACTCGTTGTTGCTGGCATCCGACCACGAGAGCACTTCGGGCTCCATGCAGTCGCGGAACATCTTCTTGTACCACTCGATGGTCTGCACCGTCGCCGGGGAGTTGATGCGGACGGTCTTGCCATCCTTGTCGATCTCCATGCCGCCGAACGACCACAGCACGGGTCCCGCCGTCGAGATGGAATCGTAGTTCTGACTGATGGGGATACCCACGGGATTCCCCATCTTCTTGAGCTCCTTGCCGACCACGTAGAGCTCTTCCCAGGTGTCGGGCACCTTGAGGCTCGCCTTCTTGAAGAGGTCCTCCCGATACGTAGCCACGAACATACCGTGATACTGCGGCACCGCGCGCCAGACTCCGTTCACGTGCGCCCCTTCGTAGGAAGAGGAGAGCGCCTTGCCGTACTTCTTCTCGAGCTCGGCGACGACGTCCGATACGTCGACGAGCTGGGGCTCGTAGAGCCACGGAAAGTGCATGCGCATCTCGACGAGGTCGTGCCCGGCCTGCACCTGCACCTCGGAGGCGTACTTGGACTGCTGCGGACCCATGTGGGAGATGTGATCGATCTTGAGCTTGATGCCGGTGTCCTTGGTGAAGCGCTGGCCGATCTCGGCCAGCTTCTTGTCGGACGCCGGGGCGAAGTTGTTCCAGCAGAGGTAGGAGATCTCGCGCTGCTGGCCCCGTGCGGGCGGCACCCCGGAAGCGAGAATCCCGGCCAGCCCCGCGCCGGTGGCGGTCAGAAACTGTCGGCGGTTCACCGAATGCATGAGCTTCGTCCTCCTCCTCTTCGTTGAGAGCGGTCGGGACAGGGATCCTTACCCAAGTGCGTAACGACTCGTATGTCGAACAGCTGGAACCATGCAACACCGCACCGGACTTCGGGTGCAGTCCCCCGGCTCAGTGGCCGAGTGAGACGATCTGGCCTGCCGCGTCGAACGGCAGCGGCCGGCCTTCCCCGACGATCTCGAGATCGGGGCGCTTCTGGATGTCCGGGAGGAAGGCCTCGGAGCACTCGATCTCGCCGATCATGAGCGTGTTCTTGATGCGGATGACCCGCGCCTGCTCCGGCTTGGTCAGCCCGATGCAGTTGAGAGCGCTATCCACGGCTTCGAGGTCCGAATCGAAGGTCAGGGGCAGCTTGGCGCCGTTGGGGGCGCAGGCGGTCAGCGAATTGATGGCGGTCTTCTTCCAGTCGATCTTCTCCGCGAGCCGGCGCGTGGTGAAGTCCGCGTTCCCGATCCCGGTGGCATTGCCGCCGCTGTCCTCGGTCAGGTCCAGCGCCACGATCCAGAGGATCTTCGGGTCGCTGGGAAAGGGCTCGTGGGGGTTCGAGGGCCGGCCGATGACATTGGTGTCCATGCCGGAGCCGGAGATGTTCTTGCCGATCTCTTCCACCACGAGCACGTCGATCGGCGAAAACGGCAGGCGCGCCATCCACTCGCGGGCGTCCTTGAGGAGCCGTCGCTCGCCCGCTTCGAGGTTCTCTGCGTTGAAGGCCTCGACCACCGCCGTCTCGTCGTAGCCGTTCTCCACGATGCCGAGCCCGAAGCCGATCCTCGCTCTGGCGAGCATCTCGCGCCCGACCGCCGTGATGACCGTCTCGTACCCGTGGGTGACGTTGGCGCGATGGTACTGCGTTGCCCCGCGATACTTGCCGAGGCCGATGGTCATCATCTTGAAGAGCCCGGACTCGATGGAACCCTTGAAGTCCGTGTGCGGCTTGACGCGATTGACAACGCCGATCCAGTCCGCCTCGGAGGCGATCCGGTCGCACCACACCGGCATGCCGAGAGCCTCCCCGGCTTGGACAACGTCCATGCTGGCCCTGAGCGGGCAGCCCATGGTCGCCTCCGTGATACCGTAGTGCTCGAGGATCTCGAGCTGACCCTCGGCCGTGGCACCGCCGTGGCTGCCCATTGCGGGAAAGACGAAGGGCTTGGCGCCGAGCTCCTTAAGGTAGTCCACCACGGCCCGGACGATGACGGCGATGTTCGCGACACCGCGGCTACCCGCTCCGACGGCGACCGTGTCACCACGCTTGATGGGCAGGCCACCCTTGGACATCGCCGCCCGCACCCCGGCCGGTATATCCGCGAGGCGGTCCCGGTGAAAGGACTGCCTCACCCTGTACATCCTGGGCAGCGGCATGGCGGGATGATACTGGGGCGTCCTTACCCTGTCAACGTCCTTGACTTTGGCCGACGCTGCCCGTAAAACTGTGGCCCAATTGGACTGACCCTCTTGAAACTGAATCCCTTTTTGACACGCCCCGCCAGACTTATCAGCCGCGCCGCGGTGCCCTGCACCTTGGCCTTGGCGCTGCTGTTCTCGGGCTGCGCCTACCTCGAGGACATGTTCCGGCAAAAGCCCCAGGCCCTCCTGCCCGCCCAGGACCTCTACCTGGCGGGCGAGCAGGACATGAACAAGAAGTACTACCCGGCGGCCAGAGCGAACTTCCAGAAGATCGTCGAGCGCCACCCGCAGTCGCAGTACGCCGCCCGTGCGCGGTTCCTGATCGGCGAGACGTACTATCGCGAGGGCACTTTCGACAAGGCGATCAAGGAGTTCGAGGGCTTCATGTCGTTCTATCCGCGGCACGAGATCGCCGATCTCGTCCAGTTCCGCCTGGCCATGAGCTACTACGACCAGATGAAGCCCGTCGAGCAGGACCAGGGACTGACCGTCAAGGCAATGGACCAGCTCAAGAAGCTCGTGCGCGACTATCCCGACAGCCGCTACGCCTCCGATGCCCTCGCCAAGATCGACGTGTGTCGCGGCCGGCTGGCGCAGAAGGAGCTCTGGGTCGCCGCCTATTACCTCGAGCTCGAGAACAATCCGACCGCCGCGCGCCAACGCCTCGAGGGCGTGCTCAAGAACTATCCGCGCAGCCTCGTCGTCCCCGAGGCGCTCTACCGTCTCGCCGACATCAATGCGCGCGAGGGCCGGACCGACGAGGCGCAGCAGATGTTCAGGAAGCTGGCGGACGAGTACCCCTACACGGAATGGGGACGTCGCGCGGGCCTGCGCCTGCAATCGGCGGCCACGAGGTAGCCATGCACGACATCGTGGACCTTCGCTCGGACACGCTCACGCTGCCGACCCCGGCGATGCGTGAGGCGATGGCGCGCGCCGAGGTCGGCGACGACGTGTGGGAGGAAGATCCGACCGTCCGGCGGCTGGAGGAGCTTGCCGCCCGGCGCACCGGCAAGGAAGCGGCGCTCTTCGTGTCCTCGGGGACGCAGGGCAATCTGGTTTCCGTGCTGGCCCAGACGCGCCCCGGCCAGGAGGTCATCCTCGACCGCGACTCGCATGTCCTCAACTACGAGGGCGCGGGCGCCGCGGTCTTCGGCGGGGTCCAGACCCTTCCGGTCGCCACCGAGCGCGGCTTCCTGACGGCCGCCCAGGTCCGTGACAATGTCCGCCCGAGCAATATCCACATCCCCTCGACCGGTCTCGTCTGCATGGAGAATACCCACAATCGGCACGGGGGGACCTGCTGCACGCCGGAGGAAATCGCCGCGGTGGCTGCGGCGGCGCACTCGCATGGAATCCCGGTGCACCTGGACGGCGCGCGCATCTTCAATGCCGCGGTGGCGCTTGGCCGGCCCGTCGCGGACTTCGCGCGGCCCGTGGACTCGATCACCTTCTGCCTGTCGAAGGGTCTGGCGGCGCCGGTGGGCTCGCTCGTGTGCGGCTCGCGCGAGTTCGTCGCACGCGCCCGGCGCGTGAGAAAGATGCTGGGTGGCGGCATGCGCCAGGTCGGCGTGCTGGCCGCCGCGGGCCTCATCGCTCTGGAATCGATGGTCGAGCGCCTCTCCGAAGACCACGACAATGCCAAGCGCCTGGCTCACGGCCTCGCGGGCCTGCCCCGCCTGCGCCTCGACCCGGGCTCCGTACAGACCAATATCGTCATCTTCCACGTGGACCGGGACGGCGGCTCGGCTGAGCTCGCCGCCGGCTGCCTCGCCCGCAAGGTCAAGATCCACCAGATCGGCGCGGGCGCCATCCGGTGCGTGACCCATAAGGACGTGGACCGGGAGGACATCGACCGCGTCCTTGACGCATTCCGCGAGATCACCGCCACCTGGTAACAGGAGCCCACACGATGGCCGAGCGCCTGCTGGACGTCAAGAATCTCAAGACGTACTTCTTCACCGACGAAGGCGTGGTGCGCGCCGTGGACGGCGTGGACCTGTACATCGAGAAGGGCGAGACCCTGGGCGTGGTCGGCGAGTCCGGCTGCGGCAAGTCGGTGACGGCGCTCAGCGTGATGAAGCTGATCCCGTCGCCGCCGGGCAAGATCGTCGAGGGCGAGATCCTCTACAGCGGCCAGGACCTGGTGAACTTGCCCGCGAATCAGATGCGCAAGATCCGCGGCAAAGAGATCTCCATGATCTTCCAGGAGCCCATGACCTCGCTGAACCCCGTGTTCACCTGCGGCGAGCAGATCGCCGAGGCCTTGAGGCTCCACGAAGGCCTGGGGCGCCGGGCGGCCATGGACAAGACGGTGGAGATGCTCAAGCTCGTGCACATCCCCAACGCCGAGCGTCGCGTGAAGGAATACCCGCATCAGCTCTCGGGCGGCATGCGCCAGCGCATCATGATCGCCATGGCGCTGTCCTGCAATCCCAAGCTCCTGATCGCCGACGAGCCCACCACTGCGCTCGACGTGACCATCCAGGCGCAGATCCTCGAGCTCCTGAACGAGCTCAAGAACAAGCTCAAGATGGCCGTCATGCTCATCACCCACGACATGGGCGTCATTGCCGAGACGGCCCAGCGCGTGGTGGTCATGTACGCGGCCAAGGTGGCCGAGGAGGCATCCGTCGCCGATCTCTTCAAGGAGCCGCTGCACCCGTACACGCAGGGCCTGCTGCGCTCCATCCCGCGCATCGACCTCGCCGCGACGGAACGGCGCCGCCTGGAGACGATTCCGGGGACGGTGCCGACGCTCAGGGGTGAGATCGCCGCGGGCTGCCGCTTCGCCCCCCGCTGCCCCTTCGTGAAGTCCGTGTGCACGGAGAAGGACCCCGTGATCAAAGAAGTGAAGCCCGGGCACAAAGTCGCCTGCTGGCTTTACTAGAGGGACACCATGGCCGAGACTTCGCTCCTCCAGGTCAAGAACCTCAAGAAGTACTTCCCGATCCGTGGCGGGCTCTTCTCCCGGGAGGTCGCGCGCGTCCACGCGGTGGACGATGTCTCGTTCACGATTGAAAAGGGCGAGACGCTGGGGCTCGTGGGCGAGTCGGGCTGCGGCAAGTCCACCACGGGCCGCTGCATCCTGCGGCTCATCGAGCCGACCGCGGGCGAGGTCATGTTCGACGGCAAGGACGTCACCGCGCTCGACAAGCGGTCCCTGCGCCACCTCCGGCGCGACATGCAGATCATCTTCCAGGACCCCTACGCCTCGCTCAACCCGCGCATGACGGTGGGCTCGATCATCGGCGAGGCCCTGGTCATCCACAAGCTCGCCAAGACGCGGAAGGAGCGGGAGGAGCGCGTCATCCATCTGCTGGAGACCGTGGGGCTCAGCTCCGACCACCTGCGCCGGTACCCCCACGAGTTCTCGGGCGGCCAGCGGCAGCGCATCGGCATCGCCCGGGCGCTGGCCGTCAGCCCCAAGCTGATCGTCGCGGACGAGCCGGTCTCCGCGCTCGACGTGTCGATTCAGGCCCAGGTCATCAACCTGCTGGAGGACCTCCAGAAGCAATTCAACCTGACCTACCTCTTCATTGCCCACGACCTCTCCGTGGTCGAGCACATCTCGACGCGCGTCGCCGTGATGTACCTGGGCAAGGTCGTGGAGATCGCCCCCGCCAAGGAGCTCTACAACAACCCGAAGCATCCCTATACCGAGGCGCTCCTCTCCGCGGTGCCGATTCCGGATCCGGCCGTCAAGCGCAAGCGCATCCTGCTCGAGGGCGACGTGCCGAGCCCGATCAAGCCCCCCTCGGGCTGCCGCTTCCACACACGCTGCCCCATCCGCGTGCCGGCCTGCTCGGAGAACGATCAGGTGCTGAAGGAGATCACACCCGGACACTGGGTAGCCTGCCAGGTCCGCGCTTAGCGCAGGCCGCTCAAGAAAGGCCCATCTGCTTCGTTGGCGCCCTCGGCCGCACGCTCAACGTACAGGGAGTACGCCTCGCGTGCGTCCTTCGGGCGCCGCCTCGCATCTGGACCTTTCCTGAGCGGCCTGCTGGTTCTCTTCACGCGAACTACTCGACGCAAAATGAGACCAATTCGATGATTGCGTGGTCGGGTATTTTTCACATCATGGCGACGCCGTTCACGGACGGCGGCGATCTCGATACGGGAGGCATGCCGCGTCTGGTGGAGGCGGCCCTCGCCACCGGCATTACCGGCATCACCATCCTCGGCATCGCCGGCGAGGCCCATCGCCTCACCGACGAGGAGCGCCGCCGCGTGGTCGAGAGCGTCGTCAAGGAGGTGCGCGGCCGCGTGCCCGTGGCGGTGGGGGTCTCGGCTTCCGGCACCCACCTGGCGACGGCCTTCACCCGCATGGCCCAAGAGCACGGGGCCAATGCCCTGATGGTCGCGCCCCCGACGGGCCTCAAGAACCTCGACGCGGTCGCCGAGTACTTCCTCGCCGTGGGGAACGCCGCCTCGGTGCCCATCGTCCTCCAGGACGAGCCCGTGACGACCCAGGTGACCATGCCCGCTGCCTTCATCGCGCGGCTCTGCAGCGAGATCCCGAGAATCGAGGCGGTCAAGCTCGAGGAAGCGCCGACCCTTCCAAAGATTACGCGGCTGCGCGAGCTTCTCTCCGAGCGCGTGGCGATCTTCGGCGGGCTCGGGGGCGTGTACTTCTTCGAGGAGCTCTCGCGCGGCGCCGATGGCGCCATGACAGGCTTCCCCTATCCGGAGGCGCTCAAGGCAATCCGCGACGCATTTGTCGCTGGGCGCCGCGACAACGCGCGCGCGCTCTTCTATCGCTGGCTGCCACTCATCCGCTACGAGAGCCAGCCGGGCTCGACCCCGGGCACCGCGATCGGCATTCGCAAAGAGATCCTCCGACGCCGCGGCTGGATCGGCTCGGCGCGCGTCCGCCCGCCGGCGCCCGCGCTGGACGCCGGCACCATGGACGAGCTGTCGGAAATTCTCCGCGCCGTGGGAGCCTGATCCATCCCCAGGCTCCAGGTCGGCGACGTCGGCCTCTTCTATCAGCGCATCGGGCAGCGCGTCGGGCCGGCAAGCCCGCCGTCAGTCGTGCTCATCATGGGCTGGGGCGGCGATCACACCGCGTGGGCTTTCCAGATTCCCGCTCTCGCCGCCGAATTCGACGTGATCGCGCTCGACAACCGTGGGGCGGGCCAGAGCGACGCGCCGGACCGACGCTTCACCATCGCCGACATGGCCGACGACGTGATCGGGCTCATGGACGAGCTGGGCGTGCGGACCGCTCATATCTGCGGCGCCTCCATGGGCGGCATGATCGCCCAGGAGCTGGCCCTCCGGCATCCCGAGCGCGTCCTCACGTTGCAGCTGCACTGCACCGCCTCCGGCGTGGATGGCTATGGCCGCCTCGTGATCGACAACTTTCTGCGCGTCAAAGCCCGAGGGGACACCGAGGAGTTCGTGTACTTTTCCCTGCCGTGGCTGCTCGCCAGGAAGACATTCGTGGAGAACGCGGGCTTCATCGAGGCATGGATCGAGCGCGCGCTGGAATACCCTTTCAAGACCAGCCTCGTGGGGATGAGCCGTCAGGGAGAGGCGATTCGCGGCCACGACACGCGGGCCCGCCTGTCAGAAGTGCGCGTGCCGACCCTGATCACGACGGGCACCGAGGACATACTGGTGCCTCCGTCCGCGTCGGAGGAGCTCCACCGCCTGATCCCTGGCTCGGAACTCCGGCGACTCCCGGACGCAGCACACATGCATTTCATCGAGCAGGCGTCCATGTTCAACGAGATCTCTCTAGACTTTCTCCGCAAGTACCGCTCTTAGTCTCAACGCCGGGCGGGGGACGGGGCGGGGGCACCTCCATAGGCCACGCTGAGTCGCATTCCGTTGTGAGATCTCTGGCCCGCCACGAGATTTTGGTCTTGGGCTTCGAAGAATCCCCCCAGAAGATACGGGCCTATGGAGGTGCCCCCGCCCCGTCCCCCGCCCAGCTCCCCGCGTGGCATTCAGGGAGAACTTCGAAGATCAGTTTGTCGCTTACGTAGCGGAGAGGGCGGGGCTGGGGAGCTTCCCACCCCCGACCCGTATCTTCTGCGGAGGTTCTCGAAGCCGAAAACCACCCTCTCGTGGCGGGCCAGAGAGGCCACGGGGAATGCGATTCGGCGTGGTCCGGGGAGGGAAGCCCCCCAGCCCCGCCCGTGTACCTACCTAGCGCTTCCGGTCAGAGATCTTGACGGAGAGATCCCGCAGGCGCTCTAGCGTCGCCGGGCTCAGCATGGCGGCGAAGCCCGCAGGGTCGGTCCGGGCGCGGTCGACAGCCTCGAGCATTTTCTGTGGATCACCACCCGTGCTCTGCGCCAGCTCCTTGAGCACTTCCCCCGCGATCTGGTAGAGCTCCTGCGTCATCGCGTCGGAGCCGCCCAGGGTGCGCACCTGCTGGTCCGCCGCGGCCCCCTGCGAGCTCTTTGCGAGCTCGCCGCTCCGCGCCTGCGGGTCGAGCAGGATGTGCAGCGTCTTGTCGAGCGCGTCCTGCGAGGCGGGATCGAGCTTCTGCGCGGCGGCCGGGCCGGCGGCGGCCCATGCGAGCAGCGCCACCACCACGGCTACCCGGGACCGGCTCACTCCCAGAGGTAGCTGTTGGGATTGACCGGCTGGCCCTTCACCTGGATCTCATAGTGCAGGTGCGGGCCGGAGGAGCGTCCGGTATTGCCGCTGAGCGCCACCACGTCGCCACGGTGCACCGTCTGATTCACGGTGACGTTGAGTCGCGAGAGATGGCCGTAGAGCGACTTGGTGTCGTTGCCGTGATCGACGATCAGCGTCTGGCCGTACTCGGGATGGGTCCCCGCGAAGACGACGGTTCCGGGCGCGGGCGCCTTCACCGGCGTACCCACGGGCGCGCCGATGTCGAGCCCGCTGTGAAACTCCGACGTGGACGACCACGGCGAGGAGCGGCCGCCGAACCCCGAGTTGACCGGTCCGCGCACGGGCCAGCGGGACGGCAGCGCGGCGAGGACACGCGTGGCGCGGCTCAGGAAGCGCTCGAGTGAGCGCAGGTCGTCGCCCTCTTCCTTCACGACTCCCGTGAGACGCTCGAGATCGTCGCCGATGGCCGTGCGCTCCGCTGTCTCGCCGGCGCGGGACGGCCCCGTGCCGCCGCCGATGCCGGTGCTGCGCTTGGACAGGCCGTTGTCTGGACTGAAGGGCTCCCAGATCCTGGCGCGGAGCTCGCGCCACCCGTCGATCTCCGCCCAGATCGCCTGCATCTTTGCCCTCGAAGCGTCGATGACGCTCTGCTGCTCGGCGACGCGCGCAGCGAGCTCGCTGAACACGGCGCGCTGCTGGCGCAGCGACAGGTAGTCGGCATAGATGACGGCGACCGAGACGGGAAGCGCCACCGCCAGCCCCAGAATCGTCAAGACCAGCCATCGCGATAGCGTGAACCGGGCGATACGCCGCCCGTCGCCGTGCACCACCAGGAGATTGAACTCGCGCCGCACCCGCGTCCGCCTCAACGCTTGAGCGGCACGACCGAGAGCTCGCGGGTGGGGAGCGCCTCGGCGTTCGGGTTCGCCTTCGTCATCCGGCAGTGGCCCTCGAAGAGCCCGCCTTCCTCGATCACCACCAGCGGGCTCTCGACGTCGCCATAGACGCGCGCGGTGCGCTTGAGCTCCACGCGCTCGGTACAGACGATGCTGCCCACGACCTCCCCGCTGATGAGCGCCTGGCCCGCGCGGATGTCACCGGTGACGCTGCCCTTCTCTCCGATGATCAGCGTGTCTGTGGATGCGATATCGCCATTGAAGCGCCCGTTCAGCATGAGCGTGCCCCTGAAGGCATACCGGCCCTCGATCTCCGAGTCTTCGTCGATGAAGGCCGTGAGTCCGTTGCGTCCCATCGGTGTGCGCTTGCGGTTCCACATGGCTGGGCTCGGTATCCGCGCCTAGCGGTCCGGGGTGCCCGTCATGCCGGCGGTGACCCCGCCGGTCTCGCCGATCTGCTGGCCCGATCCAAGCATCGTTGCCTCCTCGGCTGCCGCGATCACCGCGCCCCGCCCTTTTCCCACGCGCCTCGAATCGGGGCTCTGGGAGCTGGGTTTCCTGCTCGATCGGACACGATTGGAAGGATGGTCGACGCTCCCGGCCCTGCCGGGTTACCGGTTTGTAGCACGCAAAGTTTGCGGGTGTCAACCGGACGTTTCAGCGACCGGCTCATGCGAGCTATGTCCGCGCCATCAGGTCGTTTGTTGACACTCCGAGAAGCTCCGAAGTATGATTTGGAAGCTTTCCAATTCGCCATGGATGACTTCTACCGGATCAAGCGGCTTCCTCCCTACGTCTTCGCCATCGTCAACGATCTTAAGACGAAGGCGAGGTCGAAGGGTCAGGACATCATCGATCTCGGCATGGGCAATCCCGACCAGGCGACGCCTAAGCACATCGTCGACAAGCTCGTGGAGGCGGCGAACAACCCGCGGAACCATCGCTACTCGGCCTCCCGCGGCATCACACGGCTTCGGAAGGCCGTCACCACCTGGTACCGGGACCGCTACGGGGTCGAGCTCGATCCTGACAGCGAGGCGATCGCAACCATAGGTGCCAAGGAGGGCATGGCCCACTTGGCGCTGGCCATCCTCCAGCCCGGCGACGGCGTGCTGGTGCCCAATCCGACCTATCCGATCCACTCGTACTCGGTGGTGATCGCCGACGGCGACCTCCGCTCCGTACCGATGATTCCGGGTGACGATTTCTTCGCCCGCCTCCAGGAAGCGGCGCGTCTGTCCTGGCCGAAGGCCAAGCTCCTGATCCTGTCCTTCCCCCATAATCCGACCACGATGTGCGTGGACCGCGACTTCTTCGTGAGGGTGGTGGAGTTCGCCAAGGAGCACCATTTGATGGTGGTCCACGACTTCGCCTACGCAGACTTCGCCTTCGACGGATACAAGCCGCCCTCATTCCTCGAGGTGCCGGGGGCCAAGGACGTGGGGGTCGAGCTCTTCTCCATGTCGAAGTCGTACAACATGCCGGGCTGGCGGATGGGCTTCGTCTGCGGCAACGCGCGCATGATCCACGCGCTGGCACGGATCAAGTCGTACCTGGACTACGGTGCCTTTCAGCCCATACAGATCGCGTCCATCGTGGCGCTCGAGGGCGACCAGTCCGTCGTTGGAGACATCGTCGAGCTCCACCGGCGGCGCCGGGATGTCCTCGTCGACGGCCTCAACAAGATCGGCTGGTCGGTGCCCAAGCCGAAGGGCACCATGTTCGTGTGGGCTCCGATTCCCGACTCGTTCCGATCCATGGGCTCCCTCGAGTTCTCAAAGCTCCTGATCAACGAATGCAAGGTCGCGGTGTCGCCGGGCATAGGTTTCGGCGAGTACGGCGAGGGCTTCGTCCGCTTTGCCCTCGTCGAGAACGAGCAGCGGATCAAACAGGCCCTGCGCGGCCTCAAGACTCTCGCCGCCCGCTGAGGGGGCGGCGGACGTCGCTCCCGGTCCCGCCATGAACGAGATCAAGATCGGCCTCCTCGGCCTCGGTACGGTCGGAAGCGGCGTGGTCAAGGTTCTCCAGACCCACGGCGCCGAGATGCAGGAGCGGGCGGGTTGCCGGCTTCGCCTCCACGCCATCGCGGACGCCGACACCACACGGCGGAGAGAAGGTCTCGATCTGGCTCAGCTCCCGCTCGTCGGCGACGCCGCGCGGGTGCTCGACGATCCCGCGGTGCAGATCGTCATCGAGCTGGTAGGCGGCCTCGAGCCGGCGCGGACCTTCATCCTCAAGGCTCTCGATGCGGGCAAGCACGTGGTCACCGCCAACAAGGCGCTGCTGGCCCATCACGGCCCCGAGATCTTCGAGGCGGCCCGGCGCAACCGCGTCATGCTGGGGTTCGAGGCGGCAGTGGCGGGCGGTATTCCGCTGATCCGCTCCGTCAAGGACGGGCTGCCGGCCAACCGGGTGCTCTCGGCCTTCGGCATCGTCAACGGTACGTGCAACTACATCCTGTCCAAGATGACGGACGAGGGGCTCGACTTCTCCGTCGTCCTCAAGGAAGCGCAGGCGCACGGCTACGCCGAGTCCGACCCGACGCTCGACGTCGAGGGCATGGACTCGGCGCACAAGCTGCAGATCCTCGCGACGCTGGCCTTCCGCACCTCCGTGGACCTCAAGGACATTCACACCGAGGGCATCACGGCCATCACGCAGCAGGACGTGGAAAACGCGGTCGAGCTGGGCTATCGCATCAAGCTCCTGGCCATCGCCAAGGCCGTGGACGGAGCCCTCGAAGTCCGCGTGCACCCGACCATGATTCCCGCGGCCTCGCCCATGGCCGCGGTCTCGGGGGTGTTCAACGCGGTCTTCATCACGGGCGACAATGTCGGCAACCTCATGTTCTACGGCCGGGGCGCCGGGCAGCTGCCCACCGCCTCGGCGATCTGGTCGGACACCGTGGACATCGCCCGCCGCGTCGCGCACGAGCTCCCGGCACTCGACGTGGATCTGCCGTCCATCAGCGAGCGGCCCCTGCCACTCCGGCGCATGGAGGACATTCGCTCGTCATACTACCTGCGGGTCATGGCCATGGACCGACCGGGCGTGCTCGCGCAGGTGGCGGGCATCCTTGGGCAGCACGACATTTCCCTGGTCTCCGTGCTCCAGAAGGAGCGCGCGCACGGGGAGGCGGTGCCCGTCGTCATGATGACGCACGAGGCGCGAGAGCGTGACATGCGCGCGGCGCTGGCCGGGATCGACACGCTGCCCGTCGTCGCCTCGCGCACGACCATGATCCGGGTCGAGCCAGAATGACGAGCCCCACCGGGGCGAAGAGGCCCTCCTGCTGCGCGGACGCCCCGATGAGCCCGGCCGGGGCGAAGAGGCCCTACCGTAGCGTGTGGTCCTCCACATTAAGGCAACCAGAATGAACGCGTGGCCGGGCATTATCGAGCGCTTCCGGCAATTCCTGCCGGTTTCCGCGAGCACCCCGGTGGTCACGCTCCACGAGGGCAATACGCCGCTCATTCCCGCCCCGCGGCTGGCCGAGGCGACAGACCCGAGCCTGCGCATCTTCCTCAAGTGCGAGGGCTTCAACCCGACCGGGTCCTTCAAGGACCGCGGCATGACGATGGCCATTTCCAAGGCCGTCGAGGCCGGCTCGCGCGCGGTGATCTGCGCCTCGACCGGCAATACCTCGGCCTCCGCCGCCGCCTATGCCGCGCGTGCCGGTATCCGCGCCTTCGTCATGGTGCCCAAGGGAGCGGTCGCCATCGGCAAGCTCTCGCAGGCCGCGATACACGGCGCCACCGTGCTCGTGGTCGACGGCAACTTCGACCAAGCGCTGTCCATCGTGACCCAGATCGCCGAGCGTTACCCGGTCACTCTCGTGAACAGCTTGAACCCGTTTCGTCTCGAAGGGCAGAAGACGGGCGCTTTCGAAGTGGTCGACCAGCTCGGATGCGCCCCCGACTATCACCTGATCCCCGTGGGCAATGCGGGCAATATCTCGGCCTACTGGCGCGGCTACCGTGAGTACCACCGGGCGGGACTCGCCAAGGAGCTGCCGAAGATGGTCGGTTTCCAGGCGGCCGGGGCAGCGCCCATCGTCGAGAACCGGATCATCACCGAGCCCAAGACCCTGGCCACCGCGATTCGCATCGGCAATCCCGCCTCGTGGGGGCTTGCCAAGGAAGCGCTCGCGGACTCGGAGGGCTGGATCGATGCGGTCACCGACGAGGAGATTGTGCGCGGCTACCGCCTGCTCGCTCGCGAAGAGGGCATCTTCATGGAACCGGCCTCCTGTGCGACGGTGGCCGGCCTCGCCAAGATGGTCAAGTCCGGCCGCTTCGAGCCGGGCTCCACGCTCGTGCTCACCCTGACGGGCCACGGCCTCAAGGACCCGGACACGGCTCTCGAATCCGCGACCCGGCCGCTCAGCGTCCCCGCTCGCCTCGACGCCGTTCTCGCACAGCTGGGGCTCTAGCGCCCCGTGCCCTCCGCTGGGCGGCTGATCAAGATCCTTCTCGGGATCGCGATCAGCGTCGCGCTGCTCGTCTGGCTCTTCTGGAATGTCGACCTGCGTGCGCTTGCGGCGAGACTGGCCGATACGCAGTGGGGCTGGCTCGCCCTCAGCATCGCCTTTTGCCTCACCTCGCTCTGGGCACGCGCGGTACGGTGGCATCACCTCTTTCCGCGCAGCGCCCATCCCACCCACCTGTTCAACGCCGTGATGATCGGCTATATGGGCAACAACGTCCTCCCCCTCCGCGCCGGTGAGGCCCTTCGCGTCTACGTAGTCACGCGGCGGGGGCAGTCCTTCTGGACCACGGTGACGACGCTCGTCATCGAGCGCGCGCTCGACGGCCTGGCCGTGGGCACGGTGCTGGCCTTCGTCTTCTTCCTCGTTCCGACGCCCCGTGAGGTCGCCTGGGCCGCAGAAGCCTTCGTCGGCATCGTCCTCGCCATGCTGATCATCCTGGTGGCCATCACCGCGGCCCCGCTGCCCTGTCGTATCCTGATCCATTCGCTCACGTATCGGTGGCCGGCGATCGAGCACCGACTGCTCGCCATCTTCGACACGATGAGCGACGGCCTTCAGGGGATGCGCCGGCCCTCCCAACTCCTGTCCGCTGCGATCTGGTCGCTCGTGATCTGGGTGGTCATCGTCCTGTCCGTGTGGACATGCTTCCGCGCAGCGCGCCTCGACCTGTCCGTGACCGCCGCTCTCTGCGTCATCGCTTTCCTCGGGCTCGGCGTCAGCCTCCCCTCGAGCCCAGGCTTCATCGGCGTATACCAGGCCGCGACGGTCCTGGCCCTGTCCTTGTTCGACGTGGGCAAGGTGGACGCGCTCAGCTTCTCGCTCCTCCTGCATGCCTCGCAGTTCGTCCCGGTCACCGCGTGGGGGCTGCTACTCCTCGTGGTAGAGCACGTGAGCCTGACCGAAGCCACGCGCGCGGGCGGGGCGGCGAAGGTGGCGCCGCCGGGAGAGCCAGGCTAGCTAGCTGGCGGCCGCGGGGCCGCGTTCCCTAGTGGTCCGGGGATTCACTCGCGGGTGCGGGAGACGGAAAGCAGAGGGCACTGCGGACGCCCACCGTCACGTCCAACGCTCCCAGCGCATTGTCGCAGGCAGGCACTCCCTGCTGGAGCACGGACCGCACGGCGAGCGTCGCGGCCGCAGAGCCGCCACCGGGCGGCGCCGGCGGAGCCAGGGGCCAGAGCAAAACACCGTTCCAGAAGATCTGCCCCGTCACCGTGGTGGGGAAATGCAGGGTATCGTCGGCGTCCACGCCAGCCATGTTGATCGATGTGCCAATGGCCGGACCAGGCGGATTGAAGATCGAGCCGGCGGCATTCACATTGACCTGCCCGCCCACATTCACGTCCACCGGCGCCGCGAGCGTACCGATGACCCCGCCCGCGTTCAGCGTCGCTCCCGTGCCCGCGGTGATGTTCAAGGGGGCGGCATTGCCATCGAGGATCGAGCCGGCGGTGGAATTCACATTGACCGCGCCACCGGGGGCGGACAGAAGGCCCAGCGTGATCGTGCCCGGCGCCAGGTAGGTCACGGCGCCGGTACCCGCCGCGGTCGTCGCTGTGCCGTCGGCCATAGTGATACCGCCCGCCGTCGCCGTTACGTTGACGCCACCCGTGCCGCCCGTGCTGATATTCGAATTCTGTACGACGGTCGCGCCCTGCACACCCACCGGCCCAGTGCCGCTGGTGATTGGCCCAGCCACGGTCAGCGTCCCGCCCGACGTCAGACTCACAGGTCCCGTGCCGGCCGCCGTGACATTGAAGGCCGCGCCGTCGGTCTCGCTGATGAACACACCGCCCGAGCCGGCGGCCGCCGTCACCGTGCCGGCGGCAGTCTGAACGGGCGCCCCCGCGGTGCCGATGGAGCTCGCGCCGGCTACGGGCGTGGTCAGCGTCAAGGGACCGGTGCCCGCATTGAGGAGCCCGCCCGCCGGCTGCGTGATCGATCCACCGCCGGCATTGCCACCCGTATTGGTCGCCACGGTGATTCCGCCGCCCGAGCCCGCCGTGATGCTCTGGAGCGCCGCCGCCCCCGTACCGCCGGCCGCCGCGTTCACGTTCACCCGCACCGCGGTGGCCGTGGCGTTCGTCGTCGTGATCGAGCTGCCCGGATTCATCGTGAAGTCGTCGGCCCCGGCGCCATTCGTATTGGTATTGATCGTCACCGTCCCCGACCCCGCCCCGCCCACGTTCGCGTTCAGCGTCACCGCATCCCCGCTCGCCAGC
>Ga0335070_10002197_pt1 | contig 22752 bp, 23 predicted proteins | sample Lox_Sample_13_FD_206722 | JGI IMG/M metagenome (GOLD analysis project Ga0335070, IMG submission 206722) | Soil microbial communities from Loxahatchee National Wildlife Refuge, Florida, United States - Lox_Sample_1.3 | ecosystem: Environmental > Terrestrial > Soil > Wetlands | place: USA...
TCCGCCCACGACATCTCGAATGGCCGGTCCACCTCGCCGAACACCCGGAAGGTCCAGCGGGCGAGGTCGGCACGCGGCACGCTGCCGTAGTGCAGGACCGGCCACTTCACGGTCTGGATCTGGCCGGGGGGGAGGCGCGCGCGGTCCCGCGTGCGCACGTCGAGGCTGTCGGGCATGCCCCAAGATAAGGGGGCATGCAACTCCCGGCATTCGTGGTAGATTCGCTCGTGCCTCAGCACGAGCCCCTCTCTCCTCCGCTGCTGGCCGTCGCCTGCGCCCTGGCGGCCCTGCCCGCCGCCTGGCTCGCCGTCGCGTCCGACACCCTGCTGGGCAGCGCGGCCGGCAGCCTGCTCGGCTTCGGCGGGACCGGCGTCGTCGTCTCGCCCTGGTTCACCCTGGTGCCGGCCCACGGCTGGGCGGGCGCCCATCCCGCGGCCCTGTGGATCCTGGCGCTGCTGGCCGGTCCCGTCGGCGCCGCGCTGCTGGGCCTGCTCCTGTTCGGGGCGACGCACCTGGTCCGGACCGGGGCCTGGCTTCGGGTGCTGGCCCTCGAGTGGGCCGGCTTCGCGATCCTCCGCCTGCCGGCGCTGCTCGTCGGCGGCGTCGTCTCGGGCAGGCCGGGCCCGGTCAACGAGATCTACCGGCGGCTCGGCGAGCCCCAGAGCGGCCGCTGGGCGGTCGCCCTGCTGGCGACGCTGGTCCTGTGGGGCGCGGCCACGGCGATGTCGCGCCTGGCTCTGCGGGCCGGCGGCGGGTGGCTGCGCACCGACGGCCGCCCGTTCCGGCGGCGCCTGGTGCGGGTCGTGGCGGGGTACCCGGCGGTGGTGTCGCTGGCCGGCTGGAGTGCGGTCGCCGCGTGGGCGGCCGTGCCCTGGATGGTGGTCTGGGTGCTGCTGACGCTCGCGGCGGTGCACGCGCTGACGCCCTAGGGCCCGATGTAACCTTTTCGGGCCTTGGCGCGTCTTATAGGGTGCAGGCCCTCAAAGCAGTATTCCTTACAGTAACGCGAGTGGGGCGCCGGCCTCGAACCGCAGGAGCCCCACTCGCGCCTCTCTTCAGGCCGTCGTCACGGCGGCGTCGAAGGTCTCCACGCCGGTGAAGCCGAAGGTCCGCACGAACGCGTCCACCACGGCTTCGCGTGCCCGGTCCATCAGATCGGCCCGACCCGCGCCGCCTCCCGCCGCGGCGTCCGCCCGCGCCAGCTCCTTGGCGAGGCTGGTCATCACCACGCCCGGGATGCCGCACGGGACGATCAAGTCGAACGCCGACAGGTCGGTCGTGACGTTGAGCGCGAAACCGTGCCAGCTCACCCACTGGCGCACGTGGATGCCGATGCTGGCGATCTTGCGCCCCCCCGTCCACACGCCGGTGTAGCCCGCCCGGCGCTCGGCCGGCACGCCGAAGCGCGCCAGCGCCCCGAACAGGGCCTCCTCGATCTCGCGCAGGAACCAGTGCAGGTCCCGGCGGTGCGCGGCGAGATCGAAGATCGGGTAGCCCACGAGCTGGCCCGGCCCGTGGTAGGTGACGTCGCCGCCGCGCTCGATCTCGAACACGTCGATCCCGCGCCGCCGCAGCAGCTCCGGCGCGAGGGGAAGGCTGGACTCGCGCGTGCCGCGGCCGAGGGTGATCACCGGGGGATGCTCGAGCAGCAGCAGCAGGTCGGAGCCGAGCCGGCCGGCGATCCGGTCCTCGGCCAAGGCGCGCTGCCGGCCCAGGGCTTCGCCGTAGGGCACGAGGCCGAGCTGCGCCACCGCGAGGCGCCCGGCGCTCACGCGGACGGACCCGTGGCGTCCACGAAGATCCGGCGGGCCACGAGCGCGGCCACCAGGCACAGCGCGGCCACGGCGGCGAGGCCGGCCCGGCCGGCGATCTGGTGCGCGGGCATCGTGGCGCCGGCCACCAGGGCGGTGCCCATCACCGCCATCATCGCGAGCGCCGCGCGGCGGAACGCTCCGCCCACCGGCCGCCCCACGGCCCACGCGACCAGGGCCCCGGCGGCGACCCCGCCGGCCCCGGCGACCGCCGGCCCGACCGCGGGCAGGATGGGCGCGGACGACGCGGCAGGTGTGGCGAGGGCATGCCCGGTCATCGCGAACAGCACCAGCGCCACGACCGCGCCTCCCACGCTCGAGCCGACGGCGATGGCGGCGAGCGCGCTTCCGACCGGCGGCGGGAGCCTCAGATGTGGATCACCCGGCCCATGGCGTCGAGCGCGGCCTCGGCGATGGCCTCGGAGAAGGTGGGATGCGCGTGGATCGCCAGCTCGATCTCCTCGACCGTGTACTCGTTGGCGCGCGCGACCACCAGCTCGTGGATCAGCTCGGTGGCGTGCGCGCCGGCGATGTGGGCGCCGAGGATCTCGCCGTACTTCCTGCCGCTGATGATCTTCACCAGCCCGTCGGGCTCGCCCGCCGTCCGGGCGCGGCCGCTGGCGCTGAACGGGAACCGGCCGACCGCATACTCCAGCTTGCGCTCCTTGCATTGCTCCTCGGTGAGACCGACGCTGGCGACCTCGGGGTGGCAGTAGGTCGCGCCCGGCACGCCGCTGTAGTCGATCGGGTGGGGCTTGAGCCCCGCGATGGCCTCGGCCGCCACCACGCCCTCGCGGCTGCCCTTGTGCGCCAGCAGCGGCGGACCGGCGACGTCGCCGATCGCGTACACGCCCGGGGCCGTGGTCTGCATCGCGCCGTCCACCTGGATGAAGCCGCGGTCGGTGAGCTTCACGCCCGCCGCCTCGAGGCCGAGATTCTCGGTGAGCGGCGCGCGGCCGGTGGCGATCAGCACCTTCTCCACCGTCACGCTCTGCAGCTTGCCGCCGGCGGCGAAGCTGATGGTCACGCCGCCCTTGCCCTTCTCGGCCTTCTGGATCTGCGCGCCGGCGATCACCGTGATGCCGCGCTTCTTGAACGCCCTGGCCACGACGTCCGACATCTCGGCGTCCTCGACCGGCAGGATGCGGGGCAGCACCTCGAGCAGGGTCACCTGGGTGCCGAACGCGTTGAACACGTCGGCGAACTCGCACCCGACGGCGCCGGCGCCCACCACGGCCAGGGTCTTCGGGGCCGCTTCGAGCAGCAGGGCCTCGTCGCTCGAGATCATCGTGGTGCGGTCGATCGTGAGCCCGAGCTGCGGCAGGTCCCTGGCCCGCGACCCGGTCGCGAGCACGACGGCCCTGGTCGCGGTCAGCTCGACCGTGCCGCCCTCGGCCCTGGCCACCGCCACCTTCCGGCCGGGCAGCAGCTTCCCGGTCCCCTTGATCATCTCGATCTTGTGCTTCTTAAACAGGAAGTCGACGCCCTTGGAGTTCTGCTCGGCCACCCTTCTGGACCGCTTCATCGCCACGCCGTAGTCGGTCTGCACCTCGCCCGCGGTGACGCCGAGGTCCTTGGCGTGGCGCATCAGGTTCGCCACCTCGGCCGAGTGGAGCATCGCCTTGGTGGGGATGCAGCCGATGTTCACGCACACCCCGCCCGCCTTGTCCTTCTCTACCACGCCGACGGTGAGCCCGAGCTGGGCGGCGCGGATCGCCGACACGTAGCCGCCCGGCCCGGCGCCGATGAAGATCACGTCGAATGTCGTCGCCACGGAGACTCCTAGAGCAGCATCGCGAGGGGATTCTCGAGCATCAGCTTCACGGTCTGCAGGAACTTCGCGCCGGTGGCGCCGTCCACGACGCGGTGGTCGCACGACATCGTGACGCGCATGGTGCGCCGCACGGCGAGGGCGCCGTCCACCGCGACGGCGCGCTGCGCGATGCGGCCGACGGCGAGGATGCCCGCCTCGGGCGGGTTGATCACCGCGGTGAACTCGTCGATGTCGAACATCCCGAGGTTGGAGACGCTGAAGGTGGCGCCGGTGTACTCCTCGGGCGCGAGCCGCCGCGCGCGGGCCCGCTCGGCCAGCGCCTTCGCCTCCGCCGCGATCTCGAGCAGCCCCTTGCGGTCGGCGTGCCGGATGACCGGCGTGATGAGCCCGTCCTCGACCGCGACCGCCATCCCGACGTGCACGTCGCCGTAGTAGCGGATCCGGTCCTCGAGGAACGACGCGTTCACCGCGGCGTGCTGTCGGAGGGCGAGCGCGACCGCCTTCACGATCAGGTCGTTGAACGAGATCCTGGTGGCGTCGCCGAGGCCGGCGAGATGCTGCCGTGCCTCCCAGGCCCGCTCCATCTCGATCTCGCTGGTGAGGAAGAAATGCGGGACCGGGCCGATGGACTCGGCCAGCCGGCGCGCAATCGTCCGCCGCATGGTGGTGAGCGGCACGTCGCGGACGCCGCCCGACGGCACGGCGACGGCGGGCAGGGCGGCGGAGGCGGTCGCGATGGCCGCGGGCCGGGCCGCCGCGCCGGCGGCGTCCACGTCGCGCCTGGTGATGCGGCCGGCGGGGCCGGTGCCGGGGACGAGCCTGAGGTCCAGGCCCCGTTCCGCGGCGAGGCGGCGGGCGAGGGGAGAGGACCGGACGCGAGCCTGGGCCGCAGGGGTCTGGGCAATGGGGGTTGGGGTAGGGGCAGCGGCCACAGCCGCGGGCCGTGGGGCGGCGGATGGCGCCGTCTTCCCCAGACCCGAAACCCCAGGCCCCGAGCCCCGACTCGGCGTCGGAGGGGGCGACGCCGGCCCGGCCATCGCCGAGATGTCTTCCTCGGCGCCGCCGACGATCGCCACCAGCGCCCCCACCGGCACCGTCGCCCCCTCGCCGAGGACGATCTTGCGGAGCACCCCGTCCTCGCGCGCCACCAGCTCCATCACGGCCTTGTCGGTCTCGACCTCCGCCAGGGTCTCGCCCGCCTTCACGGCCTCCCCTTCCTTCTTCCTCCACGCGACGAGCCGCCCCTCTTCCATCGTGGGCGACAGCGCCTCCATCACGACCTTGGTGGCCATGGCGTCAGGCGGTGGCAGCCGCGCCGGGGCCGCGTCGTGCGGGCCGCGCGCAGGCAGCGTGGGGGGTCATGTCGGCCTAGTCCGGCGCGAGGTAGAGGACCCGCTTCGCGGCGGCGGCGACCTTGGCGGCGTCGGGCTTGGCGAGTTTCTCGAGCTGGCGGTTGTAGGGCATCGGCACGTCGGCGCCGGTGACCCGCAGCACGGGGGCGTCGAGGTCGTCGAACGCCTCGCGCTGGATGCCGTCCACGACCTGGGCGCCGATGCCCGCGAACGGCCAGCCCTCCTCGACGACGACGCAGCGGTTGGTCCTGCGCACCGACTCGAGGATGGCGGGCAGGTCGAGCGGGCGCAGGGTGCGCGGGTCCACGACCTCGGCCTCGATCCCCTCCTTCGCCAGCTCCTCCGCGGCCTTGAGCGCGACCGCCACCATCTTGGCGTGCGCCACGATCGTGACGTCCCGGCCCGGCCGCTTCACGTCGGCGACCCCCAGCGGGATCAGGTGCTCGCCTTCGGGCACCTCGCCCTTCTGGTTGTACATCATCTCGCCTTCGATGAAGATCACCGGGTTGTCGTCGCGGATGGCGCTCTTGAGCAAGCCCTTGGCATCGGCCGGCGTGGACGGCGTCACGACCTTGAGGCCGGGCACGTGCGCGTACCAGGCCTCGAACGACTGCGAGTGCTGGGCGGCCAGCATCAGCGCGGCGCCGCCGGGGCCGCGGAACACGATGGGGATCGGGATCTGGCCGCCCGACATGTACAGCATCTTGGCCGCCGAGTTCACGATCTGGTCGATCGCCAGCAGGGCGAAGTTCCAGGTCATGAACTCGATCACCGGCCTCAGGCCCGCCATCGCCGCGCCGACGCCGACGCCGGCGAAGCCGAGCTCGGTGATCGGCGTGTCCACCACCCGCATCGGCCCGAACTCCTCGAGCAGGCCGCGGCTCACCTTGTAGGCGCCCTGGTAGGCGCCGACCTCCTCGCCCATCAGGAACACGTCGTGGTCGCGCGCCATCTCCTCGCGCAGGGCCTGGTTCAGGGCGTCGCGGTAGGTGAGAACCGGCATCAGGCCGACGCCTCCCGGTAGACATCCGTGCCGAGCGCCTCGGGAGGCGGGTCGGCGCTCTCGTCGGCGAACCGCATCGCGTCGCCCACCTCGTCGGCGACCTCGGCCTCCATCGTCTGCCAGCGCTCGTCGTCGAGCTGGCCGTCGGCGCGAAGCCGGTCGGCGAAGCCATGGATCGGGTCCTTGGCCTTGGCCTGCTCGACCTCGTCCTTGGTGCGGTAGTGGCCGTGGATCGGGTCGGACATCGAGTGGCCCATGAAGCGGTAGGTGCGGATCTCGAGCAGCGTGGGCACGTACCGCTCGCGGGCCCGCTTCGCCGCGCGCGCCACCGCGTCCCGGACCTTCAGCACGTCCATCCCGTCCACCACCTCGGCCGGCATGTCGTAGGAGCAGGCGCGCTGCGCCACGTCGTAGATGGCCGAGGCGCGCTCGAGCGCGGTGCCCATCCCGTAGCGGTTGTTCTCGCAGATGTAGATCGCGGGCAGGCGCCACACCGCCGACATGTTCAGCGCCTCGTGGAAGGCGCCGTTGTTGACCGCCGCCTCCCCGAAGAAGCCGACCGCCACCTGATCGCCCTCGCGGTACTTGATGGCGAAGGCGATGCCGGCCACCAGCGGGATGTGGCCGCCGACGATGGCGTGGCCGCCGAAGAAGTTGGTCGCGGCGTCGAAGATGTGCATCGAGCCGCCCTTGCCCGACGAGCTGCCGGTCACCTTCCCGTACAGCTCCGCCATCACCGCCCGCGCGGCGACGCCCCGGGCCAGCGCCTGGCCGTGCTCGCGATAGCTGGTGAGGATGTAGTCGTCCGGCCTGAGCGCGGCCATCGTGCCGACCGCGACGGCCTCCTGGCCGATGTACAGGTGGCAGAACCCGCCGATCTTCCCCAGCGCGTAGGCCTCGCCCGCCTTCTCCTCGAAGCGGCGGATGAGGAGCATGTCGCGCAGCATCTTGCGCAGCGCCTCGGCCTCCGCGGCGCTGGCGGCGCCGGCCGTGGTCGCGGTGTCGGTCACGGGGTCGCGGCGCCCGCGGCGCGCGTCTGCTCCCACGCGTGGTACGACGAGCGCACCAGCGGCCCGGACTCGACGTGCCGGTAGCCGAGGTCGCGGCCGATGCGCGCCAGCTCCCCGAACTCCTCGGGCGTCCAGTAGCGGGCCACGGGCAGGTGCGAGGCCGAGGGGCGCAGGTACTGGCCGATGGTGAGGATGTTCACGTCGGACGTCCGCAGGTCGCGCATCGCCGTCACCACCTCGTCCCACGCCTCGCCGAGCCCGACCATGAGCCCCGATTTGGTCACCAGCGCCGCGTCCATCGCGCGGGCGCGCGCCAGCAGCTCCAGCGCCCGGTCGTAGCGGCCGCCCGGCCGCGCCAGGCGGTACAGCCGCGGCACCGTCTCGAGGTTGTGGTTCAGCACGTCGGGCCGCGCGTCCACCACGGTGCGCAGCGCCGCCGCGCTCCCCTTGAAGTCGGGAATCAGCAGCTCGATCGACGCGCCCGGCAGGAGCGCGCGCGTCTCGGCGACGACGGCCGCGAACTGCTCGGCCCCGCCGTTGGGCAGGTCGTCGCGGTCCACCGACGTCACCACCAGGTACTCGAGCCCCATCGCCGCCGCCGCCTCGGCGAGCCGCCGCGGCTCCCCGGGATCGGGCGGCATCGGCGTGCCGTGCGCGACCGCGCAGTAGGCGCAGTTCCGGGTGCACAGGTCGCCGAGGATCATGAACGTGGCCGCGCGGTGCTCCCAGCACTCGCCCACGTTGGGGCAGTGCGCCTCCTCGCACACCGTGTGGAGGCGGAGGTCGCGCATCACCCGGCGCACGTCGGCGTAGTTCGCGCCGCCGGGCGCCTTCACCTTGAGCCACGCGGGCTTGCGAGCGGCCGGCCCGTCCGGAGCGAGCCGCCCGCCCTGTCGCGTGGCGATCTGGACGAGCGGAGGCGGTGCCGTTGTCATTGGAATCGGGAAACATAGCCGCGCCCCGGAGGGCGGGCCAGAGCGCATCAACCGTCCGGTTGACGCGGCTCCTTGAGGTGCTTCAGCTCCTGCTCGACGGCCGGCGGCACGAGCAGGTTGTCCGCGATCTCGGCGATCTCTTCGGCCCGGCGCCACTCGCGCTCCAGCTCGCGCAGCTCCGCCTGCTCGTCCACCGCCATCTCGAGCGCGAGGCCCTGAGCCCCCTTGAGGCTCGACACCTTGAGCTCGGCCCGCGTGGCGTTCGCGATCAGCTCCTGCGGGCCGCCGGCGCGCTCCACGGCCGAGGCGGCTTCCTCCGCCTTGCGCTTGACCTTGCGGCCCTTCCTGAGGTTCACGTAGGTCAGGCCGGAGCGCAGGGCACGCTCCGCGTCGCCGCCCTCGAGCATGGCGCCGACGTTCTCGCACCGGGGACAGCGCAGCAGCAGGGCGAGGTCCTGGTGGAGGGTGCGCGACAGCCTGGCGTCCTGTACGTGCCTGGCGCGCAGCACCATCACCGCGCCGCAGTGGCCGCAGACCGGCGGGTCGATGCCGAGCCGGCGCCGGCCCACCGTCCAGGTGTAGAGCCGGTCCGCGGCCCTGGGCAGCTGCCCCATCATGAAGCCCATCGAGCCGCCGGCCGCGAGGTTGAGGGCGACGGTCGCGCCGACCGCGACCAGCGTGACGGGCACCACCACCTTCAGCCGCTCGCGCTCGCGCGCCTTGAGCCGCTCGCCGTAGCGCCAGCCGGCCATCTCGATGCGCCGGGGCTTGCCCACCCGGACGACGTCGTAGGCGCCGGCGCGCACCAGTGCGACCTGGTCGGTGGTGGCGGCCACGCGCCCCTCGGCGGCCATCCGGTCGAGCGCCGCGACCGTGTCGAGGCGGTCGTGCATCGTGGTGAGGTTCCAGCGGCCGCAGCGCTGGCAGACGACCCAGGCGCGGCTCCTCCAGGCGTCGAACGCGAACCGGCGGCCGACGCCGAGCCCGGACGGGCCGCCGTCGCCGCCGAGCGCGCCGGAGCAGAAGGCGCAGGTCTGGTACATCGCGACGACCCTACGGGCGCCGGTCGAATCTGGTGACGTCGCAGGGCCGGATGTCCCACCGGGTGGCGCCGTCGACCACCAGGTCGCGCACGATCTCGCCGGTGAGCGGGCCGAGGAGGATGCCCTTGCGGCCGTGCCCGGTGGCGTACCACAGGCCGGCCACCTCCGGGTCGGGACCGATCAGCGGGCGCCCGTCGGGCGTGACCGGGCGCAGGCCGGCCCAGCTGCGGTGGATGGGCTGGGCGGCGATCGCCGGCAGCAGCGCGGCCGTGCCGGCGAAGATCGCGCCGAGGCCGCCGGGCGTGGTGTCCTTGGCGAAGCCGGCGCTCTCCATGGTGGAGCCGAGCAGCGCGTCCTCGCCGCGGGGCACGACGTAGACGTGCGCGCCGAACATCACCCCGGGCGGCTCGCCGGCGGGCCAGGTGACGACCGCCATCTGTCCCCGGATCGGCTCCACCGGCAGCCGGCGCGGCAAGCCGCGCAGCGCGGGGGACCACGCGCCGGCCGCGACGACGACGCCGCCCGTGCCGTAGCGGCGCTGGCGGGTCACGACCGCCGCGACGCGTCCGGCGGCGACGACGATCTCCGTCGCCTCCTCGTGGTCCGCCACCTCGACGCCGCGGCGCACGGCGTCGGCGAGCAGCGCCGCGGTGAGCGCCACGTTGTTCACGCGCGCGTCGTCGGGCGCGAGCAGCGCGCCGCGCGCCGCGGGTCCGATCCCCGGATGGCGCCGCTCGAGCGCGCGGCGGTCCAGCCATTCGGCCTTGAGCCCCGCCGCGTGCTGGGCCTCGACCCGGGCCACGAGCGTCGCCACGTCGGCGTCCGCGAGCGCGACCTGCACGCTGCCGCCGCCGTAGTAGCCGACCTTGACGCCGGTGCGGCGGTCGAGCTCCGGCACCAGCTCGCGGTAGCGCTCGCGGGCGGCGATGGCCAGCGGGAGGATGGGGTCGTCCGGGGCGACCTCGACCTGCGGCGTCAGCATCCCGGCCGCGGCGCCCGACGCCTCGGCGCCGGGCATGGCGCGCTCGAGGAGCAGGATGCGGTTTCCGCGCGAGGCGAGGGCGCGCGCCGCGGCGGCCCCCACGATCCCTCCGCCGACGACCACGCAGTCGTAGGCGGCGCCGGTCATGGCGCGCTTGCGCGAAACCCGACCCCCGGTAGCTTCGTAGGGGAGGTCAGGACAGGAACGGGAGGCGTTCGATGTTGCGGAAGATCTTCGGCTTCGCGATTCTCGCGGTCGTGGCCTTCATCGTGCTTTCGCTGGCGTTGAAGCTCGTCGGTGTCGTGTGGCACCTGGCGTGGACGATCATCACCCTGGCGCTGGTGGGCCTGGTGATCTACTGGGTGATCAAGCTCATCTCGCCGGGCACCGCCCGGCGCGTGAAGGACATGATCTCGGGGGAGCGCGCGGCGGGCGGCGACCTCTAGCCGGCGCGGGCCCCGCAGGGCCGGCAGCGAGCGCCCCTGGAAACCGGGGCGCTCGCGCGTTCCCGGGATGCTCACTGCCACGGCGCCACCGTGCTCGAGTGCACGTGCCGGATCCGCCACCCGCTGCCCCGCCGCTCGAGCACCATGGTGGCGCGGCCGCGCTCGGCCTCGCGGGCGCCGGGCCCGGTCCACTGGTACACGGCGACCACCCACGCGAACTCGCCGGCGAGCTGGAGCCGCAGGTCCTCCACGGAGCCGGCGCCGCGGCCGAGCACGGCCGCCAGCCGCGGTGGCCGCGTCACCGCGATGCCGGTGGCGATGAAGTCCGCGTCCGGCGCGAGCAGGGTGTCGGCGGACGGGTCGCCGCGCGATTCCGCGGCGATGAAGCCGATCGCGACGTCGCGGGCCAGGGCGGCCTCGCGCAGCGGGTCGTAGGGCAGCGGAGACCGGGGCCCGCCGCGGGCCGCGCACGCGGCGAGCGCGAGGGCCGCCGCGACGGCGATCACGGGGGACAGCCGGTGCGCGCCGGCGGCGCGCCCGGGCGGCAGCACTCGCGCCGGGGTCGGACCGTGCGGGCGGCGCGACGAACGCCTCCCGGGGCGGTCAGCGGGCGCGCAGCGCGGCATCGACGCCCCACACGATGAGCGGTACCAGCAGCTCGTGGTGGCCGGTGAGCAGGTAGCCCTTCCCGCCGTGCTGCGTCGGCCGCTGGACCACGTTGAGCCGCGGCCGGTAGTGGCGGATCATGTCGCAGTCCACCGCCGTGAATCCGGTCGGCTTCCCGCCGCCGAGGTTGCGCGCCACGGTCAGCGCCTTGAGGAACACCTCGGGCATGATCACCGCGCTGCCGAGATTGAGGACCACCCCGCCGTCGTGCAGGGCCGGGACCGCCGCCGCGAGGCGACGGAAGTCCCGGAAGCTCAGCTCGCCGGTCGCGGCGCCGTCCGCCCCCGGATGCTGGTGGATGATGTCGGCGCCGAGCGCCACGTGCACCGTCGCGGGCGTGCCGCGCCGCAGCGCGGCCATCAGCACGCACTGGGCGCGGCCCGGCACCGTGCGGCGGCGCTCCAGCCACCGCCCGAGCGCCTCGCCGAGGCCGAGCCCGGCGTCGCGGCCGGCCGCGATCGCGGCGTTCATCTCGGCGCCCGTCTCCTCCGCCATCCCGAACGTGCCGTCGCCCAGGCCGGCCGCGACGTCCTCGCTGGTGCCGCCGAAGGCGGCCAGCTCGAAGTCGTGGATGGCGGCCGCGCCATTCATCGCGACGTGGGTCAGGACACCGCGGTCCAGCAGGTGCACCAGCAGCGGGCCGAGGCCGGTCTTGACGACGTGCCCGCCGATCATCGCGATCACCGCCCGCCGCCCGGCGGCGGCCGCGACATCGGCGATCACGGCGCGGAGGTCGCGCGCGGCGAGGATGTCGGGCAGCGAGTCGAGGAACGCGTCGAAGCCGCGCTCGCCCCGCGGCGGCGCCTTGGCGAGGAGCGCCGGATCCACCTTGTTCGGCCGCCGCGCGATCGGGACGGTCCGGATCCGCGACAGGTCCGCCTCGGGGATGCGTCCCTCGCCGTCCGTCATCCCCTCACCTCCGGCTGCGCAGCGACAGCGTCAGCGATCCGAGGGACAGGTGGCTCCGGATCACGAGCGGGATGCGGGTGGAGTCGGCGGCGAGGTACACCACCGCCTGCCCCCCTTCGGCGAACAGGCCCCGGCTCCGGAACACGGGGCGCACCGCGATCGCGGCGAACCGCCCCGCCGGTGTGTCCACCGAATCGGCCGAGAGCACGGTCAGCGTCACCGGGTTCCGGTCCGGCTTGAAGTAGCGGTCGTACGAGTAGGTCTGGCCGACCTCGAGCGGCACGGTCCGCGCGAAGTAGAAGAACGACGCGTCGTCGAGCGGCTGGACCGTCGTCGGCTGGCTGTCCCTGCCGTCCTGGATGAAGTAGCCGGAGTCGGCGTGGATCTCGTAGGTGTGGAAGTAGCGGTGGCCGTTCTCGTTGTTGTTCTGGACGAAGCGCAGCGAGGTGAGGTCGGCGACGCTGAACCACGACTCCAGGGTGTCGGTCATCGAGTAGAAGAACGCCGCGCGGCCGCGGATCACGAACGCCACGTGGTAGGCGGGCGTCCCGCGCACGGTGTCGATGCCGAGCACCGTCATCGTGGCGCGGCCCACCTTGAAGATCCCGAACTTGACCTCGTACTCGAGCCGTTCGCCCGGCGTGAACGGGTGGACCGGCGGCACCGGGTCCTGCGGCCGCGCGCCGGCCGGGTGCGGCGCGGGCGCGGCCCGCCCGAGGGCGAGCAGGGCGGCGGCCGACGCGAGCGCCGCGGCCGCGTTCACGGGGACGACGCGCTGCGGGAGTGGGGCGCCGGGAGCGCGGGGCGCGAGCCGGGCCGCCGCCCGCGTCGCGAGCGTCCGCGGTCCGGCGGGGCTCCGGCGGGCGCGGGTCCGGCCGGCGGCGCGGCCCGCCGCCGCGCCACGACCCAGGCCCCCAGCGCGGCGCGGAGCGGCCGCGCGCGGGACGGCCGGCGCCGCGGCCCCGCCGACGTCTGCGCGGGCACGACCTCGACCCGCCGCGCGTGCCGCGCGATCTCGAGCAGCAGCTCGGTGTCGGCGGCCCAGCCGTCGGCGCGCAGCAGCTCCCGGCTGCCGCGCTCCGAGAGGGTGCGCGCGAGGGTCACCAGGCGCATCGCCCGGAGCGAGCACACCCAGTCGAGCGGACCGTCCAGCCCGCCGGTCCGGTGGCGCCGCAGCAGCGTAGCCAGCAGCCGCCGCGCCAGCGCTTCGCGGCGGGGCAGGCCGCGGCGGCGCCGGTAGTCGGCGAGCGCGAGGTCCGCGCCGCTCTCGATGCGCTTGACCAGCTCGGGGATGTCGTCGGGCGAGTCGGAGAAATCGGCCTGCAGCAGGACCGCCAGGTCGCGGCGTGGCCGGTCGGTGCGCGACACCGCCAGCCGCAGCAGCTCTTCGACGCTCCTGGCGTAGCCGCGCCGTTCGCGGTGCGTGATCAGCGTCAGGGGCAGGGCGCGGGCGTACGGGGCGAGCACGTCGTCGGTCCCGTCGGTCGAGCCGTCGTTCACGACCAGCAGCTGGTACTCGCGCGCGAAGGCCGTGAAGACCTGGCGCACCTTCCACAGCAGCAGCCCCACCGTCGCCGCCTCGTTGTAGGCGGGGACCAGGACGTAAATCATCCATAAGTATGCAGAGGGAAGACATGCGGTGAACAGGGCAGTTGCCAGACGGCAAGTTGCCAGTGGTTCCCAGTCGTGAGCCATGAGGGGCCAGCCCAGTCGTCGGTCCTGACCACTGGACTGGCCCCCGACCGCTGACAACTGGTAACCACCGCTCCCTTGCCGTCTGGCAACGGCCCTGTCCACGGGTCTCCTACCCCTGCGCACTCCCCAGCGCCGCCGCCAGCACCTGCCGCAGCTCGGCGAGCTTGAACGGCTTGTGCAGCACCGGCCGCCCGGCCCGCTCCAGGAACGCCATGGTGTCGTCGCGCACCGTGTCGCCGGTCGAGAACACCACCCGCGCGGCGGCCGCCGGCGCCTCGCGGCTCAGCCGCTCGTACAGCTCGCGGCCGCCGAGGTTGGGCATCCGCACGTCGGTGATGATGAGGTCGTACGCGCCGTCCCGCGCGCGGGCGACGGCCTCCTCGCCGTCCGTGGCCAGGTCGACCCGGTGGCCCCAGGCCTCGAGGGTCGCCCGCATGTAGTGGAGGATGTGCGGCTCGTCGTCCACCAGGAGGATGCGGCCCGAGCCGGGGCTCGGCGCCTCCGGCGCCGGCGCCGCGGGCCCCGCGGCGTGCGCGGCCGGCAGCTCGACCGTGAAGGTCGCCCCCTGGCCGGCGCACGAGCGCAGCAGGATCCGTCCGCCGTGCTCCCGCACGATGCCCTGGCAGATCGACAGTCCGAGCCCGGTGCCCTCGCCCTCGGCCTTGGTGGTGAAGAACGGCTCGAACACGTGCGCCTGCAGCTCCTCGGGGATGCCGGGGCCGTCGTCGGTCACCTCCACCGCGACGCCGTCGAGGCGCCGGTAGGCGCGCACCTCGATCCGCCCGCCGCTCCGCCCGGTCGACGCGATGGCGTGGGCGGCGTTGTTCGCCAGGTTGAGGAACACCTGCAGCAGCTGGTTCGCATCGGCCTCGATCTCCGGCAGGTCGGGCTCGACGGTGAGGCCGATGTCCACGTGCAGGGCCAGCAGCTGGTTCTTGAGCAGCGCGACGGTGCGCTCGAGCACCGTGCCGATCGGCAGCGGCCGGCGGCCGCGCTCCTGGCGCCGCGCGAACGTCAGCAGGTTCTTCACGATCACCGCGGCGCGCTGCGCCTCCTGCTGGATGACGCGCAGCGGCTGCGCCAGGTGCGGCGGCACGTCGCCGCTCTCCACCAGGTAGTCCGCGAAGCCGAGCACCGAGGCCAGCGGGTTGTTGAGCTCGTGCGCCACGCCCGCGATCAGCTGCCCGATGGCGGTGAGCTTCTCCGACTGGATGAGGTGCTCCTGGAGGCGCCGCGTCTCGGTGTGGTCCTCGATGATGACCACGGCCGATTCGTCGTCGTCGCCCTTGAGGGCCAGCGCGCTCACCGCGTAGATGCGGTGGTCCTGCCGGACTTCGCTGGTGCCCGGGGCGCCCGGCGCCGCGATGGCGGCGCGCACCGGCTCGATCCACGCCGCCGGCAGCAGCGCGGACCAGGGACGGCCCGGCAGCGCCGTCACGGGCGTGGCGGCGAGGGTGGCGAACGAGCGGTTCGCGCGGCGCACCATGCCGCGCCCGTCCACGATGCAGATGGCGTGGCCGATCGCGTCCGCCATCTCCTCCCACTCCCGCTTGCCGACCGACAGCAGCGTGAACAGCTGGGTGTTCTGGAGCGCGAGCACGACCTGGGCGGCCGTCGCCGCGATGACCGGCTCCATCTCGGCCTCGTAGGCGCGCGGGCGCTTCCCCCACACGGCGAGCAGTCCCATCGTGTGGCCCGCCGCGTCCAGGGGCGCGCCCAGCCGCGCCGGCGTGGCGGTGCGGAGCACCTTGCCGGTGTGCCGGAGCCTGGCCAGGAACGGGTCGTCGGCCGCGGGTGGCGGGGTGCCGCGCAGCACCACCGGGACCATCCGGGTCGGATCGTCCACGGCGGGAAAGACGACTGCGAGCGCCGCGGGGTCGAACAGCCGCTGCAGCAGGTCGCCCGCCCGCTCGGCGACGGACTCGCGGCGCGCGGCGCCGCTCAGGCTGCGGGTGAACCGGGTCAGCTCGTCGAGCACCGCGAGGGAATCCGTCACCGGGTCACCGTCAGGGCCAGCGAGAAGGTGCGCGGGGGCTCCAGCGTCCGCGGCACGAGCGTGTAGGTGTAATTGAACAGGTTCGCCACCCGGGCCACCACGCCCACGCCGCCGCGGCGCCACACCAGCCGGAGGTCCACCGTGCGCTGCGGCACCCGGCGGTCGTTCTCGAAGATCCCGACCCGCGCCGGACGGCTCGCGTAGTGCGCGTCGAAGCCCGCGGCCAGGCTCCCGGCGCGCCCCGCGTCGGTCACCCAGTCGGCGCTCAGGGTCGCCAGCTGCCGCGGGCGGAAGGCCAGCGGCTGGTGGGCGGTGAGGTCCTGGGCGTCGAGCCAGGTCCAGGCCAGCGCCAGCGTGAGGTGGCCGGCCGCGAGGTCGGCGGCGCGCGCGGTGAGGTCCAGGCCGCGCAGCCGCGCCCGGGTCACGTTGGTGAACTGGATCGCCGTTCCGCCGGTCACCAGCTCCGGCTCGATGAGGTTCTGGTACTCGCCCCAGAACAGCGCCGCGTCCACCAGCAGGTGCCGCGCGACCGGTGTCGCGGCGCCGAGCTCGCCCGACCACGAGGTCTCGTTCGAGAGGTTGGGGTTCGGGATCACCTGGATGCCCTGCGCCGCGGTGGACGTGAACCGCTCGGCCAGCGACGGCGCGCGGAACCCGCGGCCCACGCTGGCCCGCAGCTGCACCGGCGACCACAGCCAGGTGGCCGCGACGCGCGGGCTCGCCACCGCGTTCCACGCCACGCCGTCCACGGCGATGGCGTCGATGCGCGCGCCGAACGTGAAGCGCGTGTTGCGGCCCGCCGCGGTCTCGTCCTCGGCGTACCAGGCCAGGTCGGTCTCGCTGTGGTCGCCGAACAGGTCGCTCGTGACGGTCGAGTACGCGGCCTCCGCCCCCGCGTCGATGACCCGCCCCTCGGCGGGGTGCCACTCGATCCCCACCTCGCTGCCGACCCGGTCGGCCATCGCGGCCTGCGAGTCGGCCGGCGTGGTCTGGTAGGTGTCGAGGAAGTAGGTCCGGTACCAGGACGCGCGGCCGCGCAGCGCGAGCGAGGGGCTCAGCGCGCCGCGCGCCGTCGCGAGCACCAGGATCTTGTCCGAGCGCGTGCGGTTGCCGAGCGTCGTCGAGTCCACCCGGAACGGCTGGTAGGCCAGGCCGCGGTCGGCGCACTGTCCCTCCGTGCACCAGAACAGCACGTCGCCGTGGTTATCGCGGGCCAGCGAGCCCTCCAGCGTCGCCTGGAGCTGGGGGTCCGGCGCCAGCACCAGCTTGGCCAGCCCGTGCACCCGGAAGTCGTCGTTGTTCTCCCGGTAGCCCCCGTCGCCGGCGACGCCGCCGGCGAGCAGCACCTTCACCGGGCCGACCCGCCGCGACACGCTGAGGTCGGCGCCGCCCAGCAGCGCGGGCGAGGTGCGCCACCGCCAGTCCGGAGACGGCGGAGCGGCGTACCCGCCGCCGAGCAGCCGGACGCTGACCTGCGGTGCGTCCGGGATCTCGCGGGTGATCACGTTGACCACGCCGCCCAGCGCCGAGGAGCCGTACAGCGCGCTCCCCGTGCCCTTCATCACCTCCACCCGCTCGACGCTGTTCACCGGCAGGAGGTCCCAGTCGATGCCGTCGCGATCGCCCTCGTTGGCGGGCACCCCGTCCACCAGCATCAGCACCCGGCTCCCGACGCCCCGCGCGTAGCCCGAGGAGCCGCGGATCCCGATCTGCCCGTCGAGGATCTGCACGCCGGGCACCAGGGCGATCGCCTCGTCCACGGTGATGGTCACGCGGCGCGCGATGTCCTCCCCGGTCGCCACCGCCACGGACACGGGCGACTCCTGGGCGAGGTGCTCCGCGCGGCTGGCGGTCACCACGATCGGCGACACCTGGATCGGCGTGGGGACGAGGCTGATCACCACGGTGGTGTCGTCCGCCCTGCCCTCGGCGACGGAGGCGAGCTCCGGCTCGTAGCCGATGCGGGCCGCCAGCAGGTCGAGCATCTCGCCGGGGGCGCGGGCGAACGCGAACCGCCCCGCGGCGTCGGTGACGGTCCGCAGCGCGGTGCCCACGATCGCCACCGACGCCCCGGCGACCGGCGCGCTGTCGCTCCGGCTGATCACGATCCCCGCCACCACCCGCAGCGGCGGGGCCGGCGCCTGCGCCGCCGCGGCGCGCGCGGCCGCCGCCGCGACCGCCGCCAGCGCGATCGCCCTCATCGCCCCCGCGCCCCCCGCGCCCCCCGCGTCCCCCGCGTCCCCCGCGTCCCCCGCGCCCCCGCCGGGACGAAGGCGCCGATGCCCTGCATGCGGCCGAAGTCGGCGACGATGTCGATGCCCCGCGTGCCGTCCGACGCCTGCACGACCACCGCGCCGAACTTCGTGGTGTCCGCGGGATCCAGGTAGGAACCCGCCGCCTCGAGCAGGGCCGGCGCGGTGTTGACCGTCAGCAGGCCCAGTTTCTTCCACACCACCAGCACCCACCCGTAGGTCCCCGGCCGCAGCGCCGTGATGCAGCAGGTGTAGGCAGCGGAGTCCGGCCCGAGCGGCAGCGGGTCGGAGAACCCCGCGAAGGCGATCAGCCCGTCGAGGGTGTGCGGGACGGAATCGTAGACCACGACCCGCACGTAGTCGGTGGACTCGGGCACCGCGCCGCGGAAGTGGACGACGCCGCAGATTCCGACCGGGCAGCTCGTAGATGAGACCTGCGGCTGGAGGCCGCCGTCGCAACTGATGGCGAGGGGGACGAGCGCGGCCGCAACGGTGGAAAAACGCATGGTCGTTTAGTCTTGCCCCCGCCCTGTGCGGGCGTCAATATCCATGGCGCTCACGGGGTTCGCGGAGGGTGGTGCGATGCCGACGTACGAGTACCAGTGCGACAAGTGCGGCAAGCGGTTCGCGGTGATCGAGCGGATCAGCGAGCACACGGCCCGTGCGCCGGCGTGCCCGAAGTGCCGCTCGCGCAGCACGCGGCAGCTGCCGGCCGCCTTCTACGCCAAGACGGTCAAGAAGAGCTGACGGTGCGGCCGCGCGTCCGTGTTTAAGCGCCTGCGCGAGGCGCTCGAGGCGGCGCTGGCCGCCGCGACGCCCCCGGCCGACCTGTACGACCTGGCCGGGCGGATGCGCGACGCGCTGATCGAGGCGAAGGCCGGGCTGGGCCAGATGCGCGACGCCCTGGCCAAGACCGAGCGCGCGCAGGAGGCGCTGGCGCGGGAGATCGAGACCGCGGAGCGGCGCCGGGCCCTGGCCGCGGGCATCGACGACGCGGAGACGGTCGCCGTGGCCGAGCGGTACGTGGCCAAGCACCGCGAGCGGGCCGCGGTGCTCGAGAAGAAGGTGGCGGCCCAGCGCGAGGAACTGGGGCTGGCCGAGCGCGACGTCGCGGAGATGGTGGCGCAGCTCGAGGAAGTCACCAAGCGGCGCGGCACCGTCCAGGGCGACCGTTCCGCGCAGGCGGCCTGGTCCGCGCTGGGACGGGCCGGCATGGACCGGCCGGAGCTGGACGCCGAGCAGGAGGCGTTGAAGAGCCGGATGGACCGCGCCGCCCGCGAGGCGGAGGCGGACGCGAAGCTCGAGGAGTTGAAGCGACGCATGGGCAAGGGCTGACGCCCTTCATTCGCAGGAGCCCGACCACATGGCGATGGACATCAAGACGGGCCGGATGGTGTACCTCGGCTACGGGAAGTACTGGCGCTCCGACGACATCGTCGGGCTCCACCCCATCGAGGAGGGACGGGGCCCCGGGCGCCGCACCGAGGTGTACGTGTCCCAGCGGCCGGAGGCGTTCATCGCGTCGCGGTCCGAGCGCGCGATCCTGCAGGAGATGGTGACGGCCCCCGACGAGATCTTCCGCATGGAGGAGGCCCGCAGCGTCGTCGGCGACCTGCTCGACGCGCTCCAGGACCTCTCGCCGCTGCTCCGGCGGGTGCTGTCGAACGAGGGCCGCTTCGAGGTGGAGAAGTGGGAGGAGCGGCTTCACGCGCTGCTCTCGCCTCCCGTCGAGGAAGAAACCAAGTCCCAGTCGGACCTCTTCACCTGATGTCACGCCGCGCCGCGCTGGCCGCGGCGCTCGTGGCGCTCGGCGTCGCCTCCCCCCTGGCGGGCCAGGGGGTGTGCGACGGGCGTCCCATCCGCCAGATCCGGGTCGGGGTCAGTAACATCTTCAGCGACGACGACAGCCTGATCCCCGGCTTCGTGCGGGGGCTCGGCAACGCCCTCCACTGGCGGACGCACGCCGACATCGTGGCGCTCGACCTGCTGTTCCGCACCGGCGACCCCTGCGACCCGCGGCGCCTCCAGGAGACCGAGCGGCTGCTCCGTGCCCGGCCCTACCTGCGGAGCGCCGTGGTGGTGCCGCTGGCCACCGCGGACAGCGGCGTCGAGGTGCTGGTCGAGACCCGGGACGAGGCGTCGTTGGAGGGCCACCTGCAGGTCGGCGGCGGCGGGGACTCGCCCTTCAAGCACGTGAGCCTGGGCGAGGAGAACCTGCTCGGCCGCGGCATCCGGGTGCAGGCGCAGTACACCGACGTGGGCCGGCGCGCGTCGTACGACGGGGACGTTCTCCAGCCGCACCTGATGGGGCAGCGGGTGGCGGCGGAGCTCGAGGGCGGGAAGTCCGAGGTGGGGCCGGTGCTCGAGGAGACGGTGCGGCGGAACTTCGAGAGCGACTTCGACCGCGTCGCGTGGCGCGAGTCGGTGCGCTACCGCAAGGAGCCGTTCCCGCTCGTCTCGACGGCGCTCGGCACCGTCCTCGAGCCGCAGGTCGGCATCGGCCAGGACGCCGGTGTCGCGGTCCGGATCGGCGAGCCCGGGCAGCTGCGCATCCTGGGCCTGGCGCTGTCGAACGAGTGGCTGCGCGTGGAGGGCGCGCCGCTGGCGCCGACGCCGGATCTCGACTCGGCGGCGGCCGCGCAGCTCGGCGGGCGGTTCGAGGAGCGGCGCCGCGTGCGCGCCCACCTGCTGCTGGGGGCCCGGTCCATCCGCTTCCACCCGCACCGCGGCCTCGACGCCGTCAACGCCCTGGAGGACGCGCCCGAGGGGATGCAGGCCGGCCTGGTGCTCGGCAAGAGCCTGTTCGGCGGCGCCGGCCTGCAGGCCGACTGGTTCGCCGCGATGGAGCTGACGACCGGGAGCGACGTCGGCGGGCGGATGCTGGTGTTCAGCCGGGCCAAGGTGGAGGGACGGTATCTCCAGGCGGACGGACGGTGGGACGGCGTGCTGGCCGACGGCGAGCTGCTGGTCTACGCGCTCGGCGCCCGGGAGTCCACCGTGCTCTCGCTCGCGGCCGCCGGCGGCTGGGAGACCCGGACGCCGTTCCAGCTGCTGCTCGCGGGCCCCGACGGCCTCAGGGGCTACGGCTCCGCGGCGGTGCCGGTGGGCCGCCGGATCGTGCTGCGCGCGGAACGGCGCTACCTTCTCGGCACCGCGTTCGGGTTCGCCGACCTCGGCGCCGTGGTGTTCGCGGAGACCGGCCGCGGCTGGTCGGGCGACGCCGTGTTCGGCGAGAACAGCGGGCTCCTGGGCACCATCGGCGCCGGCCTCCGGGTCGCGGCGCCGCGCGGCTCGCGCCGGACCTACCGGCTCGACGTCGCGCTGCCCCTGACGCGCGGCCTCGGCCCGGAGCTGCGCCTGGCGGTGGGGCAGCAGTTCGGCGTCTTCCACGGCGAGCCCCAGGACGTGGTGCGGAGCCGCGAGCGCGTCTCCTCGGTCACCGTCTTCGATTTCCCCCGCTTCTAGTGGAGATCACACCGTGACCCTGAGAGCGCGCTGGGAGGAGATCCGCACCGGCTTCGCGCCGCCGTTCTGGGTGGCGAACGGCACCGAGCTGTTCGAGCGGCTGGCGTACTACGGCCTGCAGGCGGTCCTGGCGATCTACCTCCACGAGCGGCTGCGGTTCTCGGAGGAGCAGACCGGGCTGCTGCAGGGCGTGTTCGGCTTCGTGGTGTGGTTCCTGCCGATCTTCGGCGGCGCGCTGGCGGACCGGTTCGGCTACCGCCGCATCCTGTCGCTGGCCTACCTGGTGCTGTCGGTCGGGTACTTCCTGTTCGGCTCGATCACCGCCGGCTGGCTGGCGCCGGTGCGCGCGGCCATCCCGCTGTACTGGGTGGTGTTCGTGATCCTGATGATCCCGGCGCTCGGCCCCGGCCTCGTGAAACCGGTGGTGGCCGGCACCACGGCCCGCGCGTCCAGCGAGGCCATGCGCTCGCTCGGCTTCTCCATCTACTACACCATCGTGAACATCGGCGGCGCCCTCGGCCCGCTGGTGGGCTCGGGCGTGCGCACCACGTTGGGCGTCGAAAGCGTGTGCTACATGTCGGCGCTGTTCGCGTTCGCGATGTTCCTGGTCACCGTGTTCTTCTTCCGCGAGCTGCCCGTGCCGGCCGACCACCGCGTGGTGACCGTGGGCGCCGCGGTGCGCAACATGGGGAAGGTGCTCCTCAACCTGCGGGCGGTGGTGTTCCTGCTGCTGTTCTCGGGGTTCTACGTCGTGTTCTGGCAGGTGTACGTCGCGCTGCCGCTGTACGTGCGCGGCTACGTGGACGCCAAGTCGCCGATCGACGCGCTGATCTCGATCGAGGGCACCGGCGTCATCTGCTTCACGGTCATCGTGGCGTGGCTCACCCGGCGGCTCCACCCGGTCACCACCATGGCGTCGGGCGTGCTGATCACCAGCCTGTCGTGGCTGCTGCTCACCGTCTCGGGCACGACGCCGTTCATCGCGGCCACGCTGGTGGGCATCGCGATCGGCGAGCTGACCCAGGCGCCGCGCTACTACGAGTACGTGTCCAAGCTCGCGCCCAAGGGCCAGGAGGGCACCTACCTCGGGTTCGCCTTCCTGCCCATTGCGATCGGCTACCTGGTGGGCGGGCCGCTCGGCGGCTGGCTGGTGCGCCACTACGGGGCCACCGCGCGGCCGGCGAGCATGTGGTACGTGGTGGCGCTGATCGGGGTCGTGACGGCCGCGCTGCTGTGGGTGTACGACCGGGTCGTCATGCCGGGTCGGCAGGACGCGGAGGGCGGAGCACAGGGGAGTTCCCAGACGGCAAGCTGACAGTGGTTCCCAGTCGTCAGCGGTCGGACGCCAAGGACGGAATGGAACGTGCGGTGGACGCTGGCTCCTGGTGGAAGCGGAAGCGCGATGACGCCCTG
>Ga0335070_10002198_pt1 | contig 22742 bp, 28 predicted proteins | sample Lox_Sample_13_FD_206722 | JGI IMG/M metagenome (GOLD analysis project Ga0335070, IMG submission 206722) | Soil microbial communities from Loxahatchee National Wildlife Refuge, Florida, United States - Lox_Sample_1.3 | ecosystem: Environmental > Terrestrial > Soil > Wetlands | place: USA...
AATCGCGATTGCCCGCGCGCAGGTTGGCGGTCGTCTTGGCGCGAAGATCGCGCTGCTCGGATTCGAGTTGGCGGACTTGCGATATCAGACGTTCGGCCAGCCCGGCGTGAGAAGCCAGGCCCTGGTTATACTGCCCGATCTGCTTGCGCAGATTCTCCTGCTCCACTTCAAGCAACGCTTCGGGATTCTGACGTTCAAGGCCCGAGATAAACAGGCCGAAGAACCCGCGGACAAGATTCGAAAGACGCTGGAACATTGGGATGCACGCCCCCTTCGCACTGCACGGCTCGTATAAGCTTACTCTACCGGTTCCCCTGCGAGCGCTGCCAACTCGCCAGGAGATTATTTACCACCTCTGCCTTGGGCGGTTCGCAAATTTTCTGCAAATCCACCTGGATGCCGTTTGCCGAATAGAGCTCGAACGGGCTGTCGGCAAATTTGATCGGAACATTCGGATTTGCAGGCCGGAAACCGTGCTTCAGTGATTCCTTTTGGATCGGCTCCGTCAACAGAAAGTTGAGAAACGCATCGGCTGCCTTGCGCTGATCCGGCGTGCTCCAACTCGCATTAATAATGTAGTAGGGGCTCTCGTTCCAGGCGTTGTACTCGGGGTACACCACGCGCAGCGAACCCCAGCGACCCTCGGCGTTTTTTAAATAGTCGATAGCGACGCTTTCATACACATAGAGCACGTCATAGGAAGAAGGCCCCTTAAGCACCATTTCCCGCATCATGTTGCCCGTGCTGTTCGACATTCCGCTGGCGCCGCGCTCGAGTTCCTCCAGCCATTTCTGGAAGCCGACATCCAGCACATCTTTGAGCGTGAGATCTTTCGTCTTGTGATGGTACGAGTAGGCGGCGAGAACAATCGTCATCAAGCCGGAGTTCGACTGATTGGGATGAGTGTGCCCGAACTTGAACAGCCCCCACTCAGGGTGACGCGCGATCTCATCCCAGCCCCCCTTGGCCTGAAGCGCCTGCGAGATAGTCTCGAACGACATCGTTTTGTACTTCTGGACGAAGGCCTGATAGCGTTCATCCCACACCACGAAAACCATCGGTGTGAGCGCGATAGGCTCTTCGCGGACGATTGGATTCCCGCTGTATTTAACCTGCCACTCCTGCAGGAAGACGTCTTTGTAGGCGGCGCTGGCCGGCGACCACACGTTGATCCGCTGATCGCCCGCGAGTACGGCGTGCGCGCCCTCCAGAGATCCCATGGGTATCAGGTTGATTTTGATGTGCTTCCCATCGGAAGTCTTGCTGAATTCCTGGACCGCCCACTCCAGCCATCGTTGCTTCTCTGTTCCGTACGCGATCCCGATTTCGACCGGAGGGCCGCCTCCGAGCATTGAGCTCGCGGCCTCTTTCGTCGCCTGGAAAGACTTCTTCCCGACGAAGAGGTAATACGCTCCGGCGATACAAGCCAGAATGAAGAGAAATATGAAAACCTTGCCAAGGGCTGTGAGTTTCGGGCCGTCACTCGAAGTGTTTAGGTCTGCCATGGGCCTTCAGTTTAGAAGAAAGTCGAAATATCCTTGAATACGCCGACGATAGTCTGCGGGTTCCCCTCGTAAAATTTTGCTTGCGTCGCTTCTGCTATCTGCCGCAGGATGTCCTTCCTCGCATCTTTCCCATAGGCGATCGTGAACACGTGAATGTTGTGCAATTCGCCGTCGAATCGAATGCGCTCCATGAGTTGACTGAGCTGCATTTTACTCTCGGTGTCCTCGCCATCGGTTAGTACGACGATCGATAGAATGCTATCGCCACGAGATTTCTGAGCCATCAAGTACTGATACGCAGTATCGATCGAATCGTAGAGCGCGGTGCCACCTTGCGCGAACAGCGAATCGACCGTGCGGTTGAGATCATCACGGCCGGTCTTGATCGAAATATCCTGACCCGCCCACGAGACCCTGCTGTTAAACGGAAGAAGAGACAGGTGGTCTCCGTCGGACAACAGGCTTACAAGCTGGCGGGCACCTTCACGCGCATTCTGAATCTTCTGATCGTCGTTCATGCTGCCCGAAGTGTCGAGCACCAGAACGACGTTCGCGGCTTTCTTTTTCTGATCCCAGAGATTCAGGATTGAATCGATGACCGGTACCGCGGGAACTTCCAGCGTAGTCTTCGGTTCCTGCGGGTCGACGCCATGGGCGACATCGACGGGAGATGTCAAAGGCACATCCACCGAGCCTGGACGAAAGCCGTAGGTGATTGCCTTTTCCTGCTGCGGCTTTTGCAGCAAAAACTGAATGTATTGCTTCGCGGCGTCCCTGTGTTCGGGCGTCACCCATTCACGCTCGACGACGCCAACCGGGTGATCGCTCCAGAACGTACCCTCCTTCGGATAGATGGCAACGACTGGGAACGGAAGATTGTTCTGCGAATACGACTCGATCACCATGTTCTCGTAGAGCACTGCGGCAGAGAGATATTGCGGACCATTCGAAAACATTTGCCGTCCAAAAAAGCCGGTGGAACTGCCGTAGTGCACGACAGACTTTTCAATGCCCGACAGGAAATCGGCAGTGTGAGGCTTGCTGACGTCTCCTGTGGTCAGGCCTGCCGTTTTCCCGGAGCCCGCATAAACCTCGGCAAAAAGCGAAATCAGCCCGCTGTTGCTGAACTGCGGGTGCGTGTGCCCAAACTTGAACTGTCCCCACTGCGGATAACCATAAGCTTCCCAGCCCTTCTGGCTGCGCGCGAGGGCCAGGATGTCAGACCAACCAATCGGCTTCTTTCCCCAACCGAGCGCCTCGGCCATCGGCTTCCACATCGCGATGACGACTGGCGAGAGAACGAGATTCTCGGTAGATGCGATCAGGTCCTTGCCATATTTTGTCTGCGATTGTGCATTTCCAAGCTTGATGAATGCGGCCGACGCGGGACTAATCAGATGCGGCTGCCGCCGCCCTTCCATGACTTCATCGATCGCTTCACCCGATCCCATGGGAATCGCACGCACAAAAATCGGTTTACCGCTCGTGCTGCGATGTCCGGCGCGATTGAATTCTGCCGTTACCTCGTTGATCCACTTTTCTTTTTCTGAGCCGTAGGTGAAGACAAGTTCCAGGGAATTAGCTGGCGCAGCCTGCGGTTCTGCCTGGGATGACGAAGATGTCTTCGATTTGCAGGCGAGCAAAAAGCAGATAAAAGCGAAAACGAGTGCCGCGGCGATGCTTCTGCGCCAGTTGGAAGAGGAGTGTCCGGACCACATCCGGGTCACATTCATATGGCCTCAACGCACAACCCATAATTGTAGAGCGTTAACGAGGGTTAGGACACCAGAATATGCAAGCGAAGAGTGTGGGGAGAGGTTCGGTCTGCATATTTTTAACGATCCTGTAACACTCTGGCACCAATCATCTGCGCAATCAATGACGACTTCAGCGCAGTTCGCGACAAGCGGATGGTTGGGATCGTTTAGGCTGCTGGTCCAGAGAAACATAATCTATTGAGAGATGATTTCAGATCTCGAACCAGCCCCGCGGTCGCAGTTAAATCGAATGAGACAGTGGGCGTCCAGAGTTTTTCGAGTGCCGTTTCTTGGTGAGATCTGGCTTGTACGACACTCGGCAAGGATGCGGCACAACACCTATACCTTTAATAGGGCAGTCTTACATATTTCGGTCGAGAATTGTTGGGGCTCAATGAAAGACAGATTCCGTTACCCGCTGAGTTGCGGCCCGGATTTAGCTACAACCCGTCGTTTCGCAAGATCATTCCAAACCCCAGCCCACGTCCCGGATGTTTTTCCTTTTGTGAAATGGGCAGGAGATCGTGTTTTGGGTCACAGCGCCGCCCTGATAGTCGCAAATATGCTTGGCAGTCAGCGCACGAGCGAATTGACGGGGATCGCTGTTCTTCCCGAGGCACGCAATGAGACGCATTGAAAGAACCGGATCGAGAACAGCGGAATGGACGTGCCTTTCCAGGGCATTTTCCACATTGGAGACCGACTGCCACTACCATAGCAATGACCATATTGCCCCCCTGCTTCTACCCTGGTTCGTGAAGCCCATGCTTCGCATCCCGCTCGTCAGGACCATATACAAGAGAATGGCACCCAAAGGCGTCTACAACTACGTTGTCGCCCGAACCAGGTATGTGGACGACGTTTTTCGACAAGCGTTGGCCGATGATTTCAGGCAAATTCTGATTTTCGGGGCGGGATTCGACACCAGGGCCTTGCGCTTTCAGCAGGAGTCGCACAACTTGCGAATACTCGAACTTGACGTTCTCTCCACTCAGAGCGCAAAGATTTCCCAATATCGGAAGCGAAATCTGACCGTGCCGATGAATCTAACGTTCGTTCCCATTGATTTCGACAAAGAGTCGGTGCCTGTCAAGCTCAATCAAGCCGGATTTCAGAAAGGCCAGCGGTCATTGTTCGTCCTGGAAGGTCTGCTGATGTATCTCGAGCCGGCCTCAGTGGACGCAACCTTTCGAACCATTCAGGAATATGGCGGGGAGGGCAGTTGGGTGGTCTTCGATTATGTCTATGCGTCCGTGCTCCGCAAGGAAAAGCTATACCACGGCGAGTCCGAGATCATGGCATCCGTGACAAAAGCGGGAGAGGCATGGCACTTCGGAATTGAGCGTGGAAATGTCGGGAAATTCCTGGCCGCTTACGGTCTGAAGCCCATTGATGAGAAGGATGCGCAGGCGCTGGAGAAAATGTATTTCACGGATGCGGCAGGCAGGATTGTTGCCCGCGTGAACGGCGTTCACTGTCTTGTAACCGCTGAGAAACGATAGAGCGGGCAATTCGCTGTAGGGGTAAACGTCGAATGACCGGGAACAACTTATGGGCTCGAATTACACCTTGCATTCCCAATCGAACTGCCGGCGGTCATTTATGACTTGTTTCGAGTCTGCTCAAACCCAACCCCCAGGGTCTCGATTGGTGCTGAGGCTCTTCATCGCCGAGACATTTCAGCATCTGCAGCGCGAAGATGTGGTTCGGGTTGGGTCGCTTCCACATAGCTGCGACCAGGAGAACGAATAGGGCAAAGACCGCTAAGCGAGCCACCACAGCATAGTTTCTCCACCATGAGCCTAAGCCGCGAGTGTCTCGTCGACACGCTCATTCTTGTGCGTCACGTCACAGCATCGCACCCTCAGACACCACTATCATTGGGCAGGCAGGGAAGCGCGGATTTAGAAGCGCAAGTCTATGACAGTCATGCAAACGGCTGCCCCCACGATGCCTCAACAGACTTTGGCAAGATTCGGATTGTTCTTGCTCCTGACCGTCATCGGGTTCCTCATCTTCGCCCTCACCATGACCTTCGCGCCGAAATTGCCCCTGTGGACGAACTACGGCGCAAGAGCCGGATTCCTCGTGACCTTCGGCGCTTTGTGGTGGGTCGCTCGCGGTGAATACCGCATCAGTCGCTTTCGTCCCGTGTTTTTTTCGTACTTCACTGCGGTACTTGCCCTCTCGCTAGGCTATCTCTTCGGAGACTGGGGGCTGCGGCTCTGTGGTCTGACGACACATACAGCGGCCGGAATCGCCGTGGCGAAGTTCTCGCAAGCTCTCTTGACAATTGTCGGCGTTCTCGTTACGACGAGGCTCTGCGGCGAGAGTCTCGCTTCTCTCTACATGCGGAAAGGTCGCTTGATTCTCAGTTTGAGCGTGGGCTTAATTGCGTTTGCCGCTTGTGCGGTGCTCGCGGTCCAGCAACCGGCCGTCAAGAACCTCGGCATGGTCAAACTGGCTCCGATTGTTCCGTGGATATTCCTCTTTGTGGTCTCCAACGCCTTTATGGAAGAACTCCTCTTTCGAGGATTGTTTCTTGGAAGGTACGAACCCCTTGTGGGCAAATGGCCCGCAATTCTCTCTACCGCGTTGGCTTTCACGCTGGCTCACATGCAGGTCAGGTACGCGCCGGACATTGTGGGTTTTCTCCTCGTGACGCTCGTGCTTGCTATCACTTGGGCATGGTTGATGCATAAGACCGAGAGCTTGTGGGGATCGGCCTTGTTCCACGCTGGGGCTGACCTGCTGATTATCGTACCTATCTTTAAGACACTTGGAGCGGCCTGAGACCCGGCAGACTTCTGAGTAGGGAGATAGTTAGAACAGTTGTAAGACTCACGGATGACGGCGATAGCAGCAGACTGGATTCTGGAATAGGAGCACCCGTGGCATCCGCTACCGAATCAGCGCAATTGAGCACGATGCGTTACCGCACGCTGCATGCTTTGCTGGGCGGCCTCTTCTTTTTTGTTGTCGCCCTCCCTGCACCGGATCTGGTTTCCGGGGTGATCCCATATCTGATTGAGAAGCATTACACGTTTGCCTTCAAGTCAATGCACGCAATCACCGTTGCGGCAATGTTCGTTTTCATCATCGCCGCCCGCTCACTGCTGGTCTGGGGATATGCACGTTGGGCAAAGCACCGGGATTTGTTTTCAGTACGCATGGGACTGTCGCGATCAGACGCTATATGGTGCCTTGCAGCCGTATTCGTTGCGATTGCCGCCGTCATGATCCAGTTGCATATCTCAGGCGAACCTCACCGTTTCCAGTGGGTAGCATTCATACGGTACTGGGGTTTGCTTCCGGGTATCGGAAACACGATCCTGCAATACGCCTACTACGTCACCGAAGGCTTTGCCGTCGTCTGGATGGTGGATGCGTTTCAGAATACGGGTGAGTTTGCCCTTCCGCGGCTGAGATTCCCATGGGGAGCATTGGGTCTCATGGTGACATGGGGCGCCGGACACTTATTCTCAAAGGATCTGCGAACCGCAGTTTATGCAGTGTTTGTCTCCTGCGTTATCGGGCTGTTGCATTTCGCGAATCGCAAGGGCATTTGGCCTCCGCTCATTTTCTGGCTGGTGATGACGGGCGGATAGGCATTCACGGGGCTGCTTTGAAATGAGATTTCCCAGACTTTTCACTTCAAAGGTACTCTACACTCGCACCGAGGGTGTGAGCACGGAAGAGAGAGACGTGCTACAACGCATACCGGTCCGCATTCGGTTTTCGCTTCTCGCCGCAGTCACTGCCTTCCTGGTTCACCTTGCATGCAATCCACATTACGGGTTTTTCGGTGATGAGCTCTATTTCATCGTCTGCGGGCGGCATCCGCAGTGGAACTATGTGGATCAGCCACCGATTGCACCCCTTTTAGCCGCGGCTTCGCAGGTATTTGGCCCCTCGCTCGTCCTATTGCGGGCTCTACCGGCTCTGTTCGCAGGGGCTGGCATTCTTGTCACTTGCTTGATTGTGCTTGAGTTTGGTGGAGAAACTTACGCCCAATTCCTGTCAGCGATTGTGGTCTTTTTCCTGCCGGTCTTGACGGATTTCGGGATGAAGGTCTCGCCAGACATGGTCGGCCTATGGTCTTGGCCCCTCATTACGTTGTGGATTGTGCGCTTGACCAAAGGAGTTCACTCTGGACTGTGGATCCCTATCGGCGTGCTGATGGGAGTCTCCATACTGAGCAAATACAGCGTTCTGTTCTTTGTCACCGCACTACTGGTGGGGCTCTTGCTCACACGGGAAAGACGGATTCTTCTTTCACCTTGGTTTGTCCTCGGGGCATTGACTTCCGCTATCATCGCACTGCCGTCGTTCTTGTGGCAGGTTCACTATGGATACCCGATGCTGGAAATGCTGCGGGCCGTCCGGCACGGCAAGAACGTAATCGTTGGGCCACTTGGATACGTCGGACAACAATTCTTGATCAGCGGTTTCCTCTGGCCGTTCTGGATCATCGGCTTCATTTGGCTCGTCTTTCGCCCTGCTCTTCGGTTCCTGGCTTATAGTTATGTGCTCCTGATTGCGATCATGATTTCGCTGCACGGCAAGCACTACTACCCCGCCGATGCATATCCATACCTCATCGCAGCCGGATGCGTGCAGGTCGAGGCCTGGACCAGCGAACTTCGCCGCTTACGAACGCTCATTGCCGCCACCGCCATCCTCCTTGGCCTGGTTTTCGTCCCCGTCGTGATGCCCGTGCTTCCGGAAGCTGGGCTGGCAAATTACTACATAAAACTGCACTCGTTCTTGCACATTTCGCGAGCGAGCACAGAAACCGAGCATCGAGTCTACGCGCAAATACCGACCGACTTCGCGAGCATGCACGGCTGGCCAGAACTCACCGCCATCGTCAATCGTGTTTACGCGGAGCTTCCACCCGCGGACCAGAAGCAGGCAGTGGTCCTAGCACAGAACTACAGCGAAGCTGCCGCGATCGAATTTCTTAGCGAACCCAGGCTGCCTGTCATCAGCGGGCATAACCAATACTTTCTCTGGGGCCCGCGTGGGTACAGTGGCGACGTTCTCATCTGCGTGGGAGCCAACTGCGACTCGGTTAGCGAGGTGTATCGCACTTGCTCACTGGAAGCAACACTGCAGGCTGACTGGATACAGCCCTCTGAATATGACATCCCGATCACCGTCTGCCGAGGCATAAAGAAACCAATTTTGGAGTTGTGGCCCCAGGCAAAGTTTTACAACTGAGGAGAGCCAGAGGTCCCTTCCCGATCTTAGAGAACAACCTACCACCGGTCTGACCACTTCTACGATTGCAGGAACCCGCTCGTTCCAAAGTCTGCTTGACGTCGCCGACCTTGTCAGAGACGCAACATCACCTGTGCCACGCACCAACTCAACTCCCCACACGCCTCTCAAGGCTGGCTAACTCTTAACAAGAAAAAAGGCCCAATCAAGCCTAGGAGAGTAAGCCGTGTTGGGCCTCGTTTCCGCTAGCAACCAAGAAAAGCGGAATCGATCCTATGCGGTTTTGGCGACTACTGGCTGCGTTGGCTGAGACTTCGCAGCAAGTATCTTCGAAATGCGTTCCTTGAGCTTCAGGGCCTTTTTATCTTCGTGCGGTATGTAGGGTATCGGAATAGGGCTGGTTTTCATGTTGCGAGTCTGGCACAGGGCGCGCCAATCGCGCAAGGGACCGCACAAAAGCGACCATACCCACCCGCATATCAAGTCGGTGGCACAACATATTGACTCACTGGGACCAAGTTCTTGATGTTGAATGGCGCACTAACGAGAGGAACGGCCTGACTCCCGTTCCGGGGGTTGATGACCGAAGTCTAGACAAACGCGCCGAGGACAACCGCCATCGCGAAGTACGCTGCCCGCAATGTGTATAAGCGAAAGAGCGAAACCTCACACTTGGTGGAACCCCATGCAACGGCTTGTAGTGAAGAGGAAGACCGAACGGCGGCGCTCATGATACCGCCTCACGAGACCAGGTCATCTGAACCACGATGGTCGTAACGAGGGTCAGCAGAAAACTGGCCATTTGAGGATGAGAGGGCCAGATCATGTTGCCCAGTCCAGACAGCCACGCACCTACCCCTACAGCCGTTCCGATGCACGTGGCGATCAAAGATACCTTCCAACCTTTCGTGCATGTTTGAGTGCCCATTATGCAGATGCTCCTCTCGCCCCAACCTGTAGCAAATCGCATCCCCACGTCAAGGACAGGCATCACAAACAGCCAGTCTAAAACGAGTGTTTGCTCCCATTAACCCCTTGGCGGGCCATTCGCAATCCAAATCTGGCCGCGTGGTCAAGACAGGGCACGAAACAGCGCGAAAGATGTGTTCTGGGAGCAATCGGGTTCCGTTCGCAACGTGACCGGTAAAGACATGAACCGAACCGACGCATCGTGCGCACTGAAAAAATTGTTACAGCTGCTGGTGTTTCCGACCCACCCGGCAATTGCAATCCGAACTGAACCACGATTGCGCAGGAACGCCACTCGACAGGCACAACCTAGTCAATCGACCGCTCAAGCCCGCATGCAAGCAACTGGGATTGCAGGGTGTGAGCTGGCATTGGCTGCGGCACGCGAACGCGACCTTGCTCGATTCGGTCGGCACGCCGTTGGGTACAGTGCAAGCAATCCTTGGTCATTCATCTCCCGACATCACCAAGGAGATCTACTTGCATTCGATCCGTGCGGACGCGAAGGCAGCGGTGCAAAAGTCGAGGATTTGCTTAACCGACCCAAGTTGACCCAAATTCCCGAAGACTGGGGAAAAGGAAGCTCGCTAATTCAATGATGGGATTGTGTCCGTTCCGAGACATGGGTAACAGAACGTTCCGGAGACATGGGTTACACTTTTCGGCCCGAAGGGGGCGGAGAGGAGATGCCATGGAAGGAGCGTTCTGTGATGGACGAGCGCATGCGGTTTGTGATCCGGCTCAAAGATGGGGAAACAATGGCTTCGCTGTGCCGCGAGTTTGGCATCTCGCGGAAGACCGGCTACAAGATTTTTGAGCGATACGAGCAATGTGGGCTGGAAGGATTAAGTGACCGAACGCGTCGTCCCTTCCGCTACGCCAATCAACTACCGGCGCAGGTGGAAGCGGCCATAGTGAGTGCCAAGCGGGAGAAGCCTCACTGGGGCGCACGCAAGATCCGAGAGCGTCTGCTCCGCCACTTGCCGCACGCCATCAAGATCCCCGCGGTTTCTACCATTCACGCTGTGCTCGATCGTCATGGCCTGGTCAAGACCATGGGGCAACGCCGCAACCGGGCTGAAGGGACGCCTTTATCCGATGGCCTGCATCCCAATGATCTTTGGTGCACCGACTACAAAGGCGAGTTTCAGCTGAGCGATCGACGTTATTGCTATCCGCTGACCGTCACCGACTACTTCTCGCGCTACCTGCTGCTGTGCGAAGCGCTGGAGTCGAACCGGGAAGAGCTCGCCTTCCCCGCCTTTGAGCGCCTGTTCCAGGAACGCGGCTTGCACCGCGCCATCCGCAGCGACAACGGTGTTCCCTTCGCCTCCCCGCATGGCCTGTTTCAGCTCTCCAAGCTTTCGGTTTGGTGGCTGCGTTTAGTTATCTCCATCGAGCGCATCCGACATGGCCACCCTCAGCAGAACGGTCGTCATGAACGCATGCATCTGACCCTAAAAAAAGAAGCCACTCGTCCCGCGGGCGCCAACGTCCTGCAGCAGCAAGCTAAATTCGACACTTTTCTGGAAGAGTTCAATCAAGAAAGACCTCATGAGGCCCTCGGAATGAAGTGCCCGGCCGAGGTCTATTCGGCTTCCTGCCGCCCCTATCATGGCATTCCAGAACCTCACTACCCCTTCCACGACCGCACGGTCGTGGTCACCAGCTGCGGACGCCTTTGCCTGCACAACAAGAAAATCAATCTCAGCGTATCTCTCGCCGGCCAAGCCGTCGGCATAAAAGAAGTCGACCACGGCATCTGGTTGGTTAGTTTTATGGAGTACGATCTCGGCTATATCGATTTGGAGGAAAAAACCTTGCAGCCCTTGCAGAACCCCTTCGGGCCAAAAGTGTAACCTATGTCTCCGGAACGTTCTGTTACCCATGTCTCCGGAACGGACATCGCAATCGGCCCCCTGGGCTCGGCTGGTGCTCGAAGGGGGGCGGCCAGCGCAATATTCTCCGATGACGTGAGCATCGAGGCACCGCAATCCTACGTCGACAACCGTTTCCACTGGTCAAAATTGACCATCTTCTCGCCGAACACCCAGGAATGATGTGCCTATGAAAGTTTCCGAGAAACAGGCATTGGCGATGCGGTGCCCAACATGTGGAGCTAAACCGGGAGAAAAGTGTGAGCTCGCCACCGGCCAGCCGCGTACGGAACCCCATCGAGACCGCCGACTGGTCGCCTCGGACAAAATAGGTTCCCGAAAACGGTGAAATCGGCCTCTCCAGTCGGAGATATTCAACTTGATTTGCAGTCTTTCGCTATCGCTGCACGCCCCTGAATTCGAGGCGGCGTGTTCTGAGACTACAATTGAGGTTGATGAGCGCTCCTGCGGTGTCCAAGAAGAACCGCCCATTTAATCCTGCGACTTTCCTCGCGACAATTGGCGAGGGCCGGAGAAACCTAGCCGTTTCTCGCAAAGAGGGAATCTTCGCGCAAGGCGACGAGGCAGACTCTGTTTTCTATATTCAAAAAGGCAAAGTCAGGCTCTCCGTCGTCTCCAAAATTGGCAAGGAAGCCACGATCGGCATATTGAGCGAGGGAAATTTCTTCGGCGAGGGTTCGCTCGCCGGCCAGGCTCTCCGCATGGGATCGGCAACCGCGATGACGGACTGTCACCTTCTGCGGATCGATAAGAACGCAATGATGGAAGCGCTTCATCGGGAACACGCTTTCTCCGATATGTTCGTTGCGTACCTGCTCGCCCGCAACATTCGCTACGAAGAGGATCTCGTCGATCAGCTCTTCAATTCCAGCGAAAAAAGACTAGCTCGCGTCCTTCTTATGCTCGCGCATTTTGGCAAGGAAGGAGTGCCTGAGCCCGTGGTTCCCAAGATTAGCCAGGAAACCCTGGCAGAAATGGTTGGCACCACACGGTCCCGCGTGAGCTTTTTCATGAATCGGTTCCGGAAGTTGGGCTTCATTCAGTATGCCGGAGGAATCGAGGGCGGGCTACAGGTTCACAGTTCTCTGCTGAGCGTCGCGCTGCACGACTAAATATGCGACCATCTGACCTGCCTGCCCATGCGCGGTCATTATTACTTCTGCAACATGCTTGGGACAGCGATTAAGATGACTTCAAAGACTGTTCAATTCTGACCAGATTAGCGAAGCCGCAGTGGGTAATATCGAAGTGAGACGCAGCATCACAATAATTATGCAAAAGCGGCAGTGTCTCGGATGCGGCGGTGAACTGGCGATGTCGTTCAATCCCAGCGAAAATGCGAGGCTCGTTCCAGGCGCCGGCAAAGCGGGGAGATCGACCGCAAAGTGGCGATGCAGCACCTGCGGACAGGCTTTTACCGCCGAGCAGCTTCGCGCCAGTAAGCGTGCAATCCCGCACCCGGTCGAGCAGGCTTAGCAGTCGCCAGCTTTCTTTGGCGCCTAACAGATCTGCGCCCAGGCAAGCCAAGGAGAATTGTGGAATGGATAACCCAGCAGAAGTAAAACTCGCGACGGAAACAAAGCCAGAGGCCTCAACGCATGCAACGGTTCCGATGAATGAGTTCGAAACCGCCAGAATAGCCAGCAAACAGAGAAAGAAGCGCTCGCATCAACGCAAGCTGAGGCGGTCGAACTCGAAGGGGTAAAGGGGTATTCTCCGATTTACTTCGTGCAACCGGCCCAACTCGACGTGGGTTGCGGCCTCACAGGCAAACAGCCTTGATCGGTTGCCAGTCCACCGGCGGGCATTGCCGCGTAAAGTCCGCATCGCTGACCTGGGCTTGTTTGTGGCCACACGCCAGGCACACGGCTCCGATCTCTCTCACATCGGTCTCCCTTGATATTTCGTTCTCGCGCACTGCGATCGAGCCGCTGATGACCGGCCCTTCACACTTTTCGCAATGATAGGCGGAAAGATGAAGATATTGTCTGTTCATTCGGATCCTCTCTTATTCTCTCTAAGTTTGCACTTCTACAAGCTTCCCGCATTCCAGGCAAGATCGTTTGGAACGAGGCGTGACCAATCCGCAGAACGGGCACATCCTTTGCGTCCGGACTTCTCGTGCCTGCAGTGTAAGAATCGCCAGCACTCTCCGCAGCACATCACGTACCGGCGCGAGGCGCCGTCGAATGCCATTGCGAAGATCAATAAGGGCAGGTCCCATGGATTAAACCTTCGCGCTTTCTCCACTGTTCCGGGAATAGTTCTGCGTCAGTCTGACTCGCCAGCGTGCTCTTGAATGTGATTTCGCCTCTCACGCAAGCGAACCGGCCGGAGCCAATGGCTCCGGCCCAGAGAAATGGCGCAGAGAGGGTCCGAAGCGGATCTTTACTTTTTGTCTTCTCTGGCGTCCGCGATCTTTGCCTGCTGGCCAGCCTCGGCCACGGCCTTCATAAAAGCATCCGCGCTTTTCGGTGTTGCGGCTATGCCCGAGAGAATGTTGCGGAACATCATGTGCTTGCCATAGATGGCGCGAGTCGAGTCATCGTCCTGTTCTACGACCGCACCCTCCAACGTTAAGCCGGCGAACACGCCTTTGGAGCGCGAGTAGGTCAGCATTTCAGTGTTCATCTTCCAGTCCGTTCCAGCGGAAGCGTGGCGGCCGACCGGGCCGGCGGCAACCGATCCTTCACCGGTAAGCTCAAACTTGCTGGAGAGCAGATGCTGAAAACCCTGGTCGTTCATCACCAACATGACCAGGTCGACATCTTCAACGCCGATCTGCAATCCCCAACTACCACCGCCAACCGAGACGAACGCGGGTGCGCTCCAGCCGTCGGCAGTGCGGCACGTAGCCACTCCGCGGCCGTGCTTCGCGCCAAAGATGAATCCACCCTTGATTAGATCTGGCACGACCAGGATGCACTTTGCGCTGCTCAGCACTTCTTCTGGAACGCCTTTGTCAGGGGTCGACATGATTGCGTGCAGAACATCCACCGATGCTTGCAGACGAGCGACCGAGTCTTCGCGGGCCGATCCTGCCCAGGCGTAGGTTCCAATTAAACCCACAAGGCTCATCAACAACAGTGACATTATTCTTTTCATGAATTGTCCCTTCCGGAGTTGCGAAACTAAGAGGAGAGATCTTCAGATAGCTGACTTAGCTCAGAGGCCTGAAAGAGAGAGAAGAAGTGCTCGTCTCTACCCTTCATCATCGCTCACCCAGGAAAAGATAGCTGGTCTGAATTGCTCACTTTCGCCGCGCTGGCGCTCAAATACGGCCCAGGATTATCAAAAGAACAACGATGAAAAGCGCCAGCCCCACTCCGCTGCTGGGCCCATAACCCCAATTCCGGCTATGCGACCATCTCGGAAGCGCACCCATAAGTGCTAAAGCCAGGATCACGATCAATAGAATTCCGACCATATTTTCACTCCCATTCACAAGACCTTACTCCAGCTTCGGAAGGCCCGTCCTTCCGATCGCCGTCTATCAAAAAAGGTGCGAATCCATGGAAAGGACCCGCACTCGAAAATGTTTCCCAGGTTCCGGGGTGTCGGGTGTCTTACATGTCGAAGCTGAGTGCAATGTTCACGCCGGGATACATGGGATTACACAGGTAGTACACGCCGTTGATGTCGACCACATAAACGTCTTGCGTGTAGAGCCAGTTGCTTGGCCACGGGTCGACGAAGCCGAACCAATAGCCACCGTATTGGAATCGGCGACCGTTACTGTATTCGGCCTGGCTCACATGAAACCTGTGCTCCTGTCCAAAATTGGCCTTGAAACGATCTTCCGGAATCCGGCCGCCACCATTGTGCCGCGCCTGCTGGACTGGCTTAGCCTGCGGCTCGCGTTGTTGCCGTGCGCTTTTTTCTTCTGACTCACTGTTCTCTTCCTGTTTTACCGTTTTTTCTTCTTGCGCCTTCTTCTCTTCCGACTGTGCACGCTTCTCTTGCGGCTTGGCCTTCTCTTCGGGCTTGGCCTTTTCTTCCTGCCGTTCGTGCTGCTCCTGTGCATACGCCGGAGCCGCGAGTCCCAGAGTTAAACACAGTGCTGCGGTGGAAAGAACTCCAACTAACTTCATAAGGTGTTGCCTCCATGAATTCGATTTTGTTTACGTGCGCTCGCTTACTGCAAATTCCCTGCCGCGCCTCAACCCTTCCCGATGTGAATGGCTGAAAGGGAATGAAATAGTCCAAACACATTCAGAACCCACAAAACCACGGCAATCACCACGACGCCGTTCAAAATTGACTTGATGGTTCCCTGCATCGGAATAAAGCGGTTCACGAGCCACAGGAGGACACCCACCACGATCAGAACTTCCAGCAACTGAACTAACGGCATATTGTTTAACCTTCCTTTTTTCGGAGGCGAACCCCTCCGCCGGGAGGGCTCCCCTGATTGCAAGTTTCGAGGCTTTTAGGATCGATCGCTTCACGCCGCAAGGTTTGGCGGCGTATAGACGGATGAAGAGCGCCGATTGGCTGAATGTCATCGCTTCGGAGTTCGTTTTGGACCCCACACGCAGCGACCTAGGAATCAGAGCCGCGAATACGCTGCCCGCGACTCTGTATCCACACTCAGGTAGATATAGAATGACAGGTTAGGGCGGTCACGTCTGAGCAAGATAGCTCACATTGTGGCATATAAGACTGGTGGTGCTATCTCAATCCTCCGCCCGCTGCCCGCCCCCGCAACTTCCGTTTGCGTCCAGCCAGGCCAGCAAGCCCCGCACGCTGGCCTGAGCCAGAGCGATAGAGGAGTCGGCGGCTCCGTAGTAGATATTGAGGGTATCGCCGTCCGGATTCATGGTGTAGCCGCAAGGAAACACGACGTCCTTCACGTCGCCGTGACGCTCATACTCTGCCTCGGGTCCAAAGATCCATGATTCGCCCCGGAGTAGGCATTTTTCCGGATTTTCCAGGTCAAACAGTGCCAGGCCCAATCGATACAGGCAGCCCGAGGGTGTGTGGCGTACGCCGTGATAGAGCATCAGCCACCCTCTGGTGGTTTCGATGGGAGGCGGCGACAAACCAATCTTGTTCGCGTCCCACCATGCCCCGCGACGTGCTTCCAGAATAAGCCTATGCCTTCCCCAGTGTCGCAGGTCCGGTGAGTACGAGATCCACATGTGGGAACCAAGTGGCGTCATCGGCCGGTGGATGAGCGCCCAGTAGCCGTTAATTCTTCGCGGCAAGAGCGCAGAGTCTTTGTCATCGGGCGGCATGATGACCCCGTAGCGCTCGAAACTGCGGAAATCCTTGGTCAAAGCCAGCGAGACTCCGGGCCCCCCCCGCGAATAAGAGGTGTAAGTCACGACATATTGCTGCAGCTCGGGAACGAAGGTGATGCGAGGATCTTCGATGCCCCAGATTTCTTCGGGATACTCCTTCGGACTCGACATCAGCGTCGGCTCGCGATCAATTTGCCAACCGTCCACGCCGTTTTGGGAGCGGGCTGCGCAAAGATGAGACAGGCCGCGCCGGTCTTCCACCCGACAAAGCAATAACGTTGACCCATCTTCCAACATTGTTGCTCCAGCATTGAAGACACTATTGATCGAGTAGGGCCAATCCTTACTTGTCAGGAGTGGGTTGGCAGAATGGCGAAGTAGCAGAGGCTCGTGGCGAGTTACTGAGGCAACGGTCATAAAGACTTCACGTGAGAAAGAGCTACAACTTTAAGGCACATGTTCGGCGATCTCATTCCTGGTGTCGATGCTATACAGTTCGCGTGGAGCATCGACTTCTCCAAGCAAGCGCATCTCCACCTGCGCCATCAGGAAAACCAGAGTGGATTCTGCTCCTTGATTTTCATTCACGCGTTCAGGGTGCAAGCCATCTCTACAACCGCCCGTGGTGGGATCGTACAACGCAATCCCCAGATCGTTGCTTCCGAGGAACCAGTTGAACGCCGACCAGGCTTCCTTGCGCCAACGATCATCTCCTGTGATGCGATAAGCCTCGAGGCACGCAGAAACCGCGCCGCCCGCTTCCACCGGTTGTTGATCGAATCGTGCTCGCTCGCAGCCCTTGCGGTAAAACCCTTGCGAACCGATCGGGACGAAATGATCCTTACCTGCGCATCGCTGCACTTTACTAAGCCAGTTCAAGGCTCCAAGGCCGATGGTTATCATCTCGTGATTCAAATGGCGCGAGCCGGCGGTCAATACGGCTTGAGCCAATCTGGCATTTGAGTAGGCCAGAACATCTTCAAACCAGCACCAACCCAAGGATTGGTTCGCATTGTAGATTTCGATCAGCCGAATGGCCAGGAGCGAACTCACTCTTAGCGCATCCCGGTCGCCCGGAAAGCAATGCAGGTACTCCTCAACTCCAAGTAGTGCAAACGCCCAGGCGCGCGGACTGGTGAAGGCGAGCATCGCCGGAACAGCGGTCTCAAAAAGCCGGCCCGCGGCGCCTCGGAGCGCCTGATCTCTTGATCGGCCGAGAACAGTGCCAAGCGCCCACAGTGCGCGCCCGTGGCAGTCCTCTGATCCCTCCCCCTCGCTCCACACGCGCTCATAACTCAGGACGTTTCTGAATCTGCCATTGGTTGGATTCAGAGCATGCCCAAGGAAACCCAGGTACCGCGAGGCCAGGTCGTGAAGTTCCCGCGGTCCTGTTTGACCAAGTTGCTCGAGCAGGGTAGTCAGAACTAAAGCGCGCGCGTTATCGTCGGTGGTATATCCCTCGGCATAGTTAGGAACCGCGAAGGTTGCGTGCTGGAGCAGACCGGTGTCATCCGTCAACCGGTGTAAGTGATCGAGTTGGAGTGCCGGCAATCTATTGAAACAGTTTTCCAGCGTTGCATGAGCGACCGCCACGCGTGGCGCCTGCATGCGGTCACTGCGCGCGCGCCCAAAACTCGCCACGTAGCCCTGCGCGACTTTCTTCCACACCATTTCCCGAGAGTACGAATAAGCGCGTTTTCGCATCGCGTGCCGGATCGCGGGGGTATCCAGGAGTTCGACGGTTTTGCGCGCAATCGCCTCCGGATCCTGAAAAGGAACCAGCGCGCCGCGGTGGTCGTCCAATAATTCGATGGCATGCCAGTACGGGGTCGAGATGATGGCCTTTCCCGCACCAAGCGCATAGGCAAGTGTTCCGGACACCACCTGTTCCTCGTGACGGTAGGGAGTGATATAGATATCCGCAGCGCCAATGAACTCCGCCATTTCCGCTGGAGTCGCGAAGCGGTTGTGGAAGAACACATTCGACCCCACGCCGATCTCCTTCGCTAAAGCCTGCAGGCCGTCGCGGTAGTGATCGCCCTCCCGGCGGAGAATATGAGGATGAGTCGCGCCCGCCACGATGTAGACCACATTCTTGTGCTTCGCCAGAATGTGGGGCAGCGCTTGAATCACATTTTCGATTCCCTTATTCGGCGAGAGCAGACCGAATGTGAGGAGTACCGCTTTCCCCTCCACGTTGAAACGATCTTTGTAGAAGTTGGGATCCAGAAATGGCAGGTCGGGAACGCCGTGCGGAACCATATCGATTTTGCGGCCTGGTACTTTGAATATCTCTTGCAGAAACTGGGAAGAGAGCTCGCTCATCACGATAAGACGATCCGAGAGCGTAGCGATCTCTTCCATCACTCCCCGCTGATCGGCGTTCGGTTCGCGAAGAACCGTATGCAGCGTGGTGATGACGGGCATTTTGAGGCGACGAAGAAGAGACAGGATGTGACTGCCCGCCGGGCCGCCAAAGATTCCGTACTCGTGTTGCAGGCAGACTAAATCGAAGTTCGTGAAATTCAGAAAGTCAGCCGCCTGCTCGTAGGAGGACAGATCGTCTTGTGCCAGCGTCAGCCTCACCCGCGACGGGTACTCATACCCCAATTCGGTGTCGTTCACTGGAACCGCGAACAATTTGGCCGCACCACATTCAGTGGAGATCGCATCGCACAAGTCGGTAGTAAAAGTGGCAATCCCGCACTGCCTGGGCAGATAGTTGCCAACCACCGCAATCCGGCTCGGCAGCCCCGCGCTCGATTGCAGCTTAATGGGCGCGAGTACTTGATCGGATGACCTCTGGAATTCTTTAGTGGGTTCGAGTATCCGCAACGAAGGTGTTGTTTCTATCACTGACATCAATATCCTTAAACAGCTTCGGCGACTGCCCTCGCGGAAAGGGAGTTCTCCCATTCATCAGTATTTGCTTGTTGCAGCAAGACAACTGGTCAAAATTGCTCAGAATTGTAACCGGGGATCGTCTAACGTCTCAGCTAGAGGGAAGGTCGCCCGCGGGTTTCCATTCATCGCCAGATTAGAGAGAGAGTTCCATGACGCCAATTGTTCAAGTCGGCACGGTCCTGATCGGGGAAGAATCACCACGCATTTCCGAGGTCCTGGCTCTGCAAAGTGAACCATATTTCGAGAATTGGAGCGTGGTGAAGGTGCTGGATGGCGTTACTCTCGACCACAAGATTCACGCTGCGCGCTGGAACTTCCTATTCATGGCTGACGAAATCAAGGCGACGTTCTTCGGCGCGATTGGCGCCACCAAGATCCAGGGAGCGCTGCAACGAATCGTACGGAAAGTAAGGTATCAGCACTTTAATTGCCTGGAAGTGACTGCCATTGTGTCCAAGCGATTCCTTGGTGTCCCTTATGCGACGGTTTCTGCACACTCGCGCCACATCCAACATGGCTATCGGCTCGACAGTGTCGGGACCAGGCAGAACGCGCGGCGAGACGCGGAGTGGGCCCGAGGTTGAGGGCCGGTGAACACGAGACTGGAAAAGGTGGAATCAATTGCTTACTAAGTTCATAAAGTGGACCGCAATCGCGGCCCTAATGGGAGGCGGGTTCTTGGGCATGGCTTCCTCTTATGCGCTGCTGACACGGTTTGTGGTCGTGACATCGGCAGCGGTCGTGCTCACGCAGGCGGCAAGGATGCGCCGTTATGTCTGGATGACTCTGTTCCTGCTCGTCATCTGTCTATTCAACCCGGTTGTGCCGGTCCCGTTCTCCACCTACATATTCGGGCTTGTCAGCGCCTTCGCGGTACTTCTGTTCTTTTTCTCACTGGAGCTGCTGCGGCCGAAACGCAGGCTGTCGATCGCCTCAATCACCGATCGCATGCCGGGAAGCGAGTCCCTATGAAGCCAAACATCCAGAATCTCGACCGACTCCTCGAATCCGCGGTTGTCCAGAGCTGGCCAGACTTGATGAAGGATGCCACGGCCGGATCCCTTCACCTTGAATACGCTTTTGCACCCGACAACTCTTTGGATTCTCTGACGCTTTGGTCATCGAAGCTTCGGGGCGAATGGGATCTTGTCTGCGACTACTGGATGTCGACTTTCACACTCCACAAAAGAGGCATTCACTTCAAGAATGGATTCCGGTCAGAAGATTTGGCCCGTACGCTGGAATTCATCATGCAACACCAGCGCACTTTCTCGCCGTTGCCCAACCTCGGACGAACCGGCCTGCTTCAGATCCACGCGCCAACCGGAGAGGAAACCCGAGTGGCAGCAAAGTTATTAAGCGACGCCTTCTGTCGCGTCACCTCCTTCTCTGCAGAGCCGTGCATTGCTTGAGTTTTTTGAACAGCCGGTCCTCAACGGAGTGCTAGACATTTCCATAGATCTGCGCAATTGTGTGACGCAGAGCCATCAGATTGCTGCGCGAAGATTCGGTAGCGCGGCTGGTAGGGTCGCAGGCAAGTTCTGTCTGGTAGAGTCTAAGCAGTAAAGCGCTCTGTTTCCTCAAACGCTCAATAATCCCCAAATGGAACTGTTCTTCAGACTGCATACCCTATTGTACAGGGTTTTCGAGGGACTAGTTATCCGTCAACGGAAATGACACGATCCCAGAAATAGGAGTTGCTTTGCGGGGAAATACGACCCTCGTTGCTTTAGCTATGTCCAAGCACAACCTCATCCTGTCAAGACTAACGCAGCAGCGTGCTATATTCTGTGGCTGCAGGTTGGCAAGGGTTTGAGCAGAAGCTTAAGATGAAAATTGAGCAAGCTACTTCTCCTTACTCTTTTAAGTCCTCTGAACTAAGTCAGTCCATCTGAAGTATTTCCTCTTAGCCTCCCTTTGAAGGAGGAATTGCGCTATGACACTGTTAACCCGTTGGGAGCCTCTCCGTGAGTTTTCCACGCTGCAAGATCGCATGAACAGCCTGAATCGTCTCTTCCGTGAGTCCTATAGCCCTAAAGGCCCAGAAGAGGCGTTGACCACCACCAGCTTCGCGCCGCCGGTCGATATCTACGAAGACGAGCAACATTACGCTGAAGATGGAAGTCCCGGGCATCGACGAAAAAGACATTGATGTCCGCTCGAGGACACCACCCTCACCGTCCATGGCGCGCGGAAGTTCGAGAAGGAAGAGAAAGAGGAGAACTTTCGTCGCATTGAGCGGCAGTACGGAAGCGTCACTCGCTCGTTCACACTGCCCAGTTCCGTGGATCCGGGGCAAGTGAACGCCCACTACGACAAGGGCGTGCTGAAGATCAACCTCGCAAAGAAGGCCGAAGCCAAACCCAAGCAGATCAAGGTGAATGTTGGCAGCGAGAAAACCCTCGAAGCAAAGGTTCACGGCAAGGCGGCCTAGAAACCAGCCTGGTTGCCGGTGGCGAATGGTGACGAGATAAATGGGAGGCGGCTTATCTTGCCTCCCACTTATCTATCATCCGAAGCAAGAGGAAGAATGGAAAAATCATGAAAACCACCAAATTTGTTGTGAAAGTGAATCGCGGCGACAGTCTCGCCCCTGAATACGTGCAGCGGATGGATCGGACTCCGATCAAGACAACCACCAACCGCAGGCTGGCACTGATTATGGGAAGGTTCACAGCCGAAGACGCGGTCAAGTCCATCCAAACTTCGCGGCGCAGTCCAGAGCTAGTTTACGTAAAGGTCCCGGCTTAGACTGGCCACCCCGCCCATACGCTCGCGGTGGGCTAGCCCCTTTTTCTAAAAAAAGAACGGCCACGTAATGCGCTGCCACGATTATGACCGCCTCAATTGAAAGCCTCATTTTGAATCCTTCCGGTAGTCTCCCTGATATCCTGCACGGCGGCCAGCCAAGTCCATCGGAAACATTGGTGCTTTTCGCGTGTAAATGATTTTGTGGCGGTGATTGCACTCAGCCGACGCGAGAGAGCCAATGTTTATGAGGCTTTTTAAGGTAGGCCACCTGGGCTAATTCCAGGGGCCCGTTCAGAAGGTGCGATCAGACTGCTAAGTAACTGAAAATAAATGGTCGGCCATCCAGTGCCAGTTTGAACCATGCAACTCAGCTTCGGACTTTGCTCGTGCAGGGAACAGCGGCACGCATGAGTCAGGAGACGGTGGCGGCACAAGATATGCTGACTCGTTTCGCCGAGTGGCAAGGACGAGGGCCGGAATCGGTAGCCGCCG
>Ga0335070_10002199_pt1 | contig 22740 bp, 20 predicted proteins | sample Lox_Sample_13_FD_206722 | JGI IMG/M metagenome (GOLD analysis project Ga0335070, IMG submission 206722) | Soil microbial communities from Loxahatchee National Wildlife Refuge, Florida, United States - Lox_Sample_1.3 | ecosystem: Environmental > Terrestrial > Soil > Wetlands | place: USA...
CCGCGGACTTCAAGACCGACCAACTGGGAGTGCACTTTGACTTCGAAGTCACGCGCTGAGCTGGCGCGCGCCGGCGTCGCGCTGCTGCTGGCCGTGCTGCTGGCCCCGGAGACCCCGCGGGTGGCGCCGGTGCAGGCCCAGCCGAGCGAGGTGCGCATCGGCATCCGCCGCGGGGCCATCACCCGGCTGTCGCTGCGGCTGGACGAGTGGACCACCTCCGGCGACCTCGCCGCCGCGCAGGCGGCCGCCGCGACCGGCCGCGACGTGGTCCGGAACGACCTGACCATCAGCGGGCTGTTCACGCTCACCCAGGGGCCGGCGGTGCTGGATTCCACCGCGCTGGCGGCGCTCGCGGAGCAGGCCGAGCTGGCCGTGGAGCTGCGCGTGGCGGGCAGCGACTACCAGCTGCACGCGCTCCTGTACGGCATGCCCGGGCGGAACCTCATCGCCGACAGGGCCTACCACGCGAACGACGTCCAGCTCCGGCGGGCCATCCACCAGCTCTCCGACGACGTGGTGTTCGCGCTCTCGGGGGAGAAGGGCATCGCCCAGACCCAGATCGCCTACGCGCAGCAGACCGGCTCGGGCCGCGAGGTGTTCGTGGCGGACTACGACGGCTACGGCGCGCGCCAGGTCACCCACGACCGCAACCTGGACTTCTCGCCGGCGTTCTCCCCGGACGGGCGCAGCCTGGCCTACTCCTCCATGCGCGGGCGCGGGTTCGCCATCTGCCTCATGGACCTGGCCACCGGCAAGGACCGGGTGCTGGCGGGCTACCCGGGCAGCAGCCTCTCGCCGGCGTTCTCGCCGGACGGCCAGCTGCTGGCCTTCGCCAGCAGCAAGGACGGCAACCACGAGATCTACGCGGTGCGCCTGGACGGCACCGGGCTGGTTCGCCTCACCCACAACCCGGGCATTGACGTGCAGCCCACCTGGTCGCCGAACGGCCGGCAGCTGGCCTTCTGCTCCGACCGCGCCGGCTCGCCGCAGATCTACGTCATGGACGGCGACGGCAGCAACGTGCGGCGCCTCACCTCGGACGAGGCGCGCAACGAGTCGCCCAGCTGGTCGCCGCGCGGCTCGCTGCTGGCGTTCATGACCCGGCAGGGCAACGGCTACGACGTGTGCGCGACGCAGGTCACCGGCGGCACCGTGTACAACCTGACCCAGGGCCGCGGCAGCAACGAGAGCCCGCACTGGGCCCCCGACGGCCGGCATCTGCTGATGGTGTCCAGCCGGGACGGCCCGGCGCGCCTGTACATTCTCAACACGGACAATGGGGAGATCTTCCCGCTGCCCGTGAGCGGCAACGTCCAGACCCCCGCCTGGTACCGCTAGCGGCCGGCGGCGGGCCTTTGTGCTATTCTCCGGGATGACTCCGGAAAGCTGGTCGCACCGCTGTCCTTCGTTCAACGTGGAGGTTCGCAGGATGAGACGCATTGTGTGGGTTGCGGGCGTGGCCCTGATGCTGGCAATCGGCATGCTGGCGTTCGCGGGCTGCTCGCACAAGGCTGTCGAGACCGGGGGGCCGACCACCGAGGTGACCGGGAAGACCCCCGAATCCACCACCACCCCGGAGGCCGCGAAGAACCCCGAGGGCACGCCGAGCACGCCGTCCGGCAGCTTCAGCTTCGAGGACGTGCACTTCGCCTATGATGACGCGAGCCTCAACGACGAGGCGCGCCAGATCCTCTCGGGCACCGGCGCGTACATGGCCAAGAACGACTCCAAGGTGGAGGTGGAAGGGCACTGTGACGAGCGCGGCTCGGTGGAGTACAACCTCGCACTGGGCGAGCGGCGCGCCAACAACGTCAGGGACTACCTGGTGAGCTACGGCATCTCCTCGGGCCGGATCAGCACGGTGAGCTACGGCAAGGAGCGCCCGCTGGACCCCGGCCACACCGAGGATGCCTGGGCCAAGAACCGCCGCGCGCACTTCGTGAGCCACTGATGTCCGGGCGCCCCCACTCCGCGCGCCCCGCCCCGGCCGCACGCGGGGGGGAGCGGGCCGGCCGCGCGGCGGCCCTCCTGGCGCTGGCGCTCGGCCTGCCGGCGCTCACCGGCTGCTACGGCGGCAAGACCTTCCAGGCCGTGCAGCGCCTCGAAGTGCAGACCGCGATCCTGGATTCCCTCCAAAGGGCCCAGCAGGCCGAGCTGAAGCAGCTGCGCCAGCAGTTCTCGCAGCAGTCCGACTTCATGCGCTCCAGCAAGGCCGACAACGACACCCGCGTCTCGGAGCTGGCGCGGCGCCTGGACGTGGTGGTGGGCAAGCTGGAGGACAGCAACCAGCGTTTCGCCGACGTGCTGCAGAAGATCGACGCCTCGCGCGCGCCGGCGCCCGCCGACACCTCGCCCGGGGACACCACCGGGGCCGCCGGGGTGCGCGACCCCAAGCCGCTGTACGATGCGGCCTATACCGACTATACTAATGGCCGGTACGATCTCGCCCGGGCCGGCTTCCAGCAGTACGTGACCTCCTTCGGCCAGACCGAGTTGGCCGGGAACGCCCAGTTCTGGATCGGCGAGACCTTCTACCAGCAGGACCGTTACGAGGAGGCCGCCGCGGCCTACCAGGCGGTGCTGGACAAGTACCCCCACAACATCAAGTGCCCGGGCGCGCTGCTCAAGCTCGGCCTGAGCCAGGCCGCCCTGGGCCAGCGCAGCGCGGCGCGCGCCACGCTGCGCCGCGTGGGCCACGAGTACCCCGGCACCGAGGAGGCCCGCCTCGCGGCGCAGAAGCTGAGAAGGATGTAGGGCGGGAACCCGGCCCGCCCGCAGGGGTTCCAGGGAGAGGGACCATGGAGGCCGCCATGCGTTCGCTTCTCCGCATGAGTTTGTTGGCCGGGGCGCTGGCCGCGGGTGGGTGCGGCGGCTACGACGTTCTGGGCCCACCCCGCGCGCGCGGCGACCTGCAGCTGAACTCCGTCCCCGGCGGCGCGGCCATCACCCTCGACAGCCAGATCACTGGCTCGGCGACCCCCAGCATCTTCTACCAGCTGGCCGCCGGCGCCCACACCGTGACCCTCTCGCTGGAGGGTTGCCGCGACACCACGTTCCAGGTGACGGTCCGGGCCGACACGCTCATCAGTTCCACCGTGAAGATCATCCGGCGATCGACGAAACCGCTGCCCGCCGCGGGGGCTGGAAGCGCGCCCCTCAGGATGGCCCCGGTTTCGGTGCGTCAGGCGACGGGTTCGTAGGAGGCCGCAATGCGAAAAACCGATCTGATCCTGGCCCTGGCAGCTGCGCTCGCGGTCGGGTGCGGCGGGTGCAATGACTTCAGCCCCGTGGTCGGCCCGCCGGTGTCGTACCCATACATTTCGATGTCCAACCCCGAGAGTGTGCTCGTCAACCTACGAGCTTCGTACATTAACCGCGACGCCGCGGAATACGACAGAATCTTGACGTCCGACTACGTCTTCCGCTTCGCGCCGGTGGACATCGTGCCGGGCCAGCCGGACTCGTTGCTGCGTGGCGACGAGATGTCCTTTGCTCAGAACCTGTTCCATGACGGCAAGCCCGCCCAGAACCTCCCGCGGGCCAGCCAGGCCAGCCTGGTCTTCACCATCCAGAGTCGTGACCTGGACAACCGCGTGGGCCACGCCGGATGGCAGAAGTACGTGGCGAGCACCGACCTGACCCTGCATTTCGTGGACGGCAACACCACCCGGGTGACGGGTCTGGAGTGGTTCTATTTCAAGCCGGAGCCTGCGGGCAGCGGGACCTGGAAGCTGGCCGAGTGGGATGACCGGGGGGCGTCGCTCGGGGTGCCCGCCGGTGTCCGTAGCCTCAAGCCCCAGCCCGCCAACGTGGTCACCTGGGGCAAGCTCAAGCGGCTGTACCATTGAGGCATGCGGAGGGCGGGAATGAACCGTCGTGGGGTGCTCCTCCTGGTCGCGCTGGCGCTGACCGCCGCCCTGGCCGCCGGCTGTGGCGACCGCCTGCTCGGCTGGCAGGGGCAGGGCACCCTCGTGGTCACCTCCACGCCTCCGGAAGTTCTCGTCAGCCTGGATGGCCGCGACGGCATGACCGCGGGCACCGTGACCCCGAGTACGTTCGACTCGCTGGTTGCCGGACCGCACCGGGTGACGCTTTCCCTGCCCGGCTACCTGGATACCACGCGCGAAGTGTGGGTGCGGCCGAACACGGTCACGTTGTACGCCGTCGCGCTCACCCAGATCTGGGGCACGCTCTGGTACCGTTCACCGACCAGCCCCGAAAACGTGATCTACAACCTCATGCTGCTCTACCACCAGCGCGATTCCGAGGAGTACGGTCAAGTCCTCGCGTCCGACTACATTTTCCGCTTCGCGCCGGTGGACATCGTGCCGGGCCAGCCGGACTCGCTGCTGCGCGCCGATGAGCTGAGCTTCGCCGAGAACCTGTTCCGCACCGGGAAGCCCGCGGAAGACCTCGAACCGGCGGCCAATAGCAGCCTCGCGATCACCATCCAAAGCCACGGCCCAGACCTCCGCGTGGGCCACTCCGGTTGGGAGAAGTACGTGGTGAACACCTACCTGACGCTGGGTTTCGCGGACGGCAACACCCTCCGCGTGACAGGAGTCTCGTGGTTCTACTTCACGCAGGAGCCTGCCGGCAGCGGCTCCTGGAAGCTGGCGGAGTGGGCCGACCAGGGGGCCACCTTGGGTTCCTTCCTGGCCGTCCGCGCTCAGGGGCCGCAACCTGCCCGCGTGACCACCTGGGGCGCCCTCAAACGGCTGTACCGCTGAGGGCCTCTCAGGGGGCGATTTCCGCCCGATTCCGGCCCCATTTCGAGCCCATCCCAGGCCCCTTTCCGAACGCCTGCCCGGGCCCCGTTCCGAGCTCCGTTTCCGCCCCCTGCCGACCCCACGCAGCTTCATTTTCTGCTTGGCTTTAGGCCCCCTTTGCGGTATGCTAGAAGCTGGCCTGGAGACTGGCCGGAAAGCGAGGCCTCGATGTACCGTATCACCTCCGCGTGCACCGGCTGCGGTGTGTGTGCCGCGGACTGCCCCGTCGAAGCCATCCAGGAGGCCAACCGCCGGCTCTACGTCATCGACGCGCAGACCTGCACCGAGTGCGCGATCTGCGAGGAGGTGTGTCCAGAGGAAGCGGTGGTGTACGAGGATGTCTCGGTGATGCAACCGGTGGAGGTCCTGACCCACGCGGCGTCCTAGACGCCGGCCCGCAGCAGTCCCAAGAGAACCGCGCCCCTTCCCGGTTTTCCAGCGGCCGCGCCCGAGATGGCGCGGCCGCTGCGCTTGAGGCCGGCGCCCGGCGGCACGTGTGCGGCGTGCCCCCGGAGAGCTGCCCCGAGCGCCCCCGACGGCCCGCGCCGAGCGCGTTGACGGCCGCTTCCGCCTCTGGTGAAATGCATCCAAGCCATTAGCAGCAGAGCGACTACGTGCCGCTCCGGCACCGCCGGCGGCCTGCCCTTTCCACCCACGAGGTACCCGCATGTCCTCCCAGGTCAGCGAGGAAGTTGTTCTCAAGGCCCTCAGCCGCGTCATTGATCCGGACCTGCACCGCGACATCGTCTCGCTGGGCATGGTCAAGAACCTCAGGCTCGAAGACGGCGAGGTGTGGTTCGACTACGAACTGACCACGCCCGCCTGCCCGCTCAAGGAGAAGATGCGGTCCATGGCCGAGGAGGCCCTGCACGCCGTGCCCGGGCTCAAGGCCTTCCACATCAACATGACCGCCCGGGTCCGCGCGGCCATCGGGCTGCCGCAGCGGGAGCCCATCCCGGGGGTGGCCAACGTCATCGCGGTGGGCGCGGGCAAGGGCGGGGTGGGGAAGTCCACCGTCAGCGCCAACCTGGCGGTGGCGCTGGGGATGCTGGGCGCGAAGGTGGGCCTCATGGACGCCGACGTCTACGGCCCCAACATGCCGATCATGATGGGCGTGGACGAGCCGCCCGTGCTCACCGACGACAAGAAGATGGTCCCGCTGGAGAGCCACGGGGTGAAGGTGATGTCCATGGGCTTCCTCCTGGATCCGGAGCAGCCGGTGATCTGGCGCGGCCCGATGCTCCACTCGGCCATGACCAACTTCGTGCGCGACGTGGTGTGGGGCGAGCTGGATTACCTGGTGGTGGACCTGCCGCCCGGCACCGGAGACATCTCGCTGTCGCTGTCGCAGCTGGTGCCCATCTCCGGCGCGGTGGTGGTGACCACGCCGCAGGAGGTCTCGCTCTCCGACGTGGCCAAGGCGGTCACCATGTTCCGCAAGCTCCAGGTCCCGGTGCTGGGGGTGGTGGAGAACATGAGCTACTTCGTGTGTCCCCACTGCAACCAGCGCACCGAGATCTTCGACCACGGCGGCGGCCGGCGCCTGAGCCAGGAGATGGACATCCCGTTCCTGGCCGAGATCCCGATCCACGCGGGAGTGCGCCAGGCGGGGGACAGCGGCATGCCGGTGGTCAAGCGCTCGCCGGGCTCGATGCAGGCCGAGGCCTTCATGGAGCTGGCGCGCAACCTGGCCCAGCAGGTCAGCATGGCCGCGATGCGCTAGCATTCCCTCTCTGGCAACGCCATCCTCTCCGCCGGGCCGCAGCGTCACAATCCCCGCATGGGAGGCAAGATGACCCGCTCGAGCCTGATTCAACGCGGCCTGGCTGTCCTGTTGCTCTGCACCCTGGTGGCCTCGGTCCGCGCCCAGCCGCAGCGCGAGACCTTCACCAACCTCAAGGTCCTGCCCAAGGATGTCTCCCCGGGGGAGCTGCGCGCGGTCATGGGCGGCTTCACCCGCGCCCTGGGGGTGCGGTGCGGGTACTGCCACGTGGGCGAGGAGGGCAAGCCGATCCGGCACGAGGACTTCGCGCTCGACGACAAGCCGGCGAAGCGGACCGCGCGCGCCATGATGCGCATGGTGCAGGAGCTGAACGACGCGTACCTGGCGAAGCTGGAGACGCGCGCCGACCCTCCCGTGCGGGTGGAGTGCGCGACCTGCCACCGCGGGGCGCCCCAGCCGCGCATGCTGCAGGACGTGCTGAAGCAGGCCTATGACCACGGGGGCCTGGACTCCACGATCGCCCGCTACCAGGGGCTGCGCGACCGCTACTACGGCCGCGCGGTGTACGACTTCGGCGAGGCCTCGCTGGCGATTCTGGCCGGTCAGATCGGAGAGGCCGGGCACCCGGCGGACGCGGTGCGGCTCCAGGCCTTCAATGTCGAACAGAATCCGAAGTCCGTCTTCGCCAAGCGCCAGCACGCCACCGCCGCCATCTCCCTGGCGTTCGCCCAGGGCGGCAGCGACTCGGGCGCCGCGGCCTACCACGCGCTGCAGGGGCAGTACGGGCCGCAGGTGGTGTCCGACGCCCTGCTGGGCGATGTCGGCCACGAGCTGCTCCGCGAGCACCAGATGGAGCCGGCGCTCGCCGCGCTCAAGCTGAACGTGGCGGACCACCCGGCCTCCGCGAGGGCCCACGAGGGCCTGGGCGAGGCGTACGAGCAGCACGGCGACCTGGAGCTGGCCGCCCAGTCCTACCAGCGGGCGCTGGAGATCGAGCCCGGCAACGACGACGCCCGGCACCGGCTGGACGCGCTCAAGGCCCGCGCCGGAGGGAAGGGGAACTGATCGTCACTCCGCCGCGGCTGCGCTAGACTTCCAGCGTGCAGTCCGGCACTTCAGGGAACATGCCGCACGGCCCGGGGCCGCCGGCCCGCCCGCGCCGCACGCCCCCGCGCGTGTGGGGCGGCCTCTGGGGAGTGGTGGCGCTGGTGCTGCTGCTGGCGGTCTGGGTGATGGTGTGGACCCGCCTGCTGGAGCGGCCGCCGCGGATCAACCCGCACCTGACCGCCCGGGTGCTGGATCTTCCCCAGAAGCACATCCTCTGCCCGGCGCTCTCCCCGGACGGAACCTGGCTGGCCTACCCGGCGGCCGAAGAGCGCGGCCGCTGGGACGTGTATCTCGCGCGCGCCGCCGGCGGCGCGCCGCGCCGGGTCACCGCCGACTCGTGCGCCCGCATCGGCTCGGTGGACCTCTCGCCCGACGGCTCCCAGCTGGTCTACGACGCCTGGCCCACGGGGGGCGGTGCCCCCCAGATCCGCATGGCGCCGGTGCGCGGCGGGCCGGGACGGGCGCTGGCGGCCGGCGGCTGCTGGCCGGCCTTCCGCCCCGACGGGCGGCGCATCGGCTTCCTGGTGGAGCACGCCGGCGGTCCCGGCCCGCAGGGCTGCGAGTTCTGGACGGTGGCCCCCGACGGCTCGGGCCGGCGCATGGAGTTCCGCGACACCCTCACCACCGCGCCCGGCGCGTCCGCCTTCTCGTGGGCTCCCAGCGGCAAGTACATCGCCTGGGTCCGGGGATTTCCGGGCGGCTACCAGGAAGTGTTCCTGCGCGACCTGGCCCGCGGCCGGGAGCGGCAGATCACCCGCGACCAGCGGCGCGTGGCGGGCGTGTGCTGGACTCCGCAGAACGAGATCCTGTACGCCACGGACCTCGCCGGCGGGACCGATCTGTGGCTGGTGGGGGCCTCGGGGGGCGCGCCGGTGCGGCTCACCCGCGGCCCCGGCGCCGCAACCTGCATGCGGATCTCCGCCGACGGCCGCCGGGTGCTGTATCTGGAAGACACGGGCTCCGAGCGGCTGGTGCTGATCGAGGATCTGCGGTAGGGGGCGGCGGAAGGCGGGTCGGCTTGGGGAGGGGAGCTAGGCCGCCTTGGCCCGCTCCGGGACGTCGGCCTCTTCGTCGCGCTCGGCCGGCAGGACCACCGTGAACAGCGACCCCTGCCCGACCACGCTGTGCACGCGGATGTCCCCGCCGTGCGCGCGCACCACGCCGCGGGTGATGCACAGCCCCAGCCCCAGCCCGCCGGAGCCGAACTCCAGGTCCGAGGAGGAGTGGTGCCCGAGCGAGCTGCGCACCGCGAAGGACTTCTCGAAGATGTGCTCCAGATCGTCGGACGGGATGCCGACGCCGGTGTCCTCCACCTCGATGAGCACGTTGGGGCCTTCGCGCCGCGCGCGCGTCTCCACCCGGCCGCCGTCGGGGGTGAACCGGACGCCGTTCTGCACCAGGTTCGAGAGCGCCAGGTACAGCCGGCTGCTGTCGGCGGTGAGGCGCTCCGCCCCGGGCTCGACCCTCCACGCCAGGTGCACCTTGCGCTGCGGCGCGGCGCTCATGGCGTTCAGGATCACCTGGTTCAGCATCGCGTCCATCTCGATCCGCTCCAGGGTCAGCTCCAGCGCCTCCTGGTCAATCTCCGCCAGGCGGGTGGCGTTCTCCGCCAGCCGGTGGAGGCTCTTGGCGCCCTTGCCGATGGCGTCCACCGCGCCGTCCTGCGGATCGGTGAGCGGGCCCAGCACGCGCTCGGCCAGCAGCGACTGGAAGCCCTCGATGATGGTCACCGGGGTGCGCAGCTCGTGCGAGGCCAGGGTGAGGAACTCGCTCTTGAGCCGGCCGACTTCCTCCAGGCCGGTCACGTAATTGTGCAGGTGCCGGCGCATTCCGGCGAAGCTGCAGGCCAGGAAGCCGACCTCGTCATGGCTGCGGATGTCGAGCGGGTACTCGTAGTTGCCGCGCTCCATCTCCTGCGCCGCCCGCACCAGGCGCAGCACCGGGGTGGTGATGTTCCGGGCCACCAGATAGCCCGCGGCCAGCGACACCAGCAGCGCCAGCAGCGCCAGGCCGACCAGGCTGCGGTGGATGCGCCTGAGGAACAGGGTCTCCTCTTCCACGGAGCGCTGCAGCGCGTAGCTGAGTCCGGCCTCCGAACCCGGGAACGGCCGCGCCAGCGTGACGTAGTGCTGGTGCGCCCCCTCGATCTCGAACACCTTGGCGGTGCGCGGTCCGCTGCGGCGCGCCCCGCGCCGGAGCGCCTGGATCAGCCGGTAGCGATCCTCGGGGTCCTCCAGGGTGCTGGCGCGGGTCACCCGCTGGGCCACGAAGGTCACCTGCGAGCGGGTCAGCAGCGCCAGGCGCTGGGCCACGCCCTGTCCCAGGCGTTCCCCGACCAGGAGCGCCCCGACCGGCCTCCCGGCGCGCCGGACCGGCACCGCCGCCACCTGATACGGGGAGTCGGATCGCAGCAGCACCCCCAGCGCGGGCGTCCCGGCCAGGGCGGCCCGCACCAGTCCCGCCCCGGATGCGCGCGACGCGCCGTCCGCGCTGGCCGAGGCGCGCAGCCGGCCGTCCGGGCCGTAGGCGTCCAGCAGGTCCAGCGAGTGGATGGCGTTGAAGTCCTGCAGCGCGGCGGCCGTGGCGCGGTCGGCGCCGTCGGCGGCGTCCCACGCGGCCAGGAAGCGGGGATCGCGGGCCAGCGCCTGTCCCGCGAGGGCCAGCTCGCCGGAACGGGCGCGCAGCAGCTGCTCGAACACCAGCCCCGCCCGCTCCAGATCCTGGTGGAGGTTCAGCATCGCCTGGCGGGTGACCGACTGGCTCACCGCCCACAGCGAGAAGCCGCTCAGGGCCAGCAGCGGGACGGCGGTGAACAGCAGGATCTTCGCCCGCAGCGGCATCCGCGGCCGGCGCTCCGGCGCAGAGGTGTTCTTGGCGCGCGGGTGCGCGGCCGGAGCGCGATCGGCGGCCGCGGGCTTGCGGGCGGGTTCAGGGGCGGTGGGGGGCATGGTCCAAGGGCCTCGATGCAGGTTGAAAGCCAGGTCCCGTTGGCGGCGGCCGGGGACGGCGCGGCACGCGCCCCGGAGCCACCCATCCGATGGGCTGCATTTCGGCAGCACCCGTTGTCTTTTCGGGAGATGGCGGGCGCACCTTGAGGGATTCCTTGCGCGAAAATGGCGCTCCAGTGCGCCTGTTTGGCGGGCTCCACCCGGGCCTGCTATACTGCCGCGCCATGGCAGCAGTCCGGCTGGAAGCCCGCGAACTGGCCCGGACCTACGGGCGCCGCACGGTTCTGAAGGGCGTCAGCTTCTCGGCCCAGGCCGGGCAGCTGTGGGCCGTGCTGGGCCCCAACGGGTCCGGCAAGTCCACCCTGCTCAAGGTACTGGCGGGCCTGCTCCGGCCCAGCAAGGGCGCGACCGAGCTGGAGGTGGACGGCCGGCGCATGCCCGGCCCGGAGCGGCGCGTGGCGCTGGGCCTGGTGAGCCCCGAGATCTCGACCTACGAGGAGCTGACCGGCCTCGAGAACCTGGACTTCGCCGCGCGCATGCGGGGCGAGCCGCGCGAGCCGGAGCGGCTGCAGGCGGCGCTCGAGGCGGTCGGGCTGGGCCGCGCCGCCCACGTGCCCTCGGGCAGCTACTCTTCGGGCATGAAGCAGCGGCTCAAGCTGGCCCTGGCGGTGCAGCACCGGCCGGCCCTGCTGCTGCTGGACGAGCCCATGGCGCTGCTGGACGAGGAGGGCCGGGCCTGCGTGCGCCAGATGGTGGAGCGGCAGTTGGTGGGGGGCATCGTGATGTGGGCCACCAACGATCCCTCGGAGCTGCCCCGGGAGCGCCATGAGATCCACCTGGGTGCCTGAGGCCGGCCGGCGGGGTGGGCGCCCGGGCGGGGGGTGGGCCGGGTGAGCCGGGGACTGCTTTCCCGGGCGCTGGAAGTGGCCCGCAAGGACTGGCGGTCGGAGCGGCGGGCCCAGTCGGGGCTCGCCAGCATCGGTCTGTTCGCCCTGGTAACCCTAGCCGTGCTATCGTTTTCCGTGGGCCCCTTCGGGGCCGGGGCGGACCTCCAGGCGGCGCTCCTGTGGGTGCTGCTGCTGTTCACCGGCCTCTCGGGCCTGGCCCGGGTCTACATTCGCGAGGTAGATTCCCACACCGCCGCGCATCTAAAGCTGTTGGCGGGCCCGCTCGAAGTGCTGGTGGGCAAGAGCCTGTTCAATCTGTGGCTGCTGGTGCTGGTGGAGCTGTTCGTGGTGCCGCTCTACCTGGTGCTGATGGCGCCGCGGGTCCGCGATTTCCGGGTGCTCCTGGCCACCCTGGCCCTGGCGGACGTGGGCCTGGTGGCGGTCTCGACGCTGCTCGCGGCGGTGGTCGCACAGGCCCGCACGCGGGGGGCGCTGTTCTCGGGCCTGGCCATCCCGATCCTGATCCCGCTGCTGCTGGCGGCGATCGGGGGCACCAAGGCCGCCCTGGGGGTCACCCCCGACGCGCGTACCCATCTGGTGATGCTGGCTTCGCTGGACGCGGTGCTGCTGGGGGTGTCGGTGTTCCTGATCGAGCCGGTGTGGAACGAGTGATGAGGACGCTGCTGAAGGTCGGCCTGCTGGTGTGGCTGCTCGCGTGCATCGCCGCGGGCACCCTGTACGCGCCGCTGGCGCGCAGGCTCTTTGAAATGACCCGGATCATCTACTTCCACCTGCCGGTGGCGTGGATCACGGTGATCGCGTTCGCGCTGTCGGCGTGGTGGAGCGCGGTGTACCTGCGGCGCCGCGACCTGGTCGCGGACGCCAAGGCCGCCATCTGGGCCGAGCTGGGGCTGGTGGCGTGCGTGCTGGCCACCGTCACCGGGGCGGTATTCGCCAAGGGCATGTGGGGCTCGTACTGGAACTGGGACCCGCGGGAGACTTCCATCTTCCTGCTGCTGCTGGTGTACGCGGCCTACGTCACGCTGCGCACCGCCATCGACGACGACGAGCGGCGCGCCAGCCTGTCGGCCGCCTACTCCCTGATCGCGGTGGTGACGGTGCCGTTCCTGATCTTCGTGGTGCCGCGGATCTACTTCTCGCTGCACCCCGACCCGTTGATCAACAGCCAGGGGAAGCGGTTCATGGAGGCCAGGATGTTCGAGGTGGTGATGGCCTCGTTCGCCGGCTACCTGGCGGTGTTCTGGTGGATGTACCGGATCCACCTGCGGATGGCGCTGGCCCGGCTCAGCGCGAGGGAGGACTAGGTGAAGGACTCGGTGGCCGTCACGCTGGCCGACACGATCAACGTGAGCATGGCGCAGCGGAGCCTTGACCAGCGCATCCAGGCGGACTACGTCGTCATGGCCGCGTCCATGCTGGTGTGGGTGGGCATCTTCTTCTACCTCATGCGACTGGACCGCAAGTCGAAGGAGCTCAGGAAGTCATGAAGTTGACGCACGTGCTCGGCCTGGCCCTGGTGCTGGGCGGGCTGCTGGCGGGGCTCACCGTGTACCAGAAGTCCCTCACTCCCTACCGCAGCTTCAAGGAGGCCCGCGAGACCCGCGGCACGGTGCAGGTGCACGGCACGCTGGCGCCGGCGTCCGCGAAGTACGACGGCCGGGAGCTGACGTTCCGGATCAAGGACACCCGGAGCGCGGACGAGATGGAGGTGGTGTACACCGACGTCAAGCCCGGCAACTTCGACCAGGCCCGGGACATCGTCGCCATCGGGAGCTTCCGCGACGGCGCCTTCCACGCCGAGAAGCTGCTGGTGAAGTGCCCTTCGAAGTACCAGGAGCTGCAGGAGAAGCAGAACCAGGCCGCGCGTTCGCCGGCCGCTTGAGCCCCGCGCCGCTCGGGGCCCGCCGCCGACATTCTGGGCCCGCCGCCCTGCAGGGCGGGCGGGCCGGCCGCAGAACCGACAGCATTCCGAGGACCGACACGCCCAGGCCGCGGGCGCTCTCGCCGTCCCAAGACGAAAGGAACGCCACGTGACTCCGGGACATGTCCTGATCTGGGGCGGGTGGGCCGCGGCCCTGGCGGCCTCCGCCCTCTACGCCGGCGTCGGGCTGGGCCACGCCGCGCTGCGGCCCTGGGCCCGCGCCGCGTTCACCCTGATGGCCGCCTGCCTGGTGGCCTCCGCGGCGCTGCTGGTGTACCTCATCGTGGGCCACCACTTCGAGGTCCAGTACGTCTACGAGTACAGCTCGCGCGACCTCCCGCTGTACTACCTGGTGTCGTGTTTCTGGGGCGGGCAGCAGGGCACCTTCCTCCTGTGGGCTCTGTACGGCGGGCTGGTGGGCCTGGTGCTGATGCGCGCGGCCCGCACCTACGAAGGCTGGACCATGTTCTTCCTGGGGCTGGTGGAGAGCTTCCTGCTGCTGCTGCTGGTCCAGCGGAACCCCTTCGCGCTCCTGCCCTCCGCGCCCGCCGACGGCCAGGGGCTGAACCCGCTGCTGCAGGACCCGTGGATGGTGATCCACCCGCCGGTGCTGTTCCTGGGCTTCACCTCGATGGTGGTGCCGTTCACCTTCGCCCTGGCGGCCCTGGCCCGCAAGGACCCCGACGGCTGGATCAAGCCCGCGCTCCCGTGGGCGGTGTTCGCCAGCTGGGTGCTGGGCACCGGGCTGGTGATGGGCGGCTACTGGGCCTACAAGGTGCTGGGCTGGGGCGGGTACTGGGGCTGGGACCCGGTGGAGAACTCCTCGCTCATCCCGTGGCTCACCAACACCGCGCTCATCCACGGGCTCATGCTGCAGCGCGCCAACGGCTCCATGAAGCGCACCAACCTGCTGCTGGCCATCTCCTCGTTCCTGCTGGTGGTGTGGGGCACGTTTCTCACCCGCAGCGGGGTGCTGGCGGACTTCTCGGTCCACTCCTTCCTGGACCTCGGGATCACCGGCTACCTGGTGGCGTTCATCGTGGTCTTCGCGGCTCTGGGGCTGGGCCTGTTCGCGTGGCGCTTCCGGGCCATCCAGGCCGGCCCGGCCTTCTCCACGGCGCTCACCCGCGAGTTCTTCGTGTTGTGCGGGGTGGTGGTGCTGGCCCTGGCCGCGACGCTCACCCTGTTGGGAATGAGCTCGCCCCTGATCTCGCGCCTGTTCGGTCCCCCGGCCGCGGTGCAGACGCCGTACTACAACCGCGTGATGATCCCGCTGGCGGTGCTGGTGGCGTTCGGCTCAAGCCTGGCGGTGGCGCTGAAGTGGCGGGCCAACGGGGCGGAGGCCTGGCGGCGCTTCCAGTGGCCGCTGGTGCTGGCGGCGGCGTCCACCCTGGTCCTCGGGGTGTGGCGGGTGCACCAGCCGCTGTGGCTGCTCCTGTCGGGGGCGGCCACCTTCATGTTCTTCACCAACCTGTGGGCCTACCTCTCCCGGCCGCGGCGCGACCCGGCGCGCGCCGGCGCGTACCTGGCGCACGTGGGGTTCGCGCTGGTGCTGGTGGGGGCGGTGGTGAGCAACGGCTACTCCCAGTCCGACAAGCTCGAGCTGAGCCAGGACCGCCCGGCGAGCGCCTTCGGCTACCAGATGACCTACCGCGGGCTGCGTCCCACCGCCGACGGCAAGCAGATGGCGGTGATCGACGTGAGCCGCGGCCCGGAGCGCTTCGCGGCCCAGCCGCGGATCTACTTCAGCCCGTACAACCAGGGCGTGATGCGCAAGCCGGCCATTCACCGGTACCCGGGCTACGACCTGTACATCGCCCCGATCGAGGAGCTGAACCCGGCGGTGGTGTCCGCCTCCACCGAGCTGCGCGAGCACGAGATCCAGGACGTGGGACGCTACCGGGTGCGCTTCGACGGGCTGCGCATGGATAACGGGGAAGGCATGCTCCGCGGGGAGCCCGGGGCGGTGTACGCCGACCTGACCCTGACCGACGCGCAGGGCGCCGAGCACCGGGTGTCGCCGGGGCTCCGGGTCTCGGGCGGACAGCAGTCCCACCCGGGCGACCTGCCCGGGGGGCTCGGCCGGGTCGAACTCCTGGGCATGCAGGTGTCGGAGCAGAAGGTGCGCCTGGGGTTCCGCGCGGCGGGGATGCCGCCGGTGGTGGAGGTCGCGCGCGGCGAGGTCCGGAACCTGGGTGCGGCCACGGTGCAGTTCACCGGTTTCCGGGTGCCCGACCCCCAGGGCATGCAGCAGGGCCGCGGCACGGTGTTCGCGGATCTCGAGGTGACCCCGCGCGGCGGGCGGCCGGCCGCGGTGGCGCCGTCGGTCACCGTGGGCGCGCCCACCGAGGAGGTGGTGGCGGCCAAGCTGCCCGGCGGCGCCGGCGAGGTGAAGGTGGCCGACCTGCAGGCGGAGAAGACCACCGTCAAGCTGGACTGGAGCGGCGTGCCCGGGGCCGGCCAGGTCCCGCCCTCGCTGGCGGTGGAGGTCACCATCAAGCCGCTCATCTTCCTGTTCTGGCTGGGCACGCTCCTGGTCTCGGCCGGCTTCTTGGTGACGCTGTTGCGGCGCGCCGGGGAGTGGCGCGCAGCGGGGGCGACGAGCTAGGCCGCCCGCGGCCGGCAACGACGAGGGCCCGCGCGGAGCGTTCCGCGCGGGCCCTTCGCGTGGGCGCCCGGGACTACGAGAACGTCCCGATGACGAACGCGGAGACGTTCTTCTCGAAGTGCTTGATGTCCATGGTGGCGGTGGCCTGCGCGCCCCACGCCCAGAAGGTCATCTTGAGGCCGGTCGGCTTGGACTCCCCGCCGATCCACTCGATGGGCCGGGTCAGGCGGATGAACATCCGCGACGGAATCAGGTGAGCCACGTCGTGCGGGCTGAGCACGCCGGGGTAGAACGGATAGGCGCGGTCCTGGGCCAGCTTGAGGAATGGGTGGCCCGGGGCCTTGTTGTACCAGTAGTACGGGCGGCTCAGGTCGAAGCCCGGCTTGCCCTTGTCCTGCTTGATCAGGTCCTCGTCGCGGCCGACCAGCATGGCGGTCTTGATGTACGCCGCCACGAACGCCGTGGGCGGCGATCCCTGGCCCTTGAGCGCCTCGCTGGCCCGCTTGGCCTCGGTCACCTCGCCCCACACCGAGCAGGTGTGGGTTGTGACCTCGTGGCAGGGGATGAGGTAGTCCATCAGGTAGCTGAGCCTCTCGAGGGGCGTGCCGTTGCCCATGTTCAGAGCCTGCCCCAGCATCCAGTCCACCTCGAGGATGGGCTTCTCAGGCGCGATCTCGTCGTCCATCGAGGGATACGGCATGACCTGCTTGAGGTCCGCGAAGTCGCCTTTGCGGAACACGTCCTCCACCAGGCGCGCGTAGCGGCCGGGGTCGCGCGTCAGCAGCATGTGCACGGCGGTGAGCGGCATGCTCAGGTCGTAGTAGGTCGGGTGCACCTGGTCCGGGAACTTCTGCCGGTGGGTCACCTGCTGCCGCAGGATCTCCCACTTGAGGTGCTCCCACTTCCCGGTGTTGCCGCTGCGCTTGGCGCGCTCGGAGAGCGGGTAGTACAGCAGGTTGTAGTGGACCCGCGCGGACTTGGTGTTGGCGTAGTCCTGGCCCTCCGCGCGCTGGCGGAACTTGTCGGCGGCGCTGCGGTAGTCATCCACATCACCCGGCTGGACCTGGAGGTGCTCGGCCCACAGCCGCTTGCGCAGGTCCTTGATCTTGGAGTTGCCGGTCTCGTCCACGATGATCGAGGACAGCTCGGCGTCCGGCTCGTTCTCGAAGCCCACCCCGGTGAGCGAGATCCCCCCGCCGTTGGCCGATCCCACCAGGAGCCAGCAGTCGTCCACGATCATGACCTTGGAGTGGACGTACATGTAGTCCCACACGCACTCCGGCACCTGGTGATGGGGGACCGGCTGGCCCTTGAGGTCCACGCAGCCCGAGGGCTGGAGGATGCTGTAGATCCCGAAGTGCTTCGGGCAGCCGGCCTTCTTGAACTCGTTCGCCACCTTCCTTACCAGCGGCTTGAGGTCCAGGGCCTGGCCCGCGCCGAATCCCGCGGCGCGCAGGAACTTCTTGGGGATGACCACCACGATGCGGAAGTTCCCGTCCTTCGCCCGCTCCTTGGCCTTCGCCCGCAGCTCGGCCCAGATGAGCTTGTCGGCGATCCACTGGTTCTCCAGGTAGATGAACTTGCGCGCCGCGCGGATGCCGATGAGGTACGCGTCGCGGGCGGAGCGCTCGAACTTCAGGTTCTCGGAGAGGTTCCAGTTGGGGCGCTGGCGGTCCTTGAAGTTGCCGCTGTTGCCCGGGGGCATGGAGCGCACGATCTGGATGACCGGGTCCTTGAGCGGCTCGAGCGGCTTGCGCCCGGGGTGATAGGTGCGCTCCGCCGGGTAGATGCGCGCGGCCCACGGCACGTAGGTCTTGACCTTGTCCGGGAGCAGCGAGTGCGCCGCCGGGTCGGTGATCTTCTCCTGCTGGAAGTTCCCGGAGCTGTCGCGGGTGTGCCGGAACAAGTAGCCGTGGTTGTAGCGGGCCAGGAAGTTGGCGTACACGTAGTCCACCGCGTGCCCGGAGCTGCCATCGGTGCTGCCGGCGGGGTTGCTCACCCGGAGGTGCACGTCGTGCCAGTTGCGCTCGGGCTTGTCGTAGTTGCGGCGCGCGTCCCCGGGCACGTGGGCGTTGGTGTCCCAGCGGTCGGCGTCGATGTCGGTGAGGTCGATGCCGCCCCAGTAGGCGATCTTGCGGTCGATGATGATCGTCTTCTGGTGGTTGGTGTGCATGACGTAGCCCTGGTGGACGTCGGTGAAGCAGTGCACGTTGCCGGGGTTCCCGCCGTTCTGGGGGTCCTGCAGGTAGGCGAAGAACGAGCGGGTCTCGTTGAGGTAGTTCTCCAGGCCGCCGGCGATGATGATGTAACCCAAGAGCGGGTGCCTTCCGCCCCAGGGGGACTCCTCCAGCTCCCGCTTGCCCTTCCAGAAGCGCGCGATCAGGTCCGGCTCGTTGTCCCAGAACTGGTTCACCAGGATGTAGATCTTCGCGGTGCGGCTCTTCTCGGCCAGCACCTTCTGCAGCGCCTCGGGATCGGAGGGGTTGTCGGGCTTCGTGCCGGCCGAGCGCTTCAGGTGGAAGTGCCCCACGAAGTGGAGGCCGGTCATGCAGATCTCGCTCTGGGCGTTCCTGAGGTCGTCGAGCAACGACGCGCCGTAGCCCTCGCCGTCCACGAAGAACTTCAGGTCGTCGTTGTGGTCGCTCACCGGGAGGTAGTGGCAGAACCACGGGTCGCGCTTGAGGCTCACCAGTCCGGCGCCGCGATCCACGGACTTGGCCTTGTCGAGGACCGGGACCAGGCCCCAGCCATGCCGTTCCCACTCGTCAGCCACGGACCAGGTCCTCCTTGAGCCGCGAGAGCTTGTAGCCCTGGAAGATGATGCACGACTCGGGGATTCCGGCGCCTTCGCACCTCAGGCGCAGGTAGGGGTCCTTCTCGATCTTGGGGAAGCGCATCCGGATGTAGTGAAGGTTCTTGCTCTTGTCCTCCACTTCGTCGGGGTGCGGCTTGCCCTGCCGGTACTCGATCGACACGGAGTGCTTGTACACGCACTTGGCGTCCGCGCTGAGGTAGTTGTACCCCTCCAGCGTGAACTCGCACTCCAGCGGCTGCTCGTCGCTCACGTCCAGCCGCAGCTCCAGGTAGTTGGCGAGCTTCAGGCTGTTGCCCGAGTTGGGCGCGAACAGCAGGTCACCCTTGCCCATTGAGCCACTCCAGCGCGCGGCGCGCGGCGCGCGCGCCGTCCTCCATGCAGGTCCCCACGGCGATGCCGCGGTAGGTGTTGCCGGCCAGGAACAGCCCGGGCCGGGCCGCCACCGCCGCCTCGGCGGCCCGCACCCGGGCCGCGTGCCCCAGCGTGTACTGGGGGATGGCCGGGTGGTGCCGGACCACCCAGCGGCGCAGCGGCTGGGCCCGCAGCCCCACGCTGCGGTCCAGGTCCTCCAGCGCGATCTTCAGCAGCTCCTCGTCACCCCGGTCCACCAGTTCCGGGGCGCGGGCGCCGCCCACCATCACCCGCAGCAGGGCGCCGCCCTCGGGGGCGCGGCCCTCGAACACGTTGCTCTCCCACAGCGCGCCCAGGATCCGCAGGTCCTCGCCCCGCGGCACCAGGAAGCCGAAGCCGTCGGCGTCCCGGGCGAACGCCCCGCCGGGGAAGGCCAGCGCCACCACCGCCAGGTCCGCGGCGCCCACCCCGCCGAGGGCCGCCGCGGCCTCCGGCGCGACCGGCTCCAGCAGCCGCACCGTGGCGGCGGTGTCCGCGGCCAGCACCACCGCGTCGGCCTCGAGGCTCCGGCCCCCGCCCAGCGCCAGCCGCCAGCCGCCGTCCCGCGGCTCCAGCGCCTCCACCGGCGCGGACACCCGGGCCGCCTCCCCCAGCTTCTCCGCCAGCGCCCGCGCCCAGGTGTACATCCCGCGGCGGAAGCTCAGCTGGCTGCCGCGCGGGCCGGCCGCGGTCACCTCCTCGCCCAGCTTGCGCCGCAGCGCCACCAGCGCCTTGACCAGCGAGCCGTACTCCGCCTCCATCTCCGCCATGCGCGGGAAGGAGCTGGGCAGCGACAGCCGGCGCGAGTCGCCCGCGAAGATCCCGGTGACCGCCGCGCTCACCAGCACCCGGGCGGCCTCGGGCCCGATCCGCCGGGCGGCGAAGTCCTCCACCGTCTCGTCGGCCCCGTCCTTCTTCCGGGGCACGAACGGCTCGCCCAGCACCCGCAGCCGCCCGGCGGGGGAGAGCAGCGGGCTGGCGAAGAACTTCAGCGGGTGCGGCTGGATCGCGTGCAGCCGCCCGCCGCGGTAGATAAACCGCCGCGCGGCCCGCCGGCTGGCCACCACCAGCTCGGCCTCCAGCCCCAGGTGCATCGCCAGGTCGGTGGCGAACTGGGCGGTCCCCAGCCAGCCGTTGGCCGCCCACTCCACCCGGTAGTCGGCCTCCTCCTGGGTCCAGAGCTTCCCTCCCAGGCGCGGCCCGGCCTCCAACAGCTCCGCGCGCACCGGCGCGCCGGCGGCCGCGGCGGCCTCGCGCAGGTGATAGGCGGCCGACAGGCCGGTCACCCCGCCGCCCACGATCCCGACGGTCTTCACGGTAGCGGCGCCGGGGTCATGGCGTCAGGGGATCTCCCCCCGGAGGGCGCTCGCCGGAGGCGGCGTCGCGCCCCACGCGCACCCACCGCCAGCCCACCTCGTTCTCCACGAACCCGGCGAAGCGGCGGCCCGAGGCGGTGACGCAGGCCTGCAGGCTGCGCGCCCCGTGGGCCATGGCCGGCAGCGGCACCCGGCGCAGCACCGCGGCCGGGCCCCGCGGGGCGGCCCACAGCGCGCCGTCGGCGCCGAACACCGCCACCAGCGGCGCCTCGCCGGCCCGCCCGGCGGCCACCGCGGCCTCGCGCACCTGGGCGTCCGGGAACGGCTGCGCCGCGCCGGACGCCGCTCGCATCACCGGCAGCAGCTGCTCCGGCTTCCACGGCCCGGGCTGCTCCAGCGGGAAGCTGCCGCACTCCCAGCGCTCTCCGCTCCGCACCAGGACCGTCACCGCGGGCTTGCCCGCCCCGGCGTCCTGCGCGCTCCACGCGCCCAGCGTCCCGTGGAACTCCGCCAGCGTCTCCCAGCCGGCGCCGCCCGCCTCGCCCACCGCGCGGCGCAGGAGGCGCACGCGGTCGTGCGCGCTCCGGTCCACCAGCACCAGCCACGCCCGCTCGCCGCCCTCCCGGGCGACCCGGGCCAGGTCCCCCGGCTGCGGCAGGAACGGCAGCTCCACCGGCTCTCCGGCCTGGACGCGGCCGTGGGCGTCGAAACGGTACGGCCGGAGCACCGGCCGGCCGGCGTGCTCGCCGGCCACGAACGCGGTGCAGCCGCCGTCGGCCGCCTGCACCGGGCGCGGCAGCAGCCACGCGCGGCTCTCCTCCAGCGCCGCCTCGAGCCCGCCGGCCGGGATCTTCCCCTCCGCCAGCGGGGCGCGCGCCCCGCGCAGCTTCGCCCCCTCGGTCCACAGCACCCAGCGCCACGTGGCCATCACCGGCTGGTCGAACCTCACCGCCAGCTCGGCGGCGCCCGAGCCCGCGGGCACCTCCGCCAGGCGCACCCCGCGGTCCACCAGCGCGGGGTTCTCGTAGTAGGCGGCCTGGTACATCAGGTGGTGCGCGCCGCCCGCCTCGTCGGTCCAGGCGCCCTCCCAGCTCCCGCGCACCGCGGAGGTGGGGAACCAGCCGAAGCCGGCGTGCGCCGGGTGGGCCGGCAGCACCTTGAACGCCAGCTCGCTGGAGGCCGCCGACTCGCCGCCGGCGTGGAACTCCACGTGCAGCCGGTAGTCGCCGGGGTCCGGCGGGGGCTCGAAGAACAGCACGTCGTTGCGCCAGTCCACGCGCCACGCGGCCGGCCGCTCGCGGTACTCGGAGAGCGGCACCATGCCCTCGCCCCGCGCCGCCTGGTGCAGCCGGCCGGTGAGCGTGGCCGGCGCGCCGCCGTCGCGCCGCAGCACGAAGCGCGTCTCGGCGTCGTTCAGCTCGGGGCTGGGAGCGCGCAGCGGCTTGTCGGCGGTGCGGTCCAGCACGCAGTCCACCGGGATGGACTCGCCGTGCAGGAACGCGGTGGCCGGAAGGCTGGCGGTCAGGTTCATGGTTCGGGCTCCCTTTCCGGGCCGCGCGCCGCTCGGCGGCGCCCACAGGCCCACGGCCAGGATGGCGGCCGCCCAGATTCCGCGGCCGATCCGGTTCAGGCGTACCTCCGGGGCAGGGAACGCTCGTCCCAGCCGCGCAGCTTGAGCACGCACTTGCCGCAGAAGTCGGGATAGTAGTCGTGCGTGGCGACCGGGTCGCCGGCCGCGTCCACCGTGGCGTAGCTCATGGTGCAGAAGTCGATCGCGTCGAGATCGTGGCACCGCTTGTCGCCGTATTGCGGGTTGCCCGAGGCGTCGTTGTACACGCGGCCGTGCCAGAAGATCCGGCAGTGGCCCATCTCGTGCGGGAAGAGCATCTGCACCGGGTAGTCCAGTGAGTCGATCATCCATACCTGGTAGTCGCAGCGCCCCAGGGCCGTGCCCTGCATCAGCCAGCCCTGGCTGTCCGGGTCCGGCGTGCCGTCGGACTTGTTCATGTTCAGGGGCGGCAGCGGGCGCACGTCCATCAGGATGTAGCCCTCCGGCTCCTTCTTGCGCACCTGGCCGCGCACGTGTTCGCTCAACGGGTCCACCAGCGGGTCGATGAACGGCTTCACCAGGTTCCTCAGCCGGGTCTTGTAGGCGGCCGAAGACTCCCCGGCGTTCTGCGGCGGGATCGCCAGCCCGAAGACGTAGTGCGCGTTGTACACGATGTTCGCAACCGG
>Ga0335070_10002200_pt1 | contig 22740 bp, 22 predicted proteins | sample Lox_Sample_13_FD_206722 | JGI IMG/M metagenome (GOLD analysis project Ga0335070, IMG submission 206722) | Soil microbial communities from Loxahatchee National Wildlife Refuge, Florida, United States - Lox_Sample_1.3 | ecosystem: Environmental > Terrestrial > Soil > Wetlands | place: USA...
GCCCGTACAAGAAGTCCGCCGCGACTGTCGGCGACGTGATGGGGAAGTATCATCCGCACGGCGACGCGGCGATCTACGACACGCTCGTGCGAATGGCGCAGCCGTTCTCGTTGCGCTACCCGCTCGTCGACGGCCAGGGCAACTTCGGCTCGATCGACGACGACCCGCCGGCGGCCATGAGATACACGGAAGCGCGCCTCTCGCGGATGGCGACCGAGATGCTGCGCGACATCGACGCGAATACGGTGGACTTCGGGCCGAACTACGACGAGTCGCGGCGGGAGCCGACGGTGCTGCCGTCTCGGTTCCCGAATCTGCTCGTCAACGGCTCCACCGGGATCGCCGTCGGCATGGCGACGAACATGCCGCCGCACCGGCTCGGCGAGATCACCGATGCGATCGTGGCGATGCTCGACAACCCCGATATCGACGTCGAGGCGCTGATGAAGCACGTCAAAGGCCCCGACTTCCCGACCGGTGCGTTCATCGTCGGCCGCGCCGGCATCCGCGATGCGTACCGCACCGGCCGCGGCCGCATCGTCATGCGCGCACGCGCCCACATCGAGGAGCTGCGCGGCGGCAAGTCGGCGATCGTCGTGACCGAGCTGCCGTACGGCGTGAAGAAGGGCGGCGAGTCCGGCGTGATCCGCAAGATCGCCGACCTCGTCCAGGACAAGGTGCTGACCGAGGTTTCCGACCTCGCCGATCACTCCGACCGCACCGGCATGCGCATCCAGATCGAGCTCAAGCGCGACGCCGTGCCCCAGGTCGCGCTGAACAAGCTCTTCAAGCACACGCCGCTCCAGTCGACCTTCGGCTACAACGCCGTCGCCCTGGTCGACGGCGTGCCGCGCACGCTCTCGCTGCTCGAGCTCGTCCGCCACTACGTCGACTTCCAGCGCGAGGTCGTGACGCGGCGCTCGAAGGACGAGCTGCAGAAGAAGGAGCGCCGCGCGCACGTTCTCGAGGGCTTCCTCCGTGCGCTCGACGTCCTCGACGAGATCATCGCGCTGATCCGCGCCGCGGCCGATGTCGATGCTGCGCGCGAGGGCCTCATGTCGACCTTCGGGTTCACCGAGGTCCAGGCGAGCGCGATTCTCGACCTGCGTCTGCGTGCGCTGACGGCGCTCGAGCGTCAGCAGGTCGAAGCCGAGTACGAGGATCTGAGCGAGCGGATCGCCGAGTTGCGCGCCATCCTCGGCGATCCGGTGAGGATCGACGGCCTCATTCGCGACGAGCTGGTCGAGATCCGGCAGATCTACGGCAAGAACGACGACCGCCGCACCGAGATCGCCCACGCGGAGGAGGAGCTCGAGCTCGAGGACCTGATCGCGGAAGAGGACATGGTGATCGCGATCACGCGCTCCGGCTACATCAAGCGGCTACCGGTGACCGCGTACCGCGAGCAGCGTCGCGGCGGCGTCGGCGTCATGGGCATGGAGCTCAAGGACGAGGATTACATCGAGCACCTGTTCGTCGCCTCGACGCACGACTACATCCTCTTCTTCACGAACGTCGGCAAGGTCTACCGGCTGAAGGTGCACGAGCTGCCGCTCGGCTCGCGCCAGTCGAAGGGCCGCGCGATCGTCAACCTGCTCCCGTTCCGACAGGGTGAGCAGGTACGCGCGGTCGTGCAGACGCGTGACTTCGCCGAGGCGAAATACCTCGTCTTCGGAACGAAGAAGGGCATCGTCAAGAAGACGGAGCTGATTGCGTACAACACGCCGCTGCGCGCCGACGGGATCATCGCGATCAAGATGCGCGAGGGCGACGAGCTCGTCGCCGTCAGGCACTCCTCCGGCGACGACGACATCCTCATGGTCTCGAAGCTCGGCCAGGCGATCCGCTTCAACGAGAAAGCGGTGCGCGCGATGGGCCGTGACGCCTCGGGCGTGCAGGGGATGCGGCTGCGCACGGACGACGAGGTGATGTCGATCAACATCGCGCAAGACGACGCCGACCTGCTCGTCGTGACCGAGAACGGTTACGGCAAGCGGACGCGGATCGCCGACTACCCCCGCAAGGGCCGCGGCGGCATGGGCGTCAAGACGATCCAGCTCACCGAGGCGAAGGGGACGCTCGCCGGCGCCCGGGTCGTGCGCGACGGCTACCAGGTGATGCTGATCTCCACCGGCGGCACCGTGATCCGGATGCCGGTCGAGGACGTCAAGCGGCTCGGCCGCGCGACGCAGGGCGTGATCGTGATGCGGCTCCGCGGCGACGAGATCGTCTCCTCGCTCGCACCCGTCGTCGACTCCGAGGAGGGGGAGACGAACGGGGTGGATGCGGCTCCGCAAGCGGAGTCGTAGTCCCTTCCAATTTGCAACTTTTGCGTCTATAACTCTCAGGTCGGGCGGCGTGCTGCCGGTGTGCGATGGGGACGCATATGGTGATCAGCAGGCAGGCAGACCTCTTAGAACCCATAAACCTGGCCGACCATCTCGACAAGGTCGAGCTCTATCTCGGCCAGGTCTGTCAGATCGCGGGCATCTCCAAGATGCAGCTCGATTACTGGACCAACAAGGCCCAGATTCCGACGAAGGGGAAGAAGCAGCGCATCTACGACATGGACGCTCTCGAGACCGTGATGCTGATCAAGCAGGCGAAGGACAAGGGCCTGAACCTCGGCGCCGCGATCGAGGCCGCCCGTCGCTTCCGCGAGCGGCAGAGCGGGGAGGCGCAGGCGTAGGACGAGGCCGCAACCCGGTCGCAGCTAGCAACCGGGTTGCACGACTCGCAGCGCCGCCGCCGCGTCCTCGGGCGCCACGGTGTTGACGTAGATCCCCGCGCCGAGCTCGATTCCTCCGAAGACGCTCAGGCGCGGCACGAGCTCGAGGTGGTTCCGGTGCAGCCAGGCGTTCCACGGTACGGATCCTTCGACCGCCCGCAGCCGCTGCACGACGTCGCGCAAGACGGCGAGCGCCCGCCCGAGCTCGAACGGCTCGCCGAGGATCACCGTCTCGTACGGGACCCGCCCGCACGGGTGGACGACCGCCCGGACGGGTCCTTCTCCGAGCGCGAGATCCTCGCGGGCGTTCAGCTCCGCCAGTCCCGCAGCCGCCTCGCGTGCGACCTCGGGCGGCGTGTCGCGCAGCCACACGAGCTGCGAGTGCGAGTGCGGCAAGCTCGAGCCGGCCGCGCGGCCCTCGTTGATGAGCGCGAAGACGTAGGGGAAGCCTTCCGTGCGCGCAGCCTCGCGGCGTGCGTCCCAGGCCGTCGCGATCGCATCGATCTCCGGGTCGCTGAGCTCGGCGAACGTCCGGACGTGACGTGGCGAGTGCACGACCACCTCCTGCCGCTCGAAGGCGGGATAGAGGTTCGGCACGACTCGCACGGTCCAGCCCGCCTCTCCGGAGACGCGGAAGGTCTCCGGCGTGGTTCGCTCCTCGCGGCCCGCGCAGAACGGGCAGTACTCGAGCTCGGCCTCGGTCGGCTCCTCGATCAGCCCGGTCGCGGCGCCGGGCCGCCGGTGCCGGTTCGGCGCAACGGCCACGAGCCGCCCGGAGAGCGGGTCAGCCCGAAGATCCAGCGCGGTCGAGGAACGGCTTGATCAGGTCGATCGGCGCCGGGAAGATGATCGTCGACGTGTTGCCGGCGCCGAGCTCGAGCAGCGTCTGCAGGTAGCGCAGCTGGAGCGCGATCGGGTGCTCCTCGATCACGATCGCGGCGTCCTTGAGCCGCTCCGCCGCCTGGTACTCGCCCTCGGCGTTGATGACCTTCGCGCGCCGCTCGCGCTCGGCCTCCGCCTGGCGGGCCATGGCCCGCTGCATGCCGCTCGGGATCTCGACGTCCTTCACCTCGACGATCGAGACCTTGATCCCCCACGGGGCGGTCTGCCCGTCGATGATCTCCTGCAGGATCGAGTTGATCTTCTCGCGCTCGGAGAGCAGCTCGTCGAGCATGTGCTGGCCGAGCACCGCCCGCAGCGTCGTCTGCGCGATCTGCGACGTCGCGACCATGAAGTTCTCGATCTGCACGATCGCGTCCTTCGGGTCGACGATCCGGAAGTAGGCCACCGCGTTCACGCGCACCGGCACGTTGTCCTTGGTGATGACCTCCTGCGGCGGGATGTTGAGCGTGATCGTGCGCAGGTCGACCCGCACCATCCGGTCGACGACGGGGATCAGGAAGAAGAGTCCCGGCCCCTTCGGCGCCGGCAGGAGGCGCCCGAGCCGGAAGACGATCGCGCGCTCGTACTCGCGCGCCACCTTGATCGCCGAGATGAGGAACAGGACGACGAAGAAGAGGACGACGGCGAGGATGACGAGACCGGCAGCCATGTCTTCAGACTACTCCTCGCACCGTGTCACCGCACCGTCAGCTCGAGCCCGTCCACGGACTCGACCTCGACGTGCTCGCCCGGGACGAGCTCACGGCCGTCGGTGCGATGGGCGTGCCACAACTCGCCCTCGACGAACACCTGGCCGGGTGCGCGTACGACCGCCTCCGCGCCGAGCACGCGCTGCGGCCCGACGGTGACCGGACGGCGGCGCACCTGTACCGCCTTGCCGAGCGCGAACGCCCAGAAGCCCCCGAGCACGAGCGTGATCGAGAGCACGAGCGGTAGCGACGTGTGGTACGGCGCCGGCGCGTTGTGGAACAGCATCAGCATCCCGACCGCGAGGCTGATGAGCCCCGAGACGGTGAGCGCGCCGTGCGTCACGACATGCGCGTCGACGATGAGCAGGATGACGCCGAGGATGATCAGGAACAGCCCGGCCCACGAGATCGGCAGGACGGAGAAGCCGAACAGCGCCGTCAACAGCGCAACCGCGCCGAGTGCACCGGGCAGGACGATTCCCGGGTGGAAGATCTCGAAGCCGATGCCGGCGATCCCTGCGAGAAACAGCAGGCTGATGATGTTTGGATCGATGAGGGTGTTCAGGAGGCGCGTGAAGAAGCTCGGGCCGACCGTGTCGATCCGGGCTCCCGCGAGGTGGAGCGTGTACGGCCGCTGGGCGTCCTTCGTGCGATAGCCGTTGAGCTTGTCGAGCAGGGCGGGCAGGCTCGGCGCGAGCAGGTCGACGACGTGCATGTTCAGCGCCTGGCGCGAGGTCAGGTTGGAAGCGCCGCGAACCGCTTTCGCCGGCCAGGTCGTGTTGCGGTGATGGGTCGCCGCAAGCGCGGTCAGCGAGGCCACCGAGTCGTTGATCACCTTGCGGCGCAGGTCGGAGCCGAGGTTCCCTCCGCTCGAGTCGATCGGCGTCGAGGAGCCGATGTTCGTTGTCGGCGCCATGGCGAGCACGTCCGCCGCCTGCGAGATCCACACGCCTGCCGAAGCGGCGCGGGCGCCGTCAGGCGAGACGTAGACGACCACCGGCAGCTTCGCATTGAGCTCGGCCGTGTACATCGTCTTCATCGACGTCGACAGGCCGCCGGGCGTGTCGAGGAGGATCACGACGGCGGCGTAATGGTCGCTCGCGGCCCGCGCGAGCTGGTGCGTGAAGTAGTCCTGGGTGACCGGGTTGATCTCGAGGTCCGGCCCGAAGCGGATGGCGAGCACGCGCGGCTGCGAGCCCGCGGCGCCGCCGCCCCCGGCGAGCGCCAGCGAGGCGGCCGCGATTCCGAGAATCGAGGCGAAGAGACGCAGAAAGCGCCTGGTCATATGGAGAATTGTATCTAGGACCGATTTTCCGACCAGGCGTCGTAGCCGCGCTCGAGCTCGAGCAGGATCGCGACGAGCAGCGGCGCCCGCTCCAGCTCGCGGCCGAGCTCGAGCCGCAGGGAGGTCGGCACCTTCGGAGTGTCGTGCGGCAGCTCCTCCGCCGTCTGGTTGACGTTCACGCCGATTCCGAGCACGACGCGGCCGGAGGCGGCCTCGGCGAGCACGCCCACGACCTTGCGACCCGCGACGACGACGTCGTTCGGATGGCGCAGCGAGGCCGCGACGCCGGTCTCCGCCCGCAGCGCCGCGGCGACCGCCTCGCCGGCGACGAGCGATAGCTCGGGCCAGAGCGGCATCGGAGCGCGGGGGCGGAGCAGCACGGAGCAGAGGATCGCCCGTCCGGCCGGCGCTTCCCACGTGCGTCCCAGCCGTCCCCGTCCGGCCGTCTGCACGTCTGCGACGACCGTTGCGCCCTCGGGCTCGTCCTCGCCGAGCAGGCGCTGCGTCGACGGGCACGACTCGACGTAGCGATACGGTGTTCCGAGCCGGCCTCGCAGCAGCGGCAGCACCGTCTCGGGGGTCAGATCCGTCACGCCGCTCTAGACTAGTCTGGTCGTGCAACCGCTCCGGGCAAACGGCCGTCCGATCAGGCAACCGCTGCGGCAGGGCCGTGGCCTCGTCTACGAGAAGCTCAGCGATCCCATCTTGGTGACACGGGCGAAGGACGGCGACCGGCTCGCGCTGGACGCCCTGTGCGAACGGCATGCGCCCAAGGTCGAGCGGCTCGCCCGGCATCTCCTGCGCGACCCCGAGGATGCGCGCGACGCCGCGCAGGAGGCCCTCGCGAAGGTCTGCGTCCGGCTGAAGCAGTTCCGCGGCGAGTCGCAGTTCTCGACCTGGCTGCACCGGCTCGTCGTGAACACGTGTCGGGATGCGGCCGAGCGGCGTGCGACCCGATGCCACGAGCCGCTCGGCGACGATCTGCGGGCGGGTCCGGACGGCGATCCCGTCTACGCGGCCCGCGTCTCGGAGCTGCGGCGCGAGCTCTGCGACTCGCTTGCCGCCATCCCGGCGCAGCAAGCGCAGGTGGTGGTGTTGAAGGACACGCTCGGCTACTCCTTCGAGGAGATCGCGAAGGCCACCGGAATGCCGATCGGCACCGCAAAATGCCACGCGCATCGCGGTCGCAACCGGCTGCGGGAGCGGCTCGAGGAGCGCGACGTCGCATGAGCCGGCGCTTGCGACGGCGTTTCCAGGCCGTGCGGGCTTTGCCCGCGCGGCCGTCTGAAATCACCGACCGACCCGCCATTCGTCAGAAGGTTGGCCGGTGACGGTCCCGGTGGCGCCGTTCGGCCGGGACGTGATCGAGCAGCTGATCCCGCACCGGCCGCCCTTTCTCCTCGTGGACGAGATCCTCGAGCTCGAGCCCGGCAAGCGCGTCGTCGGGCGGCGCGAGGTCCGAGCCGACGACTGGTGGTTCTCCGGCCATTTCCCCGAGCGGGCGGTCATGCCGGGCGTGCTCACGATCGAGGCGATCGCCCAGGCCGGCGCGGTCGCCGTGCTCGCCGCCGAAGAGAATCGCGGCAAGCTCCCCTTCTTCGCCGGCATCGACGACTGCCGCTTCAAGCGCATCGTCGAGCCGGGCGACACGCTCACGCTCGAGTGCGTGTTCGTGCGCGTCCGAGGGCCGATCGCGAAGGGCGAGGGACGCGCGCTCGTCGGCGACGAGCTCGCGGCCGAGGCCGTGCTCACCGTCTTCGTCGGCGAATGATCGGCGTCGGCAGGCCGGAGGTCGCCGTCTCGATCACCGGGCTGGGGTGCAGGGTGCCCGACCGCGTGGTCAGCAACGACGAGCTCGCACAGCACGTCGACACCTCCGACGAATGGATCGTGGAGCGCACCGGCATCCACGAGCGGCGGATGGCGGCGCCGGACGAGGCGCTGTCCGATCTGGCGCTGCCCGCTGCACGTGCAGCGCTGGAGCAGGCGGGCCTTCGCGGCAAGGACGTCGATCTCGTCCTCGTCGCGACGGTCACTCCCGACATGGCGTTTCCATCGACCGCCGCGATCCTCGCCGACCGGCTGGGCGCGGTCGACGCGGCGGCGTACGACCTCTCGGCCGGCTGTACGGGCTTCATGTACGCGATCGCACAGGCCTATGGGATGCTCGCCGGCGGGCTGGCGAAGCGGGCGCTCGTCGTCGGCGGGGACATCCTCTCGCGGCTGCTCGACTGGGACGATCGCTCGACGCTCGTCCTCTTCGGCGACGGTGCCGGGGCCGTCGTCATCGAGCTGGTGCCCGAGCAGGGCTTCCTGGGCTTCGAGCTCGGCGCGGACGGTGCGGGCGGCACGAGCCTCTGGCTGCCCGGCAGCGGCTCCCGCCTGTTCACGGAGCCCGAGCGATACGTCAAGATGAACGGGCGAGAGGTGTTCAAGTTCGCGACGCGAATCCTCGTCCAGTCGGCCGAGGCGCTTCTCGCACAGTGCGGTGTCTCCATGGACGATGTGGATCTCTACATCCCCCACCAGGCGAACGTGCGGATCATCGACCACGCAACCCGTAAGCTGGGCGTCCCGTCGGAGCGGGTGGTGATCAATGTCGACCGCTACGGAAACACCTCCTCGGGCTCGATTCCGCTGGCCCTCGCCGACGCGGCGGCCGACGGGCGCCTGCGCCCCGGGGGGCTCGTGCTGATGACCGGGATGGGCGCGGGGCTGACATGGGGATCGGCGCTCATGCGCTGGACGAAGGAGACGGCTGCGTGACGAAGATCGCGTTCTGCTTCCCCGGACAGGGGTCGATCGAGGCGGGGATGGGGCGTGACATCGCCGAGGCCGTGCCGGAGGCGCGCACCGTCTACGAGCGGGGAAGCGCGGCGTCCGGGCTCGACCTCGAGCGGCTCTGCTTCCACGCCGACGCCCACGACCTCGTCGACACGGCCGTCCAGCAGCCGGTGCTCGTCGCGACCTCGCTCGCGGTACTTGCGGCCATACGCTCGCGCGGGATCGAGCCGGACTTCGTCGTCGGCCACTCCGTCGGGGAGTTCGCCGCTCTTGCCGCGGCCCAAGCGATGTCGACCGACGAGGCGCTGGCGCTCGTGCGCGAGCGCGGCATCGCCATGGCCGAGGCTGCCGCACGGCATCCCGGCTCGATGGCGGCGATCCTGGGTCTCGACGACGAGGTGGTCGAGACGCTCTGCCGCAAGATCCTCGGCGTGTGGCCCGCCAACTACAACTGCCCCGGGCAGATCGTCGTCTCGGGCGAGAACGACGCGGTCGACGAGTGCTGCGAGCGTGCGCAGGAGGCCGGCGCCCGCCGGGCGGTCAAGCTGAAGGTCTCCGGAGCGTTTCACTCGCCGCTCGTGGCCCGCGCCGCCGACCGGCTCCGGCCGGCGGTGGAGCGGATCAAGTTCCAGGAGCCTGTCGCGCCCTTCATGTCGACGGTGACCGCCCGGCTCGAGTCGGCTCAGCGGATGGGCCCGCTGCTCGTGGACCAGCTCACCGCGCCGGTGCGTTTCACCCAGGCAGCCTCCGAGCTGATGAGGGAAGGCGTGCGCACCTTCGTGGAGGTCGGCCCCGGCAACGTGCTCTCCGGGTTGCTGAGGCGGATCGACAACAGCGTGAAGGCCGTCTCGGTGAACAATCTCGCTGCGCTCGACAAGCTCCACAAGGCGCTCGCCGAGACCTAGTGGTGTCTTCACCACGGAGCTTCGCCTCACTCGAAGGCAAGAGTGCGCTCGTCACCGGGGCGTCGCGCGGTATCGGGCGCGCGATCGCGATCGAGCTCGCCCGCGCCGGCGCCTCGGTCGTGATCGGCTATCGCTCGGGCCGGGACGAGGCGGAGGCACTTGCCGCCGAGCTCGGCGCCCGCGCCGTCCAGGCCGACGTCTCGAATGCCGACGACGCCCGGCGGCTCGTCGAGGAGGCGGGAGACCTCGACGTCCTCGTGAACAACGCCGGCCTCACGCGCGACGGGCTGCTCGCGCGGATGCCCGACGACGACTGGCACACGGTGATCGAGACGAACCTCTCGTCCGTCTTCTACACCTGCCGGGCCGTCTGCCGGCCGATGATGAAGAAGCGCTCGGGCTCGATCGTGAACGTCTCCTCGATCGTCGGCGTCCACGGCAACTGGGGCCAGACCAACTACGCGGCTTCGAAGGCCGGAATCATCGGCTTCACGAAGTCGCTGGCCCGCGAGCTCGGCAGCCGGAACGTGCGCGCCAACGTCGTCGCGCCGGGCTACGTGAAGACCCAGCTCACCGACGTGCTGCCCGAGGAGGCGACGGCGGCGATGCTCCGAAACACGCCCCTCGGGCGCCTCGGGGAGCCGGCGGACGTCGCAGGGGCGGTACGCTTCCTCTGCTCCGACGAGGCCTCGTTCATCACGGGCGAGGTGGTGCTCGTCGACGGCGGGCTGGGAATGTGAGCGGCGAGAGCGGATCACTCAACGGCAGACGGCGTGTCGTCATCACCGGGCTGGGAGCAGTCACCCCGCTCGGGAACGACGTCCGCTCGACCTGGGACGCCCTGATCCGGGGCGAGTCCGGCGCCGGCCCCATCACGCAGTTCGACGCCACCGGCTATCCCGTCACGTTCGCGTGCGAGGTGAAGAACTTCGACCCGGCCGACTGGATCGACTTCAAGCAGGCGCGCCGCATGGACCGCTTCGCGCAGCTGATCGTCGCCGCTGCGCGGCAGGCCGAACAGGACGCGGGGCTCGACATCGCTGCAGAGGCGGACCGGATCGGAGCGGCGATCGCCACCGGCATCGGCGGGCTCAAATCGTTCCAGGAGTGCCATGACACGCTGCGCGACCGCGGCCCGGACCGCGTCAACCCGTTCGCGATTCCCGCGATCATCCCGAACATGGGCGCCGGCTGGGTCTCGATGGAGCTCGGCACGAAGGGGCCGCTGTCCTCCGAGTGCACGGCGTGCGCGGCGTCGAACATGGCGATCGGCGACGGGACCGACGCGATCCGGCTCGGTCGCGCCGACGTCATGTTCTGCGGCGGCACCGAGGCTGCGATCAACAAGGTCGGGATCGCCGGCTTCGGCGCGATGCGCGCGCTCTCGCGGCGCAACGACGACCCTGCGCGTGCGTCGCGTCCGTTCGACGCGGGCCGCGACGGCTTCGTGATGGGCGAGGTCGGCGCGCTTCTCGTCCTCGAGGAGCTCGAGCACGCGAAGGCGCGCGGCGCGAAGATCTACGCGGAGGTCGCCGGCTACGGCGTCTCGGCGGACGCGAGACACATCACGGAGCCCGATCCGACCGGGGTCAATCCGGCACGTGCGATGGCGATGGCGATGGGCGACGCCGGCGTGACGCCGGAGGAGATCGACTACATCAATGCGCATGCGACCTCCACGCCGATCGGCGACGCGAGCGAGACGCGTGTGATCAAGCTCGCGATGGGCGAGGAGCAGGCATACCGGATCCCGGTCTCCGGCACGAAGGGCGCGACCGGTCACTGCCTCGGCGGGGCGGGCGCCGTCGAGGCGATGTTCACGACCCTCGCCGTCCACGAGGGTGTGCTCCCGCCGACGATCAACTACGAGGTCGAGGATCCCGAATGCGATCTCGACTACGTCCCGAACGAGGCGCGCAACGCAGACGTCCGCGTTGCGATCAACAACTCGTTCGGCTTCGGCGGCCACAACGCGTGCGTCGTGATTCGCCGTTACGAAGGGTCGTAGCGTTCGCGGAGGTTGTCAGATGCTCTTCCTAGGCTTCTCTGTCGAATGGACGAGCTTGTCGAAGTGCGCCGCTCGCGGCAGGCCTCACGGTGGACCCTGTCCGTGCCGTGGGGTGCGCCCGCGCAGTTGACCGCTCCCGCGTGGATGTCGCACGACGAGGTCGAGCGCGTGCTCGAGTCGCATCGCGAGTGGATCGCGCAGGAGCGAGCACGGCAGCGGCCGCGGCTTCGTCTCGATCGGCACCGTGTCTCCGAGGCCGACGCGCGGCTCGCGGTGCGTGAGCTCGTGCGGATGCTCGCCGAGGAGGAGGCTCCGGAGCTCGGCGTTGCGTATGAGCGGATCGAGATCCGCGACCAGCGAACGCGCTGGGGCTCGTGCTCGACCCGCGGCACGCTCTCGTTCAACTGGCGACTCGTGCTCGCACCGTTCGAGGTGCTCGACTACGTCGTCGTGCACGAGCTGTGCCACCTGCGGGAGGCGAACCACTCACGCCGCTTCTGGCGGCTCGTCGAGTCGCGCCGTCCCGACTGGCGGGTGCAGCGCGACTGGCTGAACGAGCACGGCCCCGAGCTGCTCGCGTTTCGGCCGGCCGCCTAGCGCCGCAGGTACGCGTCGCTGCCGTCGAGCCAGTCCGCGCGCGGCGGCGCGAAGATGTCGACGTCGAGCGTGTCCTCGAGCGCCTCGGCTTTGTGCGGCAGGTTGGACGGGAGGTGGAGCACCTCGCCTGCGGAGACGTCCACTACCTCGGCCCCGTCCTCGCCGAGCCAGAAGCGGAGCGTCCCCTCGAGGATGTAGGTCAGCTGCTCGTTGTCGTGAGAATGTTGCGGCACGACGGCGCCCTTGGCGAGGTAGACGTGCGCGATCATCAGCCGCTCGCCGGTGACGAGCCGCCGCCCGATCAGGGGGTTGAGCTCCTCGCGCGGGAGATCCTCCCAGCGGTAGTGCGTCGCCATGCGAAGACCCTAATGATCCGAGTAGGCTCGGGGCGTGGAACGCTGGGCCACCTTCGACTGCTACGGGACGCTGATCGACTGGAACGGCGGGATCGGCCGCGAGCTCGAGCGGCTCTTCGGCGCGGGGCGGACGGCATCGCTGCTCCACCGCTACCACGAGCTCGAGCCGCAGATCGAGCGGGAGGAGCCGACGCGCAGCTACCGCGACGTGCTGACCGTCACGCTCGCGCGGCTGGCCGAGAGCGAGGGCCTACCGCTGCCGGCCGTGGAGCACGATGCGCTCGCGGCGTCTCTCCCTTCCTGGCAGCCGTTTCCCGAGGTGCCCGCCTCGCTCCAGGACGCCCGTACGCGCGGCTGGAAGCTCGCGATCCTCTCCAACACCGACCGCGACTACATCGACGCGTCGCTCGAGCGGATCGGCGTTCCCTTCGAGCTCTCGATCGTCGCCTCGGAGATCGGCTCCTACAAGCCGGAGCACCGTCACTGGGAGGCGTTCTTCGAGCGCACCGGCGCCGACCGCGTCGGCCACGTGCACGTGGGCGCGAGCCTCTTCCACGACATCGAGCCGGCGCAAGCGCTCGGGCTGCGAACCGTCTGGATCAACCGGCTCGGCGAAGAGCCGGAGCCCCAGCCGGACGTCGAGCTGCACACGCTCGCCGGTCTCGGCGACGCGCTGGACGGGCTCGTCTCCGGGTAGCCTCCCGCCGGTGAGCCTGCTGCGCGCGAAGTGTCCGACCTGCCATGCGTACACCGCGGTCGCGGTCGGGTCGGAGTACGAATGCCATTCGTGCGGCCGCAGCTTCGCCGCCGGCCTCGTGCGGGTTCCCCGCGCGTGGGGCGACGGCGGCGAGGAGATGGTCGAGGCGGCGTCGCTCCCGCTCGACTATCCGGAGGCGTCCGTCGTCGAGGAGGACTCGCTGCTCATGCAGACCCTCGCGGTCGCCTCCGACCTGCCGCTGCGGCCGCTCGTCCTCGGCGGCTGCTGCTGCTCGCACATCGGCGCGGTCGAAGGGCTCGCGGCGCGGCACGACCGGCTCGGGGTGGTCTGGCTCGACGCACACGGCGACCTCAACACGCCGGAGACTTCACCGTCCGGGAACCAGTGGGGGATGCCGCTGCGGATGCTGATCGACGGCGGCGCCGTCGACGCACAGGACGTCGCTCTCGTCGGCGCACGCAACCTCGACCCGCCCGAGGTCGAGTTCATCGCCGCGAGCGGGATCCACGACAACGTCGAGGCGGTGCTCGAGCGGACGAGCGCCGTCTACGTCGCCCTGGACTGCGACGTCTTCGATCCGCGCGAGCTCACCGTCTTCATGCCCGAGCCGGGCGGGAAGACGCTCGCCGAGGTCGAGAAGCTGCTCGTCGCGATCCGCGACCGGGGCGCCGTCGCGGGCGCCGGTCTGACCGGCCTCGCTCCCGATCCCGCCAACGTCGAGAAGCTCGAGCGGCTCTGTACCGCACTGGGGTACTGAGCTGCCCTCCGGCCGCCGCGCCACTCGCAACCTCCCCTTGCCGGGGCCGGTCTAAGCTAGCGCCGTGGCCAAGATCGATGTGTCGGTCGAAACCGACGACAAGCCCGCTCCGCCGCCCAAGCATCCGAACACCTGTCCGGAGTGCCACTCGCACTACCGGGACGACGAGCTCGAGCAGGCGTTGTGGGTCTGCGCCCAGTGCGGCCACCACTTTCCGATGCGGGCGCGGCCACGGATCGCCTCGCTCGCAGACGAGGGCTCGTTCGTGGAGGAGGCTGCGGATCTGCATTCCGAGGATCCGCTCGGCTTCTTCGACCTGCGTCCGTACACCGACAGGATCGCCGAGGCCGAGATGTCGACCGGCCTCCCAGACGCGATGGTGGTCGGCCAGGCGGCGATCGAGGGGCGAGGATGCGAGCTCGCGGTGATGGACTTCGCCTTCATGGGCGGTTCGATGGGCAGCGTCGTCGGCGAGAAGTTCTCCCGCGCCTGCGACGCGGCGGTCGAGCGCAACGTGCCGCTCGTCACCGTCACGAGCTCCGGCGGCGCACGGATGCAGGAGGGGATTCTCTCGCTCATGCAGCTGCCGAAGACCGTGTGTGCGGTCGAGGACCTGCACGACGCCGGCCAGGCGCTGATCGTGGTGATGGCGCATCCGACGACCGCAGGCGTGCTCGCGAGCTTCGCCAGCCTCGGCGACGTCCTGCTCGGCGAGCCGGGCGCGCTGATCGCGTTCACGGGCCCGCGGGTCGTCGAGCAGACCACGCGCGAGAAGCTGCCCGACGACTTCGGCCTCGCCGCCCAGAACCTGCGCTTCGGCCATCTCGACGCGATCGTCTCGCGTCCCGAGGTGCGACCGACCGTCGCCCGCCTGCTGAGGTTGTTCGATGCCCCCGAGTGAGCACGAGCTCCGGCTCCGCGAGCGCCTGAGCCGCCTGCGCAACATGCCGCTGCTGGGCGGCGCGAAGCTGTCCGGCGAGCTGGAGCGGCTGCAACGCCAGATCGACCGGCTCGCCGAGGAGGCGACGGACGACGAGATCTGGCGCTCGGTCGAGCTGGCGCGGCACGTCGACCGTCCGTACACGCTCGACTACGTGGAGCGGTTGCTCGACGACTGGTTCGAGCTGCACGGCGACCGCGGTCTGGGCGACGACGGCGCGATGGTCACCGGGCTCGGCAAGCTCGACGGGCGGACGGTGGCGCTGATCGGCCAGCAGAAGGGCCGCGACATCCAGGAGCGCGCGGCGCGCCAGTTCGGGATGCCGTTCCCCGAGGGCTACCGGAAGGCGATCCGCGTCATGCAGCTCGCCGAGCGTCACGGCTTCCCGGTCGTCTCGCTCATCGACACGCCGGGCGCGTACCCGGGCGTCGCCGCAGAGCAGCACGGGCAGGGAGGGGCGATCGCGGCCTCCCAGGCGGCGATGGCCAGGCTCTCCGTCCCGACCGTGGCCTGCGTGATCGGCGAGGGCGGCTCCGGCGGCGCGATCGCGATCGCCCTGGCCGACCGCGTGCTCATGCAGGAGCACGCGATCTACTCCGTCATCTCGCCGGAGGGCTGCGCCGCCATCCTCTGGCGCGACGCGGGCGAGGCGAAGAAGGCGGCGGCGGCCTTCAAGCCGGACGCCGGCCACTGCCTCGAGCTGGGAGTGATCGACGCGATCGTGCCGGAGCCGGAGGGCGGCGCCCACACGGACCACGACGCGGCGGCCCGGCTCCTGGGCGGGTCGCTGCGCGAGGCGCTCGAGGAGCTCGCGGAGGTGCCGGGCGACGAGCTTCGGCGCCGGCGCCGGGCCAAGTTCCGCTCGTTGGGCGTGTTTGCCTAGAGGATTAGGTAGATTCGACCAGATTCTCGTGGCTAACCGGCTCATCCTGTCCACAGCGTCCACAGGCTTATCCCCGACTTCTCGCCTGGTACGCAAGTGGGATCGATACGAGTTGCACACACTAAAAGGGCTGACCACGAGACACTAGGCCGGTGCCGGACAAGCTTCGCGAGTACGAGCGCAAGCGGGATCCCGAGCGGACGCCGGAGCCGTTTGCGGGTCGGCGCCGGCGCGGGAGGGCGCCGATCTTCGTCGTCCAGCGTCACGACGCGCGACGCCTCCACTACGACTTCCGGCTCGAGCGCGACGGCGTGCTCGCCTCCTGGGCGGTGCCGAAGGGGATCCCCCTCGAGCCCGGCGTGCGTGCGCTCGCGGTACACGTGGAGGACCACCCGCTCGACTACGCGAGCTTCGAGGGCGAGATTCCGAAGGGTGAGTACGGCGCCGGCAGCGTCGAGATCTGGGACCACGGCACGTACGACCTCGTCGAGGAGAAGCCGGACGGCGGGCTGACGGTTCGGCTCCACGGCGAGCGGCTGGACGGGACGTGGACGCTCGTGCCGGCGCACCTCGACGGCAATCCGCAGAACTGGCTGCTGCTTCGTTCCGGCCGCTCCGCGGCGCGGAATGACTACCGGCCGATGCTCGCGACGCTGGCGGAGCAGCTGCCCTCGGGCCGTGACTGGGTGTTCGAGCCGAAGTGGGACGGCTACCGGGCGCTCGGATACGTACGCCACGGAGAGGCCCGGCTCCTCTCGCGGAACGGGAACGACCTGACCGAACGCTTCGCCTTCGTCGCCAAGGCGCTGGTCAAGGCGGTGCGGACGCCGGACTGCGTCGTCGACGGCGAGGTGTGCGCGCTCGACGCGCAGGGCCGGCCGAGCTTCTCCGCCATGCAGCAGGGCTCGGCGACTCTCGTCTACGAGGTCTTCGATCTACTCGAGCTCGACGGCGTCCCGCTGATCGACCTGTCTCTGACCGACCGCCGCGCCCGTCTCGAGCGGCTGCTCGAGGCCGGCGCCTCCGTCCAGCTCTCCGGCGTCTTCGACGACGGCGAGGCCCTGCTCGAGGCCGCGCGGGTGCAGGGGCTCGAGGGCGTGATGGCGAAGCGGGCCGGCTCTCGCTATGCGGAGGGGAGGCGGACGCGCGACTGGCTGAAGGTGAAGACCCACGCCGAGCAGGAGTTCGTGATCTGCGGCTGGACGAAGGGTCAGGGCCGCCGCGAGGGCCGTTTCGGGTCGCTCGTGCTCGGGACGTACCGCGGTAGTGAGCTGCACTGGGTCGGCAACTGCGGCACCGGCTTCACGGACGCGACGCTCGAGGAGCTGGGGCGGAAGCTCGAGCCGCTGCGCGTCGACGTGTCGCCGCTCGCTGTCGTGCCGAAGATGCCGAAGGTGGCGAAGGGCGCCGTCGTCTGGGTGCAGCCGCGTCTCGTCTGCGAGGTCGAGTTCGCCGAGTGGACGCACGACGGCCACCTGCGCGCGCCGGCCTTCAAGGGCCTGCGCGACGACAAGCCCGCTGCTGACGTGCACAGGGAGACTCCGGTCGAGATGGACGCGGGACGCGTGAAGCTGTCCAACCTCGACAAGGTCTTCTGGCCGGACGAGGGGATCACGAAGGGCGATTTGCTCGAGTACTACCGCGCCGTGGCGCCGACGCTCGTGCCGCATCTGCGTGAGCGGCCCTTCACCATGCGCCGCTACCCCGACGGCGCCTTCGGCAAGGCGTTCTTCCAGAAGGACGCGCCGTCGCACATGCCCGACTGGATCCCGAGATTCCGCGTACAGGTCTCGACGCGCCAGTCGCCGCCGCAGAAGAGGTGGATCGAGGCGCCGCTCGTGAACGACGAGGACGCGCTGCTGTGGATGGTGAACATGGGCTGCATCGACATGAATGCGTGGTACTCACGCGTCGACCGCCCCGATCGGCCCGACTTCGTCCTCTTCGACCTCGACCCGTCCGACGACGTCGGCTTCGCGGAGACCGTGCAGGTGGCGCTGCTCGTGAAGGACATGCTCGACGCGCTCGGCCTCGAGTCGTTTCCGAAGACGAGCGGCGCCGACGGGATCCACGTGCTCGTGCCGGTCGAGCGCCGCTATACGTACGACGAGACGCGCGAGTTCGCCGAGATCGTTGCGGGCGCGATCGCGCGCGTCCACCAGGGTCTCGCAACGACGCAGTGGTCGAAGTCGAAGCGCCGCGGCGTGCTCATCGACGCGAACCAGAACGGCGCCGGCAAGACGATCGCGTCGGTGTACTCGGTGCGGCCGCGGGCGGGTGCGCCCGTGTCGACCCCGCTGCGGTGGTCCGAGGTGAACGAGCAGCTCGATCCGGCCGCGTTCACGATGGACGTCGTCCACGAGCGGATCCGCCGCCACGGCGATCTCTTCGCCGGCGTGTTGACGAGGAAGCAGCGGCTCGACCGGGCGCTGAGGTCCCTGCGCTAGTGCGGGTCGAGCCCTTCCGGGTGGCCCAGCGTTCCCAGCTCCGCGATGTCGCGTCTGAAGAGGAGAGAGGTCGTCCAGTCCGCGACGACGCGCAGCTTCCGTGACAGGAGCGGCAGCTGGTACAGGTGGTACGAGCGCGTCACCCACCAACCGGCGAAGCCGCGCAGGCGGATGCCGAGCACGTCGGCGATGCCCTTGTAGCGGCCGAGCGTCGCCACCTGGCCGAGCATGCGGTAGCCGTACGGCCGAGGCTCGCCCTCGATGTTCCGGGCGAGGCGGCGTGCCTGGCGCAGCGCGTGCTGGCAGGTCGGCGGGTCGGGCTGCTGCGCCTTGCGGTTCGGCACGCGGGCGCAGTCGCCGAGCGCCCACACGTGCTCGCGCCCGCGGATGCGCAGGAACTCGTCGACCTCGACCCGGCCGCGCTCGTCGAGCGGCAGGCCGAGCTCGCGCAGCAGCGGGTTCGGCGCGACCCCCGCCGTCCACACGAGCGTCCTCGTCGGGATGCGCGTACCGTCGGCGAGCACGACCTCGTCGGCGGAGGCCGATTCGAGCGTCGTGTCGACGCGGATCTCGATGCCGCGCTTGCTCAGCTCGCGTGCGGCGTACTCGCCGAGCCGCGACGGGATCTCGGGCAGGATCTTCGGCGCCGCGTCGGCGAGGACCCAGCGGCGCGGAACGTCGCGTAGCTGTGGGTAGTAGCGGGATGCGTCGTCGACGAGGTCGGACAGCTCGGCGAGCGCCTCGACGCCGGCGTAGCCGGCACCGACGAAGACGAAGGCGAGATGCCGTCGCCGCTCGGCGTCGTCGCGGGCGGAATCTGCAGCCTCGAGCTGGCGCAGCACGTGGTTGCGCAGGTGGATCGCGTCGGCGAGCGACTTGAAGGAGAGGCCGTGCTCGGTGAGCCCGGGCACCGGCGCGACGCGGGGCACGGCGCCGAGCGCGAGCACGAGCTCCCGCCAGCGCACCGTTTGCGGGCCCTCGTCCGTCTCGATCGCGGCGGTGCGCGCCTCGAGGTCCACCCCGGTCGCGTGCCCGAGCATTAGCTCCGCCTCGCGGCACATCACCCGCAACGGCACGACGGCGTGTCGCGGCTCGAGCGTCCCGGACGCAGCCTCGGGCAGCAGCGGCGTGTAGAGCATGAAGTTCTCGGGGCTGACGATCGTCGCTCCTCGCTCGCCGAGCAGGCGCCCGACGTACGCCCCGGCGAAGCCGCCGCCGAGGATCAGCACGCCGCCACGAGCCTCGCGCTCCACCCTCCTCTTCTAGCATCCGCGGCATGGCGGCCGTCCAGGTGTCCGTGATCGGAAGCGGCGTCGAGCACGAGGAGCGTGCCGAAATCGTCGGCCGTCTGCTCGCCGAGCGCGGGGCGACCGTCGTCACCGGCGGCCGCGACGAGGTGATGGCCGCCGCCGCACGCGGCGCGAAGGGCGCCGGCGGCACGACGATCGGCATCCTTCCGGGCGAGGCGCGGGAAGGCGGGAACGTCTGGAACGACCACGTCGTCGTCACCGGGATCGGGCACGCGCGCAACCTCGCGGTCGTCGCGTCCGGCGACGCCGTGATCGTCGTCGGCGGCCGCTACGGGACGCTCGCGGAGATCGGGCTCGCGCTCGCGCTCGGGCGAACCGTCGTCGTCCTGGAGCCGGGGTGGGAGGTCGAGGGAACCGTGCGGGCGGAGACGCCCGAGCAGGCGGTCGCTCTCGCGCTGGACGCCGTCGGTGCATAGCCCGCCGGGCACGCAGAAGCCGCGCCGCTTCCGGCCGCGCTTCCACTGGGAGCTGCTCGTCTGCGGCGTCGAGGGGCACGAGCTGATCGGCACCGACGCCGCGCATCTGCGCCCCGAGGACGCGATCGTGGCCCGCGAGGAGGACGGCATCCGCTGGTACCGCTGCGTCCGCTGCGATTCGTGGCTGCCGCTGCCGCCGCCGGCGAGTCCACGTCGGGAGCTGCCGGTGCAACGGGACGAGATCGAGCTGCCGCTGCGCGGCAAGGCGCTGCGCGACAAGGTGGTGCTGCGGCTCATCGCGATCGACCGGGCGATCCACTTCGTCGTGCTCGGGCTCCTCGCCGTCGCCGTGTTCCTCTTCGCCGGCCACGAGGTTCGCGTACGTGACGTCTTCTACCGCGTCGTCAACGCCGTGCAGGGAGGCAACGCCAGTCCGGCGCATCCGGCGCGTGGTGGCTTCCTGCACACGCTCGAGCACCTCTTCACGCTCAAGTCGTCGACGCTCTACGCCGTCGCGGCGGCCGCGGCCGTGTACGCGGTCCTCGAAGGCGTCGAAGCGGTCGGCCTCTGGTACCAGCGGCGGTGGGCCGAGTACCTGACCTTCATCGCGACGCTCGGCTTCCTGCCGTACGAGATCTACGAGCTGACGCGGACGGTGACGGCGCTCAAGGTGGTAGCGCTCGCGATCAACCTGGCGATCGCGCTCTACCTGCTCCGGGCGAAGCGGCTGTTCGGGTTGCGCGGCGGCGCGGCCGCAGACGCGGCGGAGCGGGCCCGCGACGTCGGCTGGGAGGCGCTCGCGCGCACGGCGCCGGGCTCAGAGGCTCTCACGCAATGAGCGATTGTGCCGCCCGGCCGCGCTGTGAGAGCCTCTCGGCTGCGCAGAGCCGAGAGCCGAGTCAGGCGCGGAGGAGGGGACAGGTGAGGCAGGTCGGGCCGCCGTCTCCCTTCGAGAGCTCGCCTCCCTCGTAGACGAGCACCTCGACGCCCGCGCGGGCGAGCCGGCGCCGGGTGACGTCGTTCCCGGCGAGGGCGAGGCCGACCCTCGGCGCGAGGGCGAGCACGTTCGGGCCCATCGTCTCGAACTCGTCATCGGGGACGCCGACGACGGTGACGCCGCGCGCCTCGAGCAGCTCGACGAGCCGTACCGGCAGCAGCGGCACGTAGGCGACGGCGAGGTCGCGGTCGAGCGGACTGAGGAGCGAGAGCAGGTGCAGCACCTCGCCGCGGCCGCGCAGGTGCGGCAGGTCGAAGGCGAGCACGTCGGCGTCCGGGAGTGCACGCCGGAGTGCCTCGATCCCCGCGTCGTTCGTCCGGTACGAGCGCCCGACGAGGAGCGTGTGCTCGTCCAGCCAGAGCGTGTCGCCGCCCTCGGCGAGCGCCGGCTCGGCCAGCCGTTCGACGACCGGCACGCCGGCGGCCGCGAGGTCGCGGGCGAGCGCCTCCGGCTCGCCGCAGCGCGCCGCCTTGCCGGGCCGCAGGAGGACGGCGCCGCCGCGCGTGACGAGGGCGGGGTCGAAGACGTAGATCGAGTCGAGGTTTCCCGGCTCTCCCGCCGCCCGCACGACCTCCGCGCCGGCGCCCTCGAGCAGCGTGCAGAAGGCCTCGTGCTCCGCCGCCAGCCCGGCCCAGCCCGGCTCCGCGCGCCAGCCCAGCGCCTGCCACGAGGGAACGTCCTCCGGGCGCGGCGGACGGACGAGCACGCGTCGGAGGGGGCCGATCACGACGCGAGCATACGGCGGAGCAGCGTCAGGGCGCCCCGCTTGTCGAGGTACTCGTTGAGGTTGCCGCACTTCGGGCTCTGCACGCAGGAGGGGCAGCCGTGCTCGCAGGGGCAGCCGTCGAGCATGCGCGCCGTGTCGGCGACCCAGCCCTCGAACTGGTCGTAGCCGCGCTCGGCGATGCCGACGCCGCCCGGGTGGCCGTCGTAGACGAAGACGGTCGGGGCGCCGGTTGCGTCGTGGAAGTTCGTCGAGAGGCCGCCGATGTCCCAGCGGTCGCACATCGCCCACAAGGGCAGGAGCGCGATCATCGCGTGCTCGGCGGCGTGCAGCGACGAGAGCAGCACCGGCATCTGCTCGAGCCCGTCGAGCTGCGCCTCGGTCGGCACGTACCAGACGGCTTCCGTGTCGAAGGTGGTCGCGGGCAGGTCGAGCTGGAAGACGCCGAGCGTCGCCTGGTCGCGGATTCCCTTCTGCTGGTAGGCGACGACCTGCTCGGTGACGGAGACGCGCCCGAAGGTGAGCTCGAGGCCGAGGCGCCGTTCGACGCGCAACGGCTCCTCGACGCCGGTGGAGGTCTCCTTCTTCACCTGCGTGTACCAGTCGCCGGTGAACGGCTCCACGATCGCCCGGCGGGCGGCGAAGTCGAGCTCGCGGACGAGCCACGGCTCGCCGAGGTGGAGGTAGACGGCGCCCTCGTGCACGGTGGTGCAGGCGCGCTCGCGCTCGACGACGCCGAGCACGGTTCCGGTGCTCGCGTCGACGACCGTGACCGCGTCCGCCGAGGTGGAACGAAGCGGTGTGCGGCCGGCGGGGTAGTCCGTCCCCGCCCACACCCAGCCGCGCTTCGTGTGGCGCAGCTCGGGGATGTGCGTCGCGCGCTCGAGCGCGGCGTCGCCGAGGGTCGCGCGATCGCCCTCGTCCACGGGCGCCTCGAAGGCGGCCGCGGCGACGTGGCCGTCGAGCACGCGCGGGTTCGCGTGGTCGAGGATCGCTGCTTCCACCCGGCGGCCGAGGAGCGTCTGCGGCTCGCGCATGAAGTACTGGTCGAGCGCGTCCTCGGACGCGACGAGCACCGCCAGCCCGTGGCCCCGGCGCCCGGCGCGGCCCCACTGCTGGCGCAGGCTCGCCACCGTGCCGGGGAAGCCGACGGAGATCGCGCAGTCGAGCAGGCCGATGTCGATCCCGAGCTCGAGCGCGTCCGTCGCCGAGACGCCGAGCAGCTCTCCCTCGACGAGACGCCGCTCGATCTCGCGCCGCTGTTGCGGCGTGTAGCCGGCGCGGTAGGGGGCA
>Ga0335070_10002201_pt1 | contig 22736 bp, 19 predicted proteins | sample Lox_Sample_13_FD_206722 | JGI IMG/M metagenome (GOLD analysis project Ga0335070, IMG submission 206722) | Soil microbial communities from Loxahatchee National Wildlife Refuge, Florida, United States - Lox_Sample_1.3 | ecosystem: Environmental > Terrestrial > Soil > Wetlands | place: USA...
CGATCTCGAGCGCTCGCCCGAGGGTGCCCTGGTTGCGGGTTGCCATGGTGACTGAGAGCGGCCATGGCCGCGGGCGTTCCGCTCCCGCAGGATCAGGACGGCGGTTTGGCGGGCTCCGCGGCAGGCGCCCCCGGCGCGAAGCGCGAGGGCGGCAGGGGCGGCGGCGCAACCGCGGGCGCGGCGGCGGGCGCCGGGGCAGGCGGGGTCGTTGGCTCGGTCGCCGGCGCTGGCGCCGGGGCCGTTGCGGCCGCCGGCGAAGGCGCAGCCGCCGGCGCGGCCGCCGCCTCGCGCGGCTGGAACGCGGGATCGCCCATCTGCCAGAGCAGGAACGAGTAGATGTCGGCGAGCTCCTCGTCGCGCTTCCTGCGCGGGGTGCCCACGCCGTGGCCCGAATCCCAGTCGATGCGCAGCAGCACGGGCTTGCCGCTGGTGCTCGCCTGCTGCAGGCGCGCGGCCATCTTGCCCGGCTGCCACGCGGGGATGCGCGGATCGTTCATGCCCGCCGTGAGCAACACCCCGGGGTAGGCCGTGCCGTCCTTCACGTGGTGGTATGCCGAGATCGCGAGGAGCCGTTGCGCGCCTTCCGCCGTGGCCGCCGAGCCGAACTCGGGCACGTTGGCCCCGCCGCTCGCCATCGTCTCGTAGCGCATCATGTCCAGCACCGGGACGCGCGCGACGAGCGCGGCATACAGCTCCGGCCTGCGCACCAGCGCGCCGCCGACCGGAATGCCGCCCGCGCTGGTGCCGAGGATCGCCAGCCTCTTGGGATTGGTGAAGCCGTACTTCACGATGAATTCCGAGACCGCGATCAGGTCCTCGATGGTGTTGATCTTGGCCGCTCCGCGCCCGGCCTCGTGCCACGACTCGCCGTACTCGCCGCCGCCGCGCACGTGGGCCACCGCGTAGATGCCGCCGCGCTCGATCCACGCGAGCCGCGTCGCGTCGAAGCGCGGGCGCATCGAAAGCCCGTAGCTGCCGTAGCCCTCGAGCAGCGTCGGGTTTTCGCGCGTGAGCGTGGTGGTCTTCTTGTAGATCAGGGTGATGGGGATCTTCGCGCCGTCCGCGGCGGGCGCGTACAGGCGCACCGCGTCCACGCCCGAGAAGTCCGCGGGATTGGCGGGCTGGAGGCCCGTGTTGTGCATGTCGCCATGCACGTCGATCTGGACGATGGACGGATCGTCGATCCAACCCTGCAGCAGCAACAGCGCGCCGGGCACGCGCGGATGGGTCACGAGCTCCTCGATCGAGGTGTCGAACGGCGTCCTCACGTACTCGGCGGCCTTCACGGTGCCCAGCAGGCCGATGCGAACGCGCTCGAGGCGGTCCACGCCCGCCACCATGGTGCGCAGGTACAGCGCGTCGGAAGCGAGGCCGAGATCCTCGATCACCGTGTCGCCTTCGGGAATGACGACCTTGGCCGCGCGCAGGTCCGGCGCCGTGGCCTTCACCCGCAGCACGCGCCGGCGCTGCGCGCCGTGGTGCGAGAGGAGGTAGAGGTCGTCCTTCTCGCCGGTGACGGCGAGCACCTGGTCCTCGACGCCCGCGAGCTTGCGCCAGTGCGGCTTTCCGGCGTCCAGGTCGCGCAGGTCCGTCACGTGCACGGCGACCTCGTTGCGCACGCCCTCGCGCACGATTGCGTAGGCGTGCTTCGACTCGTAGGGGATGTAGATCGAGGGATGGACGAACTCGGGCACGTCGCGCGCGCCGCCCACGCCGGAAGCGAACACGATCTCGTCGTGGACGGCCTCGCGGCCGAGCACGTGCCGGTAGAGGCGGATGTTCGCGTCGCGCTTGGCGCCCCTGCCGCCCTCGGGGATGCGCGCGTAGTAGAAAGAGCGCCCGTCGGGATGCCAGCCCAGGTGCCGGTTGAAGCGCGCGCGGTCGATCTCGATCGGCAAGTCGTGGGCGCCGTCCACGGCGATCACGCGCAGCACCGAATCCTCGCTGCCCCCGGCGGACACGCCGTAGGCGACGTGGCGGCCGTCGGGAGAGGGGACGAACCAGTCGATGGCGGTGGGCCCGCCGCGGGAAAAGCGCGCCGGATCCACCAGCAGGCGCTCGGCCGCCGTGAGCTTGTCGCGCACCCAGAGCGAGGCCGTGGCCTGGCCGGGCGAGCGCTTGAGGTAGAAGACGCGCCCGCCGTTGGTGAGCTCGAAGCGCGTGACGAGGGGCGAGCTCTCGGACAGGGCGCGGATGCGATCGAGCAGCGCCGCGCGGCCCGGGATGGCGTCGAGCGCGGCGCGCGCCCTGGCCGACTGCTCCGCGTAGAAGGCCTGCGAGGCGGGCAGCGTCATGTCCTCGAGGGACTGGAACGGATCCTCGGCGCCCTGGGCCGCCGCGAACGCGGCGGCGGCAAGGAGCGGGGCGAAGAGCGCGAGCGTCGGTTTCATGGCGTGGCGAATTGCAGCGCCGCGAGGCGCGCGTAGAGTCCGTTGTCGGCCACCAGCGAGGCGTGGGTCCCGGTCGCGACGGCGCGGCCGTGATCCAGGACGACGATGCGCCGCGACGACTTGACGGTCGCGAGGCGGTGGGCGATGACGAGGGTGGTGCGTCCGTGCATGAGGCGCTCGAGCGCGAGCTGCACCGCCTTCTCGCTCTGCGCGTCGAGCGAGCTGGTCGCCTCGTCGAGCAGGAGGATCGCGCGGTCGGCCAGGATCGCACGCGCGATGGCGATGCGCTGGCGCTGGCCTCCCGAGAGCTTCACGCCGCGCTCGCCCAGCGCGGCGTGCAATCCGCCGGGGAGCTCCGAGACGAAATCGAGCGCGTTGGCCATCTCGAGGGCGCGGCGCACCTCGTCCTCGCCCGCGTCCGGGCGCCCGTAGCGCACGTTGTCCATGACGCTCGCCGCGAAGATCACCGGCTCCTGGGCGACCACCGCGATGCGCCCGCGCAGCTCGCGCGGGTCGGCCTCGCGCGCATCCACGCCGTCCACGAGCACGCGGCCCGCGCCGGGATCGTAGAAGCGCAACAGGAGCTGGAACACGGTCGTCTTCCCCGCGCCCGACGGCCCCACCAGCGCGACCACCTCGCCCGGCTCGACGGCGAGCGAGAATCCATCCAGCGCCGGCGTGTCGGGACGCGAAGGGTAGCGGAAGGTGACCTCCTCGAAGGCGACGCGCCCGCGCGGGGGCTGGGGAAGCGCCACGGGGCGCTCGGGCGCGCGGATATTCGCGGGCGTATCCAGCAGCTCGAGCAGCCGCTCGGAGGCGCCCGCCGCACGCTGGACCTCGCCGTACGCTTCGGCGAGCACGAAGGTCGCGTTGGCCACGATCACCGCGTAGAAGATGAACGCCGTGAGCCCGCCCGCCGAAAGACGGCCCGCGAAGACGTCGTGCGCGCCGACCCAGAGCAGCAGGCCTACCGCGCCGAACGCGAGCACGATCACCGTCGCGACGAGCGAGGCGAGGTAGCCGGTGCGCTCCACGGAAGCCGCGAATACCGCCTCGGCACGCTCGCCGAAGGTGGCGCTTTCTCGATCCTCGTGCGCGAAGGCCTGCACCGTGCGGATCTCGTGCAGCGTCTCGTCCACGTGGCTGGAGACGTCGGCGACGCGGTCCTGCACCGCGCGCGACAGGCGCCGCACGCGCCGGCCCAGCAGCGCGATGGGCGCGAGCACCACGGGCATGCCCGCGAGCGCCAGCAGCGTGAGCTTCACGCTCGTCACGAAGAGCATCACGATGCACCCGGCGAGCGTGACCGCCATGCGCAGCGCGTAGAGGAAGGAGCCGCCCATCACCGCCTCGATGAGCGTCACGTCGTTGGTCACCCGCGAGGACACTTCCCCCGTGCGCGATTCCTCGTAGAAGCCGGGCGAGAGCGTGAGCAGGTGGCCGTAGACGCGGCGGCGCAGGTCCGCGGTGAAGCGCGCGCCGATCCAGTACACGTTGTAGACGCGGAACCACGTGAGCACGCCCAGGGTTGCGATGAGCGCGGCCATCACCGCGAGCGTGCGGTCGAGGAGGGCCTCCTCGCCGCGCGAGAAGCCCTCGTCGATCACGTACTTGAGGCCCTGGCCGATCGCCAGCACCATGGCGGCGGAGAGCATGATCGCGACGAAGGCCGCCGCCATGCGCGCGCGGTAGGGGGCGAGCAGCCGGAAAAGCGGGAGCAGCCGGCGCAGGGAACTAACCGCCCCGCTTGACGTTGGGCCGCGCTACGGTCCCCGTCACCGTGAACGCGCCGCGATCCTGCGCGACCTGCGAGCGGATCTCGAGCGAGACATGGCCGTTCAGGCTCGAGTTGTTGCCGATGTCCAGGGCGCCGTTGCCGCGCAGCACGCCGCCCTGGAGCGCGACCTGCTTGTACGAGGCGCGGTGGTCGGCGCCGGCGTACTCGCCGTTCAGCTCGAGGAACTTGGTCACGCCGGCGCGCTGGCCCGCCGCGTCCGATTGCATCACCGCGACCAGGTCCACGTTGCTGAGGCTGCCCTCCACGATGCGGAACTTGCCCTGGGCGCGCGGGGCGTTGAAGAGGTCCTCGAGCGAGGTGCCCTCCGCGGCCACGTTGAAGTTGCCGTCGAGCTTGCCGGTGACGGAGATGTCCTTGGTGAACGCGCCCACCAGCTGCTGGGCGTCGATCTTCTGCAGCGCGAGGTCGCTTTCCATCTTCACGCCCTGCACCCAATCCACGCGCAGCGTCCCGTTCACCTTGCCTTCCAGCGCGCTCGCCTCGAACTCGGGCACCAGGATCTGGGTGCCGGAAAGCGTTCCCTTCATCGAGACGTCGCTCACCGGCACGGGCAGGCCGATGGGCAGCGTCCAGTTGCGCGCGGCGAAGTCCAGGTCCCAGCCCTTGTCGAGCGGCTTCATGGTGAGGCTCCAGCCGGTGATCGACGAGAGCCGCGCCGACCTCATGGTGCCGTCGCGGTTGAACGCGAGCGTGGCGTCGAACGGGTCGAGCGCGGGCTTCACGTCGAGCTTCACGCTGCGCAGCTTGATCGAGTCGAGCGCGCCCAGCGCGCTCTTGCCCTCGGGAGCGCCCCACTTGGGTATGCGCGCCACCGCCTCGCTCGAGAGCGAGACGTTGTCGAGCTCGATGGAGTTGATCGACACATGCTCGCTGAAGAGCGTCGGGATGTCGAGGTAGACGCGCCCCGTCGAGGCCTTCGCGTCGAGCAGCTTGCCCACCGCGACGTTCTCGATGCGCAGGTGCGGCGTCGGCAGCAGGCGGAAGGTGAGCGAGGCGATGGAGACGTCGTCGTGCAGCCAGGCGCCCAGCGACTGCTCGATCTTCACCGCGACGTTGCGCAGCGGGATCACGTGCAGCAGGCCCACGGCGAGGATGAGGCTGCCGACGAGCGCGAAGAAGACGGTCTTCGCCATGCCCTTGCGCCGGCCGCGGCGCCGGCGCTGGCCGGAAGGCGTCGACTCGGGCGCGACCTCGTCGGGCTCGACGCGGGTGCGCAGCACGTCGGCGATCTCGCGCGCCTTGCGCGCCTGCTCGGCGCGGATGCGCTCGTCCTCGTCGAGCTCGGCCTTGGCCTTGGCCTCCATGTAGGCCTTGGCCTGCGCCTTGCCCTCGATGGCGGCGCGCTTCTCCATGTCCTGCTCGATCTCGGCCTGGACCTTGGCGCGCGTCTCCTCCGCGACCGTCTCGCTCGCGCGGGCCGCGATCTTGGCGCGCGCCTCGGCCTCGAGCTTGGCCTTGCGCTCGGCCTCGAGGGTCGTCTGCAGCTCGCGCTGGCGCTTCTCGCTCTCCTCGGCCTCGATCTTGGCGCGCGCCTCGGCTTCGTACTTCGCGCGGCGCTCGGCCTCGACGGACTCGGCTGCCGCCCGTTTCTCGGCCTCCAGCCGCGCGTTGATCTCGGCCTGCTCGCGCGCCCGCGCCTCGGCTTCGGCACGCGCCTTCGCTTCGGCCTCGCCGCGCCGGCGGGCCTCCGCCTCGGCCTGCGCCTTGAGCTTGCGCGCATCTTCCTCGGCCTGCGCCTTGATGCGCCGCGCCTCTTCCTCGGCCTTCTGGGCCGCGGCCATGGCCGCCGCCGCGCGCGCCTCGGCTTCCTCGCGAAGCTTCGCTTCCTTGTCGGCGCGCGCACGCTGCTCGGATTCGGCCTTGGTGCGCGCCTCGAGCTCGGCCTTCTGGATGGACTCGCGCTCTTCCTGCAGCCGCTCCTCCAGCTCGGCCTTCGCCGCCATCTTGGCTTCCTCGAGGATCGAGGCGCGCATCTCCTCGCGCGTCTTCTCCTCGACCTCGTTCCTCAGCAGGTCCTCCATCTCGGAGCGGATGCGCAGCTCGATCTCTTCCTTCATCCGCGCCTTCATCGCGGCGTCGGCCTGGCTCGCCTCGGCCGCCTGCTTCTTGGCGGCGGCTTCGGCCGCGGCGCGCGCCTGCGCCATGGCGGCGGCCTCCGCGTCGGCCCGCGCACGCGCTTCGGCGAGCGCCTTGGCTTCCCTCTCCGCGCGCACGCGCGCTTCGGCCAGGCGCCGCTGCTCTTCCTCCTCCTTGGCCTTCTGCTCGGCGGTGAGCTTGGCCTGCTGCGCCGCGTGCGCGGCCTTGCGCGCCGCCTCCTCGCGCATCTTGGCTTCCAGCTCGGCCTTGGCGCGATCGGCGGCTTCCTTGGCGCGCTGCGCCTGCTCCATCGCCTTCTTCTCGGCCTCGACCCGGGCCCTCGCCTCGGCTTCGGCGCGGGCCTTGGCCTCGGCCTGCTCCTTCGCCTTGACGCGCGCCGCGTCCTGGGCCTGCGTGGCCGCCTTCTTCGCGGCCTCCGCCTTCTCCTGCTGCCTCACGAGCTCGCTGATGTCGTTGGCCGCGCCCGGGACCACGCGCTGCGTCGAGGCGGGCATCTTGCCCGGCGCCGTGAAGTCGAAATCGTCCTCGGCGGCGAACGGATCGGCCTCCTCCTTGCGCACCTGGAAGACGCGCGCGAAGCCATCCTTGGAAAGCGTGTTGAGGGCCTTGGTGAGGGAGGCCTGGTCCATGTCCACCTTGTCCATGATCTGGCCGAAGTTGGACTTTCCGTCGATCAGCTTGAGGACCTTCATGAGGTCCTTCGAAAGCGAGGCGGATTTCTGGTTGACCTGGGTAATGCCCTTCGCGGTCTTGGTGTAAACCGTCGTTCGATCCATGGTTCCCCGGGCGTGGCTCCCTCGTTACCCGGGCAATAATCGCATGAATCGCAGGGGCTTGAAAATTCTGGGTTAGCCCCGGCACGAAACGCATGGCCGGTGTATGGTCCCAATCCTTGCGCGAGCCTGTCCTCCGCCGCAAGCGCTGGCGCGTTAACGTGCTGTCCAGGAACCGCGGGAGAACCCGCACAAGGAGAGGTGACCTCCATGCGCTTCACAGCCCTTGCCATCCTCGCCGCGGCCGCTTTCGCCGCCTCCGCGCAGGAGCCCCCCACGCGCGTAGGCCGCCTCGCGTACGTGGAGGGCCCCGTCTCGGTGTACCAGGATCCCGACATCGGCTGGGACAAGGCGTACGTGAATACCCCGCTCACCTCGGAGAACTCGATCTGGGCCGATCGCGGCGCGCGGGCGGAGCTGCGCGTGAGCGCCACCGCGGTGCGCCTGGACGAAGGCACGCAGCTCGACGTCTCCCGCCTCGACGACCAGGCCCTCGACGCGCAGGTCACGAGCGGCGCGGTGTTCGTGCGCGTGCGCTACAAGGAGAGTGACGAGAGCATCTCGATCTCCACGCCCCAGGCCGCGTTCCTCCTGGAGCGCGACGGCGCGTATCGCATCGACTACGACCCGGTGCGCGACGAGTCGCGCCTCACGGTCTTCAGCGGCTCGGCTCGCATGAGGGGCGAGAGCGGCGACGTGCTCGTCCCGACGGGCCGTACCGTGCACCTCTTCGGCGGGCCCGAACCCACGTACGGGATGGAGCCTGCGGCTCCGGCCGACGCGTTCGACCGGTGGGCACAGTCGCGAGACAGGCTCTGGCACGACAACGCGGCACGCACGTACGTCTCCCCGTACATGACGGGATACGAGGACCTCGACACGTATGGCCAGTGGTCCTCGGACCCGGACTACGGAACGGTCTGGTACCCGTCGAACCTCGCGAGCGACTGGGCGCCGTACCGCGACGGGCGCTGGAGCTACGTGCAGCCGTGGGGCTGGACGTGGGTCGACGACGCGCCGTGGGGATATGCGCCCTTCCACTACGGGCGCTGGGTCCAGGTGCGCAATCGCTGGGCGTGGGCCCCGGGCCCGAGGCAAGCGCGGCCCGTATGGGCGCCCGCCCTCGTCGCATGGATCGGCGGGGCCAACTGGAGCGTGTCGGTCTCCGGGCGCAACGCGCCCGCCGTGGGCTGGTATCCCCTCGCCCCGTGGGAACGTTACCAGCCGTGGTTCCACACGGGCCCGCGCTATGCCGATCGCGTGAACGTCGCCGTGCGCGACCATCCGCCGCGCGACTGGCACGGCAGCGGCGACGAATGGCGCCACTGGAACCGCGACCGCGCGGCCACCGTGGTGAGCCGCGACACGATGGTCGACCGCCGGCCGGTGCAGCACGACCGTGTGCGCGTGAGCCCGGATGCGGTGCGGCAGCAGCCCGTGGTGGCCGCGGCGGCGCTCCCGCAGGTCCTTCCGCAACGCAACGAGTTGGAGCGGGCGCACAACCAGAATCGCCAGCCCGCCGCCGCGCCGACGGTGGCCAACCCGCCGCGCAACCCCGGCGCGGCCGCAGCGCCCCAGGCGCAGCCCAACGCCGTCGCGCGGCCGGACTTCCAGCACGCCCGCGCGGCCAAGCCCGCGCCCGCCCCGCAATCCACATCGGCGGCCACGCGCCCGCCTTCGCCCGGGCTCGCCCCGCTGCCCTCCAATCCGGTCACGCGCCAGGGCAACGCGCCCCAGGCTACGCCCGCCGCGCGTCCGCCAGCGCCGCCCCCGGTCGAGCAACAACGGCAGGCGCAGCCGCGCGACCAGCAACAGCGCGAAGCCCAGCAACGCGATACGCAGCAGCGTGAGGCGCAGCAACGGGAAGCCCAGCAACGCCAGTCGCAGGAAGCGCAGCAGCGGCAGGCCCAGGAAGCGCAGCAACGCGCGGCGACGCAACAGCAACAGCATCAGCATCAGCAGCAGCAACCGCAGCCGCAGCAGCCTCAGCAGGCGCAGCAACGCCCGCAGCCGCACGAGGCGCCGGCGAAGGAAAAGGAAAAGGAGAAAGAGAAGGAGAAGGACGCCAAGGAGGACAAGCAGCGCTAACGGTTCTCGCGCCTCTGGCCTTCTCCTAGAAGCACCATTTGAAGCTGAGGAAGTACACCATCATGTCGGCCGTGAGGTAGCCGCGGAAGGCGAGGAACGACGCGGCCGCGAACGCCGCGACGCCCACGACGATCCAGCTCGCGCGCCGCACGCGCGCATCCATCACGCCGCCGCGGGGGCCGCCCGCCCGAGCGGGCGTTCGTTGATCGGCATGCACATGACCGCGGCGAACAGGCCCAGCGCGATGGAGATGCCCCACGCGAGGTCATAGCTTCCGGTGCGCGTGAAGATGAGCCCGCCCACCCAGGCGCCGAGGAAGCCGCCGATCTGGTGCCCGAAAAACACCGCCCCGCCCAGCATCGAGACGTGCCCGGTGCCGAAGATCTGCGCCACCAGCGCGTTGGTGAGCGGCACCGTCGAGAGCCACAGCAGGCCCATGGTCGCGGCGAAGAGGTAGAGCGTAACGGGCGTCTTGGGCGCGAGGAGCAGCGCGCCGATGAGGAGCGAGCGCCCGAGGTAGATCCACGTGAGGAGCCATTTCTTGCTCACGCGCCCGCCGAGCCAGCCCGCGCCATACGAACCGAAGATGTTGCCGAAGCCGATCAGCGCGAGCGAGGTCATTCCCACCGCGGCCGACAGCCCCGCGTCCTGCACGTAGCTCGGCAAGTGCAGCGCGATGAAGGCGGTATGCGCGCCGCAAACGAAGTAGCTCCAGAAGAGGAAGTGGAACGAGCGCTGCCCGAACGCCTCGTTGAACGCCTCGCGCGCCGTCTGGCGCCGCGCGTGGTGCGCCGTGGGCTGCGCGCCGGCGAGCCCCGTCGCGAGCGGGATCATGAGCGATGCGGTCGCCGCGAGCACGAAGAGCGCGGTGAACCAGCCCAGGCCGCTGATGAGCGCCTGGCCGTACGGGACCATCATGAACTGGCCGAACGAGCCGCCTGCGCCCACGATGCCGAGCGCCACGCTGCGGCGCTCTGCGGGCACCTGCTTGGCCACCACGCCCATGACCACGCCGAACGTCGTCCCCGAAAGGCCCAGGCCCAACAGCAGGCCGGCGGAAAAGTCGAAAGCGAGCGGCGAAGACGAGAACGCCATCAGCACCAGGCCCACCACGTACGCGGAAGCGCTCACCGCCAGCACGCGCCCCGGCCCGTAACGGTCGGCGATGATGCCGGCGAACGGGACGAATGCGCCCCACAGCAGGTTCTGCATGGCGATGGCGAGCGCGAACATGTCGCGCGTCCAGCCGTTGGCGAGCGTCATGGGCGGCAGCAGCAGCCCCATCGTCTGGCGAACGCCCATGGCGAGCATCAGGATGAGCGTGCCGCATACCAGCACCGTCCGGGTCGATTTCATAACGCGCACACTACGCCATCCACCGCAACCCAACGAGCGAATTCGGCGAATCCCCGTCATGCGCCCGATTCATGCATAACAAACCGTAACAGCGCCGATAGGCGCGACGCATTGTGCGGGACGCTCGATGGAGCGCAAACTTTCGGCCATGAATACAAGAACGATTCGAAGCCTGAGAACCGCCGCGGCAGCCTGGGGAATGGCCGCCGCGATCCCCGCATTCGCCGATTGCCATTGGGAGTGGCTGTGCAACGGCGAAGGCACGTGCAAGCAGCTTCCGGTGTGCGACACGCTCTACGAGAATCCGCCGCCGCGCCCTGACGACAAGCCGCCCACGCCGCCCATCGCCATGCGCCCGTACCGCATGCCCCCGGACATCGGCGGGGCCACGTGCGAGTACGTGCTGCGCCAGGTGAAGAACGGCAAGTGGGAGTGGGATCGCGCCTGCTACTGCAGCGACCCGTCGAAGTCCCGGGACCCCGACGCGCCGCTCGCCAACATCGTGCGGTGCACGCCCCCCTACAAGGAGTGACTACTTGAGGCGCCTGGGGGTGAACTCTTCCTCGATGGCCTCGCGGTAGTAGCTCCCGGGAGTGGGCGAACTCATGAGCCGCCGATAGACCTCCGGCGAGATGTTGGCGTACTCGAACGTCCCCGTGGCGGTCTCGACCACCAGCTTGCGGTTGCGCTCGTCGTAGCCGGCGGCCTTGAGGCCCGCGGCGTTGATCCGCTTCATCTCCATCGTCAGTGCCCCGCCTTGTCGCCCCAGAGCTGCTTCAGGCGCGCGTCGCGCCCGCAGCCGGTGCGATACACGTGGTACTTCACCGGGTTCTTCTTGTAGTAGTCCTGGTGGTATTCCTCGGCCGGGTAGAACGCGCCCGCCATCGCGATCTGCGTGACGATCGGCTCCTTGAAGGGCTTGCTCCTGTCGAGGGCCGCCTTTGACTCCTCCGCCGCCCTGCGCTGCGCCTCGTCGGTGTAGAAGATCGCCGTGCGGTATTGCGTGCCGTGGTCGCAGAACTGCTGGTCCTTCACCGTCGGGTCCACGTTGTGCCAGTACACGTCGAGCAGCTTCTCGTAGGTCACCTTCGACGGGTCGTAGATCACCTCCACGGATTCGGCATGGCCGGTCGTGCCCGACGAGACGTCGTAGTAGGTCGGGTTCACGGTGCGCCCGCCCGTGTAGCCCGCGATCGTCTTCGACACGCCGGGCAGGTCGTCGAACGGCCCCTGCATGCACCAGAAGCAGCCGCCGGCGAAGATGGCGACGGCCTGGCCCGGGGGCGCCCCGGAAGGCGCGGCGAGCAGCGGCGCGGCGAGCGCCAGCGCGAGGGAGGCAAGGAAGTTGCGCAGCATGGGAAATCTCCTGGAAAGTCGTTCCATTGTGTCGTACGTACGATGGATGCCTTGCGGATTCAGGGAGCGTTCCACAACCAGGCCGCGCCCCGCACGCCGCCGGAGTCGCCGTGGGCGGGCGCAGTGAGCCGCGTTCGCACCGAATCCGAGAAGACGTGGGCGCCCCACAGCCGCGGAACGCGATCATACAGGCGGCCGATCGACGACAGCCCTCCGCCCAGCACCACCACGTCCGGATCGAGGATGTTGATCACCGAGGCCAGCGCGCGCGCCAGGCGTTCCTCGTAGCGCTCGAGCGTGCCCACGCAACCGGCGTCGCCTTCCGCCGCGCGCTGCGCGATTCGCGCCGCGTCCAGGCGTTCCCCGCTCGCCTTCGCGTGGTCGGCCGCGAGCCCCGGGCCCGAAAGGTAGGTCTCGATGCAGCCGCGCCGCCCGCAATAGCAAAGCGGCAGCGGGTGGTCGTCGGGGCGCGGCGCGGGGAGCGGATTGTGGCCCCACTCGCCCGCGATCGCGTTCACGCCTTCCAGCAGCGCGCCGCGAACGACCACGCCCCCGCCCACGCCGGTGCCGAGGATCACGCCGAAGGACACGGCCGCATCGCGTGCCGCGCCATCCACCGCCTCGGAGAGCGCGAAGCAGTTGGCGTCGTTGGCGAGGCGCACGGGGCGTGCGAGGCGCGCCTCCAGGTCCTCCTTCAGGGGCTCGCCATTGAGACAGGTCGAGTTCGCATTCTTGATGCGCCCGGTCTCGAGCGAAAGGGCGCCGGGCGTGGCGATCCCGACGCTGCCGCGCCGGCCCGCTTCGCGCTCGACGTCGCCCACGAGGCTGGCGATCGCGGCGAGCGTCGCCGCGTAGTCGCCCGCGGGCGTATCGATGCGCTTGCGTGCGCGAACGCGGCCCGCGGCCTCGAGCGCGATCGCCTCGATCTTGGTGCCGCCCAGGTCCACGCCGATCCTCAGGTCCTGCATGGACCGAGGATAGCGCGACGCTACGGTCCCGCGAGCCCCGCGCGAAATCCCAGTGTCGCCTCCACCCACGCGGCCACCTTGAGCGCGGCTTCGTCCTCGCGATAGCGGCCGACGACCTGGAATCCCAGCGGCAGGTTCTGCGGGCCGAATCCCGAGGGAATCGAGATCGCCGGCAGCCCCGCCTGCGTCCACAGGGAGCAGAAACTCGCATCGCCGGTCGTGGCGAGGCCTTCGGGCGCCTCGCCCGTGGCGGGGATGGTGGCGATCGCGTCGCTGCGCTGGAAGAGGCCATCGAGCCAGGCGCGGTATTCCTCGCGGCGCGCGCGGGCCCGGGCGTATTGCTCGGGGGTGACGCGGTGGCCGATGTCGAGGATCTCGGTGAGGTGCGGCGAGAGACGGATGCGATGGCGCGACTCGACGGAGGCGAAGCTCTTCACCGCATCGGCCGCCATGAGGGTGATCACGTTGTCCCACGCGGCGTCGAAGAGCTTGGGCAGGTTCACTTCGCGCACCGTGGCGCCCGCGGCCTGCAGCTTCGCGACGCACGCATCGAAGTGGTTGCGCTGCGTCTCCGTGGCGAGCATCCACTGGGGCGTTCGCACCACCGCGAGCCGCGGCGGCGCCGCGAGCGGCTCGAGCGGGACGCGCAGGGTCTTTTCCGGCCCGGTGCCCAGCGTGGCTTCGTCGCGCGGATCGGTTCCCATGAGGCACGCGCCGAACCACGCCGCATCGGCCACCGAGCGCGCGAACACGCCCACGGTGTCGAGCGTCGAGGCGAACGGGTGGATTCCCGTGCGCGAGATGGCGCCATAGGTCGGCTTGTAGCCCACCACGCCGCAGAAGGCGGCCGGGCGGATCACCGATCCCAGGGTCTGCGTGCCGATGGCGATGGGCACGAACCCCGAGGCGACCGCGGCGGCCGAGCCGCTCGAAGATCCTCCGGGCGTGTGCGCGGTGTTCCACGGATTGCGCGTCTTGCCCGGCTGGCGGTAGGCGAATTCGGTGGTGACGGTCTTGCCCATCACGAGGCCGCCCAGGGCCTCGAGGCGCCGCACGATCCAGGCCGAATGCGTGGGCACGTTGGTCGCGTAGATGCGCGAGCCGTAGCGCGTGGGGATGCCGCGGGTCGCGATGATGTCCTTCACGCCCACGGGGATGCCGAAGAGCGGAAGGTCCTGGAGGATGCCGCCGGCGCGCTCCTCGGCCTCGGCCATGGCGCGCGACGGGTCGAACCATTCCCAGGCCTGAACGCGCGGCTCCAGGGCGGCGATGCGTTCCGAGCAGGAGGCTATGTAGTCCTGGACGGTGGCGCGGCCTTCGCGGTATGCGCGCAGGGTATCCAGGAGGCCGAGGGAATAAAGGTCCATTTTTTTAATTAGTTACGTCGGCCACCGTCGCGGGGGCCGCTAGACCGCTATTCTGCCGTCTGACGCCGGGGATTACTAGCCGACTGCGGTTTTCAATGCCTCGGCGCCAGCCAGCGCGACCACCTCGTCGTCGGCCGCGCGCACCCCGGACACTCCCACGGCCCCCACGATCTCGCCGCCCACCTCCAGCGGCACGCCGCCCTGCAGCGCGGCCATCCCCTGGGTGATCGACAGGAACGCCGTGCGGCCCTTGTTCACCGATTCCTCGAGAAGCCGCGAAGGCCGCTTCCATGCCACCGAGGCGCGGGCCTTCTCCACGGCGGTCTCGACACTGGACCACTGCGCGCCGTCGAGGCGATGCAGCAGGATGGTGTGGCCGCCCTCGTCCACTACCGCGATCACGACACGCCACGCGTTGCGCAGCGCTTCGGCCTCGCTGGCGGCCGCGACGATGCGCGCGGCTTCCAGCGTGAGCGTCTTGCGGGTGGGAAGCATGAGGCTCATCGCGACGCAGCGTAACACGGGCCCCCGCCCGCCCTGTGAGAAAATCACGGCATGAAAATCACGCCCCGCATCGTCTTCGTCCTCGTCTTCCTCGTTTGCGCCGTGCTCATCGGCGCCGCCCTCTACCTGCAGGAGCAGGAGGCGCTCGAGCCCTGCCCCATGTGCATCCTGCAGCGCTATGCGTTCGTGCTCGTGGGCGCCGTCTCGCTCGTGGCCGCGATCCACGGCCCGCGCGGCGGCTGGGCGCTTCGCGTCTATGGCGGGCTCGCCACGCTGTTCTCGCTCGCGGGCGCCGGCGTGGCCGCGCGCCACACGTGGATCCAGGTCTTCCCGCCGCAGACCGAGTCGTGCGGCACGGACCTCGAGTTCCTCGTGAACACGTTCCCCATCTCGCAGGCGCTGCCCAAGATCTTCGCGGGTACGGGCAGCTGCTCGAAGGTGGACTGGACGATGCTGGGCCTGTCGCTGCCCAACTGGGCCCTGCTGTGGTTCCTCGCCTTCACCGTGGCGACCGTGTGGGTCGCCTTCGTTCGGCGGGCCGGGTAACAAAAAAAACGCCGCGGCCTCCCGCGGCGTTTTCCTCTCGAAGCGCCGGATTACTTGATGGGCTCGATCCCGAGGATCTTCTCGGCCTTCTGCAGCTCCGCGATGGACTCGGCGTGCTTGCCGGACTTGTGCAGCTCTTCGCCCTTCGCGCGGGCTTCCTTGACCGTCTTCATGTCGGCCTCGGAAAGCTTCGGGTTCTTGGCGAGCGCGGCGTCGATCGCCGCCATGTCCTTCGGGCAGTGGAAAGCGAGCGCGGCGCCGGATGCGATCAGGAGCGCGGCTGCCAGGGCAAAGCGTTTCATGGGCTCTCCTCTTTGTTCGTGGTCGAAATCAGGGCGCGTTGATGATACTGCAACGTGGCGAACAGCGCCCGGCCGGGGGCTATTCCGCCGGGGCGGCCAGCTCGCGCAGGTCGGCCACCGGCTCGCGGCACAGGCGTCCCGAGGCCTCGACGCGCAGGATGTCGGCCGCCACGTCCTGCGCGGTCCGTAGCGCCCCTTCGGCCTTCATCCGGCGAAAACGATCGACATCGGCGAAGTCCGCGGCATCGGCGCCGCGCACGCGCTCCTGCATCGCCGTATCGATCACGCCGGGCGCGAGGCTCACGGCCTCGACGGCGGCACCGCGCCCCTGGGCCTCGAGCGCCACCACGCGGGTGGCCATGTCGAGGCCGGCCTTCGCCGCGCAATAGGCCGCCCACCCCGCGATCGGGCGGCGTCCCGCGCCCGAGGAGATGTTCACGATGCGGCGCAGGTTCGCCGCCTGCTCGGTGGCGCGCAGGAACCCGCGCATGAGGATCATGGGCGCCACGAGGTTCACGTCGAGGTTGCGCTCGAGCTCGGCCGGGTCGGCGCGGTCGAGGGGGCACACGGGCTGCACGATGCCCGCATTGTTGATGAGCACGGCCCGCTCGTAGCGCCGGTTGCCGATGCGCGCGGCGAGGCGATCGCAGGCGCCGGCCACGGCGCGCGCATCGCCCAGGTCCACTTCGAACCGCACGCCGCCCGGGATATCCGCATCGGGCGCGCGCGCCAGCGCGACGAGCTCGTTGCCCGCGTCGCGCCCGATCCTCTCGGCGAGCGCTTCGCCCAGCCCGCGCGTGGTTCCCGTCACGACGAAGAGGTTCATGGGCGGGCATTATAGAATCGGCGGCCTTGGAGGAGACGCGCGGCATGGGCTCGCAGCGGGGCGTGATGGTGGTGACCGGAGGGGCGCGCGGGATCGGCGCGGCGACCGCGCGCCTTGCGGCGCAGCGCGGCTATGCCGTTTGCGTGAACTACCTGCGCAACGCCGAGGCCGCGCAGCGCGTCGTGCGCGAGATCGAGGCCGCGGGCGGGCGCGCCATCGCGGTGGCGGGCGACGTGGCGAAGGAAAGCGACGTGATCCGCATCTTCGAGACCGCCGCGCGCGAGCTGGGGCCCGTCACGGCCCTCGTCAACAACGCCGGCATCCTCGAGCAGCAGGGACGCCTGGACGAGATGTCCGCGGCGCGCTTCGAGCGCGTGTTCGCCACCAACATCACGGGCGCGTTCCTGTGCGCGCGCGAAGCGGTGAGGCGCATGTCCACGAAGCATGGCGGCACGGGCGGCGGTATCGTCAACGTGAGCTCACGGGCCTCGGTGCTGGGCTCGCCCGGCGAGTACGTGGACTACGCCGCGTCCAAGGGCGCGGTGGACACGCTCACCATCGGGCTCGCGCGCGAGGTGGCCGAAGAGGGCATCCGCGTGAACGCGGTGCGCCCGGGCGTCATCTACACCGGGATCCACGCGAGCGGCGGCGAGCCGGGGCGCGTCGAGCGGGTGAAGTCCGCGGTGCCGATGAAGCGCGGCGGCCAGCCCGAGGAAGTCGCGCAGGCGATCCTGTGGCTCCTGTCCGAGGAGTCGTCATACTCGACGGGCACCTTCATCGAAGTGAGCGGAGGACGCTGATGGACATCGTCACCGAGCGGCGCGGCGCGGTCGAGGCCGTGGGCTTCAACCGGCCCGCGCGCCGCAACGCGATCACGAGCGCGATGTACACGGCGCTGCGCGAGCGCGTCGAGGCGGCCGAGGCCGACGAGGGCGTGCGCGTGGTGCTCTTCCACGGCCTGCCCGACGTCTTCACCTCGGGCAACGACATCGAGGATTTCCAGGAACGCGCGCCGCGCGGCGAGGACGCGCCGGTGTTCCGTTTCCTGCAGGCCGTGAGCGGCGCGCAGAAGCCGCTGGTGGCGGCGGTGACGGGTCCCGCGGTCGGCATCGGCACGACGCTGCTCCTTCACTGCGAGCTCGTCTACGCGGGCGACAACGCGCGCTTCGCGATGCCGTTCACGCAGCTGGGCCTCGTCCCCGAATTCGCCTCGAGCTACCTGCTGCCGCTCGTGGCGGGCTACCAGCGCGCCGCCGAGCTCCTGCTGCTGGGCGAGACGTTCGACGCGACGAAGGCCTACGAGGCCGGATTCGTGACGCGCGTGGTGCCCGCCGCCGAGGCGCTCGAGGTCGCGTGGCAGGCGGCCACCAAGCTCGCCGCGCTGCCGCCCAGGTCCATCCTGCTCACCAAGTCCCTGCTGAAGAGCGCCCACCGGGAAGCCGTGCGCGCGCGCCTCGCCGTCGAGAGCGAGCATTTCCGGACCCTGCTGGGCGAGCCCGCGGCGCGGGCCGCGCTGGCCGCGTTCCTCGCCAAGCGCAAGGGCTCGTAGGAATCTTCCGGTTCGCCGACGCAGGGGACGCCGGCTACAGGAACTCGAAAGCCACCGAGCCCTTGGCGAAGATTTCCGCCTGGTAGCTCTTCACCCCCGCATCCGGGATGCGGGTGCGCGAAAAATTGGCGCCGAAGTAGAACGTCGTGTTGACCGTGCGCCGATGCCCATAGACGAGCGATACCGTATCCGTGTTCTCGTAGTGGTTCGCCGGCTGCTCCCACAGGGAAGCGGCCCGGCGGATCGACGAGGTCTGGAAGATGCCGCGCAGGCTGTCGCGCGCCGTGAAGTGCCACATCACCAGCAGCTGCTGCACGCGCTCGTTCAGGATGCGCGAGGAGCCGGAATCCACGGGCTGCATGCTGTCGATGTAGTCGCCGTTCATCTGGTACTCCACCTCGGCGCGCTGGTGCGGCCGCAGGTTGGCGATCACCGAGTAGGCGGCGCCGCGCCCGATGCGGTTGTTGGCGAAATCGACGCGGTCGCCGTAGGCGATCTCGCCGTAGAAGCGCGAGAACCACGCCGAGGGGTTCGTGTCGATGTTGATGTCCACCTGGTCGCGCTTGAGGATGCCGCCGCCGGGCTGCGCGCCCACCTTGTCGTTGGGGCGCAGCTCGAGCGTGAGCGTGGTGGCGTGCGGCAGGCCGATGCGAACGCCGGGGCGCGTCATCTGGTTGAGGATGTCGCCGTCGAGCGTGGTCTTGTACTCGGCGTTGAAGTACGGCGTCACCTCGTTGAAGCCCCAGAGCCCCACGAACTTGCGCGAGTTCTCGCTGTAGACCGTGTGGTAGCCGTTCTGCACGATGAAGCCGTTGTCGGCGCGGAAGTCGCGTCCCACGTGCTCGGCGCGCAGGTAGTTGATCCACTCGGTGCTGTTGTACTGCCAGTCCACCTGCGCGGCGTGGCTCGTCTGCAGGTCGCCCTTCACGAAGGTCGCGCCGTCGTAGAGGGCGGTCGTCCACGACCCCAGCACCTGGGCGCGCAGGCGATGCTCGGTGGTGGGAAACCACGCGATATCCGGGCCGAAGACGCGGTTGTACGAGCCGTTGTCGAGCAGGCGGTCGGTGAAGAGCGCGCCCACCGTGGAACCATCCACCTGCAGGCGCCCGCGCGCGAAGGTGGCGAGCGACTTGAAGTCCTGCACGGCGGAGTTGGTCGTGTACGCGTTGGGCAAGAGCACGGTGCCGCCGCCCTCGTCGCGCGTGACCAGCACCGCGCCGTCGAACCTGTCGTTGCGCTGCGTGACGCGGGCGCCCCAGCCCGGGTCGCTCACCGTGCGCGTGTAGATCGCCTGGTAGGGCGAGAGCAGGATGTCGGCGCCCTCGAGGAAGAACGGCCGCTTCTCCGGGAAGAAGAGCGCGAATTGCGTGTTGCCCGAGAGCTGCGGCGTGTCGAGCTCCACCTGCGAGAAGTCGGGGTTGATGGTGGCGTCGAAGACCACGTCGGCGCGCGGGCGCCACTTGAGGTCCAGCGACGCGACGAAGTCGTTGTTGCGCCGGTCGGGAACGCCCGCGTCGCGGTTCTGCACGGTGCGCATCGTCACGTTGGGCACCGCGAGCAGGTAGCGCGTGGGCGGCAGGTCCACCAGGCCCGTGAGCGGCTCGTTCAGGCACAGCCAGCAGGTCTGGTCGCGCGGCAGGGGGCTCGAGGCGATGCGGTAGCGCTGGTCGCGCGGCCAGTTGCGGAACACGAGGACGCTCCACTGGGCGGCCGGCGGATCCGTGTAGCGCAGCGACGAGAACGGGATGCGGAATTCCGCGGTCCAGCCCTCCTCGTAGCGCCCCGTCACCACCTCGACGTCGAAATCGGGCGAGAAGTCCTCGGTGGAAGTGTCCTCGTTGTAGAGGCCGTCGCCGATCACCCCGCGCGGGTTGGCGCGGATGAAGTGCGCGAACTTGCGGGTGCCCACGGGATCGATGAAGACGTCCACCATGTCCTGGTCGGAGAGCACGTTGTCCCGCCGGGCGTAGGGCGCCCGCAGCTGGCTCATGTCGGGGTCCTGCGCCTTGATCGCGATGTAGAGCGCCTGGTGGTCGTAGGCGAAGCGCGCCTCGGTATGCACGCGCGTCTCCTCGACCTTCTCGAGGGGATACATCTCGTAGAACTTGTCCCAGGGCTTGGCCTTGGCCCAGGCGGCATCGTCGAGCTTGCCGTCCAGGACGATCTTCTCTCCCGGCTGGAGCCGGTAGGCTTCGATGGCAAGGGCGGTGGCGGGGGCTACGAGGGCGAAAAACAGCAGGAGCCTTGTTCTCATTGTGGCCGGCAGTGTACCGGGGCGCGGTTTGTGGCGACGCGCCACTCTAGGGGGGCAGCCCTCGCGGCCGCGAGGCGCATGCGACGAAACGCGCAATTCGGGGTCGAAAATGCAGGTGCGTGGTGTTAGTACCCGCTCACATGCCGCATTGTGCGGCGCAGCAGGTGGGCGTATAGTCCGCGCGCTATCCGGCCCCCGGGCTCGCGCCCGACCGCCGGCCGCCCATCCATGAGCGAAGTCACAGCCCCCGCTCCCACTTTCGCGTTCCACGAGAATCGCAAGGCCACCTCCGCGCTGGTGCTGGGCGCGATCGGCGTGGTCTTCGGCGACATCGGCACGAGCCCCCTTTACGCGTTGAAGGAGGCGTTCCGGCCTGACCACGGCATCCCGCTCAACCCGGACAACGTGATGGGGATCCTGTCGCTGATCGTGTGGTCGATGATCTGGATCATCACCATCAAATACCTGGTAGTGATGATGCGCGCCGACAACAACGGCGAGGGCGGCATCCTGGCGCTCCTCGCGCTTGCCCTGCGCGAGACGCGCCGGCGCCCGCGCCTTCGCTGGTCGATCATCGGCATCGGCATGTTCGGCGCGGCGATGTTCTACGGCGACAGCATGATCACGCCGGCGATCTCGGTGCTCTCCGCGGTCGAAGGCCTCGGGATCGCCACCCCGGTGTTCGACCATTTCGTCGTGCCGATCACGCTGGGCGTGCTGGCGGGCCTGTTCATGATCCAGCGCAACGGCACGGGCCGCGTGGGCGCCCTCTTCGGCCCGGTCACCACGGCCTGGTTCCTCGCCATCGGCGCGCTGGGCGCCGTGCAGATCGCGAAGAACCCGGCGGTGCTCTCCGCGTTCTTTCCCAAGTACGCGGTGGACTTCCTCTTCTCGTACCCGGTGGCCGGCTTCCTCGTGCTGGGCTCGGTCTTCCTCGCTCTCACGGGCGGCGAAGCCCTCTACGCCGACATGGGCCACTTCGGCAAGCGCTCCATCCGCATCGCATGGCTTGCGCTGGTATTCCCCGCGCTGCTCCTCAACTACTTCGGCCAGTCCGCCTTCGTGCTCGCCAACCCGGCGGCGATCAAGAACCCGTTCTATCTCATGGTGCCCGAGTGGGCGCTCTATCCGATGGTGGGGCTCGCCACGTGCGCGACGGTGATCGCCTCGCAGGCGGTGATCTCGGGCGCGTTCTCGGTGACCCGCCAGGCGATCCAGCTGGGTTACGTGCCGCGCCTTGAGATCCTGCACACCTCGGAGCGCTCCATCGGCCAGATCTACGTGCCGTTCGTGAACTGGATGCTCTTCATCGCGGTCGTGATCCTGGTGATCGGCTTCCAGAGCTCGGACAACCTCGCCAACGCGTACGGCATCGCGGTGGCGGCCACGATGGTGAGCGTGAGCGCGCTCGCGATGGTCGTCGCTCGCCTGAACTGGAAGTGGTCGATGTGGTCGGTCGTGCTGGTCATCGGCAGCATGCTGGTCGTGGACACCGCATTCCTCGCTTCCAACGCCGCCAAGTTCCTCTCGGGCGGCTGGTTCCCGCTGCTCATCGGCAGCGCCATCTTCACGCTGCTCATGACCTGGAAGCGCGGGCGCGCGCTCATGTTCCGGCAGCTCTCCGAGCAGGGCATTCCCCTGCGCCCCTTCCTCGAGAGCCTCGCCGCCCACCCGCCGCAAACGGTCCAGGGTACGGCCATCTTCATGACGGCCAGCGCGGACACCGTGCCGCACGCGCTGCTGCACAACCTCAAGCACAACAAGGTGCTGCACGAGAAGACGGTCTTCCTCACCATCATCGTGCACGACGTGCCCAGCGTGCCGCTGGAGGACCGCGTGCAGCTCGAGCGCCTGGTGAACGGCTTCTACAAGCTGGAGGCGTGGTACGGGTTCAAGGAGCAGCCGGACATCGACGAGATCCTCAACTCCTGCCGCGTGCGCTACGGCCTCGCCTTCGACGTGATGGACACCTCGTTCTTCCTCTCGCGCGAGACGGTGATCCCGACCACCGACGTTCCCGGCATGGCGCTATGGCGCGACCACCTGTTCGCGTGGATGACCCGCAACGCCACGCGCGCCACGGACTTCTTCAACATCCCCGCCAACCGGGTGGTGGAACTGGGCACGCACATCGAGATCTGAGGGCGACATGGACCCGGCGCAGCCATCGCATCGTTCCAGCACCGCCATGCTCTTCGCGATCATGGCCGCCGTCATCGTCTTCATCGGCTGCGCGGGCGTAGGCATCGCCTACTTCCTGGGCTTCCTCGGCGCCGGCGAGAACGCGGCTTCCGCGCCGGGCTCGATGCCCGCACCCGGGCAGCAGGTCACCGGAACCGCCCCCGGCGTGGCGCTCCTGCCGGGCGAGACGCTCGTGACGACGCCCGAGCCGAGGAAATCCGCGGTCCCTCCGCCGGCGCCCAAGTTCGCGCCCCCGCCACCGCCCAAGCTCGCTGCGCCCACGCCGGCGCCCAAGCTCGCTTCCGCACCCCCACCGAAGGTGAAGTCGGCGTCCGCGGCCCCGCCCGCGCCCGCGGCACCGCCCGCGCCCGCCGCTGCGCC
>Ga0335070_10002202_pt1 | contig 22735 bp, 19 predicted proteins | sample Lox_Sample_13_FD_206722 | JGI IMG/M metagenome (GOLD analysis project Ga0335070, IMG submission 206722) | Soil microbial communities from Loxahatchee National Wildlife Refuge, Florida, United States - Lox_Sample_1.3 | ecosystem: Environmental > Terrestrial > Soil > Wetlands | place: USA...
GGTCTGCGCGCCCATGCCTTAATCGAGAACAAGCATAGCAGTATCACTCCATGAGTTCGCCGGGACTCGGGTCCCTGGGGTATCCTCTCACCCATGGATGTTGTCACCTTCACCCGGCAGTTGGTGGACATCGAGTCCGTCACCGGCAACGAGGGTCCGGTAGGTGTTTTTCTCTGCCAGGAGCTCAGCCGCATGGGGTATCAGGCGCAAAGGATCATTGTGGAGCCTGCGCGCTATAACGTCTTTGCCGCGGCGCCGGAACAACCGCGGCCTGACGTTGTCTTTTCCACCCACATGGATACCGTGCCTCCGTTCCTTCCTTCATGGGAAGATGCCACCTGCGTGTATGGCCGGGGTTCTTGCGACGCCAAGGGCATCATTGCGGCGCAAATCGCCGCGGCGGAACGGTTGCGCGCGGAAGGGATCTACGTAGGTCTACTTTTTCTGGTAGGCGAGGAGCGGGACAGCCTGGGCGCGAAGGTGGCCAACGAGAAACCCTACGGCTGCAAATTCCTCGTCAACGGCGAACCCACCGACAACCGGATTGCGATCGCCTCGAAGGGCGCGCTCCGGGCTGAAGTGAGCGCGCGCGGACGCATGGCCCACTCGGCATATCCCGAACTGGGCGAGTCGGCGATCGACAAATTGATCGAAGCTCTTCATCGCCTGCGCGAAATGAAGCTTCCGTCGGACCCGGAGTTCGGTCCCTGCACTCTGAACATTGGAACAATCGAAGGTGGGCGTGCGCCCAATGTGATTGCCGATCGCGCCAAGGCGCAGCTGCTCTATCGCTTGATCGGACCATCGGAAAAGCTGCGCGAGGAAGTCCGGGCAGCCGTGGGCGACCTGGTCAGAGTTGATTTCACACTGGAAATCCCATTTGTCCGCCTGCGCACATTCGACGGTCTGCCCAGTATGGTGGCCGCGTTCACCACCGATATTCCCGCGCTGAGCAACTGGGGAGAACCCTTGCTGGTGGGCCCAGGATCGATCCATGTGGCGCACACCGAAAGCGAGCACGTGGAAAAGAAACAACTCCACGACGCGGTGGACTTGTATTGCGCCATCGCCAGGCGGCTGTCGACGCAGTCAAATTGATTTCCGGGACGGCTTGACCGACAAAGACTTCTGATTCCTTAAGGCCTACAAAATGTGCAGAAACATCAAGACCCTCTTCAACTTCGATCCTCCGGTCACTCCCGAGGAGATTCGGGCTGCCTCACTTCAGTTCGTGAGAAAGATCAGCGGTTTCCATGAACCTTCCAAGGCCAACGAAGCCGCGTTCTTGGCCGCGGTGGATGAGATCACCGGCATCTCCAGCCGTCTTCTACATTCGCTCGAGACTGCTGCGCCGCCAAAGAATCGCGAGGAAGAAGCTGCAAAGGCGAAGGCCCGGGCTGCTGAACGGTTCGGCGCCTGACCCGCGACCTGCATGTCCGACTGGCCGCTCGCCACAAGCCTCTGCACCCAATCTTGGAACCCGCTAGACTGATGAAATGACGGATGTCCTTAACTCCCTCTCCAAAGCTTCGTCTTCCTACCTGCGCTCGGCCATGCATCAGCCCATCCGGTGGTATGAGTGGGGCGAGGAAGCCTTCGCTGTCGCGCAGCGGGAAAACAAGCCCATTCTTCTCGACATCGGCGCTGTGTGGTGCCACTGGTGTCACGTCATGGACCGGGAGTCATACGACAATCCGGAAATCGCGCAGATCGTCAATGAACGGTTTGTAGCCGTGAAAGTGGATCGCGACGAGCGACCGGATATCGACCTCCGCTACCAGACCGCCGTTCAGGCGGTCAGCGGCCAGGGCGGCTGGCCGCTCACCGCCTTTCTAACACCGGAAGGCAAGCCCTTCTACGGCGGCACTTACTTTCCTCCCGAGGACCACTACGGACGTCCTAGCTTCAAGCGGGTTCTATTGGCTATTTCCGACGCTTACCGCGAGAAACATGGCGACATTTTGGACCAAGCCAAGATGGTGGAGAGCGCGATTGCCCATGCGGAATCCTTCGCTGCTGGCCCAAGCCGGTTTTCTCCGTCGGTGATTGACGCCATCATCGAATCCGCCTTGAAGATGTTCGACGCTAACCATGGCGGCTTTGGCAGCGCCCCCAAGTTTCCTCATCCTTCGGCTCTCGATCTGCTGATCGGTGAGTACGCTCACACCGGCGACGAGCGTCTGCGCTACGTGTTCCTTACCACTCTGGAAAAGATGGCTCGCGGCGGGGTCTATGACCAGCTTGCGGGAGGGTTTCACCGCTATTCCGTGGACGAACGTTGGATCGTGCCCCATTTCGAGAAAATGTCTTACGACAACTCCGAGCTGCTCAAGAACTATGTGCACGCTTACCAAGCCACCGGTTCGGAGTTCTTTGCCGACGTGGCTCGCGACATCATCCGCTGGATGGATGAGTGGCTCAGCGATCGCAAGCACGGCGGCTTCTATGCCTCCCAGGATGCCGACTATTCCATGGACGACGACGGCGACTACTTCACTTGGACGCGCGACGAAGCACGGTCGGTGCTGACCGAAGAAGAGGCGGAAGTAGCCTGCCTGCATTACGACATCAACGAAGTTGGCGAGATGCACCACAATCCGGCAAAGAATGTGCTCTTTGTGCGGGCCTCGCTGGAAGAGATTGGCGCGCGGATGCAGATGCCTATTGAGCGTGTTCAGACTCTGCTGACCTCCGCGAAGCAGAAAATGTATGCCGCCCGCCTGCAACGCTCCACTCCCTACGTGGACAAAACGGTCTATACAGGATGGAACGCGCTATGCGTTTCCGCTTACCTGCAAGCGGCCCAAGTGCTGCACCTCAATTCGGCGCGGCATTTCGCACTCCGTTCTCTGGACCGTGTTCTCGCCGACGGCTGGCGGCCAGAACGCGGTCTTCTCCATGTGATTGCCTACTCGGATGCGGCAGCCGATCCACGGGAGATCCCCGGTCTGCTCGACGACTACGCGTACACCACGATTGCCTGCCTCGACGCCTATGAAGCCACCGCTGACCTAAGCTATTTCAACTTCGCTCGGCGCATCGCGGACGCGCTGGCGAACCGCTTCTTTGATGCAACCAGCGGTGGATTCTTCGATACGGAAAAAACTCAGGAAGACAGAAAGCTGGGTGTTCTGGGAACGCGGCGGAAACCCTTTCAGGATTCTCCTACTCCGGCGGGAAATTCCGCAGCGGCCATCGCTCTGCTCCGGCTGCACGCTTATACGAATGACCCAGCTCATCGTGAGCGAGCGGAACAAACTATCGAATTGCTCGCCGGATCAGCGGGCCAACTTGGACTTTTCGCAGCGACTTACGGGATTGCCGCCGCCCACTACGGCCGCCCGCACACTCAGGTTGTCGTCATTGGGAATGATGAGCTTGCCGATCAGCTTTATACTGCCGCAGCCGGCGCTTTTGCCTTCGGCAAAGCTGCGATCAAGGTTACTGCCGATCAAGCCGTAGCACACAACCTTCCTCCCGCACTGGCTGAGACCATCCCGCTATTACCAGCAACCAAAGAAGGCAAGACCGCCGCTGTGATCTGTTCCGACTTCACGTGCTCGCCTCCCATCTTCAATGTCCAGGAGTTGCGCGAGAAACTGCGCGAAGCAACCATTGCGGCACGGCCGCAGGACACATAGGAGATCACCGGGACAAAAATTGGGCTGAAGTCGCTTCATGGCGTCACTCCAGCCCGGATCTCATGCCGCTTGCGCGGCTAGAACGTACATTGTGTGAAAAGCTGTTGCGGTTTCGATTCTTACTTCCCGCCGCAGCCTTTCCATGGGTTGCACGACGGCATCGGTCCACCATCAGGCGCCGGAAGCGCTGGTGCCGCGATGGCTTCGTACGCGCAAACCAAGCCTACCATCAGGAGTAGGATCCTGACCGCACGTTTCATGGGTTCGTCTCCTTGTGTGCGGATCCCCTGGGAGCGGGAACCCTCACGCCGTAAGGACCCCCTGGGAGGAGAATCCTCACGGGCTGGCATTATACAGAGCCGCGCAAGTGGCTCCGAAAACGTTAACTGAAGACTACCCCTAAGCAGCTAATGAATTCCCGCAGGGATTCTGTATAAGTATCTGTATTGCAGCTGATTGCTAAATATGAGACAGCCTCACAGAAACCACAGGCAGAGTTGGCGTGGTTTGTTCTGAAAACCGAACAAACTGCGTCCGCAGGAGAAATCACCCGTCGGCTACTTTGGCGTCTTTGGGCGGGCGGCCGGTACCTTCAGAGGCGTGCTAGTGTGCATGGGAGAAGGTGCTTCTCGTGATTCCTTATCCTCTTTTTTCTTTTGTGAAAACGCCTGATCCACCATCTGCTCGAACATCGGTATGAGCGACTCCGCAGCAACCGGGTGCTGCAAATCCGTGAGGCTTTGATCCCATCTCTGAGAAGCAAGCAAGCTCGGGGCTAAGGCTCGTGCCTGTTGCTTTACGCTCATGTATGCGAGCCAGGTCGCGATCGCTACGTTGTAGACCGTCATAATAATCAGACTGAGCGCTATCTCTTGGATGGATCCGGTGACACGTAGACCGATGGCGATGAGCTCCACACCGGCAAAGGTTCCAAAGCCGAGGGCGATCCCGAAGCTGTGCTGTTTCCAGGAGACACCGAGGTATTTGGAGAAGACAAACAGGAACAGCACCAACCCGCACTGAATCACTCGTACGCAGCGCTGCACGATGAAAACAGCCTGCACGAGTCGCCCTTGGTCCGAGTTCTGGCTGGAGGCAGCGACAACTGCAGCCACCAGCAACAGCACCAGGCTGGCCCACTTGAAAAGAACTGTGCCCAAGTCTTTCAAAGTATGGTAGGGCTCAAAAATGTCGAGAAACAATTCGTGAATCACTAGGAAGCCGAGCACTAGCGTGATCGCCGCGAGAATCCAATAAGAGAAGAAGAAAGCGACGTAGTTGCCGCTCAACGATACCGGAAAGACGATTGCGAACGTCCCGATCTCCACCAGCAGGTAAGTGAAGAAGACCCGGAACTTCTTGTGCAGCTTGCGCCACACCATGACCCCGACCACCGCGGATTGGAGTACCGGGTGCGCGATCCACAGCGAGTAGTAGGCAAACTGGACCGGGGGACTCATTATGATCGCGCTGCACAGGTGCGACCGTCTGGAAAACCAGGCGGACAGACCGATACGCTGCAATCCTCCTGCAGTGAACTTTAGCAGTTACGGTCCTTTGGTCAATGCACTAAAGTAACCAGCAGTAACGTTACCCGAGATCTAGCGTAAGCCGTTGATATAAAAAGAAATCAATGAGATGCTAAATCGGGAAGAATGAGTTCGAACGTCACCCCCATGGTTACCTTGGTGGGAAGGTAACTTTGCAGTGATCCTAGGCTTCAGGGAATGCCTGAATGTAGGCCCGCATCATTCGCAGTTCGTCATCCTTTTCGTTTAGACCATGCAGCATGATGTCGCGCAAGGAGACCACTCCCACCAACTGGCCGCCATCGCAGATGGGAAGGTGCCGAAAACCGTGGCGGCGCATGAGCAGCATGCAATTCTCCAGACTTTCCTGTCGGCTTACCGTCAAGGGATCAGCGGTCATCACTTCTTCAACCCGCGTCTCCCGCGGATCTCTCCCTTCCACGACCACTCGCTTCATCAGGTCGCGCTCGGAGAACATTCCGATAAGTTTGCCATCCCGTAACACAGGCACAGCTCCGATGTTTCGCACCACCATGGCCTCAGCCAGTTCGAAGACGGTCTGATGCGCATCGGCGTAGTAGGTCTCCTGGGTCTTGATCAGATCGTATACATACATCTGCCACCCCCGCAGATCGATGCCCCATCTCAGAAGGCACTAAGGTGTAGGCGCGGGCGCGAGTATATGACGAAACCAGCACAGAAAAAAGGGGAAGGGCACATTTTTTCGGCTTGCCTAGGGCTCTATTTCCCGGGCTCGATGAAGACGAAATAGGAGCAGGCCCACAGCCGGGTAGGAATTGTGCCCCGCGGGCGGGCCGTGACGATGAGATTGTAGTCGTCAGAAACCCTGAGACTTTCGATGATGGAGCTCTGGCTTCCGGGTTTAACCAGGGCCAGATATGTCAGGAAATGGTAGATGTCCGCGGAACCGCTATAGTCTTGAGCGGCAAACGATATATCCGTGTTTTCGCCGGCAAAATGCCATGCCAGCGAAGCCGTCATGGAGACGGCGTTTTCGTAAGCTGAATCGGAAACTACCCCTGTACCAGGACTGTCGAACACTACACGCAGCTTGCGCTCGTCCTCGCGGCTGAACTCCCGCACTTTGAGCGAACCCGACTTGGCGGTGGCTTTCCAGTCCACGTATCGGGCGGAATCCTCAGGCATGGATTCGCGGATGCGATACAGGTCGGAGCCGCGTCCGCGCGAGAACGTTTCAAATTCGCCGGTGATGAGTGGAAGCACCTCAAAGAATTCGTCGGGGGCTTCTACGGGAGGATAGACCACGATCTGCCGGGCCAACCGTACCCTTCGTGTCTTGATCAGAAACGCGAACGGGAAGCGTGTAGAGAGGCCAAAACCATCCTGCTGGTACAGACCACGGCGCTCGAAACGCAACTGCAAATCGGCCGCTAGTTCTTGTCCCGCAGGAATGAAAGGAAAGTAAGCAGAGCCCTGGAAAATTTCCGGTAGAGCCGGCGTTTCTGTCACTCGCTTCAGCTTGCGATCAGGAACGGTAAACCAGTATTTTCCCGCCGCTCGGCGCGGAGGGAATGCGAAGGTCACCCGCACCCAATGCCAGTGTTTTGCAGACTTGTCTTTGGCAAGCGAGACTACCGAGATGGAAAACGACGGCAACCAGCGTCGCCGATTGCGCAGAACGATTCTGCTTGGCACCAGTTGATGCGCGAACACGTGGGCAGGCAGATGCACGTCGAGTTCGAGGTCACGCAACACCACCGCCGACGAAAAACCGGAGACCAGAATGGCCGCCAGCATTGCCGCCACAATGATGTACAGGAGATTGTTGCCAGTATTTAGGGCAGCGATGCCAATGACAACCACGATAATCGCGTAAATCACCCCCGCCCTCGTTACTTCGTAGTCGAAGGCGTTCTGCAAACGCGCTACGGCGACACGCCGAGCCAGGTACGGCACGGTGGTCAAACCCACGACTGCCGCAAGCACCAACGCTATCGAAGCCAGAACCAGCGTCGCCCATACGTTGCCGGATTCCCGGGAAACCGTCGAAAAAAGCGCTGCGGTGAAAGCAGCCAGCAACCCTACCAAAGCCAGCAGAAAACGCCGCCAAACCTCGGGGATCGCGGCATGAACGCGCTGAGAAACGCCGTGGAAATCTAGCGCGCGCGGTCTGTCGGCGAGATCAGTCATTCAAGGGGCGGATAACATCTCGAGAGTAGCATCGGCGGGAGGAGGCATCAATCAGACTGGCGGTGCCCAGAAAGGCGCCGCAGCCAAGCCACAGCGCGGGTTGAGGCTTCGTCAGCCATACGGCTGATTTTCGGAAAACGGCTCCGCAACTTGGACAGCAAGTGATGGGCCCACACGTATTCTGAAGACAGAATGGCCAGTCCGATGAGGATAAACATTACTCCCTGCAAGATGGGTAGAAACAGGCCAGCGATGCCCAGCAGGACAAACGCCCATCCGACCAACAGAACCAGAACGCGTTTTGCGGACCACTTCATGCAGCGACACTCTTTTCCGCTAGAAACTCAGCCACGACCCGATTGAACTTTTCCGGCATTTCTTCATAGGGCAAGTGTCCCACCCCATCCAGTGTTACGACCGCGCAACTGCGGAATTGCTGGCGCAACCTAGCGGCCGAAACCGGGGCTACGACTGGATCCACGCTGCCCCAGATCAGAAGCGTTCGAATTTCTCTGATTCGCGGCAGCAGAGATTCGAGTTCCTTCAAATCCTGGCTCCAGGTGTTGAGCATACGAACACCGTGCTCGAAAGTTCCGGGAACCGTAAATGGGGCCGAATATCCTTCGAGCGTGCCTGGCCGTATGCGACGCACATCGCCGAACAGCCGACGCAGGAAATAGCCGTGGGCTGGCCTCAGCAAGGGCGCGGCATGGAGGAAGATGCATTTCACGGACCGCCGGTTCAGCAACGCTGCAATTCGTCGTCCGTGTTCCAGCCAGGGGTTGACGGGCGCTACCAGAATCAAATTCCGTATACGGTGCGGCGCCAGGGCCGCTGCCATCATCGCGACCGCGCCACCGTGCGACGTCCCCAGCAGGTTGCACGAATTAATGGCGGTGGCATCAAGGAAACGAACCAAGCGTTCAGCGCAACCCCGCAAGCTGGCGTCCAGGCCGGGCGGCCGGTCCGAAAATCCTACGCCTAGCATATCTACGGCATACAGCGTCGCCTGCGGTGCCAGGGCCGGCATAAGGTGTCGCCACGAGAACGAATATCCGAGGAGACCATGCACCAACACCAGTGCCGGACCAGAACCGCTGCGGAGATAGCGCATGCGCGCCCCATCTAGCGTGATCCAGTGGTCCTCGATCGGGTGAACCACTTGTGGGTTGTGGGCTGGAACCGCTTCTGTCACTATCGCCACTCCTGCATTACCCCGTACAACCATTTCTTGCCCGTCCGGGTCTATGTAGCTGAGATTGCTTTGTCGCTTCATTCTAAGGGGGAGCAGAGGCTTCCCCTCTTTTTCCGTGCGCAACGCCCAAGTTCCCGGGTCAAGCAGTGCTGAGGCTTGGGCGCGCTATCAGAACAGCGTAACTTTATGGATACGAAGTACTTACCAAATGCCACAGAATGATTCCAAAAAGCATAGTCCACCTTCCACAACGCTTCTATAATGCTGGAAGTTGTTACTAGCGTGAGGATTAGAAGAACGGCAATTTGAGCTTCCGTGGCACCCAACGTGCACACTCCTAACGGAACCATTTCTCCGTCGCGATCTGAGGCGCGGCTCGGATCCATGAACAAGGACTTTCAGGTTCGCTTTACGGTAGTTGCGCTCGCGCTGCTCACGACAGCGGGGATGATCTATTCCTGGTACAACTACCAGGTCGAACGGGAATTCCAGGTTCCAACCGACGGCGTATGGTGGGTCGAGCGCGATGGGGCGCTTGCTGCTTATAGGGTCGAAGCCGGCGGCCCCGGTGACAAGGCAGGGATACGGCAGGGCGACCAGTTGGTCGCGGTCAACCAGCACGAACTGAAGAACGCTGCCGGGTTGGTTCGGCAGCTCTACCGGTCAGGGCCGTGGTCCAAAGCCACGTATTCGGTGATTCGGCAATCCGTTCCAGTGGATACTACGGTCATCCTGATCCCCGCTGACCGTTCCCAATACAACTGGCTGCGGCTGATCGGACTGATTTACCTGGGAATCGGCCTGTACGTTTTGTTGCGGCGTTGGACCGCACCAGGCTCCACGCATTTCTACATCTTCTGTCTGGTTTCCTTCATTTTCTACGCTTTTCACTACACCGGAAAGTTCAACGGATTTGACTGGACCATCTACTGGAGCAATATCGTGGCGTGGCTGCTCCAGCCAGCGTTGTTTCTGCATTTTGTTCTGGTCTTTCCGGAAAAGCGCGATCTGGTGCGCAAGCGCCGCTGGCTGATTCCTCTCATCTACCTGCCCGGGCTGCTGCTTTTGGGTTCTCACATAGTGGTAGTAACGCGCTTGGCAGCCCGCGAAACCCTGCGCTGGAATCTGGATCGCCTGCAGATGGGGTATCTGGCGCTGCTTTTTGTGATCGCCGCCGGCGTGTTGTGGCACAGCTATCGGCGGGCAAGCACACCCATCCTCCGTCAGCAATTGAAATGGGTCACGCGAGGCACAATTCTGGCGATCACGCCGTTCACTTTGTTCTACGTAATTCCCTATCTGATGGGCGCGTTACCCACCGCTCCCATGAAGATGTCGGTGGTTTCGCTCGGCCTGCTTCCCCTGACCTTCGGGTACGCCATCTTCCGCTATCGGCTGATGGACGTGGACCTCATCTTCAAGCGTGGCGTCGTGTACACGCTCGCGGCTGGAGCAGTCGCCGGGGCCTATTTCTTCCTGGTCGCGGGCGTGGCCGAACTGGTGCACGCTCGTGTTCCCAGTACCGGACCGGCCGGCCTGGTGCTTGCCATCGTCATCACCGCTCTATTGTTTGACCCGGTCCGCAAGTGGATTCAGGAGCGCGTCGACCAGTTTTTCTATCGCACCCGCTACGATTACCGCAAGACACTGATTGAATTCGGACGTGAATTAAGCGCGGAGACCGATCTCAACAAAATGCTAAGTTCGGTGGTTGATCGTCTGACCCGGACGCTGCTGGTGGACCGCATGGCGATCTTCCTCTCTGCCGGTGAACAGCAGGAGCGCTTTGTGGTCGCCAAGTCGTTCGGGATGGCGCAAACCGGCGACTTGGACCTCGGTTTCCTCAGCCAGCCGCGGCCCGAAATGGATGCCGACCACCTGTTCCTGGAAAACACGCATCTTGTCCCGCGCGAAAGCGCCAGCGCGCAGGAGGCGATCCGCCGGCTGGATCTGAACTATTACATCCCCTGCCGGGCCCAGAAACGCACGATCGCAGTCCTGGGACTGGGCAAGACCGTAGGTGGCGATTTCCTCTCCAGTGAGGACGTTGAGCTCCTGGAGACCCTGGCAGGCTACATTGGCATCGCGATCCAGAATGCCCGTCTGTACGCTTCCCTTGAGCAAAAAGTCACAGAGTACGAACGGCTGAAGGATTTCAACGAGAACATCGTGGAATCCATCAATGTGGGGGTGCTCGCCGTCGATCTGGCCGACCGCATCGAGTCATGGAATTCGCAGATGGAAGTCATGTACGCCCTGCCGCGCTGGCAGGCGCTTTCCCGCCCGCTTGGCGAGGTGTTCCCGCCCACCTTCGTGGAGGAGTTCTATCGCCTGCGGCAAAAACCCGGGATACACAACCTGTACAAGTTCCGCCTGGGAACGCCGACGGGCGAGAGCCGAACTGTAAACATCGCTATCGCTCCGCTGGTCACGAGGAAATTCAGCGTGATCGGCCGGCTGATCATTCTGGACGACATCACCGAGCGCGTCGAGCTGGAATCGCAGCTCTCACAGGCGGACAAGCTCTCTTCGATCGGTTTGCTGGCCGCCGGCGTTGCTCATGAGGTCAACACGCCATTGGCGGTGATTTCCTCCTATGCGCAGATGCTGTCGAAGCAGCTGCAGGGTGACACTCCCAAAGCCGCCTTGATGGAGAAGATCACGCGTCAAACCTTCCGCGCTTCGGAAATCGTGAACAACTTGCTTAACTTCTCGCGCACTAGCGGCGCCGAGTTCAGCGAGGTGGATCTCAACAAGATCATCAGCGACACGCTGGCGCTTCTGGAGCATCAGTTCAAGACCGCGAAGATTCGCGTGCAGGGCGAACTCGCTGAACAACTCCCAGTGATCTCCGGAAATGCTGGGCGTTTGCAGCAGGTTTTTCTGAACCTGTTCCTTAATGCCAGGGACGCGATGCCAGCAGGGGGAATTCTGCGGGTTGCGACCTCGAATGGGGACGGGGTCAGCGTGGTCGTCTCGGATACCGGCACCGGGATTGCCCAGGAACACATCCAGCGCATTTATGATCCCTTCTTCACCACCAAGACCGGGCCCCGCGACGGTCAGACCAAAGGCACCGGACTCGGTCTCTCAGTAACGTACGGGATCATCCAGGAACATGCCGGAAAGATTCGCGTAGAGAGCCGCTCGGGCGAAGGCACAACGTTCTATCTCGACTTCCCGATGGCGAGGAAACCGGTCAATGTCTGAAGCCGCCGTCGTCGCACATCGCCAGCATGAGGAGCCCTCGCCCTCTTCCTCAGGGTCCGTACTGATCGTTGACGACGAGGTTGCAATTCGCGAGTCTCTACAAGCTCTGCTCGAGCTGGAAGGCTATGAGGTAGAAAGCGCCGCCACTGGCGAAGAGGGACTCGCCAAGTTGGGAGACCGGCCTTTTGAGCTGGTTCTGCTGGATCTTGCTCTTCCCGACCGCAACGGCCTCGACCTCCTGACTGAGATTCGCGCATACGACTCTCAGCTCGCGGTGATCATGATTACCGCCTACGGCACCGTAGAAAACGCGGTACGGGCCATGCAAGCAGGCGCGGCAAACTTCATTCAGAAGCCTTGGGACAACGAAAAGCTCTTGGCTGACGTTCGCGCGGCCATCGGACGCAAGCGCGCCGAGGAAGAGAATATCCAGCTCAAGCGCGCCCTAAAACAGCGCTACAACTTCGAAAACATCGTGGGCAAGAGCGAGCCCATGCTGAAGATTTTCGACCTGGTGGCCCAGGTAGCGCCGAGCCGATCGACCATCCTATTGCAGGGAGAGAGCGGAACCGGCAAAGAACTCATCGCGAAGGCAATTCACACCAACTCGCCTCGCCGCGACCGGCCCTTCGTTCCCGTGAACACGGGCTCGATGCCGCCCGACTTGCTGGAATCCACGCTGTTCGGCCATTTGAAGGGGGCCTTCACCAGCGCTATCGCTTCCAAGAAGGGCCTGTTTGAGGTTGCTGACCGGGGCACCCTGTTTCTGGATGAAATCGGCACCATGGGGCTGGACACTCAGAGCAAGATCCTGCGGGTGCTCCAGGACAAGAAGTTCATGCACCTGGGCGGAGTTCAGGAAGTGCAGGTCGACGTCCGCATTATCGCCGCCACCAACGTCGATCTGCGGCAAATGGTGCGGGAAGGCAAGTTCCGCGAGGACCTTTTCTATCGCCTCAATGTGATCACCATCGATCTTCCGCCCCTGCGGCAGCGGCGAGAAGATATTCCACTCCTCGTGAACTTCTTCCTAGAGAAGTACTCCATGGAGAACCAGCGCCCGGTGCGCCGCATTACTACCGAGGCCCTTCGTCCGATGGTCGCCTACTCCTGGCCGGGCAATGTGCGGGAATTGGAAAACGTAGTGGAGCGGGCCGTTGTGCTCTCCTCAGGGAATGAGATCGGGCCGGACCTTCTACCGGACCACATCGCCGGACGCGGCTCCACGCTGCCCCTGCTCGACCACCGGGGAGATTCGTCGCTCTTCGACATCATGGAAGATTGCGAGCGGCACATTATCGTCGACATGTTGGAAAAGTGTAATTGGAACCAGACAGAAGCTGCCGAACGATTTCGTGTTCCCCTCTCCACTCTGAATCAGAAGATCAAGCGACTCAACATAGAAATCAGAAAAAAAGGGCGAGAGTAGTTTTCTGGGCCCGTTTTCAGCTATGCTTTCCCGTTCCGTCGGCGGGACCGGTAGACTTTTTCCTGCCATGCCGGAGGCCGACGGTTGAGTCCTAATTCCACCGATACAAGAGGGAGCACTGAATGAGTATCCCCACGATTGCGCTGTTGGCCGTTACCGTTACCGGCAAGACGCGCATCACCGCGCTTGACTGGCTCATGATCGCACTCTACTTCTGCATTCTGCTTGCCGTAGCTTGGTGGGTGATTCTCCGGAGGAAAGACGAGGCCGCCGATTATTTCCTCGCCGGCCGCAATTTGGGCTGGTGGGTGATTGGCGCCTCCATCTTCGCCTCCAATATTGGGTCGGAACACATCGTAGGCCTGGCGGGCTCCGGAGCTACGAGTGGCATGGCCCTGGCGCACTATGAATTGCACGCCTGGGCCCTGTTGGTCTTGGCGTGGGTTTTTGTTCCCTTTTACATGCGCTCCCAGGTGTTTACCATGCCAGAATTTCTGGAGCGCCGCTTCAGCGACAAGTCACGCTATGTGCTCTCCGTGGTTTCGCTGATCACGTTCGTGATTTCCAAAATCGCAGTTGGGATCTTCGCCGGCGGAGTGGTTTTCGGCACCTTGCTTCCCGAAATGCATCTGACCATCGGTGGAATCTACATCGACAGCTTCTGGATTGGTTCGGTGCTGGTGATCGTGTTGACCGGACTTTACACGACCCTGGGAGGCATGCGCGCAGTCGCCTACAACGACGCCGTCCAGGTTTCCGTGCTTATTCTCGGCTCCGCCCTTTTGACCGGCTATGGGTTGTACAAACTGGGCGGGTGGCACGAACTCCGGTATTGGTGCGGCTCCGATATGTTCAACCTCTGGAAGCCGCTGATTCCCGCGGGGGTTCACGGCACGTGGGCTCCGGTGCTCGAAACCAACAGTGCCGGACAAGTGGTCAAGCAAGCCTGGTATTTCAACCAGAACTTCCCCTGGCTCGGCATGTTGTTTTGCGCGCCGATCATTGGTCTCTGGTACTGGTGCACGGACCAGTACATCGTGCAGCGTGCTCTGGGAGCGCCCAATGAGACCGTTGCCCGTCGTGGTAGCATCTTTGCCTCGTTCCTCAAGCTCTCCCCGGTGTACCTGTTCATTATTCCTGGCCTGATTTGCTTCGCTCTGGCCAAGAGCGGCAAGGTGCCGGAGCTGACTCCCATCATCGGTCCGGACGGCCACGCCATACCTTCAGCAGCCAACGCCGCTTTCCCGATGATGGTGGAGTACCTCCTGCCTCCAGGGATTCGCGGCATCGTGGTAGCTGGCTTGCTCTCTGCTCTCATGGGGTCATTGGCCGGCGTATTCAACGCCTGCTCCACCCTGTTCACCGTGGACCTCTACGGTAAGTGGAAACCAAACGCTTCCCAACACGAGTTGGTCCGCACCGGTCGGATCGCCACTACGGTCATGGTGCTGATTGCGCTGGCGTGGATTCCCGTCATCAAGAATGCTCAGGGACTCTACTTCTATCTCCAGGCCGTTCAAGGCTATCTCGCCCCGCCCATTTTTGTGGTGTTCTTCTTTGGCGTGTTTTTCAAACGGCTCAATGCCAAAGGCGCACTCTGGGCCATGCTCGTTGGCTTCGCATTGGGGTTGTTCCGTATGTGCGTGGATACCCCGGTAACGCTGGGCATGATCGGATTCGAAGGTGGATATCCGAAGGGATCCTTCCTCTGGATCGTCAACAACATCTACTTCCAGTACTTCAGCGTGTTAATCACAGTCGTGTCCGCCGTTGTGATGGTTGGCGTCAGTTACCTCACCTCCGAACCTGACTACGCCAAGATCCAAAGCCTGACGTTTGGAACGCAGACGGAAGAAGACCGCCGTCGTACCCGCGCAAGCTGGGGATATGGAGAGGTCCTGGCTTCGGTCGTCGTGTTGCTCTGCATCCTCGCAGCATATCTCTACTTCCGCGGTTAGTGTCTTTGTGGCAGGTGCGGGCGCGTGCAGCTCGCACCTGCTCACAAACTTAGACCTTCCTTGGCTTGCTGCTCGCCGTCTCTGCTATAGTTTCGTCATTACCGACGAGGCGGAGCATGGCGGCAGGAGACTTCCTCAGTAGCGTCGAATTCATTTCCCCAACCGAATTCGCGAAGCAGAAAGTCTTTTCGGTTCAGGAGTATTCCCTGCTCGCCTTGCGTTCTCTGGGCAATCTTTTCCGACGTCCACTCTACGTCGCTGACATGTTGCAGCAGGCGGACCTCATCGGGGTTGGCTCGCTGCCTATTGTCCTTGCGGCGTGCTTCTTCACCGGGGCTGCTTTGGCCTTGAACAGCGCCACAACCCTGGGCCGGTTCGGCGCGCTCACGGTAATCGGCCAACTGGTTTCCATCGGAATCGTGCGCGAACTGGGCCCCGTCCTCGCTGGGCTGGTGGTCGCAGGGCGGAATGCCTCGGGCATGGCCAGCGAACTCGGCTCCATGATCGTGACCGAGCAGATCGACGCCATGCGCGCCCTGGGCACCGACCCGGTCAAGAAATTGGTGACTCCGCGCGTCGTTTCCACCATCGTCATGCTGTTTTTCCTGACCATCCTGGGCGATCTGCTGGGCCTGATCGGCGGAAACTTCGTCGCCAGGGCTGGACTCTCACGAGTATTGGAGTAATGCCTGGCAGATTCTGGTTTTTTCCGACGTTTTCACCGGACTGGCCAAGCCCGTGGTTTTCGGATTCATTATCTCGACCATCGGCTGCTACTACGGATTGTCCACCAAGGGCGGAACGCAGGGTGTGGGGCGATCGACAACCGAGGCCGTTGTGGCGGCTATGATCCTGATCATTGCGGTTGACGTGTTTGTAACCCGCTTGCTGATGGTGCTCCTGGGCTTCAGCTAGACCACATGGATTCCCCAACGTTGCCGCTAGATGTACGTGCTACCCCCAGCCGGCCACCGGCTCGTGACGCCATCGTCTTTGAAGATGTTGCCCTCACATTCGAGGATAACCTGGTCTTGGAAGGCGTCTCCTTTCGTCTGCCGATTGGAGAAACCAAGGCCATCTTCGGCATTGCCGGCGCTGGCAAGAGCACGATCCTCAAGTTGACGTTGGGCCTGCTGAAACCCGATGCGGGACGCATTTTTGTGCTCGGCGCGGACATCACTGAGATGCGCGAAGATGATCTGTATGAGTTGCGCCGGAAGATTGGCATGGTTTTTCAGGAGAGTGCTCTCTTTGATTCACTGACCGTTCGAGAAAACGTCGCCTTCCGGCTCATGGAAGAACACAACCTTTCGGAAGAAGAAATCGAGCGGCGGGTGCGCGAAGCGTTGAGCTTTGTGGAGCTTGAACACACGCTGAACATGCTGCCTTCCGAGCTTTCCGGAGGAATGCGGCGCCGCGTTGCCATTGCCCGCGCCATCATCACGCAGCCTGAAATTCTGCTTTACGACTCCCCGACGGGAGGGCTGGATCCAGTGACTTCTACCACCATCATCGAATTAGTCGTTAAGCAACGCGACGTCTACAGGACCAGTTCGCTGCTGGTCACGCACCGACTGCAGGACGCGTTCATCATGGCCAATCACCGCTTCGACCACAAGACGGGCCACATGCAGGCTCTGCCGCCAGGTTCTACTGCTGAAGTACCCATGGCCTTCCTGATTCTGCGCGATGGGCGGGTGGTTTTCGACGGAGACGTGCACCAACTGGCGGAATCGGAAGACGATTACATCCGAAACTACATCTCGTAGACACGGCTCAGGGCCGCAGGTTCTAGTTGGTCTTTGCCGCTTCCCGCATGGCCTGACGCCGGGCCGCGATGCGCTGCTCGGTGATCTTCAGCCTTTCACGGCCTTCCTTCGTCTGATTGATGACCCTTTCGATGTTGCGCATCATCGTTGGGCTCTGGAACCTCTGCCGCAATTCCGCAAGAAAGGGGTGAAGCTTGGCAAAGATGAAGAACATTTCCCCCGAGAACCCGGATTCCAGGAAAAGTTCCTGGCTGAGTGCACCATGCACGACAAGTGACGCGGCCATATCCCAGTAGCCACCCACCTGTCTCAACCAGTTGTTCTCAGGACTTCCGAGAGTCATGCCGATCTTGAATACCTCGTCGGCGCTCTCGGGCCAGAAAGTGACCAACCACCAGTTACGCGCTTTGCGCATCTCGGTTTCGCGACGAAGGTCATATAGTTTCAGAATCAACTCCGCATCCGCAGCAGTGGGTTTCTTGGGCATAAATCCCTCCGGAATAGTTGTTGGGTTGGGAAAACTGGAATTGGAAGCAGACTCATGCCGTGGTCGTGGCAGCTTCAAGCGGCATCGGCCTCTCATAATCGCATTCCTTGTTCGGACAAGCGATTACGGGACCGGATTTCAGCATCTTTTCCACCAAGTACTGGCCGCCGCAATTTGGGCATTTTTCGGCGATCGGTTTATTCGCTGAGGTGAACTTGCACTTGGGATAATTGGAACATCCGTAGAATGTATTGCCTTTGCGTGCCTTCTTTTCCACCAACTCGCCGTCGTCGCACAGGGGGCACTTCACGCCAATGAAATTCTGCTTCACGTATTTGCAGTCGGGGTACCCGCTGCATGCCGTGAACTCCCCATAACGGCCGTGGCGAATCATCAGATTGCGGCCGCATTTGGGGCACTTTTCGTCCAGAGGAATGTCGGGCACGCGCTTGCCTTGGTCAAGGCGCCGCGTTGTCTTGCAATCGGGATATCCCGTGCAAGCCATGAACTGGCCGAAGCGGCCCCGCTTCAGAACCATGACCCGGCCGCAGTTCTCGCAGTATTCTTCCTGCGTTGTTTCCTGCATATCCGCTGAGTCCAGGTCAGGCAGATTGATGGGATTTTCCTTGGTGAAAGCGCAGCTGTTGGGATCGTCCTTGTCGTAGGAACTGCAAGCGTAGAACGACCCGTGCTTGCCCCACTTGATCACCAGCGGAGACCCGCAGCGCTCACACTTTTCGTCGGTCGGCTTCTCCATACGCTTGATGTTTTCCATGTGCTTCTGAGCGTATCGGAGGTCCTTCTCGAACTTCTTGTAGAACTCGCTCAGCGCGTTGGTCCAGGTTTCCTTGCCTTCTTCGATCTCATCCAGCTCTTCTTCCAGGCGCGCCGTGTACTGAACGTCGAAGATGTCGCGAAAATTCTCGACCAGCAGATCGGTTACCACCAGCCCGATTTCCGTGGGCGCAAACTTCCCTCCCACTTTCTGCACGTATTGCCGTTCCTGAATCGTGCTGAGGATGGCTGAATAGGTTGAAGGCCGGCCAATGCCGCGTTCTTCCAGTTCCTTCACCAGCGATGCCTCGTTGTAGCGTGGCGGAGGCTCGGTGAAGTGCTGCTCGGGCTTCAGCGCCTTGAGCGTGAGTTTCTGCCCGGGCTCGAGCGGTGGCAGCTTGTGCTTCAGCTCTTCTTCCTCTTCGTCCTTGCCTTCCTTCGATTCCTCGTACACCTTCAGGAAGCCGTCGAACTTGAGCACCGATCCGGTAACGCGGAACCAGAAGGTTTCCGCAGCGGAACGTGCATCTATATCGACTGTGGTCTGGTCGAAAACCGCGGGAGTGATTTGCGAGGCGACGAACCGCTGCCAGATCAGCTTATAGACCTTGTACTCGTCTTCCTTCAGGTACTGCTTGATCTGATCAGGATGGCGCAAAGCGGACGTGGGCCGGATGGCTTCGTGCGCGGCCTGTGCTTCTTTCTTTTCTTTGTAGACGTTAGGCGTTTCCGGCAAATATTGCACGCCATATTCGCGGCCGATGTATTCCCGCACCTCGTTGATCGCGTCAGCGGAAACACGGGTCGAATCGGTACGCATGTACGTAATCAGACCGACCGATCCCTCTTCCCCAAGTTCTACGCCTTCATACAGGCGCTGCGCGATCATCATTGTGCGCTTGACGCTGAAGCGCAGCTTGCGCGAGGAATCCTGCTGCAGCTTGCTGGTCGTGAATGGCGGGGTAGCGTTTCGCCGCCGTTCCTTGCGATCCACTGTCCGCACCAGCCAATCGGCCTTTTCCAGAGCAGCGCGAATCTTCTCCGCTTCCTCGCCGGTGTGGATCTCAATCTTCTCTTCGCCCTTGCCCACGAACCGGGCATCGAAGGCCGGAGGCTTCGAGAGATGAGCGTCGATGGTCCAGTATTCTTGCTTTTCGAACGCCTTGATTTCGCGTTCGCGTTCGACGATCAGGCGCAGTGCGACGGTCTGCACGCGTCCTGCGGACAAACCGCGCCGGACTTTGTCCCACAGCAGGGGTGAGACCTGATAACCCACAAGGCGGTCCAGCACGCGTCTTGCCTGTTGCGCATCGACCAGGTGGCGATCGATGCCGCGCGGATGCTCGAAGGCTTCCTGCACCGCCCGCTTTGTGATCTCGTTGAAGGTGACGCGGCGGATGCGCTCGCTCTCCTGCTCTTTCTTCTTCTTTTTTTTCTTTGCGCCGTCGCCGAGTTCGTCAGCTAGGTGAGCAGCGATGGCTTCGCCTTCCCGGTCCGGATCAGGGGCCAGATAGATTGCGTCCGCCGACTGGGCCAGCTTCTTTAGCCGGGTGACGACTTTCTCTTTCCCCGGAATTACGATGTATTCCGTTTCGAAGCCGTTATCGACGTCAACACCCAGATCGCTCTTGGGCAGATCTTTCACGTGGCCGAGCGAAGCTTCGACCGTGTAGCCCTTGCCCAGATACTTCTGGATGGTCTTCGCCTTGGCTGGCGATTCAACAATGACTAAACCTTTGGCCAATGTCCCCCTCAATGGGTTGAATTGCTTTGAAGCTAGCATGAATGGGAGGAAGTCAACAAGTTGCTGCGTCAAGCTCCTAGCTTCTAGCTCCTAGCTGAAGATGCCGTTTGCATCTGCTGAACCAGTGACGCCAGCATTCTCTGTACCTCCAGGATTCCTGATTCCAAGTGTTTGAACCGTTCCAACTCGATGAAACCGAGATCCTTGGCAAGCAGCACATGATATTCGAGTTCGTCTGCTGAACCTCGGGCAATTTGCAGAAAGCGCTTCATCTCTGCGTCCGATCTTCTTCCACATCCCTCTGCAATGTTCGCAGGAATCGACGTTGCGGCCCGACGCATTTGGCTCGTTAGCCCGTACGACTCGTGCTTCGGGAATTGATGAGTACTCGCGTACACGTCCAAGACCAAGTGGTGTGCCTTTTCCCAGACTTTCAAGTTTCTGAAGTTCTCCATGGCGTCTCTCGGTGGCTAGGAGCTGGAAGCTGGCAGCTAGAAGCTCTTGACAAAATTCTTCCCCGGCAGCTGCTTCACTTTGCCGGCCAGTTCCAGTTCGAAGAGGGCCGCGAAAATTTCTGAGGATGAAAGTTCCAGCTCCAGACGCTCCACAATTTCGTCAATCTGTGTGGCCTCGTCCGCCTTGAGCACTTTCAGGATTTTTTTCTCGTTGGGGGCTAGGGCTTCGTCCTTGAATAATGATGCGGTTGCCTCGGCTGGCGATTCAGCGCCCCCCGGTGGCTCCAGCGCAAGTCGCACATCTTTCGGGAGTTCTTCCCAAATATCCTCCCAGGTGGCTACCAGTTTGGCGCCCTGCTTGATCAGCGTATTCGGCCCCCAGGAATTCTTGTTGGTGACATTTCCGGGAACTGCAAATACCTCGCGGTTCTGCTCGAGAGCGCAGCGTGACGTTATGCGCGTACCGCTGTACTCCGCCGCCTCCACCACCAAAACTCCCACTGAGATCCCGCTGATGATTCGGTTGCGAATGGGAAAATTCTGCGGCGCGGCAAACGTCCCCATGGGAAATTCCGACGCGAGGGCCCCGCCCAGCGCAAGCATCTGTTCGGCAAGCCGGCGGTTTTCCTTGGGATAGATGACGTCGACACCGGTGCCAAACACCGCCACCGTCTTGCCCTTTGCCGCAACCGCACCGCGATGCGCAGCACTATCGACACCTCGCGCCAAGCCGCTGAAGATAACCAGGCCGCGAGCAGCCAGATCGATTGCCAGTCGCTCCGCCATGCCCATGCCGTAAGGCGTGGGATGCCGGGTACCCACGACCGCGATGCCCGGTTCCGCAATCACGGCAGCATTGCCGCGAACGTAGAGCACGAGCGGTGGGTCATAGATTTGCTTGAGTTGCGCGGGATAACCCGCGTCCTCCAGAGCCATGATCTCGACTCCGCCTGCAGCCGCTCGGGCCAATTCGTCGTTCGCCACTTCAAGCGAGCGGCCAGTGCCGAGCGCCTGCGCTGACGCGGCTTGTATGCCGGTGGCTTCCAACTCGGTCAGGCTGGCACGAAAAACCGCCTGCACGCTTCCAAAATGCTCCACCAGGCGGCGCGCTCTGGTCGGGCCCAATCCTGGAGTAAGAACCAGCGCCAGCCATTCCAGCTTGGCGGAACTTGTGTTGGACTGAGGTACGGCAACAGCTTCTCCCACTGCAACCTCCTTGACCATCTTCGCGGACTCTATCCACCGCCCGAAAAAGCCGTCAAGGTCAGATGACACAGCTTTGCTAGAATCTCTGAAGCCCATGAAAAGGCTCCGGATTTCAGCTATCTCCTACCTAAATACCGCCCCTCTCATGTGGGATTTCGAGCACGGTGAGGCAGGCGCAGCGTTCGACATTTCCTACACCGTACCCTCGCAATGCGCGGCACAATTGCAGGAAGGATCAGCCGATATCGGCATCATCCCCTCGGCCGCCTATGTCACGGTGCCCGGGTTACTGATTTTGCCGGGAGTGGCCATCGCGTCGCGGCAAGCCGTGCAGTCGATTCTTCTGGTCAGCAGAGTTCCCTTGGAAAGAGTCCGCACGGTGGCGTTGGACGCATCGTCCCTGACTTCGGTCGCGCTGACCAAGGTATTGTTTCGCCGCTGGTGGGGCGGGGACAGGCAGTTTGTCTCGATGCAACCGGAAATCGAACCAATGCTAGCCCACAATGACGCGGCCGTGCTGATCGGAGACCCGGCGCTGAAAGTCGACCGCTCCCGATATCAGTCCTACGACCTGGCAGAGGAGTGGATTCGGCTGACCGGAAAACCGTTTGTCTTTGCTTTTTGGGCTGTGCGGCAAGTGGCTTTGACGGAGGTTTCACCGGCGTTGGATCTAGCCAGAACGTTTCAGGAGTCGCGCGACCATGGGCTGGCTCGGAAAAGCTTGAGCAAGATCGCCTCGCAGTGGTCTTCGCGGGTAGGTTTGAGCGAAGCGGAAGTGCGAGCCTATCTGACCGACAATATCTACTATTTCCTGGACGCCCCCTGCCTTGAAGGTTTGCAGCTTTTCTATCGTTACGCCAAAGAATGCGCAGTGCTGCCCACAGTGCCGCCGTTGCGTTTTCTGGAAGCCGCCCGTCCGGCGTTGATTTGAACACCATCAGCTCAGGCTGAGCCGAGGGGGCGCTTGGAGCGGAGGACTGGGCTCAGCTAGAATGCTGCTGAGGCATGGCGCTTAGCAAATCACAAGCTCTGGAGCTTTTTCGTTCCGACGACCTGATTGGCATCGGCATGGAGGCCGACGCCGTCCGCCGCAAGCTGCATCCCGAAGGCGTGGTCACCTACATCATCGACCGCAACATCAATTACACGAATTTCTGCACGGAATA
>Ga0335070_10002203_pt1 | contig 22733 bp, 21 predicted proteins | sample Lox_Sample_13_FD_206722 | JGI IMG/M metagenome (GOLD analysis project Ga0335070, IMG submission 206722) | Soil microbial communities from Loxahatchee National Wildlife Refuge, Florida, United States - Lox_Sample_1.3 | ecosystem: Environmental > Terrestrial > Soil > Wetlands | place: USA...
CGCCATTTATGGATGAGACGACCATGCTTTCCGATCTCGTCCTTCCCGACGGAACCTATTTTGAACGCTGGCAGGATGACCATGTCGAGCCTGGATTGGGATTCCCGATGTTTGGATTACGAAGCCCCACACTGGAAAAACCTCTGTACGATACCCGCAACACGGCGGATGTCATCATCGAAATCGCAAAGGGTTTAGGAGGAACCGTTGGGACGTCTTTTCCCTGGAAAAATTTTCGAGAGGCTCTGAAAGATGCCGTCAGGGGCGTCTTTGCATCCAAACGAGGCTCCATCAAGGCGGAAGATTTTGATGAATTCTGGAATACCCTCATCGAGCGAGGCGGCTGGTGGGATCCCCCCTACCCTTTTGGAGAATGGAAAAAAAAATTCAACACCCCTTCTGGGAAGTTTGAATTCTACTCCTTGGGGATGGAGCGAGGCTTGCAAGAGATCTCCAAAAGAAATTCGGATGATGTAGATCACATTTTGGGGGAGTTGAAGGTTGAGGCAAGAGGGGACAGGGCCTTTCTTCCCCATTTCGAAAAACCCCGTTCCATTGGTGACGAGAAGGAATATCCCTTTCACCTTATCAACTATAAGCTGATGACCATGGCGGAAGGAAGGGGGGCGAATCAACCCTATCTTCAAGAAATCATCGGACCTTATCTGTATGAGAGATGGGAATCGTGGGTCGAGATCAATCCGCAGACCGCACAAAAAATGGGCATCAAAGACGGTGACTTGATCTGGGTGGAGTCGAAGGCAGGGAAGCTGAAAGCAAAAGCAAGGCTCTTCCCTGGGACACATCCAGAGCATATCCACATTCCCTACGGTCAAGGTCATAAGGCTTATGGTCGGTGGGCAAAGGGAAGAGGGATCAATCCGAATGAACTTCTTGCGAGAGAGTACGATCATCTGGGTGGGTTTGTTTCCTACTGCGCAACGAGGGTAAAGGTGTATAAAGCCTGATTGAAGTTCGGAGTTCGGAATGCAGCGTTCGGAGTAACATCTTTCGAGAATTTGTTATCCGGACACGGAACACGGTCACGGAAACGGGGGTATCATGTACCGATGGGGGATGGTGATCGATTTAGATAAATGCACAGCCTGTCAAGCCTGCGTGGTGGCTTGCCGGCAAGAGAATAATATTCCTATTATGGGGGAGAAGTATGCCATGTTGGGAAGGGAAAAATTCTGGATGAATCTTCTCCATGAGATCAAGGGAACCTATCCTAATGTGGAGATGCGCTTCAATCCTCTGCCCTGCATGCACTGTGATAAACCGCCCTGTACCAAGGTCTGCCCCGTTGAAGCCACCTACAAAAATCCGGAAGGGATTGTCGCACAAGTCTATTCCCGTTGCATCGGGGTGAGGATGTGTATCTCCAACTGCCCTTATACGGTGCGTTATTTCAACTGGTATCCACCTTCCTGGCCGGAAGCGTATAAGAAAGGGTTGAATCCGGATGTCTACCCACGGAGAAAGGGCATCACGGAGAAGTGCAATTTTTGTATTCAAAGGATTCGAAGAGCCAAGATGAATGCAAAAAAAGAGAACCGAACGATTAAGGACGGCGAAGTTACCCCCGCTTGTGTCGAGACTTGTCCCAGCGAGGCCCTCTATTTCGGTGATTTGAATGATCGTCAGAGCAGGGTTTCAAAACTCTCGAAGAGCCACCGGGCTTTCCGGCTTCAGGAAGAATTGGGAACCGAGCCAAAGGTCTTTTACCTCAAAGAAGGGGAATGGGATGATGGATAACGGAGCCGTGGCCCAAAAATATCAAACCATCCTCAAGCCCCTGACCCAGGCCGGATGGCCCTTCTGGCTGGCAACCCTCCCTCTTTCTGTAATTGTTCTCTGGTCTGTCTTTGCTTTCGGCTGGCAGTATTATTGGGGCCTTGGTGAGACCGGAATGGGCCACCCTATCTCCTGGGCTTTCTATCTCATCAACTTTGTCTTCTTTATCGGAATCAGTCATGCCGGCACGCTCATCTCCGCCATCTTGAGAATCACCCACGCAGGATGGAGGACGCCGATCACACGAGCCGCAGAGGTGGTGACGGTCTTTGCCCTTGCCGCCGGTCCAACGAACATTCTCTTTGACCTGGGCCGCTCCGCAAAGTTCTACTGGGTCGCCCTTCATGCCAACTTTATCTCTCCGCTTCTCTGGGATTTTACGTGCATCATGACGTATTTCGTCACCTGCGTTCTCTTCCTCTATGTACTGATGATCCCCGACATTGCCCTTCTCAGGGATCGGTTTCCCCGGCGGCGCTGGTTTTACAAACCCCTCTCTCTCGGCTGGACTGGGACGGAAAAGCAAGAGCGAATTCTCAACAAGCTGAGTGCCTTCCTGTGCATAGCCGTCATCCCGGTGGCGGTGAGCGTTCATACGGTGGTCTCCTGGGTCTTCGGAATGCAAACCCAGCCCATGTGGCACTCTACGATTTTCGGCCCCTACTTCGTCGCGGGGGCAATCTACTCTGGAATCGCAGTGATCATCCTTGTGGCCGCCATTGTAAGAAGAATCTATCATCTTGAGGACTATCTTCAACCCAGACACTTCAACAACTTGGGACTCCTCCTGCTCACAATGACGCTTCTCTGGTTCTATTTCACTCTGGCCGAGTACCTCACGACGATTTATGGCAGTGGGGAGGCGGAGGTAGTAGTTTTTTGGGCAAAATTCACCGGAAAATACTTTACCCTATTCTGGACAATGGTGCTCCTCTGCTTCATCATCCCTTTTTTCATCTTAGCGTTTAAGCGAACGCGTACGATTCTTGGAACGTCTATGGCCTCGGCTTCTGTTCTGGCGGGCATGTGGCTAGAACGCTACCTGATCATCATTCCAACTCTCACGGAGCCAAGGCTTCCTTATGCCCGGGGCTCGTATGCCCCCTCATGGGTAGAATGGTCAATGATGGCCGGCCTTTGCGCGGGCTTCACCCTGGCCATTATCCTCTTCTCCAAAATTTTCCCTGTCATCTCCATATGGGAGACGGAGAAGGAGGAGAGGGAGAAGTCTGGCCCGAATCCTGTGACAGGATAGAAAATAAGTTTTTAAAGTAGAGGAGGAAAAAAATGGGAAGAATAAAAAGATGGACATGGATCGTGATGGCTGGTTTTCTTTTCCTTCTCACTCCGATCAGTTTTGGTGCAGGTTCGAAGCCTCCCAAGAAGACGCCCGAACTGCTGAAGGAAGGAAGAAGAATCTACGATCAGATTTGTGCAACCTGTCACGGTTCCAATGGTGATGGAAAAGGAGCAGCTGGGGCCGTTCTCAAGCCTCCCCCGACGGATTTCCAGAAACCCTTGAGAGAATGGCCTAATACGAAAGGAAACCTCGAAAAGATCTTTGCGGTGATCTCGAAGGGGATTCCAAACTCCTCGATGGTGGCATGGACTCAGTATTCCGAGCAGGAGCGCTGGGCACTTGCCTATACGGTCGTGGAATTCGCTGCCCGACCGGCGGGCAAGGCAAAATAAACCTTGGAGGTTTTAAGGATCCTTCTTCTCTTCGTCCTCCGATTTCTTTAGGAAGGCCTGAATGTAGACCACGTTGTCTTCTTTCACGCCCTCTTCCTTTGCTAACGGTTGAAGAATTCTTCCGGACCCTTTGTAGGCTTCTTCCAACTTGCTGATCACCTCTTGGAGCTTGGGATCCTCCTCTACCAAGTGGTTAATCTGCTCATCGAAGTATTCGCCGGCCCTTTCAAGTTCGGAGAGATCCATTTTTATACCGGTCAAATCGGTCAGTCTTTTCAGAAGGGAACAGACTACCTTTACATTCCTTGTTTGAAGATATTGTGGGGCATGCCCCCAAAGGCTGATCGCATCCAAATTTCTCTTCCGGGCCGCCTCAAGAATAAATGTGTGGATGCTGATGGGTCCAGAGTATTCCGTCAACCCCAGCCCGGCCCTGATCACCCGTTCCCGCAACTCTTCGTGATTGAACAGGCCACTGACCACCGGAGGATGAGTGTGAGGGACGTAATCGTAAGTACCACCGACAGTAAAAATTTGCGTCACATGAAATCTCTTAGCCAAATCGAGAATAAGATCAGCAAAAACGTTCCACCGAAGATGAGGCTCCACCCCGGAGAAAAGAATAAGGTCGTTGGATGGAAGTCCGTTGACGTAATAAAAATGATTGCCCGAGGACTTCAGTTCGATCAACCGTCCCTCCTTAATCACTGCCATTGGTCGCAAGGAAGACATTTGATAAAAATTCTCTGTTGGAATGGAGGCGAATTTTCTCGCCCCTAAACTATCGACCAAATGGCCAAGGGCGAAAGAGGAGATTTCTGCTGCGTTGGGCCATCCTTCAAACCCGATGATCAGGTAAGGCTGACTCAGAACTGGCCTCTCGAGATAAATGATTTCTTCCATTTTCATCTCCCCAAATATAATTCTAAGACAGTTCAGGCCCTTTTCGACGATTTGCGACAGGTCTCAAGGTTTAGACCCAGAACGGTTGATCAATCTACCGGTCGTCACCTGCCCGAGAACGACGATATCCTCTAATGTAAGGTAATGATCCACAGACGCGTCGAAAAGAAGCTGGACAGACGGCGGAAACTCTTCGTCACCCTCCCAAAGGACATACTGAAGAGGGACACAAGGGAAAGCATGAAGGATGAAAGACGCATCTCCGATTTCCATGGGTTCTCCGCCCGATTTCATCCCAGCCTGACTAAATGACTCGGCGGATCTCCCAAACTTCCGCTGCAAAGGTTCTGTCACTCGTCTCGCAAATACACCCGCGTAAAGGAGGCCTCCGGGAATATCTTTGTAAGCCACCCATTTTCCCGTGAGGGGATTTCCATCCGAACGAATGAGATAATGGAGCAGAAGAATGCGAGTGACCAACGAAACCACTTTCTTAGACGGAGAATAGAATTCTATCTGAGGAAACAGGAGGTGATAGGATTCTGAAAAAAAGAGAATGGTGATTCTCTCTCCCTCCTCCCCTTTTTGGTAATCTGCTCCGGCCCTCTTTGCCCTTTCTTCCAGGTTCATCTTTTTGATGGAGGCGCAGGCCAACTCGAAAGTCTGTCGGTAGTTCTTTTGTTTGGAAAGCTCCATTATTCTAGACAACGGATAAAGTCAGTACAGATCACAGTTGTTTTAAATCCCGAATCACAAATTGCCTCCATCACCCAATCTTTTCTCTCAACCTCTTTATGGTTTCTTCGTAGTCTTCCGTTTTGAAGATGCCTGTTCCCACAACGAAAATATCCCCGCCGGCCGCTGAGACCTCTCTGATGTTCTCGATTTTGACTCCTCCATCCACCTCTATTTCCACCGGGTCACGATGCTGATCGACCATTTTTCTCAACCGTTCAATCTTTTTCAGGGTGGAGGGGATGAAGGATTGGCCGCCAAACCCCGGATTGACCGACATGATAAGAACCAAGTCTAAATTATCGAGAACAGAATGAAGGATTTTCAGCGAAGTCGCGGGCTTGAGCACAACACCTGGCCTCACATTCAGCCGGCGAATCTTCTCGATCGTCCTCTTGAGATGGGGGCACGCCTCAGCATGGATCGTAATCCAATCGCCCCCCGCCTGAGCAAAGGCTTCGATATAGCGCTCGGGATTTTCGATCATTAAATGGACATCAAGAGGCAGAGAGGTTAACTTCCTCAGCCCCTGCACAACGAGAGGGCCAATGGTGATGTTGGGAACGAAATGCCCATCCATCACATCGACATGGATCACATCCGCCCCGGCCTTTTCAACCGCCCTGACCTCGTCACTGAGGCGGCTGAAATCCGCCGATAAAATCGAAGGCGCTATCTTTTTCAATCGAACCTCCCGTCTACTCTTAGAGCCATGACTGTGCGTTATTTGACTAAGAACATATTATTAAAATCACAAGGATAATTCAATCAAATTAGCCCAATTTTGTGTTTCCCCTCAGTTCTGATCCGATATCCTAATTCCTAAAATCGGAGTGGTCTCCCAGGAGAAAACCCGTGGCTTCGCCCCGAGGCGAGCTTGAAGCGGCACATTTTGGCGATGAGCCGAGGCTTAGTTATCCTCAAAACGGCCCCTTCAGCACTGCCTTCCGGTCCCCCTCTCTCCAATGATCCGCAATTTCAAGTTTTCAAAGGGGAGACCATCCCTATCCCACTGCACCCAAGACTGAGCGGTTGCGACTTCGTCGTCAGAGCAGACCAAATAATGCAAATAAGCCAAAGCCTAAAATGATCAAACCCGAGATTCTGTTCAGCCACTGCAATCTCCTGGGGTTGAGGAGTTTTTGCAGTAGACCGGTAAAGCCGCTCAGGACGAGCCACCACATTGCGGAGCCGACGAAAATCCCCGTCACCAACATTCCTGCAAGAAGAAAATGATTGTCTCCGCTCCCGACCCCCAGTCCGGCGAAAACGGCCGCGAAGAAGATAATGGTCATGGGGTTTGTGAGAGTTAAAAAAAAGGTCGATAGATATGCATGCCAACGGCTATTCTCTTCCACGGGGGCTCCTTCTTCGGCAGGTTTGGAGAAAAATGTCTTTACACCCAGGATAATAAGCAGCCCACCCCCGATCAGATGAAGCCAATACTGTTTGCCAATTAGAAAATTAACCAAAAAGGTCAGTCCGAACCCGGCAATGGCCCCGTAAAAGGCATCGGCCGTAGCCGCTCCCAGGCCTGAAAGAAATCCCACCACGCGGCCTTGGGCCAAGGTTCGCCGGATACATAATATCCCGATAGGACCCACCGGAACGGAAATGGATAACCCGATGATCAAGCCCTTGATGAAATAGTGAATTTCTTCCATCAAATCTTCTTCTCTTACCTAAGATTCCTTCCTCAAACGGGCCACAAAAAAACCGTCCATCTCGTTCGTCGGAGGAAAGGTTTTCAAATATCCGTTATGGATAAACGGGAGCAATTTGTCATCGGCAATTAATGCCGACGCTACCTTTTCAATTTGATCCAATCGGAACTCCGGATGCCCTCCCAGGAATTTCTGCACCACATCTTCGTTTTCTTCATGAAAGACCGTGCAGGTGCTATAAGTTAAGACGCCCCCTTCTTTTACATAGCCAGAAAGATTAGCCAATATCGAAAGCTGTAGTTCGCTCAATCTCTGGATATCCTTCTCCTCCCTTCTCCACTTCAGGTCAGGGTTCTTGCGAAGCGTTCCAAACCCTGAACAAGGAACATCTGCCAAAACCCGATCGAACACTAGCCCTTTGGAGAGAGGAAGAGATGCAGCGGCGTCTCCCCTGAGCAAGCTGACTATCCCTATCCCCAATCTTTCGCATATTTCTTCGATTAATTCCAACTTTCCCTTACTAAGATCCAGGGCATGGATTTCTCCCTGGTTTCCCATTTTTTGAGCCATATGCGTGGTCTTTCCACCTGGAGCAGCACAGGCATCAAGGATTCGCTCTCCCGGCTTTGGACCCAATATGGAGGTGACCAGTTGGGAGGCCTCGTCCTGAATCACGTAAAAGCCTCGTTTAAGGAACGGAAGTTCTGATACGGGGGGAGGGTCTGGTAGCATAATTCCCTCTTCCGAATAAGCGGTCGGAAGTGATTTTAACCCTTCTCCCCCTAACTTTGCCATGAGGTCTTTTCGATTTATCTTTAAGGTGTTGGCTCGGAGCGTCAGGGAGGAGATCTGATTGTTGAACGCGCAGATACGAACAGTTTCTTCGACACCCATCTCCTTGATCCATCTCTGGACTAACCAGAGCGGATGGGATTGGACGACAGAGAGATGGAGCGCTGGATCTTCGGTGATGCCCGGATAGCGGATTGCGTCTTTCTGACGGATGGAGGAACGGAGCACGGCGTTGACAAAGCCTGCTCCTCCTCTTCCTCGTATTCGTTTAGCCAACTCTACTGACTCGTTCACAGCGGCCGAGGAAGGGGTTCTTGACAAAAAAAGGATTTGGTAGACCCCGAGGCGGAGGATATTGAGAGTTTCTAATTCAATCTTCTCGAAAGGGATTTTCGAAAAATGACGGACCACCCAATCGAGCTTTCCTCGCCAACGAATAGTCCCATAAGTCAATTCCGTGAGGAAAGAGCGGTCAAGCGAAGTAAGGTGTCGGTAGCGTTTGAATGAATCGGTAAGAAGACGGTCTGGATGAAGATCCGCCTCCTCAACCCGATTCAGGATGTCGAGGCAGATCGCCCTTGGGGTCTTTTTTCTGAAGCTCCCCATATCTGACGGGGTTCAAAACCTTCCTGTCCTCGCCATCTCCTCGAGTCTGGCGATCCGTTCCTCGATCGGCGGATGGGTGCTGAAGAGAGAAAGAACCCCTCCCCCTCTCAGCGGGTTGACGATGAACATATGAGCGGTGGAAGGATTGGCATCCATGGGAATCCTCTGTGCCGCTACTTCCAATTTGCCCAGAGCCTTTGCCAAGGAAAGAGGGTTGCTGAGATGGGCCCCGCCCTCATCGGCTAAATATTCCCTGGAACGAGAAATGGCCATTTGAATCAGCATCGCGGCAACAGAGGCCACCATTGTAAAGAGAAGGACAAAAAGGATATTACCGCCTCCTCCTTCATCATCACTAGACCGGCCACCACCGAAGATCGCGCCCCATCGGGCCATAGAGGCGAGCATGCTGATGGCACCGGCGATCGTTGCCGCAATCGAGCTGATGAGGATGTCCCTATGCTGGACATGCGACAGTTCATGACCGATGACTCCCATCAGTTCTTCCTTCGATAAAATTCTAAGGATGCCCGATGTAACGGCGACGGCTGCGTGTTCGGGGTTTCTCCCTGTTGCAAAGGCGTTGGGAGTATCGTTCTCAACAATATAGACCTTGGGCATGGGAAGGCTTGCCTTGTTCACCAGTTCTGCAACGATCTGATAAAGCTCGGGGGCCTCGCTTTGAGTGACGGGTTGGGCTCCGTACATCCGAAGGACAATCTTATCGCTGAACCAGTAAGCGAAGAAATTCATGAGGGCCGCAAAGATAAACGCGTAGATGGCCCCGTTTCTCCCGCCGATGGCAGTACCCACCAGAATGAAAAGGCCTGTCAAAACAAGCATTAAAAGGAACGTCTTAAATTGGTTCATTGAAAGGAAAACCTCCTTTTTAACATTAAATTATAGTCAGTTACCCAGATGTTGTCAAATTACGAATCTGATTCCAATATTACATCCCCAAAGCTGTAGCCGCAGCTTTCAGGCTGCGAGTTTACGCATCAAATCCCCCTTCATCCCCCTTTGTCAAAAGGGGGGAAATATTTCTCCTCCCTATGCCAAAAGGGAAAAATATCTCTCCTCCCTTCGGAAAAGGGAGGTAGGGATTTTTATATGAACTTTGATATTTGTCATTTGTCCCTTATACCAAGACCGCTCCAACTGGGATGGGATGTCCGAGAAGAAATTCCCGGACCCTCATTCTCTTTCTTCCCTCCAGCTGGACTTCCTTGATGAGGTAAGCGTCCTTTTCTGTCTCCACTTCGATAAAGTCCGACCCGACCCAGACCACGGTACCTGCTTTTCCTGTTGGCGCTCTTTCCCTGATCCCCCCTTTGTAAATTCTTAACAACCTGTCGTTCCATTTCGTAAAAGCGCCGGGCCACGGGTCAAAGGCACGCACCTGACGATCGATCTCCCCGGCTTCCTTCTTCCAATCAATGTATCCGTCCTCCTTTTTAAGAGGAGGGGCAAAAGTCGCTTTCGAATGATCCTGAGGAATGGGCCGGATATTCCCCTCTTTCATTTTTTCCAGAGTCTCTATCAACAACCCGGCCCCCAAGGAGGCCAGCCGATCGTGGAGCGTCTGACATGTATCCTCCTCATTGATCGGCACCTCAGCCTGAAAAAGGATGTCCCCTGTGTCCATACCCGCGTCCATGACCATGGTTGTCACTCCTGTCACTTTCTCACCTTTCAGGATGGCCCAGGCAATTGGAGCGGCTCCGCGATACCTGGGAAGTAAAGAGGCATGGACATTGACAGCTCCGTATTTGGGCATCTTTAAGACCGGTTTTGGCAGAATCTGGCCGTAGGCCACGACAACGATGAGATCCGGTTGAAGACCCTTCAACGCCTTCTGAAAGCCTTCTTCCTTTGCCTGTTCTGGCTGAAGAGGGTTAAGGCCATGCTGAAGAGCAAGCTCTTTTACGGGAGAAATAACAACTTTTCTTCCTCTTCCTTTTTCTCTGTCGGGTTGGGTGACGACACCGACCACTTTATGGGGCCCTTTTAAGAGGCCTTCCAGGGTCGGGATGGCGAAGGATGGCGTCCCGAAGAAAACAATCCGCCAGGGCGGTGCACTCAAGGTTTTTCTTCCTTACGCTTTTCTTTCCTTAATTTGTTTCGATAGATCTCTCTCTTCAGCCGACTTACCCTATCCAATATCAGAATGCCATTGGTGTGATCAATCTCATGCTGAAGTGCCATGGCCAATATGCCGTCTCCTTTGATCTCCGTCTCCATTCCTTGCGGAGACAACCCCTTCACACAGACCTTTTCTTTCCTCTTCACCTTTTCCAGGCAATCGGGGACGCTCAAACATCCCTCCTCATGGTCTATCTCACCTTCCTCCGATATAATTTCGGGGTTGATCAGGGCGAAGAAACTGTGTTGAGGGTCGATTGGACTGACATCGAGAACGATCACCCTTCGGGGAATTCCAATCTGGCAGGCAGCCAGCCCGACTCCGCCGGCCGTGTACATGGTCTCCTTCATGTCTTGAATCAATTTTTCCACTTCCCCATCGATCTCGGCCACGGTCTCGGAACGTTTCTTCAGAACGGGATGAGGATACTTTACGATCTCATGAACGGCCATCTACGTATCTCCGATACTTTTTCTTTATATAGAATAACATAAAGAGAGAGGGAATGGCCAACAGGATGCCTATCGCCTGGGAGGTGGAAAGAAGATCTCCAAATAGGAACCCCCTCGGATCGCCCCTGAAGATTTCAACGATAAAACGCGTCACCGAATAGAGAAAAACGAAGAGCCAGAAGATTTGACCGTCGAACCTTTTCCTCCTGGACATCCAACTTAGAAAGAAAAAGATGGCTAACCCGTTCGCCGCATCATAGAGCTGGGTGGGATGAAGCGGAACATTCAGGCGGGCCAGTGAGTCCGGGTGTTTAAAGACGATCGCCCATGGCAGGGAGGTCTGTTTTCCATAACAGCAACCCGCGAGAAAACAGCCCATCCTGCCAAAAAAGAGGCCCAGAGCAATAAGAGGTGAAACAAGATCAGCCAATTTCCAAACGGGCAACCGGTTCCACCTCATATACCAGAAGGCAACCAACGCCGCAGGGATCAACCCGCCATAAAAAACCAATCCGCCTTCCCATATTTTGAATATCTGCGAGGGATGTTGACGATAAACATCGAAATTGATCAAGACAAACAGGATCCTGGATCCGAGGAAGGCTGACAGAACGGTGTAGAAAAGGAGGTCGGCCGCATTCTCAAGAGAGAGCTTGATGCCCGATTTTCGGATCTTCAAGACGGCAAGGGCCGCTGCGACGACAAAACCGACGACGATGAAGAAACCGTACGCGTAAATGCGGAAAGTGCCGAATTGAAACAGAATGGGGTGCATTTTGTGGAGTTGTGAGTTTAGAGTTATGGGTTATGGGTTATGAGTTATGAATATAAATCTTAAATTAGAACCTATTTTGGGTTTGGTGCTTTGGATTTGGTTCTTTTCTTATGATTCCTGATCAATACCTGTAACGCCATTAGCCCGATGCCGATACAGATAGCCGAATCCGCTACGTTGAAGGCGGGCCAATGGTAAGCAGATAGATGAAAGTCCAGGAAATCTATAACTTCTCCGTAGTGGAGACGGTCAATGAGGTTGCCCAGGGCACCACTCAGAATTAAAGAAAATGAGAGGGCGAGAGTCTTCTCATTTTCCCTGGTTTTAACGAAGAGAAAAAGAATAGCCCCCATTGCAATCAGGGAAACAACTACAAAGAGTATGGAACCGATCCCTCCTCTTTCTCCTCCAAAAATTCCGAAAGCGCCACCTGTATTCCGCACATGGACAATGCTAAAGAACCCATCGATCACCTCCACCCTTTGATAGAGGGGCAGTTTTTGCACAATCAGGTATTTGGTCCACTGATCCAGCAAGAGCATTCCGGAACAGAAGATCAAAAGGACCCAGTACTTTTGTCTCATGCCTACCCTAGTGGCAAACCCGTTCGGGATTAAAATTTTTTTTACAACTTGCCATCTTAAATCCCAAATTACAAATCCCAAATAAATTCAAATCACCAAATCCCAACTACCGAAACGACTTTTTTGACCGCTATGTGCCCCGCAAACATCGCCCTTTAGAGTGGGGTCGAGGGGAACAATATAAACGGAAACTATCTCACCGGGAAGCCCCCCCTTTAGGGCGTGGAGCTTCACATTTTGAATTTTGAACATTGGAGCTTATTTGGTTTTTGGTGCCTGGAATTTGGTGCTTATCCTTTGATGGCCTCGACGCATCTGCCGCAGATGGTCTGATGCTCCGGATGCTGGCCCACAGTGAGTTCGTAATTCCAGCATCTTTCACATTTCTTTCCCTCTGCCCGTAGTACTTCCACCCTCGTCTCCTTTTCATCCCCGGTCCCACTCACAGCGGGATGAAGGGTGACCGAGGAGACGATAAAAATTGACCTCAGGTCCTTCTCGTAGGATTTAAGGAATGAAAAGACCTTTTCAGGAAGGTAGAGATGGACCTGTGCGTCCAACGAGAGCCCGATCACCTTCTCCCTCCGGGCCTCTTCCAAAGCCTTGGTCACCGCGGCTCGAATCTCCCAGATCCGGTCCCACCTTTCACTCAATGCATCGTCCACATATTCACCCTGCACTTCGGGAAAGGAAGTCAGGTGAACACTTTCAGGCTTATCCGGCCTTTGAGGAAGATATTTCCAGACCTCTTCCGAAGTAAACGAAAGAATGGGAGCCATGAGGCAAGTCAAAACCTCTAAAATTTCGTACAGTGCGGTCTGCGCCGATTTTCGGCCCCGGGAACCGGAGGGGAATGTATAAAGCCGGTCCTTCAAAATATCGAAATAAAGGGCACTCATCTCCACGGCGCAAAAATTCTGAACGCTGTGGTAGACCACATGGAACTCAAACCGTTCATAAGCCTCACGAATTCTGGCGATGACTTTTTGAAGCCGATGGAGGGCCCATCGATCCATCTCTTCGAGGTCACGATAGGGAACCCGGTCTTTCTCCGGATGGAAGTCATAGAGATTTCCTAATAGAAAGCGGTACGTATTTCGAATGCGAAAGTAGCTATCCGCCAGCCGTTTCAGGATTTCGTTAGAGATCTTGATGTCATCCTTGTAATCCTCCGCCGCAACCCAGAGTCTCAGGACATCGGCTCCTAGCTGATTGATAACCTCTTCGGGTGCGATCACGTTCCCCGCTGACTTCGACATCTTTTTCCCATCTCCGTCCACGACAAACCCGTGGGTAAGGACGGAGAGATAGGGAGCACGACCCCTCGTGCCGACGGAAGTGAGAAGAGAGCTGTGGAACCATCCCCGGTGTTGATCGCTTCCCTCCAGATAAAGACTGGCCGGATATTCAAGCTCTTTCCGTTTCTCCAGGACCGCGGCATAGGAAACTCCTGAGTCAAACCAGACATCCAGGATATCTGTTTCCTTCTTAAAATCTTTCCCGCCGCATGCAGGACATTGGGTTCCTTTTGGCAAGAGGTGATTCGTCCCCTCTTCAAACCAGATGTCCGCTCCTTCCGCCTCAAAAAGGCGGACGGTATGGTCAACGACCTGCCGACTGATCAGGGGTTGCTCGCAGGCCGAACAGTAATAAACGGTGATGGGAATGCCCCAGGCCCTCTGTCTGGACACACACCAATCCGGTCGCTTCTCAATCATCCCGTGAATACGATCCCTTCCCCAAGGAGGGATCCAAGTCACTTCACCGATGGCTTTCAGAGCATTCTGTCTCAATCCTTTTTTATCCATGGAAATGAACCATTGCTCCGTAGCTCGAAAGATAATCGGGTCATTGGTCCGCCAACAATGCGGATAGGAATGTACCATGACCTCTTCTTTCAGGAGTGCCCCGACCTCGGCCAGCTTCTTATTTACAGCATTGTTCGCATCAAAAACGAACTGTCCCGCAAAGAAAAGGACATCCGGGGTAAAACGGCCGTCATCGTCCACCGGGCTGTAGACCTCCAGGCCATATTGCACTCCACTTTCATAGTCCTCCTGACCATGGCCGGGCGCGGTGTGAACACTTCCTGTTCCGGCGTCCAAAGTCACGTAGGAAGCGAGAATGATCAGGGAGTCCCGGTCGAGGAAGGGATGCCTGGCTTTGAGTCCTTCTAATCTCTTCCCCGGAAATTTCTCCAATACCTTATATGTCTTGATTCCGAATTTCTTCATCACCTCTTCCAAGAGACCCTCTGCCACGATGTAGACCCCACCCCCCACGTCCACTGCTGCATAAGTGAAATCAGGATGGAGTGCAATTGCCAAATTAGCCGGGATTGTCCAGGGAGTGGTCGTCCAAATGATGACGTAGACGGGTTTTCCACTGAGGCTTTGGAACTCCGTCCCGATCTCGGAGAGCATTTTAAATTTCACATAGATGGAGGAGGAACGGATATCTTCGTATTTTACCTCGGCTTCGGCTAAAGCCGTTTTGCAGGTAGGGCACCAGTAGACGGGCTTCTTTCCTTTGTAAACCGAGCCATCCAAAAGGAACTTTCCGAACTCTCGAACGATGGTTGCCTGATATTCAAAATTCATGGTTAGATAGGGATTTTCCCATTCCCCGAAAACGCCGAGGCGCTTAAATTCCTCTTTCTGAATCCCGACAAATTTTGCTGCGTACTCCCGGCATCTTCGCCGGATTTCGACGATAGTGAGATCGGCTTTTTTCGCGCCGAGGCCTTTTTCCACTTCGTGTTCAACGGGTAATCCATGGCAGTCCCATCCCGGAACGTAGTGGCTGTCAAACCCGGTCATGAACTTCGATTTAACGATGAAGTCTTTTAGGATTTTGTTCAAGGCGGTCCCGATATGAATATTTCCGTTTGCGTAGGGAGGTCCATCGTGAAGGATATATTTCGGCCTTCCTTTGGCCCTTTGGATGATTTGACGATAGATTCCCATCGCCTCCCAGGCCGTCAACACCTGAGGTTCCCTTTTCGCCAAATTGGCCTTCATGGGAAAGTCGGTTTTAGGGAGATTCAGCGTGTGACGGTAATCCATTACCATTCCTTCCTATGCGCAAGCATCATTCAAATGTTTCTCGTCATTGACCAAAAATCAAAAATCCTTTATTTTAAAAGTACATAAATAACATAAAAACAGGAGCTTAGCAAACTCACATTGACTTGGCCATAATCCGCAATCGTCATCCTGAACTTGGTTCAGGATCTATGGGTTATCGAACATGAGAGATGCTGAAAAAATTTCAGCATGACAGAGACATTCCTGAGGTCTTGAGTTTTGATTACGAATTACGGGACCTGGAGGTTTTGATGAAGATGAAGAAAAAGAGGGCGAGAGGTATTCCTCCTCGGCTAAACAGAAGAGACGCTAAAAAGAAAAGGAGATCCATTTTAGGGGGAATATCCAGAGGCTCTCCATCCCTTTCCCAGGCCTATCAATTGACACAAAAGGCTTCCCGGGTGGGATTTGACTGGCCAAATATCGAAGGGGTGTTGAATAAATTGGAAGAAGAAATGGGAGAGTTCAGAGAAGCCCTCTTTCTTCAGAACAGAAGAAGGATTCGCGAAGAAATCGGGGATCTCCTTTTTGTCATGGCAAACGTTTCGCGGTTTCTCCGCATCCATCCGGAGGAAGCACTGAAAAAGGCTTTAGCCAAGTTTGTGTCTCGTTTTCATTACGTTGAGACATCCCTCCACAGGGAAGGAAAATCCTTCTCCCAGTCTAACCTCATCGAAATGGACCGATTATGGGAGGAATCAAAAAAGGAAAGATGACAAGAAGGTAGTGTCGGCATTCGTTGCCGAAAAAATCTTTTTTAGTATTCGCCTGGGTTACATAAGAAATTCGGCCACGTTGATGTTATATTCATTCGGGTCGAGGGTCTTGACGATGCTCCTCTTGAAATTCCCGCTCGCGTCGTCCCTCTCTTTCAAATCCACCATTTTTCCTTTTCGATACTCCCCGTCGCCGTAATAAAGAAGACTGACCCTTGGCCGGTCGATCAGTTCTGTATCCTCCTGGATGTGGGTAACAACCCCCATCTCATTCGTGTTTAGCAGAACCAGGGTCCCGAGAGGGAAGATGCCGATCATGTTGATGAAGACCTTGACGATGGCAGGATCGAAGTCTTTTCCGCTTCGCTCCAGCATGATTCCAAGAATTTTTTCGGACACATAAGGGAATCGATTGTAGACCCGCGGTCTCACCAAGGCATCATAAAAATCGGCAATGGCTACGATTCTGCCAAATAGGCTGATCTTTCTCTTTCGGGTGAGTCTCGGATACCCGGTCAAATCATATCGAAGGTGGTGCTCAAAAGCGCCCTCAATCATTCGGGTGGATAGTTCTCCCCATTCCTTCATCCTCATGATGAGTTCCGTCCCGACGACGGGATGGGAACGCATGATCGACCATTCTTCCGGGGACAACTTTCCCGTTTTGTTAAGTATCTCCTTCGGAATTCTCGTCTTTCCCATGTCATGGAATAAACCCGCCATGCCCAGATGAGAAAGGTGCTTCTTAGGAATGCCGATCCTTTGCCCCAAGGCAATGGCATAGATGGCCACATTCACGGAGTGATTGAAGGTGTATTCGTCATAGTTCTTGATATTCGCCAATCCCAACAGAGTGGAATCATCCTGCAAGATGGCGTTAACAGCATTTTGCATCAGGCGCTTGGCTTTTCGGATATTGAGTGCTTTCTGTTGATTGATGTTCTCCACCACTTCCTTGACCAAGCCGATGGACTTAAAATAGACCTCTTTCGAATGTTTCTTCTGATCCTCCGAATCAACATAAATCTCCTCGTCTCTAAAGAACTCCAGTTTCCCCACTTCGATGGATTGGATGTTTCGGTATTCTAATTGCTTCTTAACATAGAGGTAATTGCTGTCATTATTTTCCTCCAGCCCCGAGAGAAGATAAACAAAATCCCTCAGGTGCTCTCCCTTCACCTCTTCTAAGAACTCCACCTCCCCGATCCACCGCCTTTTCATCTCCTGCCAAAATGTTTTGAAGATGGCATATTTATCAGCTCTGACAACAATCCGGGTATTATTGAAGAAAAAATTATCCCGAACGATCTTCAAGAAAAAATTTCCTTGAGATTGGATGATACCGTTGATCGTCTGGACACATTCACGCGTCAGGCGGTCGATGTTGACATTCTTCTGATCGTAGATGGCCGCTCCTTTTAGGAGTCGATTGAATCTTGTGACAAATTCTGTTCCTAATTTCGTCGGCAGGTGTTCGTGATCAAGGGTGGGTTTCTCTTCTGGCATCGGACGATTGACTCCTCAGGAGGATTGGCCCCTAACCGCCTGGAGGCAAGCTTCCCGGATGGAATCGTCCTTTGAACTCTTCCCTTCCTCCAGGACGGCTTTTGCCTCGGGGGTTCCAATCATGGCTATCGCTCTCGCTGCTCCGAACCGGATTTCATCCGTGGGCCCTCGGCCGAACCAACTCTTTCGCTCTAAGAGTTGCTCCAGTGTAGGAAGCGCTTCGTCGGAGCCAGCCATCCCGATGGCGTTGAAGAAGGCTTTGATCTCCACCGGTTCTCTTTTGTAAAACTCTTTAGATTCCACTACTTCCAGAAGAGGAAGGAGGCCCGCTTCTTTGCCTACCTTCCCCAGGTTAATCGCCGCCATACAACGGATTCGGACATCATTGTCTGTGAGCGCCTTGACTAATACTCCGACGGCCTTCGACCCGCCGATGAGTCCCAGCGCCTGCACGGCTTCTCTCCTCACCCGATTTTCCTCATGATTGAATGCCTTTAGGATGTACGGAAGGGATTGTTCCTTTCCAATTCGGCCTAAGATATAGGTAATATTTCGAACCAAGAACCATCGCCGGTCGTCAATAAAAGGAGTGATCAGCTCAACGGCGTTCTTTCCGATTTCGGAGAGGGCGTCACAGAATACTCTTCTCGCTTTCGAGTTCTTAAGTTCCCCTAAGAGCTTGATGAGAGGGGCGATGGAGTTTTTTTGAAGGAGTAAAAGGTAGGCGTTGACATCTTCCAGGCGAACGTCTATCCTCTCCAACACCTTGCCGATCCGGTTGATCCGCACCTCGTCGCCAGCCTCTACGATGATTCTCCGGATGTTCTCGATCTGCCAATCCTGCAAGTCGTAAGTTTTAAGGATGATATTCACTCGTTTCAAAAGATCGGTCGCTTTGGTGAACTCGCCGAGGGTCAAAAAGGCGTCCAGTGCCTTGATCAAGACATTGACCGCATCCTGATAGGGCTCGGGCTCTTTCTCCAAAGCCAAAATTTCAAAGAGGATGTCGAGAATATTGAAAATAAAGGTTGGATCGATCTCCGCTTCAACATCCTTTCGCAACCCATCGACTTCGTCTGAGGTGAGGAAATAGACGCTTCGATCTGAAACAAATGGAGCGGTTTCCTCGACCCCCTTGGAGAGGAGCTCATCCAAATCGCCCCCATCCTCTGAACCTTCATCTTCGGGGTCTATTTCCACATGGTGCGCAAGAGGTTTGAAAAAAAGATTCTTTCTGAATTGGTCAATATTGTCCGGGACGACAACGGGTGTCTCCTCCAAAAATTCATCCGTTGCCAAATGGCTGATGTGTTCGAAATCCTTTTCCCACATCAAGGTAACGATGTCATCCTCCAATTGATTGATATTGTCGCTCTGTTTGAGGATATCAATGATCCCCTGAACCTCCCATTCTTCCAGTCCCTTCATAAAACGGATTTCCCTCAACCCGTCTTTGTGCAGAAGAAAAGCAAGACTCGTCTTCACATCTCTATTTTCATATAAGGTCCTCCCCTTAAAGGAGAGATCGTATTCTCCTACCTGAATCACAAAGGACTGATATTTGTTTAGGAAAAATTGGAATTTCTTAAGGACCTGGTCTCGGAATCCTCTCAAGGCCGGGTTGTCCGACGGGTAAAAACGAAAGGCCTTGATCGCCTTGATGAAGGCGCTCGTCAAATCTCTGGCGACGATGAACTCCTCGTCGCTTTCCATTCCTTCAATCGAGGGCATCTCAGCGCTGAGATCAAGGGCCTTTTTATCTGCTGAAACCTCTTCGGGCATAAGTTCCTTTGTCGGGGTTCCGCAGTCAAGGTGCTGACGCTGACTGCCCGTAGTCCGGGACCCAGGAGGCGCAACTTTCTCAGATCGTCGGCAAGTGCCCTCAGGCCCAGTCCCACCAAGGTGGGATAGGCAGCGTAAAGGGACACAACTAAAACGATGTTTCCTATCCGGGAAGCCCTGGCCTGGGGCCGGGAAGCTTCACAATATCTTTATGGATTTTGACGCCATTTGTCAATAAATTTTTTGTCTCCTCCCTCTTGCTCAATCCATTAATAAATGATAGTTTTATGAATAGTTAATGATTTTAGAGAATTATGACGTTTCGTTCTTCCAACTCGACAAAGGGCACGCTCTATATTGTTTCCACCCCGATTGGAAACCGGGAGGATATCACCCTGAGGGCCCTCCGAATCTTAAAAGAGGTAGATCTGGTCGCTGCGGAGGACACTCGGCATACCGGCCTCTTCCTTAAGCATTTCGGGATCCAAACCCCTCTCACCAGTTATTTTGAAGGAAACGAATTAAGAAAGAAGGAACTCATCCTCTCCAAACTGATGCAGGGCGAGCGGATTGCCCTCGTTTCAGATGCCGGCACTCCCGGCATCTCCGACCCTGGGTTCCGCCTCGTACAGGCAGCCGTTGAAAACCAGATTGCCATCGTCCCCATCCCCGGTCCTTCCGCGGTAATTGCGGCTCTGAGCGTCTCTGGACTCCCAACAGATGCCTTCCTTTTCAAGGGATTCCTTCCCCATAAAATGAAGAAGCGGAGAGATCTCCTGAAAGAATTGGCGGACGTAAGGGAAACCCTCATCTTTTACGAATCTCCTCATCGCATTTCCGAAGCACTAAAGGATATTCACGAAGTCCTGGGGGACCGAGAGATCGTCCTCACACGTGAATTGACAAAGGTCTATGAAGAGATTATCAGGGGAAGAGTAAGTGAGATTAGAAATCAGGTCGGGGAGCGACCGCTAAGGGGCGAGATCACCCTCGTCGTCTCTGGCAAAATACGCAAGAAAACTGATGACGAGATAGGCAGATGAAGAGACTTGGCAAACAACAATTGACCTTGTCTCCCCCATTGACTTAGCCAATGATAATTTCGCTCTCAACGACAAAAAATTATATATAGAAGAGATAGAGCAAAAGATTACAGACAGCTACAACCACCATCATGGCGGGATAGCATGCCTTGCAATAATATCCCCAACTAATTTTTTTATCTGTCATCCGCTCATAATTTGCTACGGCTACTACATTGGCTGAAGCACCGATGGGCGTTCCGTTCCCTCCAATATCAGTTCCAAGGGAGGTTGACCAAATCAGGGGAAGAAGAGAAAAACCGAAGGTCTCACTCATATGCTTAAGGATAGGGGCCATCGTGGCTGCAAAAGGCACGTTATCCACAATCGAAGACCCAAAGGCACTCACCCAAAGAATGATCGAGAGGGCGATAAAAAAGTTCCCACCCGATGCGACATTAACAGTAGCTGCTGCCATCTTAAGAAGGCCCACATGTTCCATTGCTCCTACAATAATAAAGAGACCTGCAAAGAAGGCAATGGTAGGGTAGTCAATCTTCTCTAAAACCTTCCCCATTTTTGGACCCCCGAGGAGCATGGCAATCAATGCTCCAGTCAGGGCACAAGTGGCTACCGAAAGATGGGTGAGGTGGTGAGTGACCAACACGACCACCACATAAAAGAAAGCAATTAGACCCACAGTAAAGAGCCACCTGTCTTGAATGGCTTCTTTAGGATTTAAAGCGTCTACCTGTTCTTCAAGCCACTTGGGATCCTCCTGAAGCCTTTTCCGTGCTGAAAATATCTCCTTCTTATAAAACCAGATGAAGAAAGGGGTATTCACTCCAAAACCTATCCATGCAATGAGACCGGTATTCTTCACAAAATCCATGAAAGTCAGCTGAAAATAGGTCCCTAAAATGACATTCGGAGGATCCCCGACCATGGTCGAGGCCCCACCGATGTTGGCTGCACAGATCTCAGAAAAAATGAGGGGAAGAGGATTAATTCCGATAATATTTGCCACTTCAATGGTTAATGTGGACATGAATAGCATCACGGTGATGCTGTCCACAAAGGCCGACAGAAATCCTGCAATAAATGGGAAAAAGATAAATAGCTTTAAGGGATCGAGCTTCACCCATCTTGCACTGTGAAGGCCCAACCATCGGAAGAAACCCGATTCGTTCATCGTCTCGATCACCGTCATCATCCCAAAGACAAAGAGCAGGGTCTCCCAGTTTTCATAATGAAGAAGATCCTGAGGCGTTAGGATGAAGAGGAAAGCCAGAATAGCCCCGAAGATAGACGCGATCGTTCTGCTGACCTTCTCCGAAATGATCAACCCGTAAGAAAGAACGAAGATCCCTAAAGCAATCCACTGCTGTTCCGTCATAATCTAACCCCCTGGGTCAAATTGGCTTTACTATATTACATGAAATTACATCAAAATAAAACCCCATTCTCGCGATGGATTACCTCGGCTCAGGAAATGATCCTCGAAGCAACAGCTTGTTTTTTTCGCAAGAATTATATTACGGTTTTAACAAAAGACAAGATCCGTCTGATCGGTACTCGTGTTTACTTCAAGATATCTCCGAAGAGCAACAATATATGGGTCAGGCATCCATAAAAAAGGCAGGATTACCTCTGATCCTGCCTCGCCGTTCAACAATCAAAGGCCGGTTTCTTTTTTTGAAGGCTACAATTCTACTTCTTCGGATCTTCCAGATTCAGCTACCCTCTCCCGCCGAGCTCTTCCTGCTCAGGGTTGCGGCCTCAAGAACAATACGATCGCCACCACCAATGCGGCTGCTATCGCAATAGTGATCACCCAAACCCAAATTGAAGCACTGGCTTCCTTATTTTCTTCCATCTCCACCACCTCCTTCGCATCGATTCAAATGTCAATCGAAAAATCAGGCTTCGTTGTCCTGAGAGTCCACCCCCCGTCGCAGAACCTTTTTTCTTTGGCTTCAACTATAAAATTGAAGGTAGAGGATAAGGGTGGCAATCCCCAACGTAAGAATCGACACAATTGCACCCGGTTTGATCCACTGGCCGAAGGTAATATGCCCAATCTTTTGGCGCTCGACGATCCCAATCGCTACGATGTTGGCAGTACTCCCGATCATTGTCAGATTTCCGAACAATGTCCCGCCAAAAAGAATTCCCCACCAATAAGGGGTAACGTCTATGCCTGTTTTCAACATGTCTTGCAGGATAGGAATAAAAGTCGCAACCGCTAAGACATTGTCCATAAATCCTGTTAGAATCCCAATCGTCCAGGTGAGTATGAAGAAAAGAATCTTTGGATTTCCACCTGCCCACGAGGTGAGCGATTTAGCCATTACCCCGGTCGTACCCACATACTTGAGAGTTCCTACCGAAGCAAAAAGCATCATAAAGAAGCTCAGGGTCCACCAATCCACCCTCTTCTCGACCAACTCCCTGGCCCCGCCCCTATCAAGAAGAAGG